>Ga0129342_1000178_pt1 | contig 24787 bp, 26 predicted proteins | sample CPBDNA_5_FD_94426 | JGI IMG/M metagenome (GOLD analysis project Ga0129342, IMG submission 94426) | Freshwater to marine salinity gradient microbial communities from Chesapeake Bay, USA - CPBay_Sum_15_0.2_DNA | ecosystem: Environmental > Aquatic > Marine > Coastal | place: USA: Chesapeake Bay...
AATCAGTACACTTTTGGTATTATGTCAAAAATGGAAAAAGAGATGAGCAGTACTTTATCTATGACTTATGGATTAGATTTAAGAACAGCTAAAGTAGAACACTACAGAGAAGTTTATGACTTGCTTGGTGGTGATTTCTTCTACAACTCATCAAACCCTAATTGGACTGAAGAACAAAGACGTAGAACATTAGGTGATAAAATCTATTACGACAACACCAATACTGTTGATTGGTTAGGTGGATATGTTCAAGCCAACTATGATGATGGTGCAGGAACAAACGCGTTTGCAATGTTTGGTGCTACAACTGCTAGCTACACTGCTCAGAATCATTTCTCAGTTGACAATCTAAAAATTGAAGCTGATGCAGAGCTTGGATATCAGTTTAAGCTTGGTGGAAGTCGTGCACTTAACGATACATGGCAGCTTTTTGGTAACGTAAGTTACTCAGCTATGACACCATCTTTAGACAAACTTATTGATGATGTAAACTACAGACTAAACGAAGGCTTTGAGAATGAAAAAGCTACTTGGTTTGATGTAGGTGCTAGATTTAAGTCTCTAAATGGCCAGTGGGCTGGTAGTTTAAACTACTACTATGCACTATGGTCTGATAGAAATCAAAGCGGTACCTCTGAAGATCTTAGTGGTGTAGAATCATTCTTTAGCATTACAGGATTAAGTGAATTGCACCAAGGGTTAGAGTACTCTATTGCATATCAACCGCTTCCTGTATTAAGAATCGATGTTAGAGGTCATGAAAGTGACTGGAGATTTACTGATAATTTATCATATACATATAATGCAATTGAAGGTGACGACACAAGTTCAGAAACTTTCGATCTTTATGTAAAAGATGTGATGATTTCAGGTGCTCCACAGTCACAGACCGTATTTATGGTAACTGGTTTCTTCAATAGATTAAAGGCATCTGTTGAAGCTGAATCATCTGCTAGACAATACCCAAGATGGGGTTATGATGGTAATATTGAAGACTTAGCATCCTTGCTTGGTGAAGGTAATACTTTCGCTGATGATGCATATGAAACTGAAAGTACAACCATCTACAACCTACAATTAAGCTATGGTACAGAGATTATGGATAAAGATGTAACATTTAATTACTCTATATTCAATGCAACTGATGAACTATACGTCGGTGACTTTGTAGATGCTTATGATGGTTCTGGAGACGTAGGCGACCTTAGAGTTCGTATGGGTGCTCCAAAACAATTTAATTTGGGGGTAACTATCAACTACTAAGTTGTAGAACATCTTTTTATTAAATAATAAAAGCCCTCTTTTTAGAGGGCTTTTATTTTATGAAACTTGTTTCTGAAGTGTTTCTAGCTTGCGAATTAAATTAGTATCAAAATCTTGGTTATTATCTTCTGCAATGCGAATTTGATTTCTGATTTGACTAATTTCTTTTTTGATAGATATGTTTTCTAAGGTTTTCAGACAATCATTCAATATAATTAATTCATTTTCTTTTTCAGGTCTATCGACTGCTAAAGCTGCAACCAAATTACGCTCCTCTGGACTATCGCCTATAAAATCAAGGAGTTGTGCAACATTATTATACGATGCTTTATGATCTTTAATTGACTTTACAATATTGTAACAAAGCTTATTATCTAATAAGGATATATTAACTTTATCAGCTAATGCTGCATTATGGATTAGCAATTTTAATATTTCTAGCTGAGCAATATCTGACTTAGAATCAAAGTTTCTTATAGAGGTTTCTTCTGAATCAGTCGCTTTGGTTGCTATAACCTTTCTAGGCGATATTTGATCAAAACGATTGACAATCTCGCTCTCAACAACACCAAGCTCGTTAGAGATTCTTTTGATTAGATCATTTCTAATGATAACATCTTTTACCAATTTGATTTCTTCTATAGATTCATTCAAGAACTTTGATCGATCAGAAGCGCCTTTTGATAATATATTCTTTTTAACAATAATATAATTTATCGGATGTACTGCCTTTTTAATAAGCTGTTTAAATGTAGTATTATTATTCTCTTTTAGTTTAAAATAGTCATCAGGGTCAAGCTCATTTCCTAAATCAAGAACCCTTACTTCAAAACCATTTTGCATTAAAATATATCCAGTTCTAATTGCTGCATTAATTCCAGCATTATCTGAATCATAAGTAAGAATTACACGATTTGTATATTTATTTAATGCTGATGCATGTTTGGACGAAAATGCTGTACCAGATGTTGCTAAGACATTTGTAAACCCTTTTTCATATAATCTTAAAAAATCAGTCTGTCCTTCAACTAAAAGAACATAATTTTGCTTACGAATTTCAGGCATTGTTTGATATGAACCATAAAAAACTTTACTTTTTTGAAATAATAATGTTTCAGGAGAGTTAAGATATTTAACATCTTCTTTTTCTGATAAGCTTCTTCCACTAAAACCTATCACTTTTCCAGAAGGGCTAAAAAATGGAAATATAATTCTGTTTCTAAACCTATCTAGATATCCCTTTTCCCCTTTTGAAAATAGTCCCGATTTTTCAATAACTTCGTTATCAAATTTATCTTTTAATTCATTATACAGTTCATCCCAAGCATCACTAGCAAAGCCAATGGAAAATTTTTTAATTATTGTATCATCAAAAAATCTAGCTTTCATATAAGATTTTGCCTTGATTCCTTTTTTTGAAGATAAATTATTTATAAAAAATAGACTTGCAAGATTATGGATTTCATAAAGCTGATCATATAAGTTACTTTGCTGTTCATCCCCAACCTCGATTATTTCAATATCATGTTTTTCAGCGAGTGAACGAATTGCTTCAGAAAAGCTAATTTTTTCATATTCTATAAGAAATTGTACGGCATTGCCGCCTTGACCAGAGCCAAAGTCATACCACATATTTTTATCTGGAGCTACGCTAAATGATGGCTTTGTTTCAGATCTGAATGGACTCAAGCCAAAGTAGTTTTTACCTCTTTTTTTTAAATCAACATATTGTGAAACTACCTCAAAGATATCAACTTCTTCTAAAACCCTATTTATTGTTTCTTGGGCTATTCTTCTCATTAACTAAAAATATAGTCTTTGATAGGTTCCAGTAAAACAAGAATCTTTGACTGTTGAAATAAAATTTCATATAGCCTTAATGAAATGTAATTTTCAAAAATACCTGTAAATAACACTAAACTTAATGCTCCTTTAAATATGCCTAACATAAAGCCTAAAATCATATTTAGTGTTTTGTATGATGAAATGCTTCCATCGAATAAAAATAATAACATGCTCGTTAACAATCTTAATATTGCAAGAGATATTACAAAAATTGCTCCGATAGAAAAGAATATGATAATAGTTGGATTAATTGAAACATATTTAGAAATAAAGAATGACAAATCTACATAAAAAAACAATGCAATTGATATTCCTACAACAAGATTTAAAAAGTCTGTAAGTGATTCGATAAATCCTTTTCTCATCCCAAATACACCCATGATGAGAAATATCATTAAAAAAAGGGTGTCAATAATCATATTTAAGAAAGTAATTCTTTAACAATAGATTGGGCTACATTTCCGTCCACTTTTCCTGCACCCTTTTTCATCACTTGCGGCATCACCTTACCGAAATCTGACATTTGCGACGCTCCAACCTCTGAAATAATATTTTCAACTAAACTTCTAACCTCTTTTTCGCTCATCATGGATGGTAAATATGATTCTACAAAGTGTAATTCATTCATTTCAGCTTCAACTAAATCATCTCTGTTACCTTCTTTATACATTCTAATAGATTCTTTATATTGTTTTACTGCTGTTTGAAGTACTTTTATAACCTCAGAGTCAGATAATTCATGCCCGACCTCAATCGCTTTGTTTTTGCACTTAGATATTAAAAGCCTCAATGCTCCTGCTTTTTCTCTATTCTTATTTTTGAGTGCCTCCATCATATCTTTTTCAATCTGCTTTAACATTATCTTTCTCTTTCATTAATTGTTTTCATAGCAAGAAGAATTTGGTCTTGATTATTTTCAAACCCTATAAATCTTCTGCCTCTTTTTTTAGCAACAACGCCGACAGCTCCTACATTCATAAATGGATCAAGAATCCAGTTTAGCTTAAAACTACTTGCCTTAACTATTCTATGTACTATTTCCTCATAATCAAGATGAAACCATAGGTTATCCTTAATTTCTTCCGGTTTAGGGTTGTTTATATTTTTCCCATTTACTATATAATTTTGATTAAAAATATAGTCATTTGTTTTAGTGGCGAACCAAATATCTGATATTTTGTTCTTCCACTGAGATAGTTTAGTATTTTCGATTTGTCTTTCAGCTGTTATTCTTGATTGTATGATAAAATTTTTCCCAAGAACTGAGTGATAAAGAGACGAAGATTCCCAGGGACATATAATATAAATTGAACCACTAGTTGTTAACACTCTTTTACATTCTGCAACCCATTCTTCAATCCACTTAATATAAGATGAATAGGATATTCCACTGTTACGGTCTAATGCTGGCTCAGTGACAATCAAATCAATAGACTCGCTTGGAATTTTCTTTAATCCTACTAATGCGTCTACCTTAAATAATCCCTCTTTAAGTTTTTCTTGAAAATGAATATCAATCTCTGTTTTTAAAGCAGGTAAATATTTATTTAAATCTTTTACTGTTAAAATATCTTTGTTCACTAACATAATTTAATCTTATAAAGTTAATTTAAAAATTGTAAGTTTTTAAACATGGATGACTTAAAAAAAATCACAATTGCTGTTAGTTCTCTCCCAAAAAACGGCTGGTGGAATAATGGAATAGTAGCATATCATGATAATGATATGATGAATAATGGTGCGATACCTAATCAAGATTTATTGAATGTAGAACATGAAAATTTACTCAAAGCACTTGATAAGTATTCACTTGAAACAATAATCATTCCATTTAAATCTGAACTTGAAGAAAATAAAAAATATGACTTTGTTTTTATGCGTGATCATTTTCTCTGCAATACGAATAATGATATTGTAATGTGTAATATGAAGCTTTCTGAAAGAAAGAATGAAGGAGCATATGTTGTCTCTACTTTAAATGACTTGCAATACAGGGTTTCATTTCTTGATGAGGATTGTATAGCTGAGGGCGGGGAATTCTTCTATCTTCCAAATGAAAATATACTCTTGGCTGGTCAATGCAGAAACAACCTCAGAGGCGCAGAGCAAATGGCAGAAAAACTGAATGTGTCTAATCTTCACATTATAAATTCAAGCGGTTATCATTTAGATACTTCAATATCTCCTATTTTTAATAATGAATATGATTGCATTGGACTAATATGTGCTCGTGAAGTATTCAGTAATAATGAAATAAATGATTTAAGGAGCGTTTGTAAATCAAATCAATGGGAGCTGATAGAAATCGAACACCAAGATATCAATTCATCGTTAAGTTTTAGAACGGCAATGAACGGTCTAACATTACCAGGGCTCTTTATTGGAAACAAAAAATTTAATCAAAAACAGATATCAGATTTTGCTTTATCAAATAACATAATTTTTGATTCTACTAACGTATCTCAGTTTAATTTAAGTGGCGGTTCAGTTCATTGTCTTACAAATGAACTTTTTTAACTAGGAAAATCGTCGGCAAGCGACTCCCAAAGATACAAAGTTGCTATAGTTTTGTATGGCGACCACTGATTAGCTATTTCTTTAATTTTATCGTGACAATCAACTTGATATTCTTTTTTAATCACATTTATTAATGCTAAGTCTCCTTCTGGAAAAATATCTAGATTATTTTTTGAGAAAATTAAAAACATATCAATTGTCCAGTTGCCAACCCCTTTAATTTGAATAAGTTGTTTATAGATTTTTCTTACATCGTTCGTATGTTTTAGATCGTATATTTCATTTCTTACTACAAAAATGTTCTCAATGTAATTTTTTTTCTGGTTCGATAATCCAATGTGTTTCCATTCTTGCTCATTCCAAGCTGAGATGTTGTTTTTGTTTGCATTATAATACTCCAGAAAACGATTATAAATGCTATTCCCAGCTTTGGTAGATATTTGTTGAAAGATAATATACTTATATAAATCTAACACATAGTCTTTGGACTTCGATATTTTTGGAATTTTGTTATTTTCAATTATACTTTTTAATGTATTATCTACTTTTGATAAATAATCTATATGTTTTTGATGAATCATTATTGGGTTTTAAAAAACTGCCATATTAATTCTGAGGTATTAATGTCGTGTCCCCAAGATTTTTTCCACCAAGTATGGCCTTCTCCCTCTAAAGAATAAAGTTCAACACTTTTATTTTCTTCGCAATCATATGATATTAAGCGCGTAGTGTACTCACCATCACCATTAAAATCTGGTATTGTTATCTTATTTTGTGAATTGCATTGATTATGATTATTCCAAAAATCATGTGCTGCATTTGCAGAATAACTCCATTCAACGCCATTATATGGAACAACAGCATCATTCATTCCATGAAAATGAATAATGCTTGATTTTTTAGGAGGGTTACATTGATAATATCCTGCCATTGACCCCGTCACAGATCCAATGCTATTAATTTCTTCTAGCTCACAAGCTAATCTATAGCTCATAAAACCGCCTAGTGACATTCCTGACGAAAAAATCTTGTTACTATCAATATTATAACTGGCTTTAAAATATTTAATTAGTGCTTTAAAAAATCCTACATCATCTACACCGAGAAAACTTGCTACAACATTGACATTCCATCCTGTATTGTTAAACCGATCTGTAGTCCCTTGAACATAAACAACTATGAATCGTTCTTCGTCTGCAATTTGATCAAATCCTGAATACTCTCTTATTGATGGTGCCGTACCTGTATATCCATGCAAAACAAATAGTAGTGGCAGCGATTCAGTTTGATAATCAAAATTTGGAGGTGCATGTACAATAAAGTTCCTCATAAAGCTACCATATGGAGTCGCAAACGAAGCTGTTTGATTATTATAGGTAGAAATTAATTCTACAGTTAGTTCAGGAATCGTTTGGTTGCCTCCCCCCGTGAAACCCCCACCACCTTCATTTCCATTATTATCACTTAAAATATCTTCAGAACTAGCATCTGAAGAACAATGGACAATAAATAAGGTGGTAAAAAATATTTTGAAAAATTTATTCATATTATTTTTGTTATGATTTCGTCTATTTTGCTAAAAAGCTCAAACTTTGATGAATTATTTTCTACAACATAGTCAGAATATTTACTTTTTTCATCATCATTCATTTGTAAGCGAATTCTATCTTTTACCGTTTCTTCCTCTAAATTATTTCTCTGAATTGCTCGCTTTAATCTTAGTTGCTCATCTGCTTTAACTAAAATGAGTTTAGCACCGCTCTTTTGGTGTTGTTCAAATATTCCTGATTCAATAATTAATGCAGCATCTATAACAAAAAAATTATGTAAATCTTTTTTTTCATTAATTCTTTCTATTATTAAATCACTTATCATAGGATGAATAATATTATTTATTTTTGACTGCGATTCTGAGTTTTTAAATACTTCCTCAGCGATAGATTTGGGTGAGAAGTCTTCAAGATTTGGAAACGCTTGAAGAATTTTATCTTTTACAAAAGATGATTGTAGCAGTGCTTTTGCTTCTTTGTCTGCATCAAAAATATATGCGTCATGCTTCTCTTTTAAATATAAAGAAACTGTGCTTTTTCCTGATGCTATTCCACCAGTAATTCCAATTATCTTCATTACGGAATATGTTTTAAAATTCTTTCTGTAACCTCATCAATCGATCCATCGCCATTAATATGAATGATGTTACTTTGGTAAAATTCAATTAAGGGTGCTGTGAGTTCTAAATAAACATTTTGTCGGTTTACGATTACCTCTTCTGTGTCATCAGGTCTTCCTGATTTTTTTGCTCTTTCAACTAATCTTGTGATTAAAATATTCTTATCAACTTCAATGTTTATAATACTATCAATTGCTTGATTTAAAGATTGAAAAATTTTTGATAACCCTATTGCTTGAGGAATTGTTCTAGGGAAACCATCAAGTATGACTCCTGAATCTTTTAATTCAGTTAAAGTTGATTGCATCATTTCTAACAAGACCTCATCTGGAACAAGATTTCCAGCGTTCATATAATTCTGAGCTTTAAGTCCTACTTTCGAGGATTTATCAATCTCTTTTCTAAGGATATCTCCTGTTGATAGATGAACAAGATTAAATTTTTTTGCTAAAATTTTGGCTTGGGTTCCTTTTCCTGCCCCAGGAGGTCCCATAATTAATAGCTTCATTTAAATACTCTGTGATTTAGGTGGATTAAAAATTGCTTGCATAACGATTGCTAATTTGAGTGGCTTATTTCTTAACTTTAGTTGTAATGTTAATAATTTTTTTTCAGAATGACTTTCAACCTGCTTTGTGATGATGCGTGATTGTAAATGACTCAAATGTTTATCTTTTATATTATAAGAACTCTTCGAATTCTCCTTATAATTATCTTTACTTAAATCATCTACTTCAGTATCGCTAGCCTGAACTGACTGTTTTAACTGCCTTGAAATAAGTGAATCATCCTTTAATGGTTCAACAAAATTTGAAGTTAAACTATCATCTAGTTCTACTGCAGATTTCTCCATCGCTTCATCTAAAAATTCAAAAATATTAAAATCTGTTTTTGAAGTTTTATTTTGTGTTTGAGGCAATGGATCTGGAACTTGAAATTGTTCATCTTCTATCTTTTTCTGCCTACTTCTGTAGGCAGAAAATAGATAAAATAGGAAAATTATTCCCCAATATATTAACTCTTCCAAAGTTAGTCCTTAGATTCTGCGTTCTTGTCACCTGTGACACCAGCAATTGATTGTCTCATGCTAGTATCAGATGCAATATTGTCTAGCTTATAATAGTCTAGCACACCAAGATTTCCTTTTTTGAAGGCTTCAGCCATAGCTAAAGGAACTTCAGATTCTGCTTCAACAACCTTAGCTTTCATTTCTTGCTCTAATGCAACAGCCATAGCTCTTCTAGTTTCCGCTTTAGCTTGAGCAACTCTAAGATCTGCTTCTGCTTGGTCAGCTTGTAATTGAGCTCCAATGTTTTTACCAACATCTATATCGGCAATATCAATAGAAAGAATCTCAAAAGCTGTACCTTTGTTTAGTCCTTTTTCAAGCACCGTTCTTGATATTGAATCAGGATTTTCTAAAACAGCTTCATATGTTTCTCTTGAACCAATAGCGCTTACGATGCCTTCACCAACTCTTGCAATAATGGTATCTTCAGTTGCGCCTCCTACAAGGTTTGGTATATCGGTTCTCACTGTAACTCTAGCTCTTGCTCGCACCTCAATACCATCCTTCGCAACTGCAGATAATTTTCCATCGACCGGTGCATCAATAACTTTTGGATATACGCTTGTTTGGACTGCTGACAATACATCTCTACCTGCTAGATCAATTGCTGTTGCTATTGAATAAGTCAGCTCAATTCCTGCTTTTGAAGCGGCAATTAACGCAGCAACAACTTTACCAACGTTACCACCGGCCATATAATGCACCTCAAGATCACTAGTTGATATATTATCAAGACCTGCTTTTCTTGCAGCTATCAGGCCATTTACAATGACTCCTGGTGGTACACGTCTAAATCTCATACCAACAAGACCTAGAATGGTTACATTTCCTCCTCCAATACTAAAAATAGCTTGTAACCACAACCCAACTGGTACAATCCATAATAGTAATAAAATAAATAATACTAACGGTATGGCAACGTATAATCCCATTACTCCTCCTTTATATGTTTTTTAGATAAATTTAAGTCTTTAGTAATTAATATATTACAACTACTCAACTTTACTTCTGTTTTTAAAATTCTTTTTTAAGGTTGTTTTATTAGAATCATTACTCACTAATTTTTGAAAAAATGCAGATTTACCAATTAATCTTAAAATAAAAATAATACCAAAAATTCCTACAACAATTGCCCATGAAAATCCATCTAATGCTTCAGAATAAATTTCAGGACTTACGGGTACATCGGGTATTAATAATAAGTATAGCCCGTAAAATAAAACAATAATACCTGTGATACCAAATACTCCAAATCCAGGAATTGCAATAGCTTCGACAAATAATAAAACAAGGCCTAATAAGATTATCAGAATATCTGTTGAAGATGCTAATTGAGTGAAATATCCAGCACCCAGCGCAAGCGTTAAACAAATAATACCAATAGTACCGCCTATACCCCATCCAGCGCTGTACAATTCAGAAATTACTCCGATAGTACCAAAAGTAGTTAGCAATGATGACACTGTAGGATTGGTTAATATTCTAACAACATTTTCAGACCAATTTTCACCTACAGTTATAATCTCATAATCTTCTATTTGCAATGATGAAAGTACTTCTTCAATACTCTCACTTTTACCATCAGCAATTCCATATTTCATTGCGAGTTCGGTAGTGAGTGTAATGAGCTTTCCTTCCTTCCTTCCTTCGATGTCATCTACCTGAAGAGTATCTCCTTCAACAATTAAATATTCAAAACTTAATTCTTCATCTACCATTCCACGTGCAATGTCAGGATTTTTTCCTGATTTTTCTGCAGTTGCGGCCATTTCCTCTCTCATATAACTTTGAGATTTTTCAGACTGCTTAGATCCCGACATATCAACAACGCTTGTGGCACCAATCGTAGCCCCTCCAGTCATATAAATTTGATCGCAAGAAAGAGATATTAAGGATCCAGCAGAAATAGCTCTTCGATTAATAAAAGCGATAGTTTCAATTTCCGTGGATGATATAGCATCCTTTATTTGTGTAGCAGCATCAACACGCCCACCAAAAGTATCAATATCAAAAATAATTAATGAAGCATTATCGGTCTCTGCTAAATTGATTGCACGGGTGACCAACCCTGGTATACCAAGGTCAATTACATCCTGAATAGGCACAACATATACTTTCCTACTTGTTTGTTCTGCAAAAATAAATGCAGAAAATAAAAAAGTAATGCCAATTAATATGTTCTTAAATTTTGTTTTCATTGCTAATTCAAAGATTTACATTATAGTGATGTATTTTTTTTTAAAAGTGTTTTCTTTCTACTTAAGAAATGCTCCAACATTTGCTTATAAAATTACCTATAAAATAATTTATAGTCTACTATTCCATGCGCTAAAAATGAGACAAAAAACAGTATTAATTAATCTTCGATTGGCTTTCCCAGATAAAAATGAAGAATGGTACAATAATACAATGAAGCAGTGCTATAAATTTTTTACAAAAGAATTTTTAGATTTTATATCATTTCCAAAAAATTATAGCTCAAGTAAAGTAAAATTTAAAAATCTAGAGATTTTATCTGAAGCACATGCAATGAACAAAGGAGTTATACTTGTTGGATCTCATTATGGTTCTTTTGATAAACTATTTTATGCACTAAGCAAAGAAGAATACAATTTAACCGGCGTTGCTTATAGACAGAACAATAGTGGTGCAGATATTTTTTTTAAACAAATAAGAGAAAATTTTATGGAAGACCAGCTTTATAAAGGCGGAGATGTAAAGCAACTAAAAAATTCATTAGTTAAAAATAATATTTTAATTTTATTAAGTGATCAAGATGCTAAGAAAAAAGGAATTAAGGCTAAATTTTTTGGAATTGATTCATCAACACACTCAGGGGCTGCTATACTAGGAAAAAGAAATAAAAGTCCTATTGTCTATGCAAGCATTACCAGCAAAAACAATATTTATGAAGTGGAGTTTGTAAAAATTGATACTTCAGGTAGTATCAATGATATCGTACAACAGTATACATCGGAAATTGAAAAAACAATTATCAGTAATCCAGAGCAATATTTTTGGTTTCATAAAAGATGGAAGTCAGTCAAGGTATACTTATGAAGAGAGTTAAAATAAATCACCCTGATGCAAAAGAGATATTCATTGATGCAATACATGATAATCAAGTCATTGCTTATCCAACGGATACAATATATGGTTTAGGTACTTCAATAAATAATGATGAAGGAATTAAAAGAATAAATCTGATGAAAATGCGAGAACAGCCAATGAGCATTGCATTGGGAAACTTTAGTGTTATTAAAAATCACATTATAGCCAATGAAAATGTAATGTTTGAAATAAAAAAAATTCTCAAAGATGGTAGTACCTGCATTGCACCATATATTCCTGGATCATTAAATGATAAAATTGCTAAAGATGGTAAAATAGGCTTTAGAATCCCTAATCATGAATATCTAAAAACTGTATTAAATGAATATCAGCTACCTATTACAACCACCAGTATTAATAAAACAGGATCTGAACCATTATATACTCCAGATGAGATTGAAGAGCAGTTTGGTGATAAAATTGATTTATTGATTGATGATGGAATAATCAAAAATAGTCCTTCAAAAATTTTTATATTTGAAGGGGACGAAATAAAACGAATACGTTAAATGAAATTAATTATAATCCTTATTTTAAGCTCATTTTCATTAATGGCAAATAGTCAAAATGATCGTTTTGACTCTCAAATAAAATATGAATATAACGTATATCTTGAAGTATTAAATCTAAAACTAGGGGAAGCTTCTCTATCAGTAAAAGCTCCAGGGATTATAGATGGAATAAATGTTTACCATTTAAATTTTAATGTTCGTACTACTAAGTTGGGAGACACAATATATAAAATCCGAAATAAAATCGATGTTTGGGTAAATCAGGAAACTCTAAATGTAGTAAAGCAAAATAAAAATATAAGTGAGCTTCGAAAAACGAAGAATTCTGAAACTATTATTAGAAATCAGAAAGGAATCACAAATGGTAAGGAATTTATAGTTAAAAACAACGTTTTTGATCCATACTCGCTAATATTAATTTTATCAGAATTTGATATACCAATTAATCAATCTAAAGAGTTTAATATCGTTGATGCTGGTAAAAACAGAATAATAGAAATAAAAAATCTTGGCATTCAAACAATTAAAACACCATATGGAAACAAGCAAGGATATACTTTATCTCCGGTAAAAAATGGAAAACCAGTTCTTAAAAATAAAGGCGATATGGAAGTAAGTTACGTATCGATTGATGATACCTTAGTTCCAGCTAAGATATTGATAAAACTTGGTAGCGGAGTTATCGAATTAAGGCTTAAAAAAATACGCGAATAATATCATTTAGAAGCAAAAACACCATTAATGATAATAGTATAAACATTCCTACTGATTGAATTCTTATCCTAGCCTTTACAGATAGTTTTCTACCCATTAAAACTTCAATTAGTATTAAAGCAATATGTCCTCCGTCTAAGCCAGGTATAGGTAAAATATTTATGAATGCAAGATTAACGCTAATCAAAGCCATTAAAAAAAGAAAGGGCACTAAGCCTGCTTGTGCTGCTTGACCTGCCATATCACCAATCATTATTACGCTTCCAACCTCGTCTCGAGATACGTTCCCTTGAAAAATCATTTTCAGTGATGAAGTCATTAAAGTCATTGCCCAAGTCAGTTCATTGAAACCGTACACAACTGACTCTTGAAAATTTAATTCAACTCGAACTTGAGACTTTGACACCCCCAATGTACCCACCTGTTGATCAACTCTACCTGTGGATAAATTTGGTCTAGATCCTAAAGAAGCTTCCAAAAATAATATTTCTCCACTTCGCTCTATAACAATTGGTATTTTTTCATTTGGGTGTTGTGAAATATTTGCAACAGCTTCATTCCAAGTTTCAATCTTAATGTTGTCAATGGATATTATTTTATCCCCAGCTATAATCCCAGCAAGCTCAGCCGATTGTTCAGGTACCACATAGTCTATGACAGTATCATTAGTTTCAACTTTTGTGTCGCCTTGTAGATTCCCAATTAAAACAAAGACAAAAAATGCTAATATCAGGTTCATAATGACACCTGCGCTCATCACCCATATTTTTTGTAAGGCATTTTTAGACTCAAGTTCATCATCAGCACCTTTAAAATCACTGTCCATGCTTTCATCCAAGATACCTTTCATTTTTACATACCCACCCAAAGGCAATAATCCAATTGTATATATTGTTTCTGATGGTGAATTAAATGAACTAAAAGTTGTGGAAAATACTTTTTTCCACTTAATCTTTTTATCCTGTGGGCCAAAAAAGTATATATCTACCACTAAACCCTTTTCTGTTTTTGTAAAATCAATAAAATTTGGTGGCATACCAACTGAGAAGCGTTCTACTCCGACACCGACGCTTCTTGCAGCCCAAAAGTGTCCAAGCTCATGCACAAAAACAATTACGCCAATCAATACTATAAATGCTAATATATATATCATATTATTTTAATTAGGGTTCAAATATAATTGAATATTATTATCTAAAATAAATAATTCTTCTAAAGAAGGTAAATCATCGGAAGCAAATTCACCAACAACTTCCTTAATTAAAGGGAATATTTCATTAAAAGAAATTTTTTGATCAAGAAATTTTTGAACAATATAATCATTGGCCATGCTCATTGCAGCTACTCTATTTCCACCTAAGTTAATCAGCTCTTCAACAAGCGATAAAATTGGGTACCTTTCCAGGTCTGGTTTTTTAAAATTTAAGTTTAAATTATCAAAATCTAAGCTTCCAACAGAGGCATCTTTTCTTTCAGGAAAAGTTAATGCATACTGAATAGGAACTTTCATATCAGGCAAACCTAGGTGAGCTTTGTAAGAACCATCAACAAACTCAACCATTGACTGTACAATGGACTGTGGATGAATAGTAATTTGTATTTTATCAAGCTTTATATTGAATAGCCATAATGCTTCGACTAACTCTAATGCTTTATTCATCATTGTCGCAGAATCAATTGATATCTTTGCTCCCATTTCCCAATTGGGGTGTTTTAGTGCTTCGTTAGGTGTGATAGTATCAAATTCATGAATTGGTTTTTTAAGAAAGGGCCCACCGCTGCCAGTAAGAATAATTTTTTTCAAATCTTTTTGATTTTCACCATTCAAGCATTGAAAAATAGCTGAGTGCTCACTATCAACAGGAATTATATTTACATTTTTTTTGGCAGCTAACGGCATAATAATATGACCTCCAAGCACTAATGACTCTTTATTGCTTAAAGCGATATCAACACCGTTTTTGATTAATTCAATTGTCGGTCTTAACCCAGAAGTCCCAACGATAGCATTAATTGCTAAATCTAAATTTTTAAATGGTATATAACTTGAAGCATTAGCACCAGTTATAAGTTCAATATTATTTTCTTTACAAAGATTAAAAAGATTATGGGAAGAATCAATCACGTCAATTGCAACAAAATCAGGTGAGTATTTTTTAGTTTGTTCAAAAAGAAGATCAGCATTAGAGTGGCAAGTAAGCCCAATCACTTTATGGGAATTATTTTTCGAAATTACATCTAATGATTGAATCCCAATCGATCCTGTGGAGCCCATTACAACAATATTTTTCATCAGAAGTATTAAATGATGCCTCGCTTACTAGAATCATAAAAATGAAGGATTTCGTTGATATGCTTATTATTAGAAAGCTCTTCTTTGACTCTAGCAAGAGCATCTGATTGATTTAAATCAGATCTAAAAAGGTACCTGTAAGCTTTTTTAATATCAGCTTTTTCATTATCTGAAAAACCTCTTCTACTCAAACCTAAAGAGTTGATACCAGAATATTGAACTGGATGTTTACCAGCAAGTATAAACGGAGGCACATCTTGTACCAGTTTTGAGTTTGCTGCCACCATAGCATGTTTCCCAATTTTACAAAATTGATGTACATTACTTGCTCCACCCAAAATTGCCCAATCATCAATCTCTACATGTCCACCTAATGCAACTAGGTTTACTAAAATAACATTATTACCAATAATACAGTCATGTGCAACATGAACACCAGTCATGATTAATACATCTTCACCAATTCTAGTTTCGCCTGTTGCATTTGTTCCCCTATTTAAAGTCACAAACTCTCTAATAATTGTTCTATCTCCAATAATTAATTTTGTATCCTCACCCCCAAATTTTTTATCTTGAGGAATTGCACCGATACTACTGTTATTTACTATCTGACAATCATTTCCAATATCTGTAAACTGAGAAATAGTATTAAAGTTACCAATCTTTACATTGTCACCAATTATAACATTATCTTCAATAACGTTATAAGGTCCAATCTCAACATTATTACCAATTTTGGCTGAGCTTGATATAATATTCGTTTGGTGTATCTTGCTAATTTTTATCTCCTATCTTTCAACCGTTGAGGCTAAAAATTCTGCTTTGGCTATAAGCTTATCATTAACATGACAAGTAGATTCAAACTTAAATGAATTTAACTTTTCATTGACTACTTTTGCATCTATAATAATTTGGTCACCTGGTATGACATTGGAATAAATTCTAAAATTGCTCACTTTTGATAAATAAACTAAATGATTTTCTGGATTGTCAATAAAATCCAGTATGATTAGACATGCTGATTGAGCCATTGACTCTAGTATTAACACTCCAGGCATTATTGGCTTGCTGGGAAAGTGTCCTGAAAAAAATGGTTCATTAATCGTAACATTTTTTAAAGTTTTAATTTCTTTTTTTTCCTTCTTATCTACGATCCTATCAACAAGTAAAAAAGGATAGCGATGTGGAATCATTTCTAAAATATAATTTATATCTTTCATTAAAATTGGTCTTTAAATTCTTTTTTTAAAATTCGTGCAAACTCAACATTTCCTTTATGTCCGCTTTTTATAGCAGTTACATGTCCTTTGATTGGCTTCCCAAGCAAAGCTAAGTCTCCAATCAAATCTAATGTTTTATGTCTTACCGGCTCATTTTTAAACCTTAAATGTTGTGATTTATACAATCCTCGAGATCCTTGGTAAAATTTGATACCAAACTTGTCCATAAAAAACTTTACTTCATCTCCATCTATATCTTTATCAACAATTATTACTGCATTACCAACATTGCCACCCTTAATTAATCCTTGTTTAGCCAATTCTGTAACTTCACTCAATAAACAAAATGTTCTAGCTGGTGCTATCTGTTTTTCATAGTTAGTGTATGCATTTTGAATTGAACTATATTGAACATCTAAATCATCTAAATCATATTGAATTGTAAAAGTAGTTTTAAACCCGTCAAAAGGAACTGCTAGCACTTCAACATCTTTTTCTTCATCGTTATAAACTACAGGCTTTGTGATTTCTAAAAAGTCAACTGGCGCATTTTGCTCAATAATTTCACCTTCTTTTAAAGCTGATACAAAATCTTTAGAACTTCCATCCATAACTGGAGGCTCTTTACTATTTAATTCAATTAAAAGATTATTAACTCTCATACCAGCACACGCTGACATTACATGCTCTGTTGTATGTACTCTTATTCCATTCTCTTCAATTGTAGTGCCGCGTGTTATATCAACTACATTATCTATATCTGGAGTTACAACTTTATCTCCTTTATCATTTCTAATAAATTTAATTCCAGTATTTTCATCAGCAGGATGAAAAGTGATAGTGCTTTGTACACCTGTGTGAAGTCCTACTCCAGTACATGATACAGAATATTTAATAGTTTTTTGTTTAGCTGGCATTTTTTTTTAATTTTTTTTCAAGTAATTCAAACCTTGTGTAAATAGCATCTCTTTTTTGTTTCTCTTTAATAGGTCTCGCTGGATTCCCTGCGTACATTTCAGAGCCTGGAAGTGATTTGAGAACGCATGACCTTGCAGCAATTACTGATTTTTCACCTAAAATGATATGTGGACCTATGTCGCTCTTTCCGGCTATAGTTACAAAATCTTTAATTTTAGTGCTTCCACCAATAAAAACTCCTCCAGCAAATAAACATGCTTTTCCAATTGAAACATTATGTGCAATATGTACCTGATTATCAAATTTACAAAAATCTGCAATTGTTGTATCTTGAACCGAACCTCTATCAATAGTACATGCAGCTCCAATTTCAACATCATTGCCAATAATTACTGATTTTATATGAGGAATCTTATGGTGTTCATTTGCAACTGTATGATAACCAAAGCCATCACTTCCTATTACTGTTCCAGCATTTATAATGCAATTTTTTCCAAGAACGGTATTATCGTACAACACAACATTATCGTAGATAACACTGTTGTCTCCAATGACACATCCAGCATTAATTTTAACACCATTTCCAATGAAAACATTATTACCAAGAACTACATCCTGCTCAATAACTGAAAAAGCTCCAATGTGAAGATTATTCGGTTTTTCAACAGATTCATGTAGTTCAGAATGCTTGGAAATATTAAATTCAGGAACAGGTCTATTATCAAAAAAATCCAAAATGGTTATCATGGCCAAGTATGGGTTTTCAACAACTATACCAGGGTTGTCCTTTAAATCTTCATCAGAGGTAACAACAAATGCTGCAGCGCTTGATGAAGAAATTTCTTTTTTATAATTAGGTAAGAATGCAAAAGCTATTGATTTATTTGAAGCAGATTTTAAATCATCTACTGTCGAAATAGCAATACTACCATCACCAATCAACTTTCCATTTACTTTATCAGCTAGCTCTTTAAGAGTAATCAAGTGCTAACCTTATTATTCAGATGACTGATTGGTCTTTCTAAGTTCGTATAGTACGTCGTCCGTTAAATCAATTGTTGGCTTTGTATATAATGAAGCTTGAGATCCATCAATAATCAAATCAAAACCCTTAGATATTGCAACAGCATTTACCGCTGCTTTGAATTTTTCTACTAATTCAAATTCTAGTTGAGCTTGCTTTCTAGTGAGTTCACCATTTGGTCCAACTTTAGATAATTGGTAGCTTTGCATAGAGTTGTTCATATCAACTATGTCTTGTTCCTTGGCTTTCTTAAGTTCTTCTGACATCATTAAGCTTTGCTGTTCATACTCTTTAACCATGCTATCTAATTGAGTTGCCATTGATTGATATTCTTTTTGAATAACTTCTAGTTCGAGCTGCAATTGTTGCTCGACATCCTTAAACTCCTCAAAATCAAGTCTAATTTTTTCAGAAAATACGATACCAATCTTTTGTTGGGAAAAAGCAATTCCTGTTAATAATAATACTGTTAATATTTTTTTATACACTTTATTCTCCTTATTTAAAAAGTTTGTCCAAATGTGATAGTATACTCCCAGCCTTGGGCTTCTCCATCGCCATTTATATCATCAAAACCATATCCCATATCAAATCCTAATTTACCAATACCTGGCATAAAAAACCTAACACCAACTCCAGCAGACTTTTTCATTGAAATTGAGCTAAATCTATCAATGTAAAACGGCTCTGTCAATGCAGATGTATTCCACACATTCCCCATTTCTCCGAACGCCATTACATAAATTACAGGATTTTCAGAAAGTGGAAATCTAAGCTCTGTTACAAATCTGCCCATTGAATTACCACCGACTGCTTGGCCTGAAACAGTTTGGGGCCCTATAGCATTATCGGGATAACCTCTTAACGCATTACCGTAAGGTATACCATTCCCTCCCATAATAAATCTTTCATCAAATGGAACAAATGATTGAATATCATCACCAACATCTATGGTTTTAATAACGCCAAGCTTTACTGAATTATATAGAACAAACTTTGAAAAAGTAGGAGTAAACCAGTCAAGGGTTAGCATATGCTTTTGAAAATTCTCATTTCCTCCGAGAAATCCACCAGAATAAGTGTTCTCTAAAATAAATGTTGAACCATTGGTAGGAAACTCTGCTCTATTTCTACTATCTCTTGACAATACTTGAGACAAACTAATACCTCTGGTCTTCTGTAATCCGCCAATATAATTATCTATATCGGATTGTGAGCCTTCATATTCTTTTTGCATAAACTTTGCTGACCACATTACTCTGAAGAAATCATCTGGCCATTCTAATCTCCTACCAAAGCTTGCTACTGCTCCTCCTACAGTAAAGTCTAATGGGAAATAATAGTTAGTAGATGAACCTCTAAAAGAATAAAAAATAGATGCCCCCAAAAGATAAGGGCTATCATTAATCATTGGATCTTGGAAGCTAATATTTAATGATCTGTATTTTGAAGGCTCTTGCGTAGTATAAATTGAAAAATTAGTACCAGTACTTGCCCCAATATTTAGCTTTTGCCCCTTTCCTCTAAAATTATCGAACTCAACACCTGCCCCCCCAGTGATACCGTATTCACCCGTAAAGCCAAGGTTAGCATTGATTCTTTGCGTTGATTTTTTTTCCTCAACAACGAAATCAAGATTTACTTTATCATCAGATATTGGGGTTACATCAGGAATTACATTATCAAAATAATTTAAAATCCATATATCTCTTTGACTCCTCATTAGTTTAGATCTACTAAAAACATCTCCTGGGTAAAGCTTTAATTCTCTTCTAATTACATTTTCTCTAGTTTTTTCATTTCCAGAAACAAAAATATTTTCTACATATACCTTATTACCTTCATTAAAAACAAACTTAATATCTAATGAATCTTTTCCAGCAGGAGTAACCTCAGGCGTAACACTGCTAAAAATGTATCCTTTATCTTGATAGGTACTCATCATATTTTCATAAACTGATTTGTCAAACTGTTCTTTAGAAAACATATCTCCAGATTGAATTCCTAGAAGCCTTTTTAACTCATCCTCTTCTGCAATTTGATTGCCATCAAAAATGAAGTTTCTATAGAAATATTTAGGTCCCTCTTCAATATTTATTTGAAGGGTTAATGATGCATCATCTTTATTAACAATTAAACTATCGCTTAATACTCTAAAGTCTCGATGACCTTCATTCTGATAAAAAGTTGACAACGCCTCTTTGTCTTCCGTAAATGTTTTAGGGTCGAAATTCTTTACCCAAAATGTCCACCATTTTTTTTGCTTGGTATTTGTTAACTCTCTCCTGAGTTTTCTTTCTGTAAAACTTTTATTACCATTAAAAGTTATATTTTTTAATCTGTATTTCGCGTTTTCATTAATAGTAAATAAAACGTCTCTGGGATAATCTACTCTAACGATTGTATCTTGAGGAACAATAACTGAAGAAGATATTTCTACGTTGAAATATCCGTCATCTTTATATATTTCTGTGATTTTTCTAACAGCTTTGTCAATTGAATTTGGCTTAATACGCTGCCCAGACCTAAGTTCAATTTTTTCTCTGAATCTTCCTTCTCGTACGGTCATACCCTCAAACAACACCTGATTAAGAATTGGGCTCTCTGATACTTTGATTGTTATTTCTACGCCATATTGTGATTCGTTGTTTAAAACAATATTTACATCCTCAAATAGGCCTAAATCCCACAATCTCGTAATTGCAGTAGAGATATCTGATCTTTGGATTTGTGCTCCATCCCTTAGACCAGCAGAATATTTAATCATTTTATCCGAAGTAGTAGTATTACCTTCAACATTTACTCTATATAGAGTTACTTGCTGAGCAAATATTTGTGTGCAAAAACATAAAAATAGTATAAATATTTTCGCAAAATTCATTTTCTAAACTTTCCCAAATGTTCTATTTCTGTTATCATACTCTTTTAAAGCTTTATCAAGTTCTTCTACATCAAAATCTGGCCAATTTTTATCACAAACATAAATTTCTGCATATGCTGATTGCCATAGTAAAAAATTGCTAAGTCTATATTCACCACCGGTCCTGATTATCATATCTGGATCTGGCAGTTCAGGGCAATATAAGTGATTTTTAAGAATTTCTTCATTAATAATTTTTACGTCTGATTTTATCAATGAATTGAATGCATCAACAATCTCTTGTCGTCCTCCGTAGCTAAGTGCTAAAGTTAAAATTAGTCCTGTGTTATTTTTTGTTTTTTCTATTGTAGATAATACCCAATCCCTTGTTTTATCCGGTAAATCCTCTATTTTTCCTACGATATTAAACCTAATATTGTTCCTTAACATATTTTCAGTTTCTTTTTCAAGCATTGAAGATAGTAAGACCATTAACATATCTATTTCTTCTTTTGGTCTTGACCAATTTTCTGTTGAAAATGTATAAAGAGTTAGATGCGGTATTTCCTTTTTAACACAGTTGTTTATGATTGTTTTTGCGGTTTGAGCTCCAATTTCATGACCAAAAGCTCTTGAATGATTTTTTTGTTTAGCCCATCTACCGTTACCATCCATTATAATTGCAAGATGATTAATGGAGTTTTTACTCATGCTTTTCTTCAAGGCTCTTTGCAATTTTATTAAAAATTTCTGATACAGGGTGTTTATCGTTTGAGAAAACTAAAGGTTCCCCTTTATCAATAGATAACATTAGGTCTTCTGAATATGGAATTTGTCCTAAAAGTGGAACATCAAGACGCTGGCTTTCATTAAGCCCTCCTCCTTCTTTAAAGAGATGAAATTTGTAATTGAATGATTTATCATCTTCTAGAGATATTTTCTTTTCATTAATATACAGCTCAATATCAGATAAATCAGTATTTGAGGATTGCAGTTTTCCACTGATTTGCATAAATGACATATTTTCTACCACTCCCAATAAAGGTGTTTTCACCTTACTAAACATATCTGCTCCTTTGCGAACATCAGTTAATGCAATATCATTTGGAGTTGTGACAATGATTGCTCCATCTAAAGGAATTTTTTGTGAAAGCGTTAGTTGAACATCTCCAGTACCTGGTGGAAGATCTAATATTAGATAATCTAATTCTCCCCATACTACATCTCTAAAAAATTGTTCAGTCATTTTAGCTACAAGAGGTCCCCTCCATACAACCGGAGCTTGATTTCCACTTATAAAACCAAAACTCATTAATTTTAAATTGTCTTTTATCACTGGTATGATTTTTTGTTGATCATTTACCTCTGGATTTTCAACAATTCCCATGGTAATTGGTAAGGAAGGGCCATAAATATCTAAATCTAACAGCCCTGTTTTATGTCCTGCTTTTGATAATGCTGCTGCTAAATTTAATGCAATAGTAGATTTTCCTACACCGCCTTTTCCGCTTGCAACAGCAATAATATTTTTAATATTTCCTTGAACGTTTGCTTTTTTGTTACTTGTATCGACAGTTTTTCTGGGTGCTTGGTCCAGAACTTTAATTTTAATCTCAAAACTATCTATTTTAATATTATCAGATATTTCCTGAACCAGTTGATTCTTTTTTTCTTCATTTGAGGAAGAAATAGCAAGAATTATTGTGATGGTACTTTGATCAACAACAACATCTTTAACCATTCCAAAGGAAACAATATCTCTATTAAACCCTGGATAGTTAATTTGTTTAAGTTGATCTAATATTTGATTTTTATCCATTTACTATATTATTGTATGAGTGTAAAATAGATAACGAATGTTTAAAATGTTATAAAATTATCAATTTATCTTTCTTGACCAAAAAAAGAATAATTTTTATCGATAGATGCCTCATACTCATCAGGTACTTCGTCTTCATCATAGATAGCATCAACAGGACATTCTGGCTCACAAGCCCCACAATCTATACATTCTTCTGGATTAATATATAATTGTTTATTGGTAGCGTCGTAACCGTCTTCTTTTGCCTCTTCGCCTGATCCTTCAGGATTATCAGGGCCATGAATGCAGTCAACAGGGCAAACCTCAACACATGCTGTGTCGCATGTTCCAACGCAAGGATCTGTTATAATGTATGTCATAATTAATTTAATTTTACGTAGTTTCTGTCCTATGTTCAAACAAAAAAACTTAAATTTATTTTTACTGTCTGTGCCGTTAATGAATTCAATAGCCAGGGCTATTTATGATGTAGCATTTATATGGCTTGTTTTAGAATTAACCAACTCAGAAAAAATTACGGGTCTGGTTGCAATGACATCTTACTTACCTGCTATATTTTGTGGACTGTTCATTGGAGCAATTGTTGATCTTTTTTCAAAAACTAGAATGATATCATTTGCGACAATAATGCAGGGATTGATTTTGACGCTAATACCAATTCTCTTTTTTTTTGATATAAAATCTGTTTGGGTTATTGTTTTAATTGCATTTTTTCATAATGCTTTTGGGTTGCCTATGGTGCCCGCATTTAATGCATACCTGCCAACACAAATTGAAAAAGATGATCTTTTAAAAGCAAACTCAATTGTAAATATTTCTTGGCAAACAGCTGTATTAATAGGGCCAATTATTGCTGCCCAATTATTGACTATCTATGATGTAGAAAATTTATTTCTTTTTTGTCTAGTTTTCTATTTTATAGCGGCTTTTATTACTTCTCTTGCTCCCAAAGATGAAGTTGAAAAAGAAGAAATCAACTTTAAGAAGATTTTCAACAAAACAATGGAAGGCGTCCTATATCTTCAAAAACATACAACTTTTGCTTTCATAATCTTATTGACTTTGCTGAGCAACCTATTTGTTATGGGTCCTGCTATTGTTGGTATACCAATTTTGGTTAAACTTTATTTAGGAGGAACAGCCTCTGATTTTGCGCTTGTTGAAGCTTTTGTTGGTCTGGGCATGCTCATAGGAACTGCTATTGTTTATAAAATTGGTCACAAGTTCAATCATGGAACCTTGTTTCTGTTGGGTCTATTTATCGATGGCGCAAGTTTTTGCTTTTATTACTTTATTGAAACTATGACACAATTAAACTTTTGGTCATTTGTGCATGGAATAGGGGTTCCTTTTTTAATTATTTCAAGGGTATCTATTATGCAAAAGAACATACCAGAAAAATTACTGGGTAGAATCTTTGCAATCATTTCTGTTTCCATCTTAAGCATG
>Ga0129342_1000180_pt1 | contig 24687 bp, 25 predicted proteins | sample CPBDNA_5_FD_94426 | JGI IMG/M metagenome (GOLD analysis project Ga0129342, IMG submission 94426) | Freshwater to marine salinity gradient microbial communities from Chesapeake Bay, USA - CPBay_Sum_15_0.2_DNA | ecosystem: Environmental > Aquatic > Marine > Coastal | place: USA: Chesapeake Bay...
AAGATGCACGCCACGCTGCAGGTGTGCATATGGCGATCGGTTTTGAGGATCTTGTGGCTGCGGGGGTTACAGACGGCATGGACGCCATGCGGGTACCCAATCGGGATGGCACCAAAGGGGCGGCGCCCTTTCGCCCCATTCTTGCGAAAGACAGGGTGCGTTTTGTCGGTGAACCGATCGCATTCATTGTTGCAGATACCCTTGATGCGGCGCGGGATGCAGGTGAGATGGTTCTGTATGACATAGATGAATTGCCGGTCCATCTGGAGCTTGCGCCGGGTGGTGAGGCATTGCATGAAGATGTACCTGCAAACCTTGCCTTTGATTGGGCTATGGGGGATGAAGACGCGACGCAAGCCGCTTTTGCTTCGGCGGCTCATCATGTGACCCTCGAGGTGGTGGACAACCGTATTATCGCAAATTCTCTGGAACCGAGAGGGTGTTATGCCGAATGGGACGGCGCGCGGCTTCATACATGTGTGAATGGTCAGGGCGTTTGGGGGGCAAAGACCAGTCTTGCCAAAGTTCTTAAGCTGGACGCTGAAAATGTCCGCGTCACAAATCCCGATGTGGGTGGCGGGTTCGGGATGAAGGCGATGATGTATCCCGAAACCTATCTCTGTTCCCATGCCGCTATGGTCCTAAAACGGCCCGTGAGGTGGTATTCGGAACGCACCGAAGCGATGCTGAGCGATAATTCCGGCCGCGACCTCGTGTCGGTTGCAGAGCTGGCGTTTGATGAAAATTACAAAATCACCGCATATCGGGTGAATACGGTCTGTAACCTTGGGGCCTATAATTCCCAAGTCGCCCAGAACATACAAACGGTCCTTTTCTCCAAAGTTCTAATGGGCACCTATGATGTGCAGACAAGCTGGTTGAACGTCAAAGGTGTTTATACCAATACCACGCAGGTGGATGCATATCGGGGCGCGGGGCGACCAGAGGCGATTTATGTACTGGAACGCGTTATTGACCGGGCCGCGCGGGAACTGGGTATTGACCCATGGGAACTTCGGCGAAAGAACTTTATAGCCAAGGAAGCCTTTCCTTACACCACGACCACGGGTGAGACATATGATGTCGGGGATTTTGCAAGGGTCCTTTCGCGCGCTGAACAGTCGGCCGATGTGGCAGGTTATGCCGCGCGCAAGGCGAAAAGCCTGAGCGCGGGCAAACTGCGGGGGCAAGGACTTTGCTACTACATCGAGAGCATTCTTGGTGCACCAAGTGAGACAGCCAAGGTTGCCTTTAACGATGACGGCTCAGTGGACATTTTCGTCGGCACGCAGTCCAACGGACAGGGGCATGAGACGACCTACGCCCAATTTCTGGCGGATCAAACTGGCATTCCCTATGAGGCCATCAGGGTCATTCAGGGGGACAGCGACCTTATTGCAACGGGCGGTGGCACAGGGGGATCGCGCTCTGCAACGGTGCAAAACAACGCAACCCTTGTCACTGTCGGCACGATGATAGAGGCCTTCAGCGCCTATTTGTCCGAGAAATTTGATATAGCGGAAGACGGCATTCATTTCGATGATGAAACCTTCCGAATAGCGGGTTCCAACCTGACGCCAAGCATGTTGGACTGTGCAGAGATGGCACGCCTTGATGGACGGCATGATCTTTTGAGCCATGAGGCGACAGCAGAGCTGGAAGCGCGTTCCTTCCCAAATGGGGCTCATGTGGCAGAAGTTGAGATTGATCCGGAAACCGGCGTTGTTCGTGTTGACCGCTATACTGTGGTGGATGATTTTGGCAACCTGTTCAACCCTATGCTGGTCGAAGGTCAAGTACATGGCGGGGTCGCCCAAGGGATCGGTCAGGCGATTAATGAACATGTTGTCTATGACGACAATGGTCAGCTTCTGACCGCCTCTTTTATGGATTATGGATTGCCACGGGCGAAAGATGTGCCCTTTATGTCCTTTGAAACGGAACCCGTACCGTCGACGGCCAATGCCATGGGCGTCAAAGGTTGCGGAGAGGCCGGCACGGTTGGCGCTTTGGCGGCTGTCGCCAATGCCGTGCAGGACGCGCTTTGGGACAAAGGCGTGCGCCAAGCCGACATGCCCTTTACCCCTTTGCGGGTCTGGGACATGCTGCACGCATCCTAGGCGACTAGGAAATCAACGCAGGACCAGTGTCAAACCCGATAACGCATTGAAAAATGGACTTTGTCCCATGTTTTGGTAAATGATCCTTTATGGAAAGTTTTTCAGAGGCCTTCGCATCCGCGCTCCAACTGATCCTCTCGGCAGATCCGACGCTCTGGGGCATAGTCGGCTTGTCGTTGCAGGTGTCGCTCACAGCAGTATTTTTTGCAGCCCTCGTTGGTATTCCATTGGGCGCTTTGCTGGCGATCAAGAAATTCTGGGGAAGACCTGTTCTAATCGTCTTGGTCAATGCGTTGATGGGCTTGCCTCCAGTGGTGGTGGGGCTCTGTGTTTATCTCATGCTATCAAAATCTGGCCCATTGGGTATTCTTGGCCTGCTTTATACGCCAACTGCGATGATCATAGCCCAAACGCTTCTGATCGCACCCATTATTGCGGCGCTCAGCCGAACCATTCTGAAAACGCTCCATGAGGAGTACCGTGATCAATTCGCCTCTTTTCGTCTGAGCCAATTTCAAACCGTAAATACGCTGCTTTGGGAAGCGCGATTCATGCTGCTGACAGCGCTTTTGGCCGGATTTGGTCGCGCAATAGCAGAGGTTGGCGCTGTCATGATCGTCGGGGGCAATATTAGCCATTATACCCGCGTGATGACGACCTCGATTGCTTTGGAAACTTCCAAAGGAAACCTGTCTCTTGCTTTGGCACTTGGTGTAATTTTGATCCTCTTGGCGATATTGGTGAACGGGGCACTCTCGCTCATCGGTATGCAACGGCGGGAGGATATGCATGTCTGAGTCAGGGATCGAGATCGAGAACCTGCGTCTGTCTTTTTCAGGCACGTTCAATTTGTCCATTCCCTTTTTGCGCCTTTCTCCCCAGGCACCTACAATGATTTTAGGTCCAAACGGGGCCGGCAAAAGCGTCTTCTTACGACTCTTACATGGTTTGCTAAAAGCGGATCACGGACACATTCGATATCCTGAGCAATATCGTGATTTGTCCAGCCAATCTATGGTGTTTCAGCGCCCCGTTTTGTTGCGACGCACGGCGTTGGAAAATATTATGTTTCCACTGCAAGCACGCGGAATGTCCAAAGCAAATGCATTGGTTCAGGCAAAAACATGGATGGCACGGGCGGAGTTGGAAAAGCGTTTTCACAGTCCCGCGCGTCGACTGTCTGGCGGAGAGCAGCAGCGCTTAGCGCTGGCGCGGGCTCTGGCGTTGTCGCCTAAGGTTATCATTCTTGATGAACCTTGCGCCCACCTTGATCCAAATGCGGCCGTGAAAGTCGAAACACTGATTCAAACTGCGATTAAGGAGGGTGTCAAAGTCATTATGGTTACCCATAATGCTGCGCAGGCCGAGCGGTTGGGTGAAGAATTAATTCTTATGCGCGATGGCAAAATCATCGCGCATCATCCCAAAGAGACTTTTTTCACGCAGACATCTAACGAAGACCTGACCCGATTTTTGGCAGGTCATCCCCTGACAGGCGTTTTGTAATCGGCCAAGAGTTGTGATCTCTCATTTGCCAGGCCCATGTCTGGAAAATGCCCAATAGAGTTCGTTGTAAAATATATTTGATGGTCTCTGGCGCCGGATTAGTGCGACGTGTTGAAGTGAACTGTCATGAACTGCGACACATCATAACCCACAAGTGTCTTTGCCTGTTCATAAAAGGCCTCACTTTGACAAAATTTGAGGAATTTTTGAAATGGCGGTTCAAACCACATCACATGCCAGACGAGCAGATCAAAGCGTTCTTGAAAAAGCGGCACAAAGCTGAGCCCATATTTTTCTGCCATTGACCTCAATCCCAAGGCCGCCTCAGCATGACCTGATTTCACGGCCATCGCGAGTTCCTCATCGTCACGGCAGACTTTTTGAGCCGCAAACGCCAGTTTGGTATCGATGCCTGCCTCTCTTAAAAGCGCCTCAAGATGGCGCTGGCTGGTGGAGTTTTCGTGTCTGCGTGCGATGCCGCCGGCGTTTGAGATCACTGATGGTTGTGATGGACGGTGCATTCCCATGAGATACGATTAGACCTCTCTCCCGTTTGCAAAACTCCATCATTACAATTGGCTGGTTGGCAAAGCGCGTGGCCACTGTTGTAGAGTTCCAGCCTTCGTCTTCATGGATGCTCAACGCGCAGACAGAGGCATTTTTCTTTACGAAACGTTCCAACCCTTCATTGCTTCCGCCAAAAAAGCGCGCCAGACCGCAATCAGATTGTAAAAGAGCCCAATCCAAAAGTGGATCGTGGCTGCCTACCATTACGTCTGGAAACTGATTTTTTGAGATGGGCCTTGGGCCGCTGTGGGTCTGGCTTAGCCACGCATCGATGGCATCACGGGGAAACAGCAGTTTGCCGACCGCGCGTACACATGGGATATCCCCACTGGAGGCGAGGTCATATACTTTGCGTTCCCCAAGCCGCAAAAGCTGGGCAAGTTCCTTTGTTGTAAGATATCTGTTAGTATATGAATCCATAGCCAAAAGTATTGCAGACTCTGGCGAATTTTCAAGCGTTACCTAGTCTGAAAACGCAATTATTATTGGTCTTTCAGCTAAGCTCACCCTTCAAAAAGGAAATAGCATCTTCCAAACGATCATCGCCCCAAAATATCTCTGATCCTACCATGAAACTGGGTGCGCCAAAAACACCAAGATTTTGGGCTTGGACCGTATTTTCCCGATAAACAGCTTCGACATGATCACTCTGGGCGCGTGAGAGCAAAGCATCTTTGTCAAAGCCAAGATTTTCCGCGAGGTGGTCAATATGATCCGCTGATCCAGCAGGGAGCCCGTTAACAAACCATTCTGAATAGGTCTGTTCCAAAAAAGAAAGATAGAAATTATCCTCATTGGCGACAATTCCGAGTTTGTTGATAAGATCGAAATCCTTGAGTGGATAGGGCGCGGGAACTGCGGGCGCTGGCAATCCATATCCTTTGGCGCGCCGTTCAATATCCCGCCACATATAGGCAACTTTAGTCTGTTTTTCAGGGGGGAAGGGGATGTTATTCATGCTTTGCATAATCTGACGCACACTAAATGGTCTGAAATTCAGACGGATATTATGTTTGTCTGCAACGCTGCGAAGACGCAACGCCGTCAGGTAAGTGTATGTACTTCCGATAGAAATCCAAGCTGTTAGTGTGTTTTCCATGGATCTTCCCCGTTTTGGTTAACTTACAAAGTTTAACAATCTGTGGGAACCGGGGAAGCTTTTTTTTGGATATCGAGAAAAATTTATCGAACTGAGCTTTTTGCAATGACAAGAATGTTAGCCTTTTGGTTTGGATGCGGGAACCTTCTGGGGCCAATTAGGCCAAGGCGACTTGCCAAATATGCTTTATTGTCAGTCATTTTCAGGCCCGCTCAAAATTCCTGAATTGAGATCTCTCTGCCGATGCCGCGGTCATTTCATTGGTTATCCTGTGCGGAGGGGACTTGGACTTCGCTGCAAGCCCGCATATAAAGCGATTGAAATGAGCACAGGTGGAACGTCCCATGCGCACAGCGAGCATTAACAGAACCACAAACGAGACTAAAATTAGCGTCTCCGTCGATCTTGATGGCAAAGGAAGCTATGCCAACGACACAGGCGTGGGATTCTTTGATCACATGTTGGATCAGCTTGCGCGCCATTCCCTGATTGATATTACGCTGAGCGCAAAAGGTGACACGCATATCGACGATCACCACACGGTCGAAGATTGCGGGATCGCTTTGGGGCAGGCCATATCCCATGCGCTTGGGGATAAAAAAGGGATCGTCCGCTATGGGCACTGCCATTTGGCGATGGATGACGCCTTGGTTCGCACGGCGCTGGATCTTTCAGCACGTCCGTTTCTGATTTGTAATCTGGATTTTCCGACGCAAAAGATCGGGACCTTTGATACAGAGCTTGTACGTGAGTTTTTCCAAGCACTGAGCACCCATGGCGGCATAACATTGCATATTGATCAATTGCATGGGATCAATAGCCATCACATTGCAGAGGCCGCCTTTAAATCTGTTGCGCGGGCCTTGCGCATGGCCGTGGAACCTGATCCCAGAATGCAAGGCGTCCTACCTTCAACGAAAGGGGCGCTTTAGCCTTATGTTGACGGCCATTATTGATTATGAAAGCGGGAACCTGCATTCGGCGTCCAAAGCATTTGCACGCATGGCGGCAGAACATGAGGCAGGATCGGTTATTGTGACCCAAGATGCTGATGTGGTGGCGCGTGCTGATCGCATAGTGCTTCCGGGGGACGGGGCGTTTCCGGCCTGTCGAAACGCGCTTATGGCCTCCGAAGTCTATGAGGCGATGTGTGAAGCCGTTGAGGTAAAAGCCCGCCCCTTTCTTGGGATTTGTGTCGGGATGCAGTTGATGGCATCAGAAGGGTTTGAGCATAATCAAACAAAAGGTTTGGGATGGATCAATGGCAAGGTTCAGAAAATCACACCTTCTGACGGCAAACTCAAAATACCCCATATGGGCTGGAATGATTTGATCCTGTGTCAGGACCATCCCGTTCTTTCGGGTGTGGTTTCGGGCGACCATGCCTATTTTGTACATTCCTATCAAATGCAGTTAGAAAACGAAGAGACGTTGCTGGCCCATGTTGATTATGGAGGTTCAGTGACAGCCATAGTCGGACGCGATACGATGGTAGGGTTGCAATTTCATCCTGAAAAAAGCGCACATATCGGTTTGAGAATGATTGCAAACTTTCTGAAATGGGCGCCATAAGTGGCAATTTTGCACGCTATTTTTCAAAAAGCTCTTCAGATAAATATCAATTTATTTAAATAAAATGGCGCATGTTTATATTCAAAAGACAGGATTTTTATAAACGAAACAGGAAAAACTCTATTGTGAATACCAAAAACAAAAACGCCGTAATCTGGTATGCCAAGGACGCCTTTGACCCTTCCGAAAACTTGAATGGGCGCAGAGTGGCGGGTGCTTCGTTTTTGAAAGGCTATTTTGATCATGCGGAGGCGGATGAATTCGTAAGCCTCGTCAATGGACGCGGTGGTGCAGAAGAATTTAAAGCGATCGCAAAACAACATGGCGTAACCCGCCCAGTAAGAAGTGTTTTTCGCTCTGAGACGGCGAAAATTTCTCCGCTGGATTCAATATTTATTTCGACACCAAATTTTCATCAGCAGCTATGGCAGCGATCACATTTTGGGCATAATTCATATTCGGTCTGCGGTCTAACGCATACCATTTCCACGGCGGCAGTTATGGAAGGTATGTATCACATGCGCCATGCACCCCAGCAGGAATGGGATGGCATTATTTGCACATCACCAGCTGTAAGATCGTCTCTTCAATATATGTTTGATCGGGTAGATTCATATCTTTTGGATCGTTTTGGCAAAGTTCCACCGCGTCCGCAGCTTCCAGTTATTCCTTTGGGGGTGAACACGCAAGATTTTGCAGCTGATCCACAATTGCGTGCTGCACTGCGTTCTGAAAACGGTTGGGGTGAAGATGATGTGGTTTTTCTTACGGTGGCGCGCCTCGCCCCACATGTAAAATTTGACCCAATTCCTTTTTTCATCGCCTTAGAAGCGGCGCAAAACCAACTGGGTGATAGAAAGAAACTACATTTTGTTGCTTTTGGAATTTATGCCGATCAACACTCTGAAAAAGTCTACGTCGATGCCGCCCGCAAAGTTCTGAAATCTGTTTCCTTTCATCAATTTGACGAAAGCCAGAAACAAACAGTGCGCAAATGTCTTTCTGGGGCAGATGTTTTTGCGTTTCCTATCGATAATCTGCAGGAGTCTTTTGGCCTTGCACCTGTCGAAGCCATGAGTGCCGGCTTGCCCATCATTGCCTCAGATTGGGACGGGTTGAAGGAAACAGTCACTGAAGAAGTGGGCTTTCGGGTACAAACGCTGACGACGTCAGGCGCACAATCTATTCCGGAAGGGGTCAGATACAACAAAGAGGTGATAAATTACGCGCAGTACTCCACCAACTTATCCGCTCAGGTTGAAATAAACCTGCCAGAGATGATCAAAGCGATCGTGCGCCTTGCCCGCAACAAAGGTTTGCGCAGAAAATTTGGAGCAAACGGGCTGAAGCGTGCCAAATCCATGTACGACTGGTCAGTTGTGATCCCGCAAATGCAGAGTTTTTGGAAAGAGCTTTCTGAAATCAGAACAGCCACTTCCGCAAAGATGTTGGATATGCATCCGTTTGCGCCTCCACCAATGGATTATGCGGCGAGTTTTCCATCACAACAGATGGGAGCTGATTTTGTGAAATGTCGTGCATGTGACGAAACTCATACCATAAGCGACCTTTATAGGTTGCGTCGTTACCAAGATCTCTCACATCCTTTTGAACATGTGGAAGTATTGGAGCGGGTTTTTGCTGCGATCAAAGAGGCTCAGAATGGCGGAGCGGACGTTAAAATGACATCGGCCCAACTGCGTTTCAATCCTGTTACTGTCGCGCGGTGTTATGTCTGGCTTCTGAAATATGGGTTTATCGAACGTACCGGCTAAAGAAAGCGCATGATTTCAGAAGGATTAACTTCAGCAGAAATTATCACGAAAGACCAATATGGACACGCCCAGCCAGCGGCCGGCACGACATGCAGGAAACACAGTTCTCCAAAGCTTATTTGACGCGTGTCCAGGTGCCTCCGTCGCGGCAAAGGAATAAAACGCAACCAGATACTTTGAGCTGATCTCCGTTCAGTTCCAGCTTAGAGTCATAAGTTTTATCGCGATCTGGGGACCATATTTTTCCACCGCTATATTTTCCCTTGCCCTTATTCACCATGTCCCAAACAATTGCCTTGTTTGTGTGTTCCGACTTTACAACTTTTCCATCCGCGTCAAAGGATTTGCGCAGAAACCCACAAATCGTACCGTCGCAGTCTTTTACTTCGATGTGTCCGTATTTTCCGTTATCGTCCCCAATTGTTTGCCACATGCCATGTATGGGGTCTGCCAGCGTTGAGGATGCCACAAAAGCAAATGCACCGGCGGTCAGAGCGAGTAATTTCATAGTCGTGCCTTCCTTTGTTTGTGCTGAGATTGCTATCTAATTTGATTAATTTGCAAGAACAAACGCGCTCTACGTTGCAATTTTATCTTTTGCATGGCACAGCGCGAGCAGCGCATTTGAGAGGCATAACATGATCCTGTACCCCGCAATTGATCTTAAAGACGGACAAGCCGTTCGGTTGCTGCGCGGAGATATGGACAAATCAACGGTGTTCAACACCGATCCGGCGGCGCAGGCGATGGAATTTGTCAACGCCGGCTGCGAATGGCTTCATTTAGTGGATTTGAATGGCGCCTTTGCAGGCGAACCTGTAAATGCTGCTCCCGTAGAACAAATTCTGGCGCAAACCAATACGCCCGCGCAGCTTGGCGGCGGGATTAGGGATATGAAAACCATCGAAGCTTGGTTGGAAAAGGGGTTGGCGCGTGTCATTCTGGGAACCGTCGCGGTGGAACAACCGGAATTAGTGCGCGATGCAGCGCGCGCATTTCCAGGGCAAGTCGCTGTCGGGATTGATGCGCGAAACGGACGCGTTGCCACCAAAGGCTGGGCCAAAGAAACGGATGTGGAGGTTACAGAGCTTGCGAAGTCTTTTGAAGATGCGGGTGTGGCTGCAATCATCTATACAGACATTAACCGCGATGGTGCTATGCAGGGACCAAACATAGAGGCTACTGCCGCGCTCGCCCATGCCGTTTCAATTCCTGTCATTGCCTCTGGCGGTGTATCATCGATCGAAGATCTGATCGCGCTGCGCGATTGCGGTGCCGCATTAAACGGTGCTATTTCTGGTCGCGCACTTTATGACGGCGCAATTGATCTGCGCGAAGCTTTGGATGTGTTGAATGCTTAAAACACGTATCATACCCTGTCTTGATGTGGCCGATGGGCGGGTCGTGAAAGGGGTGAATTTCGTGGATCTGCGCGACGCGGGGGATCCTGTGGATGCCGCGCGCGCCTATGATGCGGCGGGGGCTGATGAAATCTGTTTCCTTGACATCCATGCAACGCATGAAAACCGCGGCACGATGTTTGACATGGTGCGCCGGACGGCAGAGCAGTGTTACATCCCTTTGACCGTCGGCGGTGGTGTTCGAACGGTGGATGATGTGCGTGCCCTTCTGTTGGCTGGCGCAGATAAAGTAAGTTTCAATTCTGCTGCGGTTGCCAATCCTGATGTGGTGCGCGAAGCCGCTGATCAATTCGGCAGCCAATGCATCGTCTGTGCGATTGATGCAAAGACTGTGAGCCCCGGAAAATGGGAACTTTTTACCCATGGTGGGCGCAAGCCAACGGGCATAGACGCCGTGGAATTTGCCACCATGATTGTGGAAAAAGGGGCCGGAGAAATTTTATTGACCTCAATGGATCGGGATGGAACCCGAGCGGGATTTAACCTTCCACTGACGCGCGCCATATCTGATGCCGTAAATGTGCCTGTGATCGCTTCGGGTGGTGTGGGAACTTTGGAGCATTTGGTTGAGGGGGTGACCTTAGGTGGCGCTTCTGCCGTTTTGGCGGCGTCGATTTTTCACTTTGGAGAATTTTCAATTGCCGAGGCCAAATCGTATATGGCAGCAGCCGGCATTCCGATGAGGAGGGTGGCATGACGCTTGAAGAATTATTTGATATTGTGGAGGAACGCGCAAATGCATCTCCTGACGAAAGCTGGACAGCATGCTTGCTGTCAAAAGGCCCCGAGAAATGCGCCGAAAAATTTGGCGAAGAAGCAGTTGAAGCCATTATCGAAGCCGCCAAAGGGCACAAGACCGGTTTAATCAAGGAAAGTGCAGACGTTATATTTCATTTGTTCGTCTTACTTAGATCGCAAGATATTACATTATCAGAGGTAATGGATGAATTGACATCCCGCCAATTTCAGTCCGGATTGGCAGAAAAGGCTGCGCGTTCAGAAAAAAAATAAGCCTTTGGATTTGAACGCTATTCTGTGCTTCATTTTGCTAAGAAAAGAGAAGTTTTAGTCAATATGTCTAATCTGGACCGCTGCAATCAGGGCACTGTGCGAGGGCAATAGATTTTTGGTCACTGGCATTGACTGATCGAGGTGTTTTACAAATTTGTGTCAGTAAAACCAAATTTTGATGTTTCATAATAATATAAATATGGTACTAAAAATCTATCTTGGGTTGTTTTTATGTAGGGAATAGCCATCACCACGAAGTGAAGGGGTTGGCATGCACCCCCACTCTTTACCCAATCCAACCTCTTCACACCTCCTCACCTTGTGCCAAGTTTTCAAGCTTGGCGCAGGCTTTTTGTCATGCATTGAAAAGTTAAAATGCCAGAATTTTTCTAATTCATACCCGGCAGCTTGACGTATCACTGTCGATATACCATGTGAGCGTAGCAACGTTCACTCTGATCACATTACAATGACCAACAGACTTGTAAAAATACTCGACTCTTCAGCCGTCAGGAATGGGATCATCGGTGTGATCCTCTTCAACGCATTACTTTTGGGCCTTGAAACATCGCAAGTCGCGATGGCACAATTTGGAACCCTCATAAAGATGCTTGATGCTTTATGTTTGGCCATCTTTGTGGTTGAACTGGTAGCAAAACTGGTGGCCTATCGGACGTCATTTTTTAAAAATGGCTGGAATTTGTTTGATTTTGTCATTGTGGCGATATCCCTCGTTCCTAATGCCCAATCTTTTTCAGTGTTACGCGCTCTGCGGATTTTTCGGATATTGCGCGTGGTGTCCGCAGCGCCACGTCTGCGCAGGGTTGTTGAGGGCTTTGTGACGGCGTTGCCCGGCATGGCATCTGTGTTTTTGCTGATGGGTATTATCTTTTACATCGGCGCCGTGATCGCCACAAAACTTTTCGGTGCTGCGTTTCCGGAATGGTTCGGGTCTTTGGCACGATCCGCCTATAGCCTGTTCCAGATCATGACCCTAGAAAGCTGGTCCATGGGAATTGTCAGACCGGTCATGGAAAAATTTCCATACGCGTGGGCCTTCTTTATTCCTTTTATCATGGTCACCACTTTCGCAGTGGTAAACCTTTTGGTGGGTCTCATTGTCAATTCTATGCAAGATGCCCATCAGGACGAAGAAAATCAGCGCACAGATGCCTACCGTGATGAGGTGATGCAGCGATTGCAGGCGATTGAGGCATATCTTGAACGGAGTCAGAGTAAAAAAGACAGCTAGAGTGGGTTGGCATACTATGTGTAATCTCTATTCCATAACAACGCCGGTTGCGGATATGCGGCGATTATTTGATGTGTCCCCTGAAAATGACCTGCTCGGAAATTTCAGACCGCTTGAGGCGGTTTTTCCGAAACATCACGCCCCGGTTGTTCGATTGGACACTCAGGGCGAAAGGCAATTGGTGGCGATGGAATGGGGTTTTGCCACGCCGAAAATATCAAAAAAGACCGGCAAACCTATTTCTCCCTACGCTTGGAACAACGCGCGCGATGAAAACCTGCTGAAATCGCGTTTGTGGAGGGACAGTTTTGTTAAACGCCGTTGTCTGGTGCCGGTGTCAAGTTTTCAAGAAAGCAAAGGAAAAGCTCCGGCCACAAACGTCTGGTTTGCCATGAATTCAGATGATGAAACTGAAAGACCGCTTTTCGCTTTTGCTGGTCTTTGGCGCCATCATCAATTTGAAATGCAGGATAAGGGTGCAGATAAGGATACGTTTACGGTAATCACCACCTCTGCAAATGAACTGATTAAACCGGTGCATCCTAACCGGATGCCGGTCATTTTGGGTCCGGGCAGCTTTGATAGCTGGTTGAACGGGACAGAGACGGATGCGCTCAACCTGCTTAAACCCTATTCGAGCGATGAGATGCGGATCGCCAAGGAGGGTGTCGGAATATGGTCCGATCCTCAAGCTCACGTTTGAAATTGGCAGCTCGTAACGCAGCGGTTACCTTCTTGGCGATCTACACACTTTGACGAAACTGCTTGCGAATAAGGTCTTTCAGCGGCAATGCGGCGCCAAGTCTGCGCAAAAGAAACACCATACCGATGAGCTTTCTCTGAATTAATAAGACGTCCGTCGGTATCACTTGGGTCGGAGTTAAGTTACTCAATTTTGACATATTTTCAGGGGTAAGAAAATCAAACACTTTACTTTCAGCGAAGGAAAACAGGTCAGCGCGGTGAAATTCTTCGAGCGCCGTGGATAAAATGCGGTCCAGCAATTCTTTTAGGGTGTCAGGCACCTCTTTGGGCAGCAGATTATGCGTAGCCATTTGCTCCAAAAGTTTGTCTTTATCGTTGCAAAGGACGGAGCCAATAAGGTCGCGATAAATTGAAACAACCTCCGATGAAATTTCAATGGACGCACCAAAATCCAACAAAATAAGTCGTTCGTTGGCATCATCGTAGCGATAATTCGCAAAGTTCGGATCTGATTGCAAAAGCTGGAAATCGAAAATTTCCCTCAATGTCCAATCGACAAGTAAAAGGGCTATATTTTGAAGATCTTTAGGAGAATACCGGTGCAGTTGATCGATCTCTCGTCCGGCTTCAAACGACATAGTTAATACGGCCTCTGTCGAAAATTCTCTTTTAAAATCAGGGACCCGCACGGTTGAATACCTTTGTGAAAGTTGTTTGAACCTGCATAAAAACGCGGCTTCTCGTCTATAATCCGTTTCATAGGTCAATTGTTTTCTGCAGACCTCCAAATAGTGCTCAAGATCAAAATCCTTGGGGACAAAACCGCTCGCCTTAATGAAGAAACGCAGGTTTTTGACATCGCTTGCGATGGTGTCTTTTATATTTGGAAACTGCACCTTAATGGCCAAATTCTGGCCATCTTTCGTGACAGCTTTGTGCACTTGCCCAATGGAGGCGGCAGCAAAGGGGCGAACGTCAAAGTGGCTAAATCTTTTAAGCCATCCTGGCCCCCAGTTTTCATCCAGAACATTTCGTAACTGCTTTGGAGGCATCGCGTAGCCGTGCGCACGTAAGCGAGACAGAATTTCAGAAATTTCAGGAGAAAATATGTTTTGATCATCCATGGACAGAAGCTGTCCAAGTTTCATTGCAGCGCCACGCATCCGAGCAAGGGTATCTGTCATCGTTTCAAGGTTTTCGCTGTTCAATAACAGAGTTCTTCGATCCGGCCGGCGACCCTGACCTAATTCTGAGAGGGTTGACTTGGCAACGTTGGCGCCGACCCTGAGGGCCAATTCGCCAAAACCGACGGCGCGTTCAAGTCTGCTCTTGGGAACCCGCTTGGGTGTAATTTCTTTTTGCATGCAATACCTTTCAAACAGGAAGCTAGGCCGGATTAAAAAAAATCCAGTAGAGCTTCTAAAGACAAATTGATTGAATAGATGGAAAAGCTGCGCTTAAGATAAAACATCGTCTTTGAGAGGAGTTTAAAATGGTTGATGATGTGCCAATCGCGGGCGATAACGCAAAAAGCGAATTGAGGGCGCTTGCTGAAAATATACAAAACTCATTAAAAAAATCCACGGTGGAAAAGATAAAAGTTGGGGAGTGGCTTATTCAGGCCCGCCAACTTCTCGCGTCTGACAATGCGTTTGGTGACTGGTGCAAGGACAGCTTTCCGGGATTAAATAGGCACACACGGCAGAATTACATGAACCTTGCGCGAACATTTGGTGGTGAATTATTCAACACCATTGATTTGATGAGTGATACCGCCCTTTACCTTTTGGCACGACCTGGTACCCCAGAAAATATTCAAAATTACTTTATTCAGAAAGCAAAAGACGGAGAAAATATAAAGGTTAAAGATATTCAAGACGCAAAATCGAAGCTTTCAGAGATCGAAGCCTGTGATCAAGAATTGTTTGAATGCCTCAATGGTATGGATTTTGCGGCATTTGATACTACAGCGCTTGACGAGCAACGTGGAGGATCCCAGGCTGACCGCATAAATGCGGCGAAAAGCGGGAGATGCGTTGTCGCTTATCCTTTTGATCATGACTTAATAGAATGGGCCGAAACGTCCGGCCGACTGCTGTCTGCCCCTAATGAAAATATTGATGCAGGGGCTAAGAAACCCTTTTACAATTTCTGGCTTTATAAGAACAATCCACCGAGCAAAAATATGGTTTTTGACAATTACTGGCGTCACAGTTTGTCTCCGTCGGCAGCACTTCAAAGATATGAAACGGCGCTGGACGGCGATATGAATGGCATAAGAAGTTATGCCGTAAAATTAAGGGGTTATGTTCTACATTCCCCAAGTGTGGACGGCTATTGGCATGCCCCATTGCTTGAACGGATGATTAATTCTTTGGTTGCGGAAAAAGAGCACCTGCCCATGTCTCAGGCCCAGTTCTGGATGTCCGATGATGTGGTGCCGGACGGTGTCGGAGTAGATGCCCTAGCAGAACAGTTGCGTGCCATTTTAGAGGAAAGAGCAGACCCAGAAGAAATTCGCCGGTTTATTCGCTTGCAATCGGCCATGGCACAAATTGTGCCGGTTCTCAAATCCTATCTGTACTAGACGCCTCAACATCACAGTCGAATTATGCTGGGCAGGTCCATTTATGGGGTTTCTGCATTAGAATATGGTGTTGAATAATTCAACACGCTTTTGCACTGGGGCACTTATACCGTTAACGTGCTTTGCGGTTGAACATGCGTTTCACCCAAGCGATAAAATCATCAAGGGAATCGTCAATCCGCTCAAATGTTGGGTCCAGTCTTTTTTCCCGGAATTTGATCCAGCGCACGCGTAAAGCCCAAAGTACAGCGGCCAGAACTGCTAAGATAAGCAAATTCATCCATGGTATAATTCGAACGTCAGGTCCGGAAACTGGCTCGATAGACACGGCATTGGGCCAGATCGACAAAAATTCGTTGCGCCATCCATAATGCTTGATGGCAACCCAGTAGGGTCCATCGGAGTCAGAAAGGCTTTTCGCATTTGACGCCTCGGCTTGCAGATTTGACGTGTCAAATTTGAAATAGGGGGGCCAATTCCAACTGGTGTCTTCGTTGCGATACACCATCGGCGCGCCTTTTGCGGTAAAGGTTTCAATGAAAAAAATGTCTCGGTTCAAAAGATTGCCTGCCGCGTCCCGTGCACCATCTGCCCAGAACATTTCATATCCTTGAAAATCCACTCTTTTTTCATAGGTATTGGTGATCCTGACAATATCTGTTTGTGGCAAAGTATAATGTAAAAAGGCAATCAATATGCCCAGAATCAGAGCTCTAAAAATCCATTTTACGTATCGCATCCAAACCTCACGCATCATAATGTTCAGACCCATATAAGCATTGTGATCTCTGAGTACCAGCCTTGGCTGTGCTCTGTTATAATCTGTTGTTATGGCGTCTCGTGGGCGGATCAGAGGGTCAATTGCTAATCTTTGGCAGATATGCACCGTTTTGTTTTGTAATAAAATCAACGACTGCGCTGGTTGCACCAGTTGGTTCCTTGTTCTTTGGGGTCAATAAATACCATTTGCGCATAATTGGAAGATCTGGACGGCGCAGCATGACGAGCCGCCCTGACTTCAATTCCTCTGTCACAGTATGCGCTGAGATAAGCGCAATACCGAGTCCCGCGATGACAGCTTGTTTGATGGTTTCATTGGAATCTACGTCCATGGAGGTGTAAGGGATCCCCGGAGCAATTCTATCCAGATAGCGGGTCGTCAATATACGTGTCCCAGATCCGGTTTCCCGCCTAATGATAGGATGTGACACGATTTCTTCGGGCGTGATATTATCGCGGTCTGCCAATATGTGTCCCGGCGGAAGGATGATCACATGGGGATGGTCTCCCAGAATGATTTCATGGGTTGCGGGGGCGCTCGCCGGCCGGCCCATGATAACAAGATCAAGCGCATTATTACGTAAGCTTGCGATGGTTTGATCTCGATTTCCGATATTGAGATGGATATCGATATTGGGATGGCTGCGCTTTAAGTCCGCAACAAGCGAGGGTGCAAAATACTTTCCGGTGCTGACGACACCCAAGGTCACTGATCCAGCCAGACCGCGCTTGATGGCTTCTATTTCGCGCATCGCACCAGATAAAATTTCGCTGGATTGAACTTGGGCCTGAAGCAAAACCCGTCCCTCCGCCGTTAATTCAAATCCACCTGTTCCACTTCGATGAAACATCGCGCAACCAATGTTCTCTTCAAGTGTCTTAAGCTGGGTATGAACAGCGGGAGGGGTCAGGTTTAAAATTTCTGCAGCTTGCGTAATCGTTCCGGTTTCAGACACCGCTTGCAACGCCCGCAGCTGTCGGAAAGTCATGCCATTGAGACGTTGCATTCAAATTTCCCAAATTACAAAAAGCGTTTTTTTAATTTACTTTAAAGGCTGGTTCAGCTCAATTGTAAAGTTAGGTTGACGCATTTAAGACTGTTTGCGTTGTTCTTGAGGTATTTTCCTGCATCATCCTTTAATAGGCTTAGCGGGATTTATGAGTAAGGATCTACATGTTGAGGTCAGACGTTGGGAACAAAGCATAAATTTACGGATTTCAGAGGTACGCATGAATACTGACCCCCGTCGTTTAAAAAATAGCATGAATGATGGCTGCTTTGTCGTCAGCGATTCTATTCCAAAGGCGGTTTATCCCATTCTGAATGCACTTGCTTTCGCGGCCATTCAGCTGCGCGGCACCTTGATGCGGGGGCATTTTGACAGCAGTGTTGTCCTGCCTCTCGGACAAAATAGCGATGGCGATAGCCAAGTGCCTATGGATATTTATGCTGATCGGCTTTTTCACGATGTTCTGAAAGATCAGGATGTTGCTTGGTATGCATCTGAGGAAAGAGAAGAGGTTGCCGCCATGCGTAAGGCAGGACGGTATGCTGTGGCTATTGACCCTTTGGACGGTTCATCCAACGTAAATATCAATATTTCTGTTGGATCGATTTTTTCCCTGTATCCTGCAGAAAGTACGGGAGAAAAGAGCTTTCTGAGGCCTCCAAGAGATCAAATTGCGGCTGGATATTTTATTTACGGGCCGCAGACGTGGCTTATGCTGACCTGTGGAAATGGTGTGATGTCTTATGTTTTTGATCCAGAGACGGGCATGTTTCGAAGGGAAAACAGCGCGCTTAATATTCCAGATCAGTCTTTGGAATTTGCGATCAATATGTCCAATTATCATCATTGGTCCAAACCTGTGCGCGCCTATGTCGACGCTTGTATCAATCCGAACCCTGAGGGATCAGGAAAACCCTTTAATATGCGTTGGATTGCTTCCCTCGTTGCTGAAGCTCAGCGTATTTTGACCCGTGGTGGCGTCTTTCTGTATCCAAATGATCGCCGTCCAGGATATGAGGAGGGACGTTTGAGACATGTATATGAATGCGGGCCCATTGCATTTCTGATTGAACAGGCGGGGGGATTGGCCACTGACTGCAGGGTTCCAATCATGGAGAAAAAAGCGCAGAGTTTGCATTCCAGAACCCCTTTTGTTTTTGGTTGCAAAAGCAATGTCGATGAAGTCAGAGATTTTCATGATCGCCCGGATCATGAATTGTCAGCTCTTTTTGCCGCAAGGGGTCTTTTCAGGGGGGAGTAATACGTGAGTAAAAAACACCCAATCATTTCGGTTACCGGATCATCCGGGGCTGGAACGTCGACCATCCGCCATACCTTTGAACAAATTTTCCGTCGCGAAAAAGTCACGGCAGCAACGATCCAAGGGGATGCATTCCACAGTTTCACGCGGGAAGAAATGAAACGTGAATTGGATAAAAGAGCAGAGGCGGGCGACGATACCTTTTCCCATTTTTCCTATGACGCGAACGATTTAAAACGGCTCGAGCAGCTTTTCCAAACCTATGGTGAAACGGGAATGGGCCAGATGCGCCATTACGTACATGATGATGCAGAGGCAGAAAAATACGGCGCCAGCCCAGGGAATTTTACCGCTTGGCGAGATTTTGAACCAAATACCGATCTTTTGCTCTATGAGGGGCTTCATGGAGCTGTGGTTAATGAAACGGTCAATATTGCACAGCATGCCGATCTTAAAATCGGTATTGTGCCAGTAATAAACTTGGAATGGATTCAGAAAATTCATCGGGACAAAGCCAGTCGCGGGTATTCAACAGAAGCCGTCACTGATGTTATTTTGCGCCGCATGCATGCCTATGTCCATTGCATAATCCCCCAATTCACGGAAACCAATATCAATTTTCAGCGCGTCCCCGTAGTGGATACATCAAACCCGTTGGTGGCACGCTGGATCCCAACGCCAGACGAAAGCCTTGTTGTTATTCGTTTTAAAGATCCCAGAGGGATTGATTTCTCTTATCTGACCAACATGATCCAAGGAAGCTGGATGAGCCGGGCCAATTCCATTGTTATCCCCGGAGGCAAGATGGATTTGGCAATGCAGTTGATCTTTACCCCGATGATCGAACGCTTGGTCATGCAAAGTCGGCGCGCATAATTTGATGAGATGAGGGCTTGCACCCTTTCCTTGTGCTCTTTAGAGCATGAAGCACGTCCCTAATCCGAGAGCTAAGATGACATTTAACAGGTCTATCAAAATCGCACCGTCCATTCTTTCGGCGGACTTCGCAAATTTTGGTCAGGAAATTGAAGCTATTGAAACGCAAGGATGCGATTGGGTCCATGTTGACGTCATGGATGGGCACTTCGTGCCCAATCTGACATTTGGCCCCCCCCTTTGTGCGGCCATACGCAAACATATCAAAACGGTCATGGATGTGCATTTGATGATCGCCCCAGTCGATCCCTATATTGAGGCCTATGCTCAGGCTGGTGCAGACGTGATTACGGCCCACATAGAAGCAGGGCCGCACGCCCATCGCACAATGCAGGCCATACGTGGCGCAGGGTGCAAAGCCGGCATCGCGCTAAACCCTGCCACACCGGCAGAGGCGGTGGAATATCTTTTGGATATGGTCGATCTTGTTTGTGTGATGACGGTAAACCCGGGTTTTGGCGGGCAAAAATTCATTCATTCGCAAATCGAAAAAACCCGCAAACTGCGCCAGATGATTGGGGACCGTCCGATCCATATTGAAATTGACGGCGGTGTCACACCCGAAACTGCGCCTTTGGTGGCAGAGGCGGGCGCAGATGTGCTCGTCGCAGGTTCTGCTGTCTTTAAAGGCGGGTCAGTTGCGAAACCAGAGATTTACGGTAATAATATACGCGCTATTCGGGATGCAATCGGAGGATAAGACGTGGCTCAAGTGCCCTCAGTTTGTGATTTCGGTTGGAAGGCACCAAGTTTTTCACTGCCTGCCACTGATGGAAAAACCTATGATTTGAGCGACGTAAGTGGCCCCAATGGGACATTGGTGATGTTCATTTGTAATCATTGTCCTTATGTCCTATCTGTTTTGGACCGTATTATTCGCGACGCGCATGATCTGCAGGCTATGGGTGTCGGTGTGGCAGCGATCAGTGCCAATGATGTTGTTGCTTACCCTCAAGACAGCTTTGAAAACATGGGGAAAATGGCAATCGAACATGGTTTTCCTTTTCCCTATTTATACGATGAACCGCAAGATGTGGCGCGCGCCTATGATGCGGCCTGCACCCCAGATTTTTTCGGATTTAATCGGGATCTTGAACTTCAGTACAGAGGACGTCTGGATGCTTCGGGACGGAACGCAGGCCCTTCGGACCTGCGGCGCGATTTATTTGAGGCGATGAAACTGGTGGCTGAAACCGGACAGGGCCCCAAAGATCAAATTGCATCAATGGGTTGTTCGATCAAATGGAAATCCTGACGCCTTTTATTCCTCTACTATCTCTCCCGAACCGCCCATCTCGGCAGGAAAATCTTTGAGTTTTGGTAATCCGTCTTTCATGGGAAGAACGGTTTCAGAATAATTAACATGCACAGCAGGCTGAAAGTCCAAAGTCGGGATTGTCGCCGCATAAACATCCGTCAGCCCCATTTGAGGATGTTTTGTGAAAAGGTTGCCACCACAATGTGTGCAATAGTGCCGGTCACTGTTGGGGGTTTTCATGAAATGCCCCAAATGATCATGTCCTTTTATGATTTTGACTGTGTCGTCTTTCCAAAGACTGAAGGCGTTTACGGGTCCTGCCGACCACGACCTGCACGACCTGCAATGGCAATATCCCATTGCTTCGGGCGCCCCTGATACTTCAAGTTCGACCGCACCACAAAAACAACTTCCTTTATGCGTTACCATATTGATTTCCTCTTGCAAAACGATTTTGATTTGAGGGTCTACCGTGGGTTGAAATGTCTTGATATTCAAGATGTTTCTGTTTTTTGATGCACTTAATCGGAAAACGTAGTCCTATAGATGAATTTTCAATCCTTTGGGGGAATTCGGAACACAAAACAGGTCGTCGATCCCGTGGCATAGAGTTTTCTGTTTTCTGTGCCTATGATTTGCGCCGATGCAACTCCGGTGGAACGACCTGCGTGGTCTGAAATTCCGATGATGTCTACTTCCATCTCTATTGGGATGGGGCGCGTGATGTTGATTTTAAACTCAAGAGTGGTGGACATAAATTCTTTGGGAACGCGCGTTGACACTGCGCATGCCATGGCGCTGTCAAGGACGGTGCCATACCATCCCCCATGTACAGCCCCCATCGGATTCAATGCATCAAACGTGGGCGCGCCTCGGAATATCACTTTGCCTTCCTCAACCTCGATCAAGCGATAATTCAATGTCCGGCTAATCGGTGGAGCGGGAAAATTCCCGTTCAACATGCCGCGCATATATTCCAATCCGCTCACGCTTGTGATGTCTTCCAAGGAGTGAAATTCATCAAGTGTCTGTGCAATATGATACCTGGGCATGAAACTATTCTTTCTTTCTGGGCGGCCTCAAACCATGCGGAACAGCGAATTGAATTGAGTTATACCGCATTTATGGATTCAGCCCTGATCGTGTTTTTTGGCTTCTCCACCGCGTCCAAAATTGGGTTGATCCGTATCCTGTCCCGCATCAATAATACTGCGCCGGATCGCACGGGTCCTCGTGAAATAGGCGTGGAGGTGATCGCCGTCCCCCAGACGTATCGCCCTTTGCAGCGCAAAGAGTTCTTCGGTAAAGCGGCCAAGTATTTCAAGTGTCGCGTCTTTGTTACTCAGGAACACATCTCGCCACATCGTGGGATCGGATGCGGCAATACGGGTAAAATCACGAAAACCTGCCGCTGAATAATTGATCACTTCGCTGTCTGTCACACGTCTCAGATCGTCTGCAACACCGACCATCGTATAGGCGATCAAATGGGGTGCATGGCTTGTCACAGCAAGCACAAGATCATGGTGGTCTGCGTCCATCACATCTACATTTGCTCCCATGCCTTCCCAAAGACCACGCAGCTTTGTCACGGCTTCTGGGTCCACCCCGTCTTGAGGCACAAGTAAGCACCAGCGATTGTCATAAAGGCTTTCAAATCCGCTTTCGGGTCCGGAATGTTCTGTTCCGGCAATGGGATGTGCAGGAACGAAATGCACGCCGTTTGGAATGTAAGGTGCGATTTCGTCGATAACGGCGCGCTTTACCGAACCGACATCACTCAACGTGGCCCCCGGTTTAAGAAAAGGAGCGATTTCCCTTGCAACTTCGCCCATTGCCCGCACTGGGATGCAGAGCACAACCAAATCGGCGTCTTCTACTGCCTCATGTAACGACTCACATACACGGTCGCAAAGTCCAATCCGGCGCGCCGTTTCTCGTGTTTGCGCTGATCTGGCAAAGCCCCTGACTTCCCCGGCCAGTCCGGCGCGTTTCATCGCCCAGAACATCGATGAAGCGATCAATCCTAGACCGATGAGCGCGACACGATCGTAAACAACACTCATGAACGGCCCGCCTTGAATTGCCCGACACAATGCGCCACACGCCGACATGCGCTTTCGTCGCCCACCGTGATGCGTAGGCAGTGGGGGAGTTTATATCCTCCTACCCGCCGCACGATCAGCCCCTCGGATTTCAGGAAATCATCGCACGCCTCTGCCTCTTCCTGATTGCCAAACCGCGCGAGAATAAAGTTTGTTAAAGACGTGTCCGAAGGCACCCCATGTTCTGCCAAAGCTTCTGCAAGCCAGCCGCGTAATCGATTGTTTTCATTACGGCATTTTTCAACATATGCCTGATCTAGAACCGCGGCCTCTGCGGCGGCAAGAGCCGCGGCAGACAGATTAAAGGGGCCGCGGATGCGGTTGAGATTATCGATTATATCTTTTGGACCGTAGCCCCAGCCCACACGCATTCCGCCCAATCCATAAAGTTTGGAAAATGTGCGCGTCATGAATACGTTGTGGCGGTCTTCGACCAGACGCGCTCCCCCATCATACCCTTCAACATAATCGACATAGGCTCCGTCCAACACCAGCAATGCCCGATCCGGTATATGTTCGGCAAGATACCTGACCTCTGCCTCGGAAATCATGGTTCCTGTTGGATTGTTCGGATTGGCGATATAGATCAACTTGGTACGATCGGTACAGGCTGCCAAAATGGCGTCGACATCGGTGACGCGCTCGCGTTCGCGCACTTCGACAGGCTGGGCCCCAGTTGCCAAGGCCCAGTTGCGATAGAGCGCGAAACCATGTTCGGTAAAGATTACCTCTTCACCTGGCCCGGCATAGGCTTGGGCAATAAGCCCGAGCACTTCGTCACTCCCAACGCCGCAAACGATGCGCAGAGGATCCAGATCAAATACGGACCCGATAGCTTTGCGTAGATTACCATGGTCGGTTGAGGGATAACGATGGAGGTCAAAAGATGCCCTGCGAAAAGCTTCAATCGCCGCATCACTTGGGCCAAGCGGATTTTCGTTCGAGCTTAACTTAATCACATTGTCGCGCCCGTCCAATTTAGCCAATCCGCCTTCATAAAGGCTAATTTGCTCAATCCCTGGCTGCGCTGTCACTTTTAACATTCTCAGGACTCCATATATCCGTGACTTATTACCTCTGCCTTTCTTCCATGACCAGAGAAATAAAAAAGGGTCGTAACAGTTTCCCGTCACGACCCCGCGTCAGAATTCAGTTTGATTAGTTCTGTGCGTAATATTCGATGACGAGGTTTGGTTCCATTATCACTGGATACGGCACATCGCCAAGACCTGGAGTGCGCACAAAGGTTGCAGTCATTTTTGAGTGATCGGCATCCACGTATTCGGGAACATCACGTTCAGCCAGTTGAACCGCTTCCAAAACGGCCGCCATTTGCTTGGAACGATCACGCACTTCAATCACGTCTCCTTCTTTGACGCGATATGAAGGAATGTTCACGCGACGACCATTTACAAGCACATGCCCATGGTTCACAAACTGACGCGCTGCAAAAATCGTTGGAACGAATTTAGCGCGATACACAACGGCGTCCAAACGGCGCTCCAGCAGGCCGATCAGGTTTTCACCTGTGTCGCCTTTGATCCGCTCTGCTTCTGCATAAATACGGCGGAACTGTTTCTCGGTCATATCGCCATAGTAACCTTTGAGCTTTTGCTTGGCACGAAGCTGCAGACCAAAGTCAGACAGTTTGCCTTTGCGGCGCTGACCATGCTGGCCGGGTCCATATTCACGGCGATTGACTGGGGATTTCGGACGACCCCA
>Ga0129342_1000181_pt1 | contig 24610 bp, 26 predicted proteins | sample CPBDNA_5_FD_94426 | JGI IMG/M metagenome (GOLD analysis project Ga0129342, IMG submission 94426) | Freshwater to marine salinity gradient microbial communities from Chesapeake Bay, USA - CPBay_Sum_15_0.2_DNA | ecosystem: Environmental > Aquatic > Marine > Coastal | place: USA: Chesapeake Bay...
TAATATAAAAAAATAAAAATAATTGAAAGTAAAATTAAGGCAATTCCATTGCCAATATTGTTTTCATAAAATTGAAAAATTGAGTAAGAAATAGCAAGAACAGCTAAAAAAAGCTTTATTATTTTTGGATACATTGAAAATCAGATTATTAATTAGTTTTATCTGTTAAAGTTTTTTTAAAAATACATAATTAGTTATCTAAACTTATTGTATATTTGGCGTCAAATTTCAGTAAAAATAGTTAATTAATTCAAATGAAAAGAACTTTTCAACCTTCAAAAAGAAAAAGACGTAATAAACACGGATTTAGAGAGAGAATGTCTACACCAAGTGGTAGAAAAGTTTTGGCAAGTAGAAGAGCCAAAGGGAGAAATAAAATTTCCGTTTCATCTGAACCTAGACCAAAAAAATAAGTGAATAAAAAGTTCATAAAAAAAAGGTGTTACTTTTTCGGTAACACCTTTTTTTATATATATTCATCAACCGAAAATATACTACTAAAATGCCGTTAAGAAAAGATTTAAAAAGTGTTTTAATAATAGGTTCTGGACCTATAATTATTGGACAAGCCTGTGAATTTGATTATTCTGGATCTCAAGCCTTAAGATCACTTAGAGAGGATGGAATAAAAACTATTTTGATTAATTCAAATCCAGCTACGATTATGACTGATCCGGTTATGGCTGATCATGTATATTTAAAACCTTTAACAACAAAATCAATAAAGGAAATTTTATCTATTCATGATGTTGATGCTGTTCTGCCAACTATGGGTGGTCAAAGCGCATTAAATCTATGTATTGAAGCAGATGAAAAAGGTATTTGGAAAGACTTTAATGTTGAAATTATTGGAGTTGATATAGATGCTATTAATATTTGTGAAGATAGAGAACAGTTCAAGCAATTACTTAAAAAGATAGATATTCCCGTAGCACCAGCAAAAACTGCCACATCATTTTTAAAAGGAAAAGAAATTGCTCAAGAATTTGGATTTCCCCTTGTTATTAGACCATCTTTTACATTGGGTGGAAGTGGTGCATCTTTAGTTTATAAGGCAGAAGATTTTGATGAGCTACTTACAAGAGGATTAGAAGCATCTCCAATTCATGAAGTTTTGATTGATAAAGCTTTAATGGGTTGGAAGGAATATGAATTAGAGCTTTTAAGAGATAAGAATGATAATGTTGTTATTATATGTACTATTGAAAATATGGACCCTATGGGCATACATACTGGTGACTCTATTACTGTTGCTCCAGCTATGACACTATCAGATTCTGCTTATCAAAGAATGAGAGACATGGCAATAAAAATGATGAGAAGTATTGGAGATTTTGCTGGAGGATGTAATGTTCAATTTGCTGTAAGTCCTGATAAAAATGAAGATATTATTGCAATTGAAATTAATCCAAGGGTTTCTCGATCTTCAGCTTTAGCATCTAAAGCTTCTGGTTATCCAATTGCAAAAGTTGCTAGTAAATTAGCTGTTGGTTATTCTTTAGATGAGTTAAGTAACCAAATTACAAAGTCTACATCTGCATTATTTGAACCTACTTTAGATTATGTAATTGTCAAAATCCCTAGATGGAACTTTGATAAATTTGAGGGATCTGATAGAACGCTAGGTCTTCAAATGAAATCCGTTGGAGAAGTAATGGGAATAGGAAGGTCATTTATTGAAGCTTTACACAAAGCAACCCAATCTTTAGAAATTAAGAGAAATGGTATTGGGGCTGATGGTAAAGGATATACAAATTACCAACAAGTTATAAATAAACTCACTAATCCAAGTTGGGATAGGGTTTTTGTAATTTATGATGCTATTAAAATGGGAATTTCATTGGATAGAATCTTTGATATTACAAAAATTGATATGTGGTATTTAAGACAGTATGAATCTTTAATTAATTTGGAAAATGAAATCTCTAATAATAATATTGATACTATACCAAAAGACCTTCTTTTAGAAGCTAAACAAAAAGGATTTTCTGATAGACAAATTGCTCATACTTTAGGCTGTTTGGAGAGTGTAGTTTATAAAAAGAGAAAAAGTATGAATATTAATAGGGTCTATAAATTAGTTGATACTTGTGCTGCTGAATTTAAGGCAAAGACTCCATACTATTACTCTACATTTGAGGAGGAAATTAAATTACCTAATGGAATTATTTATACTCATAATGAAAGTAAATCCTCAGATAGAAAAAAAGTAATAGTATTAGGTTCAGGTCCAAATAGAATTGGTCAGGGAATAGAATTTGATTATTGTTGTGTACATGGTGTATTAGCATCTTCAGAATGTGGATACGAAACTATAATGATTAACTGTAACCCTGAAACTGTTTCGACTGATTTTGACACTGCTGATAAGTTATATTTTGAACCTGTTTTTTGGGAACATATATATGAAATTATAGAACATGAAAAACCTGAAGGAGTAATTGTTCAGCTTGGTGGACAAACTGCTTTGAAATTAGCTGAAAAACTTGATAGGTATGGAGTTAAAATAATGGGAACCACTTATCAAGCGCTTGATCTTGCCGAAGATAGAGGAAGTTTTTCAACTCTATTAAAAGAAAATAACATTCCATATCCAGAATTTGGAGTTGCAGAAACTGCCGATCAGGCCTTATCTCTTTCTGAACAGCTTAATTTTCCAATTTTAGTTAGACCTTCTTATGTGCTTGGAGGACAGGGAATGAAAATAGTAATTAATAAAGAAGAACTTGAAGCTCATGTTGTTGACCTTTTACAAAAAATTCCTAACAATAAATTACTTTTAGATCATTACCTAGATGGAGCTATTGAAGCAGAGGCTGATGCAATTTGCGATGGTGAAGATGTTTTAATTATTGGTATTATGGAACATATTGAGCCTTGTGGAGTTCATTCTGGAGACTCCAATGCTACGTTACCTCCTTTCAACCTAGGTAAATTGGTAATGCAACAAATTATAGATCACACAAAAATAATTGCTATTTCTTTAAAAACAGTGGGTCTTATTAATATTCAGTTTGCTATAAAAGACGAAGTGGTCTATGTGATTGAAGCAAATCCGAGAGCATCAAGAACAGTTCCATTTATTGCTAAAGCATATCAACAACCTTATGTTAACTATGCTACAAAAGTCATGTTAGGTCAAATGAAAGTTAAGGACATTAATTACAGTCCAGACCTAAAAGGTTTTGCTATAAAACAACCAGTTTTTTCATTTAATAAGTTTCCTAATGTAAATAAAAGTCTAGGTCCCGAAATGAAAAGTACTGGAGAAAGTATTCTTTTTATTGATGATTTAAAAGACGACCAGTTTTACGAGTTGTATTCAAGAAGAAAAATGTATTTAACTAAATAATATTATTTCTATATTAGAGAGATGGATTATATTCTTCTAATATTATTATTGGTTTTATTGGCAACTATAGTATACTTAATTAAAAGCAAATCAAGTTCTGGATCCAATGAATTATTTGTACAACTTACAAATAATCTTAGCAACGAAATTCAGAGTATTAGAAAAGAAGTTGGGGAGAATTCAGAAAAAAATAGATTAGAACTAGAATCTAAATTATCTCTTATAAATAAAGAGATTAACAACTTCCATAAATCTTCTAAGGAGGACATTCAAAAACAATTTTCAGATTCAAATAAGGTAATTAAAGATGTTACAACAGAATTAGAGAAAATAAAAGGAACAAATAAGCAAGTTTTAAACTTTGCAAATCAGATGAAATCACTAGAAAAAATTCTAGGAAATCAAAAGCAAAGAGGAATATTCGGAGAAATTCAATTAGAAAACTTATTATCTAATGTATTGCCACCTGAAATTTTTCAAATGCAATACTCTTTTTTAAATGGTGAGGTAGTTGATGCTATTGTGAAAGTCAATAATCATATTATTCCCATAGATGCTAAATTTTCTCTTGATAATTATAACAAGATGATAGAAAGTTCGGACCAAATAGAAATTGAAAATTTAGAGAAAAAATTTAGACTAGATATTAAATCTAGAATTGATGAAACCTCAAAGTATATTAAGCCCTCTGAAAACACTCTTGATTATGCCTTTATGTTCATTCCTGCTGATGGATTATATCAAGATCTATTAAACAATAGAGTAGGATCACTTCAAATCAATTCTAAAGATTTAGTTTCATACGCCTACGAAAAAAAAGTAATGATAGTTTCTCCAATGAGTTTATTCCCTATGCTTCAAATAACAATGAAAGCATTAAATAATTTAAAATTTGAAAAATCAGTTGATGAAGTGATCAAAAATGTGCAAAAACTTTCAAATCATCTAAATTCATATCAAAACTCTCATAATAGATTAGGAAAATCTCTAAGTGCAGCTGTTAATCATTTTAACGATACATCTAAAGAATTTGTCAAAATTGATAAGGATATTACAAAAATTTCTAATGGAAATTTCAATATTAGTCTAGATACTGATCCCGTTGAAAGACCATATCTTGAAGATTGATTTTAAATTCCTGTATAATTATATGGTGATATATTTTTTAATTCTGTCTTAATTTCTGGACCAATATTTAAGGAATCTATGAAATCATGAATAGTTTTTTTATTTATTTTAGAATTTATTCTAGTTAAATTTTTAAGAGTTTCATATGGTTTTGAGTAACCTTCTCTTCTCAGAATAGTTTGTATGGCCTCCGAAATTACTGCCCAATTATTCTCAAGATCTTCTTCAATTTTTACTTTATTTACAATTAATTTATTTATTCCACTAATAGTGGATTTAAATGCAATTGATGTATAACTAAAAGGAACACCAACATTTCTTAGAACAGTACTATCAGTTAAATCTCTTTGTAATCTAGATATTGGCAATTTTGAAGATAAATGCTCAAAAATTGAATTAGCAAGACCTAAGTTTCCTTCAGAATTTTCAAAATCTATAGGATTAACTTTATGAGGCATTGCAGACGATCCAACTTCATTTTTTTGAATTTTTTGTTTGAAATAATCCATCGAAATATATGTCCACATGTCTCTGTCAAAGTCAATAAGAATTGTATTTACTCTTTTAAGACAATCAAACAACGAAGCTAAGTGATCATAATGTTCAATTTGTGTTGTTGGAAAAGAATGTTTTAATCCTAAGTCATTTAGTAAAGAGCCAGCAAATTTTTTCCAATCTATATTTGGAAATGCAACTTTATGAGCATTGAAATTTCCTGTAGCACCTCCAAATTTTGCTGCAAATGGAATAGAATTTAAAAAGTTGAGTTGTTCAATTATTCTAGTTTTAAAAACATCAAATTCTTTACCTAGCCTAGTCGGTGATGCAGCCTGACCATGCGTTCTAGCTAGCATTGGTAAACTATAATATTTTTTTGCTTTTTTTTCCAATAGTTTAATAATCTCATTAATTTCTGGTTTATAAACTTTAGATATTGCTTCTTTTATTGATAGTGGAATAGCAGTATTATTAATATCTTGCGATGTCAATCCAAAATGAATAAATTCTAAATACTGATCAAGTTTTAGTTTTTTAAACTCATTTTTTATAAAATATTCAACAGCTTTGACGTCGTGGTTAGTTTCTTTTTCAATCTTTTTGATTTCTAGAGCATTATTTTGATTGAACTGAGTGTAAATCTTTTTTATATCAGGGATAATTTCTTTTGGGAAATTTTTAAAAGTTGAAATTTCAGATTTAGTTAAAGCAATAAAATATTCAATTTCAACTAAAACACGATATTTAATTAAGGCATATTCAGAAAAGAAATTTGAATAGTTTAATGTTTTACTATGGTATCTTCCGTCAATTGGACTAATAGCATTTAATGAGTTGAGTTTCATACTTATTTGCTTTGAAAAACAAGCACAAATGTACGCTTTTTTAAAAATTATTTACGATTTAGGACCTTAAATTCTTCGTAGCATCCGCTAATAGCATCTAAAATTTGAAGATCATTAGCTGTTTCTATAAAGCTATCTGAAAAATTACAATTTCTTAAAATTTCATCTATATCAACTTTTTGAATTTGTAATAGTTCCTCTAATGTTTCTCTGTCAAACTTTGAAGAAAGAAGCTCACGAATTCTATAATCCTCTTTCATCTGTTTCAATTTTTTTAATTGCCTTGGGTTTTTACCAAACAAGTTATAGAGAAAATCAACAGGATTAAAAATCGAATTGATAACTTTTGAAAATGCACCAGAATTTCTTGATCCTCCCTCATAACCTTTTGATGGTAAGCCTGGAATACTATATCGAAAAGATTGGCTTAAAGGAACATTTTTTGCATCTATTTCTAGATATCCTGTAAGCTCATAAGGTTTAACAATAACTTCTTCTAAAGCATACGCAAGTTCTGTCAATTGTATTTTAGAATTTTCAAACTTTAATAAATCATTTGTTACTTTAACTTTCATAGATTTAAAACCTAGATATGAAAGATATAATGTATCGTTTAGTTTAGCGGGAATTTCAAATTTACCTTGATTATCAGTTATTACTCCAATCACTTGAGTTAGATTAATTACATGAACGCTGGAGATTGGTTTATTATCTGAAGAGTTTTCAACTGTAGCTACAAGATTTTGTGAAAATATTACACTTGACGAAAGTATAAAAACAAAGAGAAATAATAAATAAATTTTATTCATGGATTCCAAAAATACAATGAATTAAATATTATTGAGCAATTTTATAAAAATTATTAAAAATTAAGATAAATAATCAATTAATTTCTTCATGGCCAATGACCTATGGCTAATTAAATTCTTTTCTTTTAACGATAGTTCAGCAAAAGATTTGTCAAAACCCTTTGGACAAAAAATAGGATCATAACCAAAACCATTATAGCCTTTAGCTTCTTTCAATATATAACCTTCAACAATTCCCTCAAATGTTTGAATTTTATTATTGATAATAAGTGCTATAACAGTTTTAAATCTAGCTTTCCTATTTTCTATATTTTCTAACTTTTTAAGTAGTTTTTGAATGTTATTATTAGAGTTACAGTCTAAGCCAGCGTATCTTGCAGAATGGACTCCAGGTTTTCCATTTAAATGTTTTACTTCTAATCCTGTGTCGTCAGCGAAGACATTGAGATTAAATCTATTATTAATATATTTGGCTTTAAAAATTGCATTTCCTTCAATTGTTTTTTCATTCTCTGGTATTTTTTCATTAAAATTTAAGTCTTTTAAACTTTTAATTGTTATGTTTTTTGGTATAATTTTTTGAATTTCTAAAACCTTGTTATGATTTCCAGAAGCAAATATTAAATTCATTTTAATAGTTATGGTAAGGGTGATTATTGATAATAGTAAAAGCTCTATAGAGTTGTTCTACAAAAAAAAGTCTTGCAACCTGATGAGAAAAAGTCATTTTTGACATAGAAATAATTTGATGGGATTTTTTATAAACTTCATTTGAAAAACCAAAAGAACCTCCAATTGCAAAAGTTAAATTTTTATTCAGTTGTAATTTGTTTTCAATAAATTTTGAAAAATTTACTGAATTAAAACTTTTACCATTTTCGTCCATTAAAAATAAAACTTCATTTTTTTCTATATATTTTAAAATATTTTCTCCTTCAATTTTTTTTAATTCTTTTTCGTTAATTTTTTTTGATTTGAATGATGGAATTTCTATTAAACTAAATTTTACATAAAAATTTATTCTTTTTAAATACTCATTAATTAATTTGATTAATTCATTTTTTTTTGTTTTACCAACAACAATTAACTTAATTTTCATAAAACAAAAAATTGATAATTTTTAATTTATATTAGATTTTAAATATATAAAATTGAATATTAACAGATTAAATAAATATTTAATAAAATTTTAATATGAATTTTATTGATGTTATTGTACCTCTTCCTTTAAAAAATAGCTTCACCTATTTAGTTAATCAACAAGAATTTAATTTTCTAGATATTGGTTATAGGGTTGTGGTGCCTTTTGGGAAATCTAAGTTTGTTACTGGGATAGTATCAAAAAAACATAAAAATTCGCCTAAAAAATATTTACCTAAAGAAATTGAATTTATTATTGATAATTCTCCAATAATCACAAAAAATCAATTAATTTTTTTTAAATGGATTTCTGATTATTATTTATGTCCAATTGGTCAAGTTATTAAAGTAGCATTACCTAAGCTTTTGTTATTAAAAAGTGAAAGTGAAATATTTTTGAATGATAAAAACTTTCAAGAAGAATATTTTTCAAAAAATGCAAAGAAAATTATTCAATTTCTAGAGCTAAAAAAGAAAATATCTTTAAAAGATTTATCTTCTTTATTGGGGAAAAAAAATATTAACTCTGAAATAAGTGAGTTGTTAGATCAATCAATTATATCAGTCAAGGAAGAAATTTATGATTATTTTAAACCAAAAAAAATAACTTCACTTTATTTAAATGATAGGATTGAAGTTCAAAAATCTTTAGATGTTTTAAAATTAAAAAAATCTCAATTAAAGATTTTTAAATTTATTCTTAATGAAAAATCCAAAAATTTTTTTACTTATTCTTATTTGATTGAAAAATGCAAAGTATCTAGACAAACAATAAATAATCTTATAGAATCAAAAATTTTAATCAAAAATGAAGAGATTATAAATAGAACTCAATTTTCAGTTGAAAAATTAATTCAGCCTAAGGATTTAAGCTTAAAACAAGAAAATGCATTAAATCAAATTATTTCCAGTTTCGATGAAAAAGATGTAACTCTATTTCATGGGGTAACATCATCAGGAAAGACAGAGATATATGTGAAATTAATAATGGATTATTTAAAAAATAATAAGCAGGTACTTTATTTAGTTCCAGAGATTGCATTAACCACTCAGCTTGTACTCAGATTAAAAAAATATTTTGGTGACAAGTTGCTTGTTTATCATTCTAAATATACATTAGATCAAAGAATTGAAACTTGGAATATTGTTTTAAATAATCCAGGAAAAATTATTTTAGGAGCAAGGTCTTCAATATTTTTACCCTTTAATGACCTTAAATTGATTATAGTTGATGAGGAACATGAAAATGCTTACAAGCAATTTAATCCGTCTCCAAGGTATCATGCACGTGATTCTTCTATCTATTTGGCTAAATTACACAATGCTAAAGTTTTACTTGGTTCAGCAACCCCCAGTCTAGAGTCTTATTTCAATGCAGTTTCAAACAAATACAATTTAGTAAATCTTTTTAAACGATATAATGATATTGATCTTCCAAGCATAGTATTAAAAGATCTTAAAGAATCAACCGCACTGAACAAAATGGTTGGTAGTTTTTCCAAATATTTGATAGATGAAATAAGAACGGTCCTTAAAAATGGAAAACAAGTTATTATTTTTCAAAATAGAAGAGGTTATTCTCCATATCAAGAATGTGCGTCATGTGGTTATGTTTTTAATTGTAAAAATTGTGATGTTTCTTTAACATATCATCAAATTACAAATGAACTTAAATGTCATCATTGTGGATATTGTATTATTAACGAAAGTAAGTGTATTAAATGCAATTCATATTCTCTTATTAAAAAGGGCTTAGGAACTCAACAAGTTGTTGAGGAATTGAGGAATTTATTTCCACAATTTAGAACTGAAAGAATGGATCAAGATTCAACTAAGAATAAAAACTCATTTTTTAAATTAATGAATGAATTTGAATATCAAAAATTTCAAATATTAGTTGGAACTCAAATGCTTGTTAAGGGCTTAGATTTTAAAAATGTATCCTTGGTAGGTGTTGTTAATGCGGATAACTTAATTTATTTTCCAGATTTTAGATCTCAGGAAAAATGCTTTCAATTAATTCAACAGGTTGCAGGTAGGGCAGGCAGATCTATTTCCGGCGGTAAAGTGATTGTTCAAACCTACAATCCTAATCACAATGTTATGTTAAAAATTAAAAATAATGATTTTAGAGGACTTTTTAATGACCAGTTGAAGGAGAGACATATCTTTAATTATCCCCCTTATTCAAGAATTATTAAAATAACATTAAAGAATAAAAATTTAAATAATCTCAAATCTAGTGCTTTATGGATCTCAAAAAGTTTAAAAAGCTATTTTAAAGACAGGGTATTCGGTCCTGAATTCCCTCTAATTCCCAGACTTCAAAATCATTACATTAATATTTTTCAAATTAAGATACCTGTTGATTTTAACTTAAAAGAAAGTAAAATGGTAATTGAAAAAATATCAAATAGTTTTGACTCAATCCCGCAATTTAGAAGTACAAAGTTTTTAATTGATGTAGACCCATATAATTAATTGAAGTAAGAATTTTGTTTGTGTATATTAAAAATGTATTTTTGCGACCAATTTTTATTAAAATAATATGAATCATTACGAAGCTGTTTTCATTTTAAATCCCGTTTTATCTGAAGATCAGGTAAAGGAGACAGTAAAAAAATTTGAGGACTTTTTAATTTCACAAGGATCAGAAATAATTTCAGTTGAACATTGGGGGCTTAAAAAACTAGCATATCCGATCCAAAACAAGCAGAGCGGATTTTATAATCTTATTGATTTTAATGCTGCGAACACTACAGTCAATCTATTTGAGACTGAGTTGAAGAGAGATGAGAGAGTTATGCGATATTTGAATGTTAAGCTAGACAAATATGCTAAAGCTTGGTCTGTAAAGAGAAGAGAAAGAAATACTAAAAAAACATAATTATGTCAACATTAGAAAAAGCAGAAAATTCAAATCAGGGAGAAATTAGATACTTAACTCCACTTGATATCGCAACTAAAAACAACAAGAAATATTGTATGTTTAAAAGATCTGGTATTAAATATGTTGATTACAAAGATCCAGATTTTCTTTTAAGGTTTATTAATGAACAAGGAAAGATTCTGCCTAGAAGACTAACAGGTACCTCTCTAAAATATCAAAGAAAAGTTTCTGTTGCTGTAAAGCGAGCAAGACACCTAGCATTATTACCTTATCAAGCAGACATGTTAAAATAATTATTATGGAATTAATTTTAAAAAATGATGTGCCCAACCTGGGATTTAAAGATGATATTGTTTCTGTTAAAAACGGATATGGAAGAAATTATTTAATTCCCCAAGGATTTGCAGTTTTAGCAACTCCATCTGCTAAAAAAGTATTAGCCGAAAATATTAAGCAAAGAGAATTTAAAGAAAAGAAAGAAATTGAAGAAGCTAATAAAATTGCTAAAAAGCTATTAAACCTTGAAATAACAATTAGCGCAAAGTCTGGAAATGGTGGTAAATTATTTGGCTCCATATCAAACTCTGATTTAAGTGAAAAATTATCTAATTTAGGTTTTGATTTTGATAAAAAGATCATTAAAGTTCAAGGTGGTACTGTAAAAAGAATTGGAACTTACAATGCTTCGTTAAGATTACATAGAAATGTAATTCAAGAGTTTTCTTTTGAAGTCGTAAAAGAAGAAGACTAGTTTTATTTGTTTGTATAATTTTTTTATCTGATTTTATTAAAAAAATCAGATATTTGTTTTATATAACAATTTATGTCAATATCACCTTTAAATCCAAAAGGTACTAGGGATTTTCTTCCACTAGAACTTTCTAAGCGAAATTATATTATTAATATTTTAAGAAGGAATTTTAAAAATTTTGGATTTTCTGAAATAGAGACTCCTGCTTTAGAGAAAAGTTCAACTCTTCTCGATAAGTATGGAAGTGAGGGAGATAAACTTGTATTTAAAATTTTAAATTCAGGTGATAAAGTAAAAAAAGCTGATATTCTTTCACTCCAATCAGGTGATTTAAATTCCTTTGTTAGATCTGTCTCCGAAAAAGGTCTAAAATATGATTTGACTGTTCCTCTAGCTAGGTTTGTGTCTCAACATCAAAATGAAATTATATTTCCATTTAAACGATTTCAAATACAAAATGTTTGGAGAGCAGATCGTCCTCAACATGGACGTTTTCAAGAGTTTACACAATGTGATGCTGATGTTATAGGAAGTAATTCTATAATTCAAGAAATTGAGTTGATTAAAATGTACGACTCTATTTTTAATCAATTAGGCTTTAAAGATCTAGTTTTAAAAATTAATCATAGAGGAATTCTAAAAGGATTAGCTTGCCATTTTGGTGCAGATAAAAATATAATGAAATTTATAAGTGCTTTAGATAAGATTGATAAAATTGGTGTAGATAAAGTATTAGAAGAAATAAAATTAATTTCCTCAAATTTTTCCGAAAAACAACTAAAAAATATTTTATCAGAGAAAGAATTTGATTTAACATACTTAAAAAAAATATTTATAAAAAATTCTGATTCGATTTTAGCAATCGATGAAATCGATCAAATATTAAATTTTTTCTCATCTAATAATTTGGTTAATGATCTTAAATTTGATCTAAGATTAGCCCGAGGTTTAAACTATTATACTGGAACAATTATTGAAGTTTCATCAAAAACAAACACTAGAATTGGGTCAATTGGAGGTGGTGGTAGATATGATGATTTAACATCCAAGTTCAATTTAAATAATATGAGTGGTGTTGGTATTTCATTTGGACTCGATCGAATCTATTTATTATTGGAAGAAAGTAATTTATTCCCAGAATATTTAGATAAAAGCTTTGAGTTTATGGTAGCAAATTTTGGTATTGATAACTTGAAATTTATATCACCTTATATTGATGAAATTAGAAATAAAAATAGAGAAGTTTTGATTTATCCTGATAACGTTAAACTAAATAAACAATTTAGTTACGCAGATAAACATAATGTTTCTACGGTAATTATTTTTGGAGATAATGAAAGAAAAAACGGGATAGTTTTACTAAAAAACATGTTAACTGGAGAACAATTAAATTACCAACTTAACGAGTTTATAGAAGCCGTAATAAAAAGGTGAAAGCTTTTTTTATATTACAATTTTTTTTTATAACATCATTTCTAAAAATAATATCACTTTTAACAGATCTAAGTTTTTTATTTTTTTAAAATTAGTATAATGATTTTTAAAAATGTTTTATTCTCTGATTTATTAATGTTTAAAAATATAGGATTTTTAAATTAATCGTATGTGAAATTTAAAAAAAGTTAGACTAAATAGAACAACTGTTTTTAGTGTTGTAGTAGCGAGAGGGAGACTTGAACTCCCGACCTCCGGGTTATGAATCCGACGCTCTAACCGACTGAGCTATCTCGCCATCATAAAATGCGCGTAAATATATAAACAAATTATAAAGGCTCAAACTATGAGTAAAAAATATTTAAAATTCTTTTTGTAGAATTAATTTAATCTATATATTGCTATTTTATGGAATCAAAAAAAAAGTTTGAAATTGAATTTCCAATACATGCCTCACCAAGTATGTTATATCAGTATATTTCTTCAGCATCTGGTCTATGTGAATGGTTTGCAGATGATGTAAATTCTAGAGGAAAGTCCTTTATATTTATATGGGACGGTTTTGAAGAAAAAGCAGATTTGATTTCTTCAAAATCTGATACCCTTGTTAGGTTTAGATGGATGGATGATTCAGATGATCAGGATAAATGTTTTTTTGAAATTAGAATAGTAGTAGATGAAATAACAAAAGATGTATCATTAATGATAACTGACTTTGCTTATGAAGACGAGATTGAGGAATCTAAAATGCTTTGGGAGAGTCAAATTACAGACTTAAAAAAACTAGTTGGATCCTCATAACAATTCATGATTAATTATAATGGTAAAATTTTCGAAGGTAATGAACCTAATTTATTAAATAGAGGGTTTTTATACGGAGACTGTGTATTTGAAACGATAAAAGTAATTAACAATAAAATTATTTTTTGGGAAGATCATTATTTGAGATTAATGTCATCTTTAAGGGTAATTAGATTAGAAATCCCATTAAATTATACACCTGAGTTTTTCAAATTACATATTGAAAATACATTTAGTAAGATAAGTTCTAACTTTTCTGGAAGAATTAGATTATCAGTATATAGATCTGGTGGAGGTTTGTACAGTCCTAATTCAATGCTTCCAAATTTTATTATTAATGTTAAAACAGATTCAAATAATTTATATGAAATAAGTGAGGCTAATTACAAGGTTGATCTTTTTAAGGATTATTATATGAATAATGACTTACTTTCCAATTTAAAGACAAATAATAAAATAATTAATGTTTTAGCTGGAATTTTTGCTAAAGAAAATGGATTAGATAACTGTATTTTACTTAATCATGAGAAAAATGTTGTAGAATTTTATAATGGTAATTTATTTTTTGTAAAAAATAATAATATTAAAACACCTCCTTTATCTTCGGGTTGTTTAAAAGGAATAATGAGAAAAAAAATATTAAGTTTTTCTAAATTAGTACCTGATATTTCAATAATTGAGGAAAATTTTTCACCTTTTGAATTGTTATCTGGAGATGAAATTTGGATGACCAATACTATTTCAGGAATTACACCTATTACTAATTATAGAAAAAAAAAATTTTCAAATCTATTAGCTCTAAGGTTTTTAGAAATAATTAATAATCAAATTAAGAATTAGAAATTAATTGTGTTGAGGATTTTCTGGCGAATTAGACCATAATAAATATTCGCCACCAAGCTCGTTTAATTTATTTTTCCATAAATAAATATAATCATTAAAAGTTTTTTCATCGATTTTGTCATCTTCACTAATTATCCAGGATTTGGTTTCTAATTCATTCTCTAATTGATCTTTATTCCAACCTGAGTATCCTAGAAAAAACTTGATATTATTTTTTCTTATTTTTTTTCTATTTATATGATTAACTACTTGCTCAAAATTACCACCCCAGTACAAATTTTTTTTGATTTCAATTGAATTTTTTATAAGATTTGGGACATTGTGAATGAAATAAAGATTTTCTTTTTCAACAGGACCTCCATCAAATATTTCGAAATTTTCTTTTATTTCGGGTATTAAATCTAACGTTGAATAAATTGATTTTTTATTTATAATAAATCCAACATAACCAAAATTATTTTCTTCAACTATAATGACAACAGATCTTCTAAAGTTTACATCATTATTACAAGTTGGGTTAGCGTATAAAATGTTTCCTTTTTTCAATGTAGTTGCTGATTTTTTAAAATTTTATAACCGTTTGAAAATTCAATATTATTCATAATTCTTTTGCCCTCAATTTGTAATTCTAGAATTTCAATCAAATAATTATTTGTTGTTATAAAAATAGAATTTTTATCAAAAATTAACTTGCCAGTATCAGCAGTTTTAGGTGTTTTTTTTGAAGTTAATTTAGATTTATAAATTTTTAGAATTTTATCATTTTTCATGAATTTACACCAAGCAACAGGAAATGGAGATAATCCTCTAATTTTATTGTGAATTGTTTCTGAATTTTCGTTCCAATTAATTTTGGTATTAGTTTTATTTAGCTTAGGTGCGATCAAGTAGTCTTGAGAAAAATCTTGATTTTTAGTTTTAAAATCTTTTGTTTGGATAAAATCTAAAGTTGAAATTAATAGTTTAGATCCTATAATTTTTAATTTATTATATAAAATCCCTGTGTTATCATTTTTTTCAATTTTTACTTTAGATTGCTGAATAATTTTTCCACAATCTATTTTCTCGTTTATAAAAAATGTAGTTACACCTGTTTCTTTAAGACCATTTATAATTGACCAGTGAATTGGAGCTGCTCCTCTTAAATTTGGAAGAACTGATGCATGTAAATTTATTGTCCCCAGATTCGGAATTTTCCATACATTTTCGGGAAGCATTCTAAAAGCAACTACAATAAAAACTTCAGGCTTTAGAGATTTGATTTCTTTAATGAAATTTTCATCTTTTAAATTAGTTGGTTGAAAAATCTTTAGTTTGTGTTTTATTGAAAAATTTTTTACATCAGAAAATTTAATCTTTTTACCTCTACCTGCTTTTTTATCTGGGGAAGTTACAACAGCTATCACATTGTGTTTTGATTTTATAAGAACTTCTAAGCTCTTTACCGCAAAATCAGGTGAACCCATGAAAATTATATTTAAACTTTTAGATTTCATCTTTTGAACTATCAATTTTTTTTAAAATTTTATCAATTCTGTTTTTAATAGATGTTTTTTCTAACACTATAATTTCAACATTTAGTTCTTTATATATATTAGAAATTTCATTATAAATTTTAACAGAATCTTCAAAACTTTCATACCTGGCATTATCATTCGTATAAATTTCTCTCCATGGAGGTAGAATAAAAATATGGTCATAAACTACATTTTTTGATTTATTGAACAAAATTTTATCAAATTCAATTTCTAGAAAATTTAAATAAGCAATAATTTCATGAACTCCTCTATCAAAAAATACATGTGATTTTTTTGATGATGTTTTAAATTGTTCTAATCTTAAATTCATTAGTTTATTACTAAACTCTATTGGATCTTTTAGAAATAGTTGCTCAATTCCTTTTTTTTGACCTTCTTCAGTGAGTTTTCTGACTATTTCATGCTCACATTCATATCCTTTTTTTTCAAGCCCTTTAACTAATTCAGTTTTTCCTGTTCCAGGTCCTCCAGTAATTAGAATTTTTTTATACATAAATTTAATCCGCAAAATAATCAATTAATAGTATTTATAATATATTTACCACATGAATAGTAGTGAGGATTTTTACTCAAAACTTGAAGAGCAGTTGCTAAATTCCTCAGTTTGGCCGAGCAAATATCAATTTAAGTTTATATTAAAATCTAACAACAGTGATATTTCAGAGTTAGAATCTATTTTTGATGATCTTAAAGATGTGAAAATTTCATTTAGAAAATCTTCAAACAATAATTTTACTAGTGTTTCTTTGATTGCAGTTATGGAATCTCCATACTTTGTTATTGAAAAATATAAATTAGCCTCAAAAATAAAAGGGATAATTTCATTATAATTTAATTTAGTAAATTTGTAGAACTTCACAATTAAATTACACAAACATTGATAGAAAATTTACAATACAATACTGAACGGACAAAGCTTATTATTCCTGAATATGGCAGACATTTACATAAAATGATTGATCAAGCTTTGGAATGTAATAATAGAGTAAAGAGAAATAATTTAGCAAAAGCTATAATTGGAGTTATGGGGAACATGAATCCACATTTAAGGGATGTTCCTGAATTTCAACATAAATTATGGGATCAGTTATTTATTATGTCTAATTTTGAATTAGATATAGATTCACCATATCCTTTACCATCCAAAGAAGTATATGAAGAACGACCTGATAAATTAGAATATCCTCAAAATTTTCCAAAATATAGATTCTATGGAAATAATATTAAAAGAATGATTGATATTGCTGTTAGTTGGGAGGAAGGAGAAATGAAAAAGCAACTTGTTTATGTGATTGCTAATCATATGAAAAAATGTTTCTTAAACTGGAATAAAGATACAGTTGAAGATGATGTTATTTTTTCCCATTTAAATGAACTTTCTAATGGTAAAATTGTATACGATTCAAAAGAAAAATCACTTTCTGAATCTCAGAATTTGATAAAATTATCAAACAAAAAATTTGGAAATTCCCAAACTAACAAGAATAACAAAAAGCATTATAGAAACTTCAAAAAAAGAAATAATAATTAAATTGTTTTATGGGTACTTTTTCTATTAAAGGTGGAATTAAACTTAAAGGGGAAGTTACTCCTCAAGGTGCCAAAAATGAAGCATTACAGGTTATTTGTGCTAGTCTTCTTACACCAGAAAAGGTCATTATAGACAATATTCCTGAAATTATAGATGTTCTTAAACTTATTGATTTGTTATCGTCTATTGGAGTTAAAGTTGAAAAACTAAGTAACAATAAATTTTCATTTAAAGCAGATAATGTAAATATAGATTATTTACAATCAAAAGAATTTAAGAATAAAGGAAGTAGCTTGAGAGGATCCATAATGATAGTTGGTCCACTGTTAGCAAGATTTGGAAAAGGTTATATTCCTAAACCGGGTGGAGATAAAATTGGAAGAAGAAGATTAGATACTCATTTTTTAGGTTTAATTGAATTGGGAGCATCTTTTAGATATAATAATGAAGAATATTTTTATGGAGTTGAATCTGAAAAATTATATGGTAATTACATATTACTAGATCAAGCCTCGGTAACTGGAACTGCAAATGTTTTAATGGCTGCAGTATTAGCTATTGGAGAAACACAAATATATAATGCTGCTTGTGAACCATATATTCAACAGTTGTGTAAAATGCTTATTTCAATGGGTGCAAATATTAAAGGAGTTGGTTCTAATTTACTTATTGTTAATGGAGTATCATATCTTTCAGGGACAATTCACAAGCTATTGCCTGACATGATTGAAATTGGAAGTTGGATTGGTTTAGCGGCTATGACTAAAAGCGAAATTACAATCAAAAATGTTAGTTGGGATAATTTGGGTCAAATTCCAAATGTTTTTAGAAAACTAGGAATAAAAGTTGAAAAAATAAACGACGATATATTCATACCCGAACATAAAAATGGATATGAAATTCAAAATTATATTGATGGTTCAGTTTTAACTGTTTCAGATGCACCATGGCCTGGATTTACACCAGATTTATTAAGTATAGTTTTAGTAGTTGCTACTCAATCGAAAGGAAGCGTGTTAATTCATCAGAAAATGTTTGAAAGTCGATTATTTTTTGTAGATAAATTAATTGACATGGGTGCTAAAATTATTCTTTGTGATCCTCACAGAGCTAATGTAATTGGTCATGATTTCAAATCTCAGCTTAAGTCTACTACAATGGTTTCTCCTGATATTAGAGCAGGTATTTCTTTATTGATTGCAGCTCTTTCTGCCCAAGGAGAAAGTATCATTCATAATATTGAACAAATTGATCGTGGTTATGAAAATATTGATGAAAAATTGAGACTTTTAGGAGCACAAATAAAAAGAATTTAGTTTCTCTTAGAGATTTTATTTCCTGTTGTACGTTGTCTAGAGCATTTAAATCTTTTTACAGAATTTTCACGCAATTTTGTATGTTTTGTTTTTCTTCCTTGAACTCTTTTTCTCCACATTGCGAAGCTTTTCGACTTCATTTCTTGTCTCATAATTGTTATAACATCTTTTTCACTTAACTTGAATTGGAATTTTATTGCTTCGAATGTAGTCCTATCCTCCCAAGCCATTTCTATTATTCTATCTATTTGTTCTTGACTTAAGCTTTTCATTTTAAAGATTATTTAAAAAATCATCAGCATCTAATAAAAGTTTTTCTTTTTTCTTTAAATCCATTTTATCATAACTTTTTATAAGCATTCTCATTCTTGGATTTTTTTTAAAGAAATCTCTTTGTTTGTCCATGAAATTCCAAAATAAACCATCCCAAATCTCACACCATTTCCCTTTTTTATAATCACTCATTTTGATAATATAATTACTACTACTTATGTAAGGTTTTGTAGACATCATCCCTCCATCAGCAAATTGACTCATTCCGTATACATTAGGAACCATAACCCAATCATATGAATCTATAAAAACTTCCATGAACCATTTATATACTTCATCGGGGTCAAATTCACATAAAACCATGAAATTTCCTAGAATCATTAATCTTTCGATATGGTTTCCATACGCAGTTTTTTTAACTTTTTTTATTGTATCGTCAATTGGATCAATTCCAGTTGAACCCTCATAAAATGACTTTGGAATTTTTCTTTTAAAATTCCAATAATTTTTTGTTCTTTCTTCAGTTCCCTTTGAATAATAGACTCCCCTTATGAACTCTCTCCATCCTATAATTTGTCTTATAAAACCCTCTATTGAGTTAAGTGGGATATAATATTTCTTATAATAATCTAAACTAGTTTTTACTATATAGTTGGGATCTAATAAACCAGAATTAATAAGTGGTGATATGACACTATGATTAATTATTGATTCATTAATCAAAACAGCATCTTCGTAAATTCCAAACTCATCAAACCTTGTTTTTAAAAAATTATTAAACCAAATTTTTGCTGATTTAAAATCAGTTGGATAGAGTTGTAAAGAATTAATTTCCCCAAAATTTTTAGAAAAATTATTTTTTACATAGTTATAAGAATCTAAAAAGTTTTTGTTTTTTATTTTTGTGTAATCAATAACAGGGGTTTTTTTATTTTTAGGAAATTTTTTTCTATTCATATCATCATATGTCCACTTCCCCCCAGTTGGCTTGTCATATTCATTGATAAGAATGTTAAATTTTTTTCTTTGGCTTTTATAAAATGATGTTTGAAATAATTTTTTATTTTCAGGATTAAAAAATGGAAAAAGAGAATTTTTTGATATTAAAAATAAAGGATTTTCATAAATTTTAATTTCAATTTTTTTTATTTTACAAGTTTCTTTTATTCTCTTTTCTAACCAATTATCCTCTGGATCATATATATTTATTTTCGAAATTTCAACGTTGTTAATAAAGTTTCTAATATCTGAATTTTCATCATTTGAATCTATATAAATAACTTCAACCCCTTTTTTAATTAAGAAGTTTTCGTAACTTTTCATTGAGCTCCTGTGAAAAAATATTTTTTGTTTGTGAAAATTATATTGTTTAAAAAATAAATTTTCTTCAATCAAATATGTTTTACATTTATTAAATATTGAAAAGCTTTTTTCAAATAATTGATTTGGAAAAATAATATTAATGCAACTCATTTACCCAATGCTTTTTTATAAGTTAAAAGGCATCTTTCCCTTGCAAATTTGTGTTCAACTATAGGTTCAACATATTTATCCGAATTAAGTTCCGGAACCCATTTTTTAGTATATTTTAATTCTTTGTCAAACTTTTTTAATTGTTCTGATGGATTAAATATTCTAAAATATGGAGCTGCATCAACTCCACATCCAGCTACCCATTGCCAATTCCCAACATTACTTGCAGTCTCATAATCAAAAAGTTTTTCTCTGAAATAAGCCTCACCCCATCTCCAGTCAATTAATAAATGTTTACACAGAAAGCTACCAACCAGCATCCTAACTCTGTTATGCATAAAACCTGTATTATTTAGTTCTCTCATTCCAGCATCTACAAGTGGGTAACCAGTTTCTCCATCACACCATTTTTTGAAATCACCTTCATTATTAATCCATTCAATTCTATCGTATAATGGTTTAAAACTATTAGTTACTGTTTTAGGAAAATGATATAATATTTGTTGAAAAAACTCTCTCCATATAAGCTCTTTTAAATACGTTTTATTATTAGATTCATATGCTTTTTTTATCAATTTTCTAGTACTTATTGTTCCAAACCTTAGTTCTACACCTACTTTAGAAGTTCCATCCTTCGAGGGAAAATTTCTAATAAACTCATATTGATCAATTAAATTAGAAGAAGTATCAACTTTTAAAAAATTAATGTTATTCTTTTGAAGGTTGACTGTATCAGAATCTAAACCAATACTTAAATCAATGAAATTTTTAGTTAAATTTTCTGATTTATACTCATCTATTCCTTGCTCTATCATTCTTGAAATCCATTTTCTTGAATATGGAGTATATACTTTGTAAGGAGATCCATCATCTTTTGTAATTTCATTTTTTTCAAAAAGAACATGATCTTTATAGTCATTAAATTCTATATCGTTATCATTCAATAATTTTTTGATTTTAGAATCTCTCTTTATAGCATAGGGTGTGTAATCTCTATTTGTATATACTTTTTCAATATTGAAATTTTTTAAAAGACTTTTAAATACATCAAGAGGATCGCCTTTAAGTTTATAAATAAATTTATTTTCTTTTTTTAGCAAATGGTTCATTTTATTAATCGATGTATTAATAAAATGAAGTCTATGGTCATTATTTTTAAGTTGACTAATTATATTGGTGTCGTAAATAAAGAGAGGAAGAACTTTTGAATTTTCATTTAGCGAGTGAAATAGACCTGTATTATCATTTAATCTCAGGTCTCTTCTAAACCAAAATATAGAAATTTTATCTTTCAATTATGATAAATTGATTATTGACATTCCTCCGTCAACTCCAAATGTTTGACCTGTGATCCAGGAGCTTTTGTCTTCTAATAAAAATGCAGTAATATTTGCAATGTCACAAGGATTTCCAAATCTTTTTAATGGGTGTTTCTCACTAACTTTTTCTTTTTTAATGTCATTATTTAAAAATCTCTCGGCCATAGGAGTATTTGTAAGTGAGGGCGCAACAATGTTAACCCTGACAGTTGGAGCGTATTCTGCAGCTAAAGATCTCGCAAATCCTTCAATTGCACCTTTTGAAGCCGAAACACTAGTGTGGAAAGGCATACCAACTTTTACAGCTACTGTACTATATAACACAATACTTGAATTTTCTGATTTTTTTAAGTTATTAATTACTATTTGCAAAGTTTTTACCATTGATATGAAATTTATATTTAAATCTTCCTCAAAAGTTGATGGCTTTATACTTCTAAAAGGTCTTAGATTAATACTTCCTGGGCAATAAACAAATCCATGAAGCTTTTCAGGAACAGCTTCAATATTAAAATCATCAGAAAGAATATCATATTTTATATGGGTAATATTTAAGTCAGAAAAACTCTCATCAGATCTGGAAGCCACAAACACATTGTGTTCATTATGAATTAATTTAATTGTTTCGAATCCTATTCCAGTTGATCCACCAATAAATAATATATTTTTTTTCATTTTATTATAGTTTTCCAAAAAGTTCATTTAGTTTATTTTCTCTGAACTTAAAGATTTGTTTTAATTTATTTTTAACAAATAAGGGATGAGCAATTTGACCTATAATTCCAAAGGGAAGTTTGTAATCTACGACATCTACCATTTCAATACCTCCATCAATTTCTTTTATGAAATGTTTGTGGTGCCAAAGGGAATATGGACCAAATCGTTGTTCATCAACAAAATATTGTTTGTCGACTACGTGAGTAATTTCGGTAACCCAGTTAAGATTTAAACCTAATAAAGGACTTACTTTGTATTGTATTATTTGCCCAGGAAAAATTTTTTTATCGGCTCCACTTAATATTCTAAAATTCATATAAGTGGGAGTTATTTCAGCAAGATTTTTTGGATTACTTAAAAAATTCCAGGCTTTTTCTAAAGAAATTGGCAGCCTTTGTTTTGTTTTAATTTGATATAATTTCAACTTTCTAAATTTATTAATAACTTTCAAAAAGTATACCAACTTTAAAACCATGAAAAAAAAATCATTTCTGCTGATACTATCTTTAATTATCGGTTCATCATCCTTTGCTCAACTAAAATCTCCTAATGCAAGTCCAAGAACAAATATTTCACAAATCATAGGTCTTGTTAAAGTAAATTTAGATTATTCAAGACCCTCCAAAAAAGGAAGAAAGATTTTTGGTGGATTAGTTCCTTTCAATAAAATTTGGAGAACAGGTGCAAATAATCCAACCACTATTTCATTTTCTGATGACGTAAAAATTAATAATCAATTAATTGGAGCTGGTGAATATCATGTTTATTCTGTTCCAACTGAATCTAAGCTTGACTTAGTCATTTATGAAAAAACTGAGGCTTGGGGTTCACTTCCATATTTTGATGATTCTCTAATTAAGGCTCGTATTGAAACTAATTTTATCAATCTGCCTTATAATGTTGAAACGTTCACAATCTCATTTGAAAATATTTCAAATAATGGTTCAACTCTAAATATTGCGTGGGATAACAAAGTGGCAATTTTCACTGTAGATGCTTTAACCAAAGATAAAATGATTAATAACATTGATAAAATAATGAATGGAAATCCGTCATCTAATGATTATAGTAGAGCAGCTATGTATTACTATGAAGAGGATATAGATATAAAAAAAGCATTGGACTGGATTAATAAAGCCTATAAAGATTCCGACGACTTAAGATATTGGCATTTAAGATACAAAGCGCTTATTTACGAAAAGGCTGGAAGACTAAATGAAGCATTGAAGTATGCAAAAAGAGGATATGAAAACGCAAAAGATAACAAAGCAATTGATGGAATAAATAGTTTAGAAATTATTTACAAAAGACTAAGTAAAAAATAATTTTATTTTTTAAAGATATTAGAAAATAGTATAGTCATTATTGCTCCAATAAAGTTCAACCATAGGTAGCCAATTTCAAAAAATCCGTATATAAAAAATATCAAAATTTGAGATAAACATGCTGCGTAAAAAACTTGATTTCCTTTTATTTTTTTAAAGAAAAAAGCAACAATAAAAATTCCTAAAACAGTACCATAAAAAAGTGATCCAATTAAATTAACTAGTTCGATTAAGTTTTCAAATAACCTCCCAACGCTTGCAAATATTATTGCAATTACTCCCCACATTACTGTAAACCATTTTGATGCGTTTAAATAATGATTGTCAGATTTCTTAACTATGTGATTTCTTTTATATAAGTCAATGACAGTTGTAGTAGATAATGCATTAAGTTCTGATGCTGTAGAAGACATTGCTGCACTGAGAATTACCGCAAGTAACAATCCGATTAAACCCTTGGGTAAATAGTTTAAAATAAAAAAAATAAAAATATAATCTAAATCATTTGTTTCAACAGAGGAGGGAGCTATTTCATTTGTGATTGCTTTTACCTTTTGTCTGATTTCCTTCTCCTGAGTATGTAGTTCAGCAATCTTTTTATCGGTTGGATATGCATTTAACGGATCA
>Ga0129342_1000182_pt1 | contig 24596 bp, 25 predicted proteins | sample CPBDNA_5_FD_94426 | JGI IMG/M metagenome (GOLD analysis project Ga0129342, IMG submission 94426) | Freshwater to marine salinity gradient microbial communities from Chesapeake Bay, USA - CPBay_Sum_15_0.2_DNA | ecosystem: Environmental > Aquatic > Marine > Coastal | place: USA: Chesapeake Bay...
AACCCTGTTGTGCATAAACCCTGAATTGTTTAACTCTCTCATTCCTGCATCAACAATGGGGAATCCTGTTATTCCTTGACACCATTTAGAGAAATTCGTCTTATTTTTACTCCATGGAATTTTTTGGAATCTTTTGTTGAATTCTTTTGAATAACTATAAGGCGAGTGATACATGATATATGTGAAAAAGTCCCTCCAATGAAGTTCTGAAATTATTGTGTGTGTCTGACCTAGATTTTTTATGCACTCTTGGTGAATCTCACGAATTGAACAAGTTCCAAATTTATTGTGAGCTGATAAATTTGAAGTTCCATCAATTGATGGGAAATTTCGTTCTTCATCATAATTTTTGAGATTTTTTAAATTTTTGAGTAATTCTAAACATACTTTTCTTCCCCCTTTTCTAATCTTTGAATTGTTTTTTATTTTAAATTCAGAAATACTTTCAAGACTTGTTTCCGAATCAATTTTTGTTCTTGAAAGATTTTCAAATTTATGTATCTGAGGTTTTCTATATTGAAATTCCCTTGCCTTTGAATAAAATGCTGTAAATACTTTATAGGGATCGCCATTTCCAGTTTTTAATAATTCCACATTATGTAATAATATGTCATCTGTAGAAATAAAATCTACATTGTTTTCTTTACAAATTTTTTCAATTTTTTTATCTCGTTTTTGACTAAATGGTGTATAGTCTGTATTGAGAAATATTGCATCAATTTTTGATGTTTTTAGAATATTTGAAATGACTACCTCGGAGTTTCCTTCAAAAATGTGCAAATAAGATTTTTTATCTTTTAATTGACTCACCAAATCTAGGAGGCAGTCTTTAAGAAACTGTAATCTATATTCACTAAATTTTTCTTTAGATTTCATTATTGCGGAATCTACAATAAAGATTGGAATTACCTCTGATGATGTCTGAGAGGCTGCAATTAATCCCGTATTGTCTTGTAATCGAAGATCCCTTCTGAAAATAAATAATGATTTTTGATATTTAGGCATCTCTCAATCCATTAAATGATTTTTGATATATCTGTTCATGTGGATAAATAATTCTTTGATAACAGAAAATTGAAACCAGTTAAAATTTGTCGTGATAATCTATTTCTGTTCTTTGATAAAATCAACTATGGATAAAATTTTACCCATGTCTGCAAGATGACCATAACTCTTTTTGTTGCTAAATATTCCTTTTTTCATTGGTTCGTTATTTAGAGTGCAAAATAACATTCTTCCACTACCCAGTGGAACTGTAATTCTTTTAATTTTCTTGTAAGAAGCAATAGAATACTTACCATTTCCTATGAAACTCTTTACTCTGGTATTTTCATCCCATGCATGTAATGCTCTTTTCAGAGTTTGTTTTGTTTCATCAAAAGGAACTAAATTTTTCAATCCGTCTCTTTGACTGTATATTTCAATTGTACCTGTTTTATCCACAATTGCTGCAAATCTAATGGTAGGATCAAAATCCATCAACATATGGAGCATTTTTTCATCTTTATCCATAAATTCCAATATTTTTTTCTGTTAATAAATATTCCAAATCAAACATCTAGTGATAAAATTTTGTTAAAACTGATTTTGATTAGTATAATCTACTCAAATGTATTTACAAAGTCAACAATTGACAATAATTTGCCCATTTCGACCATTCTTCCATAACTCTTCTTTTTAGTATTTTTCATAGGTGTATTATCTATGCTGATAAACAACATATGAAATGCGTCAATTGGAAGTGTAATTCTCTTTGATTTGTCAAAAGATGTGATGTGATAAAGAGGCTCTCCTAGTGGAACTCTGTCTGCTGATTTGCATCTATCAATCCAGTCGTCAGACTCACGTTTTAGTGCCCTCTTTGTTTCTGCAATAGGTACTTGGAGGTTGACTGAATCTCTCTTAGAACTGACTAAAATTTTTCCATCGGTATCGCTTATTATGGCTAGTCTGATATTCTCATCAAAATCCATTAACATATTGAGAACTTTTTCATACCTTGCCATGGTTTACCTCTAACATTAGATAATAAAAACAATTTGCTAAACCCCAAGGCAGTGCCAAGAAAGATTAACTTATATCTTATTTTATAATAAAATCTGGTATGACTGGAACTTATGAGGGATTTGTTGGGGAGGTATGGCACGACTTCCCACAGCTAGCCGAATGGCATGATGATGATCCAAAATTACTCCAATTATGGGATCTAGATACTTTCATCGAGGCAGGTTATCATAATTTTCATGCAGAAAGAAAACAACTATTCCATATTAGTAAACTAATTGAAAAATATGCTCAAGAACACTCTCAACCATTGCTTGCTACTTTTGAAAAAATTAAGCGATACAAATTCGTTGAAAAAAGATACCAGAGAATGATTGAAAATATTCCGAAAATCTGGGTGGTTGCAGATTATGGAACTACAAAGATAGATACTCCACCAAAAATTGATGTTATTAATTGTCAAAACACTTCTTTGGTAGATGTTTGGAGTGTAATTACCAGGGGTCCTTATGGTCCATTTGGATTAATCGCTGAAGAATATGAAGATGGTAAATTTAGAGGATTTTTCACATTGAATCCAACTGTTTGCAGACATGCAGTTGATACTATGGGAAAAATTTTAGGAAAAAAATTTAACATACAATAATTTCCAACTTAGAATTCATTTCAATATTTATTTCTAAAAATCTTTATGCCCAAGCAACAATTTTATTATTTTTAGTATAAATCCCCAAAAACATTCCAAGTGTAATTCTAGGAGTTTCTCCCAAGATTTTTGTTACTTGATGATAATAATTTGGATTTATGATAACTAAATCGCCTTTGTTAATATTAGAAATCTTACAATATTCTTTAGTAACTACATTAGACATATATCCAAAATCTATGTTTCTGTATTTCTCATCTTTTTTATTCCATTGATTTCTGTAAATGATTACATCTCCTCCTTTTTCAGATTCTTGTAAATGAAGGACACATGATAACTGTTGATCAATTTTTGAGATTGTGTATTCCTTTCCTTCGTATTTCACATTATCTTTGTGGATGGGAATAGACTTTCCCTTCCTATGGATTCTAATCACAAATGGGGAAAAATGATCTTCCTCTTCCTCAGCTAAGCAAATTGAAAAAGATGGTAATATTTTTTGAATCATATTAAAAATTCTGGTTGAAGGATTTTCGATTTTCTCAAAAATATTTTGGCTAATTTGTTGAAATTCCTTTGATTTTTCAAAATAGTCTTTCTTTCTAGTTGCAAATGACATCAAAAAAGGCCCAATATGCTCAAGTTTTGATTTTTGAAAATACATTTTTTTTGAAGTTTCAATTTTTTTGATAATTTCGGTACATTGTATGTTAGAATAAAAATTTGTAACCACTAAAGCGGCAATTTTGCCTGATAGAATGTTCTCTAAGTCCTTTTGAGAAATATTTTCAGTTTTGATGGATTGAGAGGTCCACATCAGTATCCTCCTACACCTGAATGAGATACTTTGGCCAAAATAAAGCCTGATTCATCTCTACTTTGAATCTCACATTTTAGAAATGCTTCATGAGTACATTTACCTAAGATTTCATTGTTCCATTCTGATTCATTTTGTGGGAGTCCTGGGATGTCTGCTTGAACAATTTTTATTTTTTCTACATCCGAATAACTTTGTTTATTGCCATTTTTTCTATGTGTTACATTAAGAATAAAACAATTGGGTGACAATATCTCGGAGCCGTTACCCCAGATTATGTCAGTCATCATCCTTACCGTAGTTTTTATCAAAGTCTATTTTGATCTTAAGAGATTTTTCTGTACTCTCTATTGCTTTTCTAATTACTGATGGACTGATAGAAAAGAAACCTCTGTACATACCATCTCCCATGTTTTCAGCAATCAATCCAAATGGACCATTTTCTCCTTTTGTAAGGACCATCCAAATCTCTGAAAGATTTGTTCCATCGCAACTTATCACTTCTGCATTCCTTGGTGGTTGAGGAGCTAGTGATGGATTAAGGAAGTTTCCGATAATCCATACCTTTGGAATATCTTTAACTAATTCCATGTATCTTGATTCGACATACTTGTATCTCTCAGATGTCTCAAATGTTGCTAAGAGAGGAACTTTATGTTTGACTGAATAGTTCTCAAGTAGAATACTTAGTCTATAGAGCTCTTTTCTGCCTGTCTCAAATCTGACATAACCTGCCTGAATATACTCACTGAGGTGCCATAACAGATTATGATCTGTAATGTCTGTGATTTCTACATCTGATAGCTTTGGGAACTGTTTTAGGACTTGATCCAACATACTTTGGTATTGTAATTCCATGCATTGTATTTGTTAAAATCCTATATAACTAGTGATAACAAAATTATCTAGTGCTAAAATTACCACTAGTAAACCAATTTTCCACTAGTTAAATACCATAAATCCGTTGTATAGTTATGAGTTTAATCTCTGTGTTCAAATGCAAAACTTGTGGCAAAGAATTCGAAGATTGGTCGTGTGATTTTTGTTATGCAAAAACTGTTTTATCTAAAACTGAGGTTTGACCATGCAAGAATTACAAAATCAAAATTTTGATCCTATAGTTTCTGATACAAAAATTCCAATTAGATTGGCATTCCTAAATTCATCGGGTATTCCAAATATTATTTCACTTTGGTATGAGCAAATTGACGGTAAGATATATTGCGCCACTCAAAAAACTGCAAAAATTGTATCTTACCTTGAAAAAAATCCTGAATGTGGTTTTGAGATAGCTGCCGACAAACCTCCATACAAAGGAACACGTGGAAGTGGGGTGGCAAAAATTGTTGAGAATAGAGGTGAAGAAATCCTAACTATTTTAATGAAGAAATATCTTGGTGATAAAGTATCTACTTTACAAAAAATATTGAAAAAAAATATCAAAAACGAGGTTGCTATTGAGATAACTCCCAGCAAGTTATTCCATTATGATTACTCAACTAGAATGAAGGACGTATAAAATTACAAAAGAAATTCATTCCCACTTGCAGTTCAAAATAATTTAGATACAAAAACTAAAAATTTGTCTGATAATAATGAATTTTTTTTAAAAGCAATTATCCAAAAAATCTGGGTCTAACAAACTCTCAAATGTTAGCACTAGCAGAAAAAAATTACCTGTTGGTTATATTTTGTGAATTGTAAATTATACTGAGGAGAAATGCAACAAACCACACAAACAAAAACACCACGGCTGAAATTCATACTGATTTTGGCTGCCGCAACTTCAGTAATACTAGTTTTCACATTGACTCCTTGGGATATTGTTCCAACATTGGTCACTGAGGAAATATCAGTCATTGCTGTTGCTGATTATGGCTGTGTTGGTGAATCTGCTTTAGGTCATTCTGTTGTTGTTACAGATTGTAGTGCAGGTGTTGGAGATGTGATTTCTGCAACATTTTATGTTCCTGCTATGGACCAAAACGGATACTATGACAGAATTGAGGCAAAATTAACTATGGTTAATCCTTAATTCTTCTCTTTTTTATTTCTCGGCTTGGATATTTTCTTTCTTCATCCAAATGGTTTTTCCTTTATGATCAATTAACTCTACATTCATTTGATTGAGTTTGTCTCGAATTTGATCTGCTTCTGAGAATTGTTTTTCTTGTCTGAATTTTTCTCTGTTTTCAATCATAGTATCAATCTCTCGTTTCATATCTTCAGTCATCTCTGGAATATTTAGTCCTAAAATTTTGAGCATCCTTTGAAATTCTGGTTTGATGATTCCTGCATCTTTTTCCCCTAACTTTTCTTCAGCTGCCAGTCTGTTAGCTTCTTTAACAAGTTGGAAAAAAGCTGATAGCGCTAAGTGAGTGTTAAAGTCATCTTCAAGTGCATTATCAAATTCTGAGGACAGTTGTTGTATGGTTGTGCCTACCTCTTCACTATTTTCACTATTTGCATGAATCAGTTCATAGAAGCAGGTTTCAACTTGTCTCCATTTTATCAGATTTTCTTTGAGCAACTCCTCAGAGTAATCAATTGGCTTTGAATAATGTCCTGACAAACAGAATAACCTGATGATGTTGGGTCCCCAGTTTTCTAAAACATGTTTTATCGTTTTGATGTTTCCGATAGATTTTGACATCTTTTCACCATCTATTGTAACCATTCCTACATGCATCCAAATTTTTGCAAACTGATTTCCTGTAAATGATTCTGACTGTGCAATCTCATTTTCATGGTGAGGAAATATCAAATCTCTTCCTCCACCATGAATGTCAAAATTCTCTCCAAGATACTTTGTACTCATTGCTGAACATTCAATGTGCCATCCGGGTCTTCCTTTTCCCCATGGACTATCCCAAACAGGCTTAACATCTGAGAACTTCCACACTGCAAAATCTAGAGGGTTATTTTTTGCTTCATCAACTTCAATTCTTGCTCCTGACTCTAATTCATCAATCTTCTTTTTTGATAATTTTCCATATTCAGGAAATTTTGATACTGCAAAGTATACTCCATTCTTGGAAACATATGCAATGTGTTTTTCAATTAATTTTTCAATAAACTTGATGATGTCGTCAATATGTTCGGTTGCCTTTGGATAGTTTGTTGCGTGTTTGACATTTAGTCCATCAAAATCTTTGAAGTAATTTTCAATGTATTTTGCACTGATTGCCTCTGTAGTAGTAGATTCTGTTTGGGCTCTATTGATTATCTTATCATCAACATCTGTAAAATTTTGAATGAATTCAATCTCTATTCCTTTATCTTCAAGGTATTTTCGAAGGACATCAAATACTATGATTGTTCTTGCATGCCCAATATGCGATTCGTCATATACTGTAACCCCACAAAGGTAAATTTTCACCTTTTTTGATACGTCTAGTTCTTGCTCAGCATTTGATAGTGTATCTTGTATTTTCATCTCTATTCTCTGTCTGGTTTTCCTGCTGGTAATCTTTTATGTTCACTGTTTTTGTTTAACTCTTGGATTTTCTCTATTGTTGACATTTCAATCCCTGTTAGTTTTTGTGTCTCTTCAGATGAGAGTTTTTTATCAAATAGGCAGTAGAGAATGGAATCTACTTCTTCATATGATACCCCCAATTCACTTTCAGCTTCATGGTCTTTCCACAAATGTGGACTACTCTTTTTTGTAATCACATTCTCTGGCACTCCCAAATACTTTGCAATTTCTCTGACTTGAAGTTTATACAATGACACAATCGGTGTAATGTCCGAGGCACCATCTCCAAATTTTGTAAAATATCCGATTAGATACTCGCTCTTGTCACTTGATCCTAACACTAGATAGTTTTTGGCATTAGCATAATAGTACAAAATATTTGTTCTAACTCTTGCACGAAGATTCCCTTTTGCCCTTTCATTTGGCTCTAGATACATAGAGTATTCATTTACAATTGGATTAATGTCGATTAACTTGTACTGAATTCCTGTTAGTGATATCATTTTCAATGCATCTTCTGTTTCTATTTTTGGAGTAATTGCAGTATCTGGCATGACTATTGCAATTGTTTTTTCAGGAAATTTTCTTTTGCAAATGTATGCTAAAACTGCTGAATCAATACCTCCACTTAATCCTAAAATGAGACCTTCAGAATGATTTTTTCCCATTTGCTCTTCTAGAAAATTTTCAATAGTGCTTGTAATTGTAGAGTAATCCTGATTTTTTATCTCATCAACAATTTCTTGATTCAATAAATGGTTTGCAAAAACTGAGAATAAAAATTGTGCCTAAAAATTTCTAAACATCCACATAGATGCCATCATCTCTTGCTTCAACAGGATATGTTTCCAATTTCACATCTTTGAGATAGTCAGTTAACTCTCCTGTCTTTATGTTATAATGCCAAAAGTGAAGTGGACATTCGACAATGTCTCCATCCAGTTTACCTGGAGCAATAGAACCATCTTGATGAACACAGAGATCATCTATTGCGTGATATCCATCTTGATTAAAAATTGCAATCTGTTTTCCATCAATTTCAAAGGCTTTACCTTTACCTGCATCAATGTCACCTTTTTCTGCAATCTTCTTCCAACCCATGAGTTCTTGTTAATTTTGTCATTTATTTACATTCGCATGATAGGATTTTATATCTCCGAGCGTGGCTTTGTTTGTGAGTAAAGTAAAATCTAGTGCAAAACTGATCAAAGATGGAAAATTGTCCTATGAATGGGCAAGATCTCATATGCAAATTTTAGATAATACGATTAATCGACTAAAAAAATCAAAACCTCTCAAAGGAATTACCCTTGGATTTTGTCTCCATATCACAAAAGAGACATCTGTCTTGCTAATGGGTGCAAAAGAACTTGGAGCAACTGTTGCATGTTGTGGTGGAAATCCATTAACAACCCAAGATGACATTGCAGCATTTTTGGCATCTCAAGGAATCCATGTCTATGCATGGCATGGTCAATCTGTTAAAGAATATGATTGGTGTATTGATCAAGTACTAAAACACAAACCAACAATTCTTACTGATGACGGTGCAGATATGAACGTCAAAGCTCATTTTGATAAACGATTCCAAAACATGAAGATTTTGGGAGCAACTGAAGAGACAACTGCAGGTGTAACTCGAATTAGAGCCGTAGAGAATCAAGGAAAATTACGATATCCTGTTATCTTGGTAAATGAAGCATATACCAAACACATGTTTGATAATAGATATGGTACTGGTCAAAGTACTATTGATGGATATCTTCGTGCCATGAACTTGCTTATGGCATCAAAACGTGTTGTTGTTGTAGGATATGGTTGGGTAGGACGTGGTGTCGCAGCAAGATGTCATGGAATGGGTTCCAAAGTAATTGTAACTGAGATTGATCCTGTAAAAGCACTTGAAGCTCATATGGATGGATTTGAAGTAATGCCCATGGCACAAGCAACGAAACTAGGTGATATCTTCATCACTTGTACTGGAATGACTAGTGTGATTAGAAAAGAACACATCCTAAAGATGAAAGATGGCGCTATTATGGGAAATGTCGGTCACTTTGATGTTGAAATTGATAGTGAATTCTTACTAAAGAAATCAAAATCTGTCAAGGAGGTAAGACCTGCACTTGATGAATGTGTTCTCAAAAATGGAAAGAAAGTTTATCTGATTGGTCAAGGACGTCTTGCAAACTTAGTTGCAGCCGAAGGACATCCTCCAGAAGTAATGGCACAATCATTTTCAAATCAAATTTTATCTGTAATGTACATTCTCAAAAATCACAATAAGATGGAAAATAAAATCATCAATGTGCCTGAAGAGATTGATAGTCAAGTTGCAGTTGATGCACTAAAGGCAATGGATGTAAAAATTGACAAACTTACTCCAGAACAAGTAAAATACGCAAATAGCTGGTAAAACTTCTTAACCCTAATACTACCTTTGAGAATATCTAATGAACAAAAAAGCTATCATTACTAGCGCATTACCTTATGCAAACGGTGAGATTCACCTAGGTCATGTAGCATCTACTTATCTTCCTGCAGATGTTACAACTAGATTCCTAAAACAAAACGGAGTTGAAGCTTACTATGTATGTGCATCAGATGATTTTGGTACTCCGATTCTGATTCAATCGGAAAAAGAAGGAAAAACTCCTGCAGAATATGTTGCTCATTGGAACAAGCGTGATTATGATGATTTTAGCGCATTTGACATTGATTTTGATTATTTTTACAAAACTAGTTCTCCTGAAAATATAGAATTTGTGCAAGATGTATTCAAGAAACTCAATGATGCAGGTCACATTTACGAACAAGAAATAATTCAATTTTATTGCAACAATGACAAAAAATTCCTACCAGACAGATACGTTAAAGGTACTTGTCCCTACTGCAAAGCTGAAGACCAATACTCTGATCTTTGTGAGAGTTGCGGTAGAGTTCCTGAAGAGATCACTGATCCAAAATGTTCCTTATGTAATCAACCTCCAACAAAAGAGAAAACAACCCACTATTTCTTTAAACTCAAAAATTTTGGAGAACCCCTTTCTAAATGGTTAGAAGAAAATGAACATCTTCAAAAAGATGTAAAAAAATACGTACAAAACTGGATAAAATCTGGTTTAATTGATTGGGATATTACTCGTGATATTTCTTGGGGTGTTCCTGTTCCACTTGACGGTGCAAAAGACAAGGTGTTCTATGGTTGGTTTGATAACCACTTGGCATACATTTCAACTGCTCTAAAATTTCTTAATGATAAGGGTATTGATGGAAAAGAATTTTGGAATTCTGCTGACATTTACCACTTTATTGGAAAAGATATTGTATACCACCACTATCTGTTTTTGCCTGCCATGAGACTGGGAATTGAAAATGAATACAAACTTCCTGATTACATTCCTACCAGAGGCCATCTAACTCTTCAAGCTAAAAAAATCTCAAAGAGTAGAAATTGGTATATTGGTCTTAAACAATTCTTAGAGTACTATCCTGCAGACTATCTGAGATTTTATCTTGTATCCATTAATCCTTATTCTCAGGATGACTTGAACTTTGACTGGGATGATTTCACAACTAGAATTAATTCAGAATTAATTGGAAACCTTGGAAACTTTGTTAATCGTGCTTTAGGATTTACCAAAAAAGCGTTTGCTGGAAAAATTCCTGAACATGATGATTTTGATGAAAAAGATTCTGAGGCAGAACAGAAAATTAAATCTCTTGCATTGGATGTTGGTTCTTTAATGGAGCAAAATCACCTTGATAGGGCATTAAAGAAAATAATGGAGTTTTCATCCTTCTTTAACCAATATTTCCAACACAAAGAACCTTGGAAAAAAGGACCTGGTACTGCTAATTGTGTATATCTTTCAGTAAATGCGGTCCGGAGCTTAGCAATTGCGGCATTCCCATTTATTCCAAAATCTGCCCAAAATATCTGGACTCAACTTGCATTAGATGGGGTGGTTAATGAGCAAAACTGGAATGACATGTCTGTATTAGGTGTATCATCAGGTCATTCACTTGGGGAAGCATCTCCGTTATTTGCTAGAGTTGAGGAAACGGATATTGAAAAATACAAAAAACAACTAGGACCTTCTGAGTGATATGAAACCCGTACCCCGAATTTCGACTCGTGGATATTATGACCTGAAAACAGGTAAAACTATCAAGAATAACAACTATTATCTTTACCCAAAAAAAGATTTTCAGAAATTAATTGACTCTAAAGAATTAACCATAATGATTCATGGTCTTAGAAATGATAATGCGGGTGCTATTGCAAAAGCTGTTTTGGCACGTAACAGATTACGAAAATTGGGATACTCTCACCCTGTAATTGGATTTAGTTATGATTCAAACACCACTGGTGCGCATTTAATAAAACATGCAAAACATGCTTTGGCTGTAGGACAAAGTATCGCAAAAAAGAATGGACGAAATCTTGGAAAATTTATTGAAGATTTTAAGGAATCTAGCCCAAAAAGCAAAATACGATTAATGGGACATTCTCTAGGTTCTCAAGTAATTCTTAGTACTATTGAGTATCTTGCTAAAAAGAGAGAAAACTCTGGAATTTTAGAAAGTGTCTATTTCTTTGGAGCATCAATTACTGAAGATGTTCCATCTTCAAAAAAGTATGCTAAACTTCTCCAAACCGTTGTCCATAAAAAAATTTTAAATCACTATGCTCCTTCTGATGAAGTCTTGAGATGGGCTGATGACAAAAAGTATGTTTCAGGACCTTTGGGATTGAATGGTGCAATTGGAAAACCCATCAAAAAATATCATCAAAAATTAGTCAAACCAAAAAATCATAGATTTGCAAGTTACGCTGCTGTGTTGAACAACTTTCCATAGAGTATTTCGTATAGTTTTTAGTGCCTAATTCTAAAATTTCCTTGTGGTAAAATCAATTAACTTTGTAGTTTTAGGCAAACAAGATATTGCATCGGAATTTGGTAAAAAAGGAACTGAAACTGATCTAACCCTTTTTGATAGAAAGGAGTCTGATATAATCAAAACATGGGTTGCTCCAAGTGGGTTTCCTGATAAAATACAACCTTTGTTTCAGGCAATCAATCTTGCTGAATATGTGATACTTTATGTCGATAAATTAGATAAATTCACCGGAGAACAAATCATTGCACTTGATTCTTTGAAAAAAGAAAAAGGAATTTTATCTCATACATTTGATGTGGATGAATCAAAATTAGATGCAATGATCAAAGGTACTGTTGTTGAAAAATATGCTAAAGTTGAACAGGAAAAAATTAAAGAAGAGATGGATAAACTTGAACCTATTTCAACTGATGGTTCCTCTGAAATGGTCATAGACCATTGTTTCGATGTCAAGGGTGTTGGAACAGTAATTCTGGGTAAAGTTACAAATGGTAACGTAAAACAATATGATAATCTAAAACTATATCCTGCTGGAATTGATGTACTAATAAAATCCATTCAAATGCATGATGATCCAGTTGAAGAATCAATATGTCCTGCAAGAGTTGGTTTGGCAGTAAAAGGTGCAAAACCTGATGAGGTTGGACGTGGAGATGTCATCTGTGAAGAGGGAGTAGTGGATATTAAAACAGAAATTGAAATTGATTTTAAGAAAAGTCCTTTTTACAAAAGTGAAATTGCAGAAAATCAAGGGTGTTTAGTTAACATAGGATTGCAAATCAAAGCCGCAAAATTTACTTCAATATCTCCACTTAGACTTACTTTTGAAAAACCAATTGTATGTAAATCTGGACAAATTGCAATAATCTTGAAACCAGAATCCCCTACAATTAGAATACTTGGTAGTGGACAAATAAAATAGTCTAATTTAATAAAATCAAACTTGTTGATTTCTTATGCGTGGTTTGATGATGGGGAGGTTTCAACCTTTTCATTTGGGTCATTTAGAATTAGTCAAACAAATTCTTGACCAATGTGATGAAGTAATTATCGCCATTACTAGCGCCCAGTTCAATTATTTAGAAAAAGATCCTTTTACTGCTGGTGAAAGAATAGAAATGATTCACAACTCAATTAAAGAATCTGAAATAGATTCAAATCGTTGTTTTGTAATATCAATAGAAAATCAATTCAACATTGCAACATGGGCATCATACTTGAAATCTGCATTACCTCATTTTGATAAAGTGTTTAGTGGCAATGACTATGTCTCAATGTTATTGGCTGATTCTGGAATTACAGTTGTAAAACCTGAATTCTTAGACCGAGAACAATTCAACGCAACTAAAATTCGCTCTATGATCATTTCAGACCAAAATTGGAAAGAATCTGTTCCAAATACAGTTTATGAGTTTCTTACACAGATTGATGCAAAAAACAGACTAACAGTAATTTCTAAATCTGATACCAATCCTACTAAACACTGATGGAACCTGTCCGTGCTTGCCCAATTTGTCCTGAATGTGGCTCTAAGAGATTCATCCGTTTACCTGGAGACAAGGTTACTGTAAAATGTCGCTCTTGTGAAAAAATCATCGAAATCTAGGTTTCATAGTTAATATTTGCAATAAAATCTGCCAAAGTCATGGCACAAACATGGAAAGATACCGATATCAGTCTTGATCCAATAAAGGATCAAACCATTGCTGTAATTGGTTATGGGATCCAAGGTGATGCACAAGCAAACAACATGAAAGACTCTGGTCTTAATGTTGTAATCGGTCTAAAAGAAGGTGGTAATAGCTGGAAAAAAGCCGAAGCTGATGGTCACAAAGTAATGTCAGTAGCTGATGCCACAAAACAAGCAGACATTATTCACATCTTGATTCCAGATATGATTCAAGGTCAAGTATACAAAGATGAAATCGGACCAAATCTTTCTGAAGGAAAAGCATTGTCATTTTCTCATGCAGCTGCAATCTATTGGAAATGGATTGAAGCACCAAACAATGTTGATTTAATCATGATTGCACCAAAAGGACCTGGCTCCAAAGTACGAGAAACCTATCTCGATAATTTTGGAACCCCTGCGATTGTTGCAGTTGAACAAGACTTTACAGGAAAAGCTTGGGATAGAACATTGGGAATTGCAAAAGCAATTGGAAGTGCAAGAGCCGGATTAATCAAAACTGCTTTCAAAGAAGAAGTAGAAACTGATTGGTTTGGTGAGCAAGCAGACCTTTGTGGTGGTGCAGCTTCTATGGTAACAAATGCATTTGAGACTCTAGTTGAAGCAGGATATCAACCGGAAATTGCATACTTTGAAGTTTTACATGAACTAAAACTCATTGTAGATATGATTCAAAGATATGGTATCAATGGAATGTGGAGACGTGTAAGTGAAACTGCAAGATATGGTGGTTTAACACGTGGACCGATGGTGATGGATGCTGCAAACAAAGAGAACATGAAAAAAGTTCTTACCATGATTCAAGATGGTACATTCAACAACGAGTGGATTTCTGAATATCAGAAAAATGGTAAAGATGCATTTGACAAATACATGAAACAATATGACGAACACCAAATTGAAAAAGTTGGTAAAGAAATGCGTAAAATGATGTGGCCTGATTCCACAGAATAATTCTTTTTTCTTATATTTTTCTTAATTTTCCTACACCGGTATTGATATGATCTATAATTGTGGGTAATGGTGTGCCTGGTCCAAATACATGGTCGACTCCTGCTTTAATCAAATCTTTATGATCAATTTCTGGAATGACTCCTCCACCAACAACTAGAACGTCATTGATCTTTTTCTTTTTGAGAGCTTTGACTACTCTTGGAAACAGAGTTCCATGTGCCCCGTTAAGTAAACTCATTGCAATTGCATCAACATCTTCATCTTCTGCAATTTGTGCTACTCGCTCTGGAGTTGCAAAAAGTCCTGAATAGATTACTTCCATACCTGCATCTCTAAATGCCCTACACAAAACAAGTGCTCCTCTGTCATGTCCATCAAGACCTAATTTGGCAACTAGAATCTTGATGTTTCTTGTTTGTGCTTTTTGCTTCATGATATTACTCGTTATTTGGTATATTTTAAAGGCTTTATTTGATTTTCTGAAATGGCATTTTCATAGAAAATCTACTTAAAGAGTATCAAAATCATCTCAATCGTGGACGTCAAACCCATTAATTATGAGTTAACATTTGAGCCAGATCTTAAAAAATTCGTATTCTCGGGAACTGAAATCATAACCCTATCTTGTAACAAACCAACTAATCTCATCCGCATGGATTGTGCAGAGATCAAAATTAAATCTTGTACTGTTCAGTTCGGTTCTAAAATAGTAAAATCTACTTCTAAAACAGATGAGAAAAAAGAACAATTATCAATTCGATTGGGAGAAAAAATCAAAGGCAAAGTAACAATCCATCTAGAATTTCAGGGAATTCTAAATGATAGATTACTAGGATTTTATCGTAGTCAATACAAACAAGATGGAAAAACAAAGTATCTTGCAACAACTCAATTTGAAGCAGCTGATGCAAGACGGGCATTTCCATGTTGGGATGAGCCTGAGGCAAAAGCAACATTTGAGATTTCAATCATTGCTGATAATAAATTCACAGCAATCTCAAACATGCCAGTTCAATCAAAGAAAAAACTGAAAAATAAAACATTATACAAATTTGGAAAAACTCCTGTAGTCTCAACTTATTTGATTTATCTTGGTGTTGGTGAATTTGAATATCTAACTGGAAAAACTGGCAAAGTACAGATTAGAGTTGTCACCACAAAAGGAAACAAATCAAAAGGAAAATACTCTCTAGATTTAGGAAAGAAATTACTATCATCTTATGAAAAATATTTTGGAATTAAATATCCATTACCAAAATTAGATTTAATTGCAATCCCTGATTTTGCAGCAGGAGCTATGGAGAATTGGGGAGCAATTACATTTAGAGAGACAATTCTACTTTATGATCCTAAAACATCTTCTACTAGAACAAAACAATTCATTGCTGAAGTAATTTCTCACGAAATTGCACATCAGTGGTTTGGTAATCTCGTTACAATGAAATGGTGGAATGACTTGTGGCTAAACGAAAGTTTTGCAACATTCATGGCAACAAAATTTGTTGATAAATTTTATCCTGAGTGGAATCTTTGGGACCAATTCATTGAAGATGCAATGAACACTGCGATGGGATTGGATGCCCTTAAAACAACACATCCAATTGATGTTACAGTAAACTCTCCTGCTGAAATTAGAGAAATCTTTGATGCAATATCTTATGATAAGGGTGGATGTGTCTTGAGAATGCTTGAGCATTATGTTGGTGAAAAACACTTCCGAGCGGGTCTCAAGCAATATCTTTCCACATTCAAGTATGGAAATGCTAAAGGCCAAGATTTGTGGGATGCAATCGGCAAGGCATCCAAAATGCCCGTAAGTTCTATGGTGAACACATGGCTAAAACAACCTGGATTTCCTCAAATTGACATTTCTCAAAAGAACAATGATTTGGTATTAAGACAAAATCGCTTTTTGATGGAACCTACCAAAAAAACACAGAAGGGATTATGGCACGTTCCAATCACGTATGGTTTAGGAAAAGAAACCAAAACAAAACTATTAACAAAAAAATCTGTAACTGTCAAAGCTCCTAAGGGGCCTGGCTTTGTTGCAAATATTGGAAGAACAGGGTTTTATCGCGTAAAATATGATGATGGAATTTTACTTGATCTGAAAATGCTAGTTGACCAAAAACAAATCACACCTGTTGACCGATGGGCAATACAAAATGATTTGTTTGCATTGTGTGTTGCAGGAAAAGAAGAAGTTGAAAATTATTTAGATTTCTCTGACGCATATTTTGATGAAGACTCTTATCTTCCACAAACAAATGTTGCAAGCAATCTGAACTCTTTGGCATCTTTGACCTTCTTTGAGGATTACACTGAACAAATCAGAAGTTATGCAATCAATTACTTTAGAAAGATTTTATCCAATCTTGGGTGGACTCCGCAAAAAACAGATAAACACACTGATGCATTCTTGAGAGGTTTTGCAATTTTTGCATTAGGAAAATATGGTGATGAACATGTCCTCGAAAAAGCACAAACTAAGTTCAAAGAATTTTTGAAAAACCCCTCGTCTCTTCACCCTGATATTCGAGAACCTGTTTTCTCCCTTGTTGCATGGACTGGAAATGCAAAGACTCACTCACAATTAATGACATTATACAAAAAGGCAAAAACTACTGAAGAAAAACTAAGATTTTTGGGTGCCATGTGTAGCTTCCGAAATGAGAAACTACTTATCAAAACATTACAATTCTCCCAAACCTCAGAAGTACGTTCCCAAAATATGCAGTTACCTATTATGCGAATTGCTGCAAATCCTTATGGAAAGAAGATTCTTTGGCCATGGCTTAAGAAGAATTGGGGAAAATTAAGCAAAAAAGTGGGTCATGGAAATCCTTTGTTTAATAGAATTGTTGCAAGTATTGTGTTAGTTGCAGATGACTCTATGATAAACGATATTAAATCATTTTTCAAATCTAATCCGACACCTGGAACTGAAAGAACTCAAGCACAAACAATAGAAAAAATTAGAATTCACTCAAAATTCTTACGTCAAATGAGAAAAGAATTCCGATAATATGGCAAGAAAACTTCTTTCACCGATATTCCTGGGAGTATTTACTGTTCTTGCAATAGTGCTTTTGACTGGAGGTGGTTCTGATGACAAAGATGAACTCCGTCAGACATTTCAGGTAAATGCAGTATACTATGATACCGGACATGTGGAAGTTGAGTTTTTAGACAAATCTGAAAAAACTGATTCTGTAGTTATGGAAATTCTTGGAATGGATGAGACATTCCAAAAAACCTTTTCTGAATCTCACTTTATAGAAATTATTCCATTTCCAGATGAGCCAAAATATGGTTGGGAAATTCATCCTGTTGTTTTAGAAGTGGAGCATCCTGAACTAGGAAATGTTCAATTAAAAACAGAAATTCGTCCATTAGGTGACCTTGCTGCTCCTGTGATTTATTCAAGACCCTAGATCACATACAAGATTTTATTGCACCTCTAAAGACTACTTTGTATTGGACTCCCTTGTTGATTTAAAAAAAGGAAAACGTGGTGCAATTGCAAAAGCTATCACTATAGTTGAAAATGATCAAAAAGAATCAAAGAAACTTCTGAAAAAAATTTTCAAAAACACTGGAACCTCTATAATCATTGGAATTACCGGTCCTGCTGGAGCTGGAAAAAGTTCCTTGATTAACAAAACCGCTGTGGCTATGAAAAAACTAGGGACAAAACCTGCCGTTTTGGCAGTAGACCCAACTAGTCATGTTACAGGCGGAGCAATTTTAGGTGATAGAGTAAGAATGACCGAATCAACTGATTCAGGAACTTATATCCGTAGCATCGCATCACGTGGTGCAACCGGAGCAGTTTCCCGCTCCCTTCGAAATAGTATTCGTGTTTTAGAATATGCCGGATTCAATCCAATTATAATTGAAAGTGTTGGAGCTGGGCAAACTGAAGTTGAAATTTCTAATATTGCAGATATTACCGTTGTAGTATTCAATCCGCACACGGGTGATAGCATTCAAACCATTAAAGCTGGTCTTACTGAAATTGGTGATATCTATCTTGTAAACAAGAGTGACCTTAGTGGAACAAACCAACTATTTGATGCAGTTCGTGATTTTATTGGGGATTCTGACAGAAATCCTGCAATTCTCAAGACTTCTGTAAAAAAGAATACCGGAATCACAGAATTTGCCAAGACTCTTAAAAAAATGATGGCGTTAAAAAAGAAATCAAAGAAACAAAAGGATCAAGAGCGATTAGAAGCAGAACTAAAAGATATTGTTTTAAATAACATACGAGAAAAGATTGATGACATGTTAGATTCTGATAAAACCTTTGCAAAATATTTGAAGAAATTACAATCAAAAGATATAGACCCCTTTGATGCAGGAGATAAAATTACAAAATCAATGTTAAAGTGAAGAAATAATGGCAACAAAAAAATCAAAACCAAAACAACCTGAAAAGAAAGTCTTTACTGATTCTAATTTCCCAGTAAAACGTATCTATCAAAAGTCTACAAAAAAGAGACCTACAGAAGATTCTGGCAAATACCCATTCACCCGTGGAATTCATCCTGGAATGTTCCGTGATAGATTCTGGACTATGAGACAATATTCTGGATTTGGTGATGCCAAGCTTACAAACGAGCGTTTCAAATTCATGCTTGAGAAAGGCCAGACGGGTCTTTCAATGGCATTTGATCTACCAACACAAATCGGATATGACTCTGATGCTCCTCAAGCAGAAGGTGAAGTTGGTAAAGTTGGAGTCTCTATTACCTCAATTAAAGATATGATGACTGCCTTTGATGGAATTCCTCTTGGTAAAGTAAGCTCTTCGATGACAATCAATTCTACTGCATCAACATTACTTGCATACTATATTGCAGTTGGAGAATCTCAAGGATTCAAAAGTCATGATTTACGTGGAACTACTCAAAATGATATTCTAAAAGAATACATTGCAAGAAATACCTACATCTATCCTCCACAACCCTCAATGAGATTAATTGGTGACATGATAGGCTATTGTGCTGAAAACGTTCCTTCATGGTACCCTGTTTCAATTTCTGGTTATCACATGAGAGAAGCTGGGTGTACTGCAACACAAGAAGTTGCATTCACATTGGCTAACGCAATTGCCTATATTCAAACTTGCTTGGATAAAGGACTCAAGATTGATGACTTTGCACCACGTCTTTCGTTCTTTTTCTGTTGTACTATTGAGTTCTTTGAAGAAGTTGCAAAGTTCAGAGCTGCAAGAAAAGTTTACGCAAAGATTCTAAAAGAAATGTTCCATGCAAAAAATCCTAAATCATTACAACTAAAATTCCATACTCAAACAAGTGGTGAATCATTGACTGCACAACAACCTGATAACAACATTATTCGTGTTGCAATTCAAACAATGGCTGCAGTTGCTGGTGGTACTCAATCATTACACACAAACTCTAGAGATGAGGCATTGGCATTACCAACTCAAGAATCTGCAAAAATAGCCTTGAGAACCCAACAAATTGTCGCCCATGAGAGTGGAGTGACAAAGACTGCTGACCCACTTGGAGGTTCTTACTATGTTGAAGAACTAACTGACCAAATAGAAGATGGTGTGTGGAAGTATCTCAAGAAGATTCAGAAGATGGGTGGATCTGTAAAAGCAATTGAGAAAGGATTTTTCCAGTCTGAAATTAGACAAAATGCATATCGCTTAAAGAAAGAGACTGATGATGGAGAAAGGATTCTAGTTGGTGTAAACAAATATGCTGAAGAAGAACAACAACCAGAACTACTTAGAATTGGTGGCAAAGTGGAAATTCAACAGAAAAAAGCACTAAAACAATTACGTTCATCAAGAGACACAAAGAAATGGGAAAAAGCATTATCTGCAATGCAGAGTGCAGCTGATACTGATGAGAACTTAATGCCATACATTATCGATGCAGCAAAATCTTATGCAACTACAGGCGAAATTAGCAATGCATTCCGTGAAGTGTTTGGTGAATATCGTCCAAAGGAGGTATTCTAGATGAAAATTGATCACATAGCAATTGCAGTCAACGATGTTGAAGAATCTGCAAAAATCTACAAAGATGCATTAGGTGTTGACTCTGTAGAATTTGAAACAGTAGAATCTGAAGGAGTCAAAGTTGCAATTATTCATTTGGAAAATGGTCGTGTTGAATTGATGCAACCAACAAATGATAATAGTCCTATCAAAAAATTCTTAGAGAAAAAAGGCCAAGGATTACATCACATGGCACTTGAAACTGATAATATTGAAGGCGAAGTAGAAAGAATGGAAGGCTGTGGTGTTCAATTTCTAGGACAAATAAGACCTGGATCTGCAGGAACCAAAGTTACTTTTATTCACCCAAAATCACTTCATGGAGTTTTAGCTGAACTCTGCGCTCACCCAAAATAATTATTCCATCATCTTCAGTGTATCTGATGCAGTAATAATCCCCATAACTTTTGATTTTTTGGTTACAAGAATACATTTGGAATATCTGATTAATGGAACAAGAACATTTGCTGGTGTTTCAAAGTCTACTATAGGTGGAACTGGATCCATCGTATCTGCAAGTTTGGCATTTTTTAGTTCTGCTTCCCCCACATCTGCAAGATGTTTTACAATTCCATCTTCTGATACAACACCTACTATCTCTTTTCCATCAAAAACTGGAATTTGACTGATTGATAACTGATGCATCTTTTTAATTGCATCATGTAGCGTATTGGATGGTTTCATTTTTACAATGTCTTGACTGCAAAAATCTCCTGCTTTATGAGATGATGAACGACTCTCCAAGTTTGATAGATTCTCAAAAATCTTTTTTGCAGTTTCATAACTTGGTTGACTCCTTCCTGATTCTATTTGATTAATCATTGATGTACTAACACCTGCCATACTTGCAAGTTTTTTCTGAGTTATTCCTAACTTTTGCCTCATCTGCTTTATTGATTCAACATTTGGAAGCATTTGAGATTTAGCAAAGCTTAATCTCTATTAAACTATACTGAATTATTTTCTTTTGGGATTTTCTATTGCTGCCTGAGCTGCTGCAACAATTGCAATAGGAATTCTATGTGGTGATGCACTTACATAACTTAGTTTTGCACTGTGACAGAATTTTATTGAATCCGGATCTCCTCCATGTTCTCCACAAATTCCAACTTCCATATTTTTTCTTATTCCACGTCCATGTGAAATTCCTATTTTAATTAGACTTCCAACACCGTTGACATCAATTGATTGGAATGGACTTCTTTCAAGTAACTCTTTTTCCATATATTCTGGAAGGAACTTGCCCTCAACATCTTCTCTACTAAAACTAAATGTTCCTTGAGTAAGGTCATTGGTTCCAAAACTAAAGAACTCTGCAGTAGTTGCAAGCTCATTTGCTGTCAATGCAGCTCTTACCACTTCTATCATAGTTCCAAAATTAATGTTTAATTTCATCTTGTGTTTTTTCTCAGTTTCTTTCTTTATTTTATCATAAATCTTCTTAATGTGATTTAATTCTGCGATGCTGCTGATTTGTGGAATCATAATTTGAGGATGTGCCTTTACTTTGCTCTTCGTTAAATCTACTAATGCATCGAACACTGCTTGAATTTGCATTTCATAAATTTCTGGATATGTTACACCAACTCTGACTCCTCTGTGACCCATCATTGGGTTTACTTCTGCCAATTCTCTTGCTCTTTTTAGTACAACTTCTGCTTTTTTGATTTCTTTAGTTGCTTTCTTTGCTTTTAGTTTTTGAATTTTTTCTGTTAATTCTTCAGGATTTGGCAAGAATTCGTGTAGAGGTGGATCTAGTAATCTGATTGTGACTTCATAACCTTCCATAGCTTTTAGAATCTGTTTAAAGTCGCTTTTTTGTAATTGGCCTAATTTCTTGAGTACTTTTGCTCTTTGTTCTTCATTTTCAGCCATGATCATGTCTACAAACAAGCCAATTCTGTCATTTGCATTGAACATTCTCTCTGTTCTACATAGTCCAATTCCTTGCCCTCCAAACTTTCTAGCAAGTTTTGCTGCTTCTGGAGTATCTGCATTTGCTCTAACTCCTAGGGTTTTAGTTTTCTGTGCCCAATCTAAAATCTGTTCAAAGTCTTTTGTTACTTTTGGCTCTACGGTTGGAACTTCTCCGATGAATACAGTTCCCACACTGCCATTAATTGAAATCGTTTCTCCTTCTTTTATGGTGTTGCCATTTGCAGTACATGTGTTCTTATCATAATCAATCTTTAACTCTGCACATCCGACGATACATGGTTTTCCCATTCCTCTTGAAACAATAGCTGCATGAGATGACTTTCCGCCTAAACTTGTTAAAACACCTTCAGATGAAAAGAATGCTGGAACGTCTTCTGGTTTCGTTTCTTTTCTAATTAGAATTACTTTCTTTCCTGCTTCTCCTAACTCAATTGCTTTTTTCACATCAAATACTGCAATTCCACTTGCTGCACCTGGTGATGCTGCAATTCCTTTTGCTAATTGTTTAAAGTTCTTTATTTTTGATTCGTCCATTGTTCTATGTAGTAATGCTTCAAGTTGTTGTGCTGGAATTCTTGTAAGTGCTTTATTTTTATCAATTAATTTCTCTTTTACCATGTCTACTGATGTTTTTACTAATGCTCCTGCACTCATCTTTGCAGTTCTTGTTTGTAGCAAATAGAATTTCCCCTGTTCAATTGTAAATTCTATGTCTTGTGGTTCTCTGAAGTGTTTTTCTAATTTTGAGCATGCATTGCTTAATTCTTTGTGAGATTTTGGCATATCTTTTTTTAGTAATGCTACATTCTTTCCAGTTCGAACTCCTGCAACTACGTCTTCGCCTTGTGCGTTGATTAGATATTCTCCTTCAATCTCTTTTTTACCATTATGACCATTTCTTGTAAAAACTACTCCTGTAGCACTGTCATCTCCCATGTTTCCAAAGACCATGGTAACCACATTGACTGCAGTTCCATTTGCAATATCTTTTGTAATGTTGTTTTTCTCACGATAAACTATTGCTCTTTCTCCCATCCAACTTTTGAACACAGCTTCAATGGCTAATCCTAGTTGTTCATTAGGAGCATCTGGGAATTTTCTTTTGGTGTGTTTTTCACAGATTTTCTTATACTCTGATACGATTTTCTTTAATGATTGCACGTTTAGTTCACTGTCATCTTTTACTTTTTGTGCAGTTTTTGCAGATTCTAATACATGATCAAACTTTTCATCATTAACCCCAAATACGACTTTACCGAATAATTGAATAAATCTTCGATAAGAATCCCAAGCAAAACGTGGATTCTTTGTTTGTGTTGCTAATCCATCTACTGTTTTTTCATTTAATCCTAAATTCAAAATTGTGTCCATCATTCCTGGCATAGATATTGCTGCTCCAGATCTTACTGATACAAGTAAAGGGTTCTTCGTAGAGTTCCATTTTTTCCCTGTCTTTTTTTCAATTTTTTCAATATTTTTCATAACTGATGGCATGACGTCTTTTGGAAGCTTTCTGTTGTTTTCATAATACTTGTTACAAACTTCTGTAGTGATCGTAAATCCTGGAGGTACTGGGAGTTTTAGTCGTGTCATTTCGCTTAATCCAGCTCCTTTTCCGCCTAGAAGCATTCTCTGTTTACTGTCTGCCTCTTCAAATGCATAAACTGGTTTTGTTTTTGCCATGCAAGAATGCGTAAATTTTTTGGCTTTTTAAACTAATGCCTTGGCAAATTCAGAAATTATTTTGTCCCAATTCTTTGCTTTGATTATGCCACTTGCAACAAGGATCCCTTTTGATCCTAATTCTACTGCTTTTGAAACATCCTGTCCTGATACAATTCCTGCTCCACAAAGAAGTTTTGTATTGTTATTTGCACTCTTTACTGCATTTGCAGCCTTTGTGATTAATTCTGGTCTCTCAGTTGAGACAGCTTTTCCTGAACCAATAAGCTCTGGAGGTTCTATTGCAACATAATCTGGATTTAATTTAGCATATTTTCTTGCTTCTGCTACATCTTTTACACAAACAATTGAAGTCATTTTCAATTCTTTTAGTTTTGATACTAGCTTTGAGATCTCTTTTGATGAAATTCTATGTTCGCTGTGATTGATTAATGATCC
>Ga0129342_1000184_pt1 | contig 24522 bp, 26 predicted proteins | sample CPBDNA_5_FD_94426 | JGI IMG/M metagenome (GOLD analysis project Ga0129342, IMG submission 94426) | Freshwater to marine salinity gradient microbial communities from Chesapeake Bay, USA - CPBay_Sum_15_0.2_DNA | ecosystem: Environmental > Aquatic > Marine > Coastal | place: USA: Chesapeake Bay...
CATCAGCCGCGATGACCTCGAGTCGCTCGAGCCATTCCGGTCTCAGGCTGCCCACGGTGTCGGGCAGTGCCTGCGCCAGCACCGGATCAATCTCGACCGCCTCCACGCGAGCCCCTGAGGCAAGCAGCCCGAGCGTCAGGCTGCCGAGACCGGGACCCACCTCGAGAACGACATCACCCGGGAGAACACCGGCCAATCGCACGATCCGCCGGACGGTGTTGGCGTCAACCACGAAGTTCTGGCCCCACTGCTTGGTCGGCCGAATGCCCCAGCGCTCGGCAATGGAACGCAGATCCGAGGCACCGAGCAACGCCGGCAGCGACTCCCCCGGGTCGTCGCCGTCACTCGCGACCTGATCTACCACTGGCCGAAGGCCCGCATGGCGTTGTCCCACAGGTCAGTGCACACCTGCTCAAGCGGCTCGCCCCGTGTCTCCGCCATCGTGCGCACCGTGAGTGGCACGAGATAGGACGCATTGACGGCACCCCGGTGCGGCACGGGGGTGAGATAGGGCGCATCCGTCTCCACGAGCATGCTGCTGCGAGGCAGGACGGCGAGAGCCTCGCGCAGATCTCCGGCACTCTTGTAGGTGACGACCCCGGCAAAGGAGCAGAACCAGTCGCGATCCGCGCAGTGCCTGGCCATCTCGGCATCCCCTGAGAAGCAGTGGAACACCACGCGATCGGGAGCCCCCTCCTCGTCGAGGATCCGCAGGATGTCACCGTGAGCTTCGCGATCGTGGATGACCAGGGTGCGATCGAGTCGCTTCGCAATATCAATATGACGTCTGAACGACTCGTGCTGGAGTTGCTGGTCCGCCTCATCGCGCGTGCGGTAGTAGTCCAGTCCCGTCTCGCCCACGGCGCGCACGTGGGGATCGGCCGCGAGCCGCTCGATGTGATCGATCGCATCGTCGAGGCCCGCTGAGCCCTCCCTCGCCACGATGCGGGGCACATCATTGGGGTGAAGCGCGACAGCCGCCACGACTTCTGGCGTCACTCTCGCGATATCGACAGCCCACGAGGACGAGGCGACGTCGCAGCCGACCTGCACGACGCGAGCCACACCGGCGTCACGGGCGAGGGCGAGGGCCTCAGCAGGAGGAAGGGTCTCGCCGAGATGCCGATCCGTGACGTCGAGGTGGCAGTGAGTGTCGACCACCGGCCGTGGCAGCGGCTGTGTCGGCCCGGGCCGCTCCTTCACTGAGCGTCGTCCTCGAGCCTGGGGAAGAGAATGGCTCCCTTTTCCACGCGCGCACCCGCAGGGAGCTGGCCCCAGGTCGCCACGCTCTCGATCCGCTGCTCCCCCAGCGGGCCGAGCGTGGAGGCTGCGCCGATCTGCTCCCAGAGGACACTCATCGCCTTGGGCATGATCGGGTTGTAGAGCGTCGCGATGGCGCGAAGTGACTCGCAGACGGTGTAGAGGATCGTGTTCAGGCGCTCCGCTCGGGCCTCGTCCTTGGCAACGACCCAGGGCTCCTGCTCCGTGACGTAGAGATTCACCGCATCGATGAAGCGCCTCACCGCGGCGATACCACCCGCAAAGTCCAGCGCGCACATCGCAGCGTCGGCCTCGGGCACGATCTCCGCAAGCAGCCGCTGCAGGTGATCTTCTGCCGCCGAATACTCGCCCGCAGACGGAAGCACGCCGCCGCGATAGCGCTGTACCATCGCCGTGGCGCGGGAGGCGAGATTGCCCAAGCCATTGGCAAGTTCGGCGGTGTAGCGCGCCGACATGTCCTCCCAGGAGAAGGATCCGTCCTGCCCGAACTGGATGGCGCGCATGAAGTAGTAGCGGAAGGCATCCGAGCCGAAGTGGTCGACGATCTGCTCGGGGGCGATTCCCGTGAGGCGCGTCTTGCTCATCTTCTCACCGCCCACGAGCAGCCAGCCATGCGCAAAAACCTTGCGGGGCAGCGCCACATCGGCCGCCATGAGCATTGCCGGCCAGTAGACCGCATGGAACCGCAGGATGTCCTTGCCGACCAGGTGCACGTCTGCAGGCCACGTGCGGGCGAAGAAATCCGCGTCGGGACTCCCCTCGGGCGCGCCGTAGCCGACGGCGGTCGCGTAATTCAGGAGAGCGTCGAACCAGACGTAGACCACTTGGCGCTCGTCCCAGGGCAGGCCGATCCCCCAGCTGACGCTGCTTCGCGACATCGAGATGTCGACGAGGCCTTGGCGCAGGAAGGACATGACCTCGTTGTAGGCACTCTGTGGCTCGATGGCGTCAGGATGGGCTTCATAGTGCGCGATCAGGGCGTCTGTGAAGGCTGACAGCTTGAAGAACCAGTTGGTCTCCTTGAGCATCTCGACGGGGCGCTGGTGCACGGGGCACAACTGCTCGCCGGCCGGCCCGGGAACAAGATCGCCCGCGAGTTTGAACTCCTCGCATCCCACGCAGTAGGGGCCCTCGTAGTCGGCCTCGTAGACGAAGCCGCGGTCCCGGACGACCTCCCAGAAGTGCTGAACCCGGTCTTTGTGGCGTGGCTCCGTCGTCCGGATGAAGTCGTCATTGGCCGCGTCGATGGTCTCCAGGACCGAACGCCACGACTCGTCCACGAGTCGATCTACCCATTCCTGCGGTGACACGCCACCCGATTCAGCGGCTCGCTGGACCTTGGTGCCGTGCTCGTCGACGCCCGTGAGGTACCACACGTCATCACCGCGCTGTCGACGCCAGCGCGTGAGGACGTCGCCTGCTGTCGTGGTGTAGGCATGGCCGATGTGGGGGGCGTCGTTGACGTAATAGATCGGCGTCGTGACGTAGTAGGCGGCCATGGTGGGCGATCCTACTTTCCAGCCTCGGTTGCCTTCCCCTTGGCACGCACAACCGCGTCGTAGACATCGCGGCGGCCCACGCCACGACGACGCGCCACCGTCGTGATTGCGCTTCGACGATCCGATCCCGTGGCCTCGAGGCTCGCGACGTCAGCGGCCCACTCAGCCGGTTCGCCCGTGACACGGCTGGTTGTCGCGCCACCGACAACGACCGTGATCTCACCCCGCGGTTCGCCGAGGTCAGCGAGAAGTGCACCGAGTTGACCCCGGCGGACTTCTTCGTAGGTCTTGGTGAGTTCTCGACAGATGGCGGCGTCCCGATCCGCACCGAATCCCTCAACGAGCGCTGCGAGCATCTCCGGGAGCCGGTGCGGCGCCTCGAAGAAGATCATCGTGCGCCGCTCCTCAGCGAGTTCCTCGATCCGCCGACGGCGCTCGCCGGGGCGCCTGGGCAGGAACCCTTCGAAGCAGAAGCGGTCCACCGGGAGTCCTGACACCGCGAGGGCTGCCAGCACCGCGCTCGGTCCGGGGAGGACGGTGACGGCGATGCCCTCGTCGATGCACGCTCGCACGAGCCGGTAGCCCGGGTCGCTGATCAGGGGCATGCCCGCATCACTCACAAGGAGCACGTCCTCACCACGATGCAGGCGCTCGACGAGTCGACCGGTGCGGCTGCCCTCAACGGCGTCGTGGAGCGAAATCACGTCCGCGGTGAGCGTGAGCCCGAGGTCACGGGCCAGACGATGCAGTCGGCGGGTGTCCTCCGCTGCGATCACGCGGGAGTCGATCATCGCCTCTGTCAGGCGAACGCTCGCGTCCGACACATTGCCGAGCGGGGTGGCGGCGATGGTGAGGACGCCGGGCGCTGACACCCGCCCATCTTCGCAGGCGAGCCGGGCAGGCCACCCTGGCATCAACCGATCGTGCCTACGATGGGCCGATGTCAGCCCCGCCGGCGCCAGCCATTGCGTCCTCCCCGGCCGCCGTCGCAGGGGTAGCTCGCGATCTCTTCCCGCCGATGCCGAGCACCGGCTGGCGAGGATGGATCGGCCCGGTCTTCGCCATGCTGGTGGGTGGCCTGCTCCGCTTCGTCAACCTCGGTCGCCCGGACGCATTCGCCTTCGATGAGGTCTATTACGCCAAGGACGGGCTTGCGCTGCTGCGCTACGGACACGAGCAGCAGTTCGATGACAGCGCCAACGAACTGATCCTCGCCTCAGACGGCAACTGGCGCACGATCGATGTCTTCAAGGACGACCCGGCGTTCGTCGTGCACCCACCCTTCGGCAAGTGGGTTATCGCCGGAGGCGAGTGGCTCTTCGGAGTCACTCCGTTCGGTTGGCGCTTCGCCGTTGCCGTCCTCGGCACGCTCTCGATACTCATGGCTGCGCGCATCGCGCGACGGCTCACTCGGTCGGACCTCGTAGGCACCGTCACCGGACTGCTCGTAGCACTGGACGGAATGCACCTCGTCACCAGCCGCACCGCGGTCCTCGACATGGTGCTCTCCTTCACCGTCCTGGCTGCCTTCGGCTGCCTGCTGCTCGATCGAGACCAGGTGCGTCACCGATTAGCGGGGCGGTCCCTCGTCTCTGATGCGTGGGGACCGGCGCTCGGACCCCGGCCATGGCGCTGGGCAGCGGGCATTGCCCTGGGTCTCTCCTGCGCCGTGAAGTGGTCCGGGCTGTGGTACCTCGCGGCCTTCGGACTACTCACCGTGATCTGGGACGTGTCCTTGAGGCGCCGCCTGGGCGTAGACCGTCCCTGGTCCGTGACGCTCCTGCGCAGTGCGCCCATCGCCTTTGCCGCCATGGTCGGCACCGCCGCCGTGACCTACCTCGTCACATGGTCCGGTTGGCTGCTCACCGACGGCGGCTGGGGGCGGCAATGGGCCGACAACAGTTCCTCGATCGTCCCGGCAGCACTCCGGTCGCTGTGGAACTACCACGCACAGGCGTGGAACTTCCATGTCGGACTGACCGGCGATCACTCCTACCAGTCCAATCCGCTCAGTTGGTTCGTCCAGACCAGGCCCACCTCGTTCTACTGGTCGAGTCTGGAGCGCGGCGAGAGCGGCTGCACGGCGGATTCGTGTGCAGCGGAGGTCCTCGCTCTCGGCAATCCCGTCATCTGGTGGATCGGATCGATCGCGCTGCTCTATCTCATCTGGAGGTGGATCACTCGCCGTGACTGGCGCGCAGGGGCGGTGCTGCTCGCGGTCCTCGCCGGCTGGGTGCCGTGGCTGCTCTACCTCGACCGGACGATCTTCTCGTTCTACTCGGTGGTCTTCCTGCCCTACCTGGCCATGGCGCTCGCCATCATGATCGGCGCCCTCGTCGGCACTGCTGATGCCGAGCGCAGCCGACGGAGGTCGGGGACCCTCATCGCCGCCGGCATTCTCGTGCTCGTCGTCATCGCGGCCTGGTGGTTCTACCCGATTTGGACCGCCGAGGTCATCCCGTATACCCAGTGGACCTGGCGTATGTGGATGCCGACCTGGGTCTGACCCTCAGCGCTCGGAGCACCAGTCGCTGGCATCCTCCGGCATCAGGCAGGCGCCGTACGTCACGACCGTCTTGCCGAAGGAGTACTCCGTGCCGTCTGACAGGGTTCCGGTGGATGCTGGCATCGTCAGCCGCACACGCGTCGTCGACATCTCCGAGAGGAATTCACGCGGCACGCGCACGACAGTGCGATAGGAGTACGGCTCCTCGCATCCCTTGGCGCCCGTGATCTTGACGGTGATCGCCCTATTCCTCACCCAGCCACGGTCGGTCTTGTGCCGCACATAGGTGCGGGGCGACGCCGGGTACTTCCAGCACTCGACGATGTCGAGGTACTCCACCACGTCAGCAGGCTCGTCGCACGAGTACGTCGCGGAGTACTCGCGGTCGATCCAATGGCATGCCGACACCGGGCCCTCGGCCTGCGCGGGTGCCGCGGCAACAGCACCGCCCGTCATGACGAGCACCGCGGTCACGGCAGCCGCACCGATCTTGCCAACCATGGGGAACCTCCTCGGCCCACCACCGTAGGCGGGGGGCCGGTCTGATGCGCGGTGATCCCGCGGCGACCACGCGGGGGCCTGCGGAAATTCCCAGGAAATGGAACCGCGGCCGCCCTGCCGGGTGTGGAGCTGAGGGGATTTGAACCCCTGACCCCCTCGATGCGAACGAGGTGCGCTACCGGACTGCGCTACAGCCCCGGGGGGCCTAAGCCCCGTCGGCCGAGGTCTCCCTCGGACAGGCGGTGACACTACACCAGCGCCGCGAGAGAGCACGCCGCAGGTGAGGCGGCGGACGAGGTCACGCGGTCTGGTCGAAGACCTCGTCCCACGTGACGGTAGGACGTGGTGCGCGGCCGACATGGTCCGCGGCAACGTGGTCGATGTCGATCGGCTCGATGCGGACCTCAGCTGCGGCGACGTGATCATTCGATCGCGCTTCACGGCGCTCGCGCCGGTCTTCGAGGGCACGCTGCGCGGCGATGCGAGATGCCCGCCGCTCAGACAGCACCGCTGCCGGAAGGTAGCCAAGGAACGGGATCCACAGCGCAGCGGTGCCCAGCCCCGGGAGGAGCCCAGCGATCCAGGCCGCCGTACCGAGTGCACCGAGCGTGGCGGTCGCAGCGACGATGACGCGCCGGCGGCGCGCAGCAAGTCCGTGTGCGGCCTCGGGATCATGGGCGATGCGAGCGAGTGTGCCCATGGCGACCCGGTGCCGCTCGATGCGCTTGGCCTGATCGTCGTCGTGACGGCGCAGCCACATGGGGATCAGAACTGCGGCCCAGAGGGCCACGATCGCCACATAGATCAGACCCGTCACATCAATGAACGGTATGTGGACAGCAGCCCCGAGTGGTGGATCTCGACGCTGGACCGATGGCGTGTCGCGGAGCGGTGCAGCACTGGCCGCGGCGCTGATCAGCTCCGAGAGTCGATGCGGGAGGACCTCCATCGCGCGAGGACACCCTCGGGCACCTCGTCCGCGCACAGCGCAAAGGTGAGGTGATCGCGCCAATCGCCATCGATATGCAGATAGCGCTCCCGGATGCCCTCCTGTCGGAAGCCGAGCTTCTCCACTACCCGCAATGATGCGGCGTTCTCCGGACGGATGTTGATCTCGACACGATGAAGGCCGACCTCTCGGAAGCAGTGGTCGGTGGTGAGCGCGACAGCCGTCGGCATGATGCCACGGCCCGCACACCTCTCGTCGATCCAGTAGCCGATGTAGGCGCTCAGCAAGGAGCCGCGGGAGATCCCACCGACGGTGACCTGACCGGCGAAGGCGCCATCGACGACAAGGGCGAAGGGCAGGCTGCGCCCCTCGCGCGCCTCGGCCCGAAGCCGGCGCACCATCGAGGCGTATGTGGTGGGCGCGTCGTGCTCGGCCAGCGGCAGCGTGGCCTCCCACGGGCGCAACCACCGGGCGTTGCGCGAGCGAACTTCACGCCACGCGGAGGCGTCCCGCAGGCGCAGCGGCTTCAACTCAACACTGCCCTCGCGCAGACGCGCCGGCCAACCCCGCGTCATTCCGGTCGCACCCACCGGCCACGCTTGCCGCCCGTCTTCTCGTCGAGCTGGATGTCCGAGATGACCGCCGCGGGATCAACGGCCTTCACCATGTCGACGAGGGCGAGAGCGGCCACGCTCACGCACGTGAGAGCCTCCATCTCGACCCCCGTGCGATCCGCCGTGCGGACGGTGGCGACGATGCACACCGAGTCCGCATCGATCCGCAGGTCCACATCGACTCCGTGGATAGCCAACGGGTGACACAGCGGGACGAGATCCGGCGTGCGCTTCGCTGCCTGGATACCCGCGATGCGCGCGACGGCCAGCGCGTCCCCCTTGGGCATCCCGGATCCCCGGAGCAGGGCGATGACCTCGGCCGACACCCGGACGCGGCCTGACGCGGTCGCGGTGCGGACAGTGATCTCCTTGCCGCTGACGTCCACCATCCGAGCCGCACCTCGCTCATCGAGATGGGTGAAGTCCTCGCTCATGCTCGATCACCTCGGAGGTCCCAGACGACGAGTTCGTCGCGTTCGCGCACGCGGTCGACGCCCACGGGGACAACGGCGAGACCGTCGGCTCGCGCAAGGCCGCCGATGATGTGCGAGCCCTGGCCGCCCTCAGGCTCTGCCATGAGCAGACCGTCATGCGTGTGGGTCCTCACGCGCGCGAACTGCGTCTTGCCGGGTGGCGAGGTGAACTCGCGCGCGCAGATGGCGTGAAGGATCGGGCGGTCCAGGAACTCGAAGCCGAGCATTCGACGGATCACGGGCCTGACGAAGACCTCGAACGACACGAAAGAACTCACGGGGTTGCCGGGGAGGGTGATGATGGGGGTCGTGCCGACCCGCCCGGATCCCTGCGGCATCCCCGGCTGCATGGCCACCTTGACGAAATCCACGCCCCCCATGCGGGACAGCACCGCCTTGACGGTGTCGTAGGCACCCATGCTGACACCCCCGGAAGTGAGGATGAGGTCGCTCTTCTCCGCCTCCTCGCGCAGGATGCGCTCGAGGGTTGCCTCGTCATCGGGGACCGGCCCGATCCTGACTCCCTCCGCTCCGGCTTCACGGACGGCAGCCGTGAGCATGTAGCTGTTGGAGTCGACGATCTGGCCAGGGCCGGGTGGCACTCCAGGATCTACGAGTTCGTCCCCGGTCGAGATCACGGCGACCCGAGGTCGGCGGTGCACCGGGATGTCTGCGAGGCCCACGGCCGCCAGCATCGCGATGACGCGCGCATTGATCGGTGTGCCCGAATCGAGGACCACCTCACCGGCCGCGACGTCCTCGGCGCGGCGACGCACATGCGCACCGAGGTCAGGTGCACGCGTCACGGTGACGACGTCGGTGGCTCCGTCCGTCCATTCCACCGGGACGACGGCGTCTGCACCGTCGGGGATCGGCGCTCCGGTCATGATCCGGATCGCCGTGCCGGGCTCCAGTCGTGCCTGAGCCTCCTGCCCGGCAGCAAGATCCCCGTGCACCGGAAGTCGCACCGGCGCCGCATCCGTGGCGCCCTCGAGGTCGACCGCGCGGACGGCGTACCCATCCATGGAGCTGTTATCGAAGGACGGCAGCGGCCAGGTTGCGGCAACAGCCTCGGCCAGCACGAGCCCGTCCGCGGCAAGGAGAGGCACCTGCTGACCGGTGAGAGGGTTCGCCTGGGCGAGCACGATCCGCTGGTGCTCCTCAACCGACCTCATGTCAGTCACCATCCTCGAGAGCGTGCGGAAGCCACGCGCGCAGCGCGGGACCGAGATCCTCGCGCTCGAGGGCGAGGCGGATCACGGCTTGGAGATAGGACAGCCGGTCTCCGGTGTCGTAACGCCGTCCACTGAAGAGAACGCCGTGAACTCGCCCCGCGAGCGCGAGTTCGCGCAACGCGTCGGTCAACTGGATCTCCCCGCCGCGACCAGGAGGGGTGCGCTCAAGGACGGAGAAGATCTCGGGGTCGAGGATGTAGCGGCCGATGACGGCGAGGGAACTCGGAGCGGAGGCAGCGTCGGGTTTCTCGACGAGGTCGGTCACCCGGACGACTCCGTCGGAGTCGCCGGACTCGACAGCCGCGCAGCCGTAGAGCGAGATCTGATCTCGCGGCACCTCCATCAGGCACAGCACCGATCCGCCGAGTCGATTACGCACATCGATCATGTGCTGGAGCACAGGATCCCTCGGATCGATCAGGTCATCTCCGAGCAGGACGGCGAAGGGCTCGCCTCCGACATGCTGCTCTGCGACATGGACAGCGTGACCGAGGCCGAGGGCGTCGCCCTGTCGGACGTAGTGGATGCGAGCGAGGTCATTGGACTCCGTAACGCTACGCAGGCGTGCGTCGTCACCCTTGGCCTCAAGGGCGGCCTCGAGCTCGAGGTTGCGATCGAAGTGATCCTCGAGCGGTCGCTTGCTGCGGCCCGTGACGAACAGGATGTCATCGAGGCCCGCGGCGACCGCCTCCTCGACGACGTACTGGATGGCGGGCTTGTCGACCACGGGGAGCATTTCCTTGGGCGTGGCCTTGGTCGCGGGAAGGAACCGCGTGCCGAGACCGGCCGCGGGGATGACCGCCGTGGTCACGCGCATGGGGACACCCTAGGAGAATGTCGGCGTGAGCACCCCCGACACCGGTCCATCCACAGTCAAGGCCCTTGCCCGCAAGGAGGCGCGGGCGCGGCGTCGATCCGAGCAGCGACCCGATCCGGGGGCGATCGCCGAGCGAGTACTGGCCTGGCTCGTCGAGGTTCCCGGGCCCCCGAGAGTCACGTGCTACGCCTCCTATGGCACCGAGCCCGACACGAGCGCACTGCGCGTAGCCCTGGCCGATGCGGGATTCGAGGTGCTGCTGCCTCGCGTAGCGGACGCTCAACTCGAGTGGGTGCTCGACGGCCCGTCGACGCAGGTGTCGGCCATGGGCATCGACGAGCCCACGGGACCGAGCGTCGCGCTCTCCCCTGTCCGCGCCATGCTCATCCCCGCCCTTGCCGTCACGCCCGATGGTGATCGGCTCGGCAAGGGCGGCGGCTACTACGACCGTGTCCTGGCAGAGCTCGGTGCGACCCGCCCGGTCATTGCGGCGATCGTGCACGATGCCGACGTGATCGAGCAGGTGCCGAGCGAGCCGCATGATCGCCCAGTCGACTGCATCGTCACGCCCACACGGCTGATCGACTGCTCACGCCCTCTCGACTAGGACCCGATCGCACGCGCTAAGAGCAAGCCGGCGGCGACAGCGGCGATGCTGCCCGTCACGGAGACCACGACATTGGCGCCCGCGGCGGGGGTGCGGCCCTCCCTGGCCAGGAGAAGGGTGTCGAGCGCGAAGGTCGAGAAGGTCGTCAACGCTCCGCAGAAGCCAACGCCGAGAAAGAGGTAGACGTCGTCCTGTGCCCGCACGAGGAGGATCCCGAGCAGGAAGGAGCCGATGACGTTGGCGGTGAGAATCGACCACGGGAATCGCGCGCGCCACGCCGAGGCCAGTCCGTAGCGGGCAGTGGCACCCAGCGCGGCTCCCACCGCGACGCGCGCGATGCCGATCATGAGGCACCTCGCGCGGCTCTCCGATGTTCGCCCAGCGCCACACCAAGACGCACCGCTACGAGCCCGCCCACCAGGCTCGCCACGATGTACGCCGCGGCCGCCACGCCTTGACCGTCGTCGACAAGAGTCACCGCATCACCGGCGAAGGCTGAGAAGGTGGTGAATCCGCCCAGCAGGCCGATGCCGACGAGCGGTCGCCAGAGGGGATGGCGGCCAGGATCAGCGAGAATGGCCGCGACCAACAGGCCCATCGCCAGGCATCCGGCAACGTTGACCACAAGCGTGGCCCACGGCGATGCGAGGCCGAGCGCCTGAGTCACGAGATCGACGCCGTGACGACCGAGTGCACCCAACGCTCCTCCGAGGGCTACGGCCCCGGCCCCACGGATGTCCACCGATCAGGCGTCCGATCAGGCGTCGCGGCGCACGAAGAGGACCCAGGCGGGGATCGCGAGTAGCAGGAACCAGCCCCCGAAGACAGCGAGATGGCCCCACGCTTCCGCACCGTCCGTGGACACGGCGGCGGCTCCCCCCGAGAACGGCAGTACCCAGTCGATCCAGGTCCATCCCTGGACGAAGGCGATCGTGCTGATGATCGGCTCGATGAGGACGGCGAGCACGATCGGTCCAATGATCCCCAGTGGCTGATTGCGCGTCAGCGCTGTGAGCGCGAAGGCGATGAGGACGAACAGGACGACGTAGAGCACGGCGCGCACCCCTGACGCACCCCAGGCTGTCTCGTCCCACACGACGCCCGTGCCCGAGATCACTCCCCCCAGAGCCTGAGCGAGCACGATCGTCACGATGGCAAGAACCGCGGCCACCACGATGACGCCACTCACCATGAGCGCCTTGGCGAGGAAGACGGGCGTCCGCCGGGGGAAGATCGCCAGCGTGATCCGGATGAGCCCGTGCCGGTACTCCTGACCGAAGGCCGCGGCTCCGATGGCGCAGAGGATCGCGGCGGTGAGCGGGAGGAAGCCCGCTAGCCCACCGGCTTCTCCGTCCGGCGGGCCACCAGCGTCGGAGCCGAGGTTGCCGACGAGCCACGACACGAAGAGCGCGAGCCCCGCAGGGACGAGCATGGCGAAGCCGATGAGCGCCCACGTCGAGCGCACGGTGCTGATGCGCACCCATTCGTAGCGCAGCTCCCCCGTCATGATCCGCTCCCGAAGGCGTACTGCTGTCCGTCGCCGGTCAGCTCCATGAAGGTCTCCTCCAGGCTCGCCTTGCGATTGGCGAGCTCAAAGATCGTGATCTCCGCGTCGTAGGCGAGCTGGCCGATCTGATCGGTGGTGAGGTCGCTGACGCCGAGGGAGCCCGACAGGGGCGGCTCGGCCGACCCTTCGGGGCCTTGCGCCTCCTCGGTCACCGTGCCCCCCGCCGCACGCAGCAGCGCCGCCAGACGCGCCGTGTCATTGCAGCGGACGACGACGTCGCTGCGCTGCGATACGAGTTCATCGACCGTGCCGTCGGCGACGAGGCGTCCGCGGGCGATGACCACCACGTGATCGGCCATGAGTTGCATCTCGCTCAGAAGGTGGCTCGACACGAGCACCGCTCGCCCCTCGGACGCGTAGTGCCGCAGGAACTCGCGTAGCCATTGGATGGACTGGGGATCGAGTCCATTGGCCGGCTCATCGAGCATGAGGGCGTGCGGCTCGGCGAGGACCGCGCCCGCGAGACCGAGGCGCTGGGCCATGCCGAGCGAGAAGGTCTTGGGTCGCTCATCGGCAACGTCGGTCAGGCCGACCATCGCGAGGACCTCGTCGATCCGGGACGCGGGAAGTTTTGCCTCCGTCGCGAGCATGCGAAGGTGATCCCTCGCCGTCCGACCGGGCAGGAATGGGCGGGCGTCGAGGTGGGTGCCGACCACCCGACTGGGATGGGCGTGATCGCGCAGGGGCTTGCCGTCGAAGTCCGTGCGCCCTTCGCCCCGGTCCAGGCCCAGCATGAGTCGCATGGTGGTCGACTTACCCGCGCCATTGGGCCCGAGGAAGCCGGTGACGACGCCGTCCGGGACAGTGAAGGACAGGTCGTCGACAGCGCGCACGGAGCCAAAGGTCTTGCCGAGGTGCTCGACGAGGATGGCCACGATGCGGACCCTACCCGCGTCGGCGGGGACGCCCTCCTCGTTGTCCCCAGTCTGACTTAGCACTCGTCGGTCACGAGTGCTAACATCGCCCGCTGAGGAGGTCCCGTGCCCACGTACCAGTACGCCTGCACCGACTGCGGCCATGAGCTGGAGGCGGTCCAGTCCTTCAGTGACGATGCCCTGACCACCTGCCCCGAGTGCGGTGGCGGGCTGCGCAAGCTCTTCGGCAATGTCGGCGTCGTCTTCAAGGGCTCGGGCTTCTACCGCAACGACTCGCGGTCGTCGAAGAGCGCAGCCTCCGGCACGGGTTCGACAAGCACATCGTCGGACAGCGCCTCGTCATCGACGTCATCTCCATCGACCGCACCGTCATCGGCCTCGACCACGTCGTCTTCGTCCTCCTCGTCAACCTCCAGCACCTAGTCGCTGTGGATGGCGGGCGACGCTCGTCGCCCGATCGCCTTACCGTCGCCCCATGATGTCCGTGCGGCTCTTTGTCTATCGATTTCGTCGACCACTAGCAGGTGCCAGCGCTGCACTGGCGGTACTCATCCTCGCGAGCCTCATCCGTCCTGCTCAGCCACCGATGACCGACCTCGTCGTTGCTGCCACGGACCTCCCCGCAGGAGCCACCCTCACGGCAGCGGATCTCGACAGGTGGTCGGTGCCGGTCGACTACTCCACTCCCGGCGCCCTCGTCGACCCGGAGGAGGCCGTAGGCGGCACGATCTCGAGCGCGCTCGCGGCGGGCGAGGTCATCACGCGAAGTCGCCTCGTGTCGGCATCCACGTTGCCCGCGGGACTCCACGCCGTACCCGTGCGCCTCGCGGAGGCCGACGTGGCCGACCTGCTCACCCCGGGTACGACGATCGACCTCGTCCTGATCTCCGGGGACAGGGGCGGTGACGGGACTGGCGACGTGGTGGCCCAGGGCGTCCAGGTGGTGACCGTGCCGCGCCCGGAGTCCTCCGCGGGTCTGGGCTCGCCCGAGCGCCGCGCCGGTAGTCTCATCGTCGTCGCGACCGATCGCCGCACGGCAATCACCCTCGCGGCGGTGGGCTCGCAGCCAGGCCTCGGTGTCGTCCTGCGCTGACCGCCTCACTCACTCCAGTGCACGGTGATCGGGAGGGACATCCGCATGATCAAGGGCTTCAAGGAATTCGTCTTCCGCGGCAACGTCATCGACCTGGCCGTCGCCGTCGCCGTCGGCACGGCGTTGGCGGCGCTCGTGGCCGCGGTCACCCAAGCGCTCATCGAGCCGATCGTCGGCTGGATCCTCAGCCTGCTCGGTGGCTCGGACGGCACGATCGGTGGCACGATCACGCTCGCGGAGGGCTACGAGCTCAACTTCGCCCTCCTCATCGGGGCCGTCATCACCTTCTTCGTCACCCTGGCGGCCCTCTATGTGTTCTTCGTAGCGCCGATGAACAAGTACCGCGCCGTGACAGGGCAGGGAGACGTCGACACGCGAACAGCAGACGTGAAACTGCTCGAGGAGATCCGGGATCTGCTGCGTCAGCAGGTTGAGGGCGGCGCGAAGTCATCCGATTGACACAAGGACATCCGATCGAGCAGAGCGGCCAGCAAACTAAGCAGGGGGTGCGCCAGACGCCCTAGCCATGGTGCGGGGGGCGCTGCTCGAGGTAGTGACGATCGTCGTAGGCGTCGACGCCTTCGTCGGTGGTGATGTCCGGCAGCAGGCCACTCGACGTTGCTGACGGTCGCTGCCCTCCGGCGGCCGAGATCGCGTCAGCGATGCCCGCGGACAGCACGTCGATATCCGCCTCGCTGACGACGAACGGCGGAGATATCTGCAGGGCTCCGGACGCGAGATTGCGGGTGAGGATCCCCCGCTCTCGGAGCCCGGCGAGCACGGCGGCCGGCACGCCCGCCGCCTTGGCATCGGGCGTGTAGTCCACGGCGGCGAGGAGCCCGACGCCTGCCCTCACCTCCGCGACCACGTCGTAGGAGATGAGTGGTGCGAGGGCCGCACCTAGCCGGTGCTGCAGCCGGTCCACGCGAACGACGAGATCCTCGTCATCGACGATGTCGAGGTTGGCCAGGGCGACCGCACACGCCGTCGCGTGAGCGGAATAGGTGTAGCCGTGACGCCACATGACCGGCTGATCGCGCTTGGACCAGAAGGGCTCGGCGATCCGTCCGGACACCAACACTGCCCCCAGAGGGACGTAGCCGGAGGTGATTCCCTTGGCCGTGAGGATGATGTCGGGATCAAGGTCCCAGCGCTCGCTCGCGAACATGGCTCCGGTCCGTCCGTAACCGCAGATGACCTCATCCGCCACGAAGACGACGTCGTGATCGCGACAGATCTGACGGGCACGCTCGAGGTAGCCCGAAGGTGGGGCGTAGACCCCACCGGCGCCGATCACCGGCTCGCAAAAGAACGCCGCGATATCGCTGCGATCGTCCAACAGCGACGCGAGGGCTTCGGCGTCATCCCAGGGCACCTGGACGACAGCCGGGTCCAAGTCGCCGTGGCCCCACTTGTTGGCCTCGATGCCCGCGAGGCTCGTCCCCGCCAGGTGCATACCGTGATAGGCGTGTTCGCGCGTGACGATCACGGAGCGGGATGGTTCGTCGCGCTCCGACCAGTAGCGGCGCACGAGCTTGACCGCCGTATCGACGCTGTCACTGCCACCACTGGTCAGGAACACCCGTGTGTCCGGCATGGGCGACATGTCAGCGAGCCGAGCGGCGAGGTCGAGCGCGGGGCGCGTCGCGAGGTCTCCGAAGGACGAGTACGACGCGAGTCGGGACATCTGATCGCGTGCCGCTTCGGCGAGCACCTCACGGCCATGACCGACGTTGCAGTACCACAGTCCGGCCGAGGCATCGAGATAGCGGCGCCCTTGCTCATCGACCACGTAGGCGCCCTCACCGCGGGCCAGGACGAGTTCACCCGCGGCTGAGACCGCGGCCATGTCCGCGAAGGGGTGCCAGAGCCTGGTCCCCTGTGCGTGATCGGCCTTCGCATGCTCCACGCGCGCAGGCTAGCGTGACGCCCATGCGCATCGTCCTGCTCGGCGCCACCGGCTACACCGGACGCCTCACTGCTGAGGCCATGGTGCGCGCCGGGCTCACCCCGGTCCTCGCGGGACGGCGCCACGATGCCGTGAGCCGACTCGCGGATCGCCTGGCTCCACTCGCGCCCACGCCCGCGTCGCAGCCCACCATCGCGGTCGCCGATGCCGGCGATGCGATGTCGGTACGCCGCTTGATCGAGTCCAGCGAGGACGTCCTCGTGTCCACGGTCGGGCCGTTCATGCAGTGGGGCGATGCTGCGATCGAGGCGGCCGTCGACGCCGGGGCGGCGTACCTCGACTCGACCGGTGAGCCGCCGTTCATCCGCAGCGTGTTCGAGGTGTACGGTCCGCGCGCAGAGGCCACGGGGGCGCGCCTGGTCACGGCTTTCGGCTACGACTACGTGCCCGGAAATCTCGCCGGCGCGCTCGTCCTGCGGCGATGCCAGCGCGCAGGGCAGCGAGCGGCACGACTGGACATCGGTTACTTCATCGACGGGTCATTCGGCATCAGCTCCGGTACGCGCGCCAGCGCCGCGGGCGTCCTGCTCGCACCGAGCTTCGCTCGCAAGGGCGGCACGCTCGTGGACCGGCGCTCATCTGCCGGGCGCACCCGCGAGTTCGACCTGGGCCGGGGCCGGGTCTGGAAGGGCCTGCCGGTCGCGGGCTCCGAGCACCTGGCCCTTCCTCTCACCGACGGTGGCATCAGCGATATCGAGGTCTGGCTGGGCTGGGCGGGCAGGTGGACGTCCGCGGCATCGGTCGCAGGCGGCGCCCTCGGCGCCATCGCAGCGGTCCCCGGTGCAGGTGACCGCGCGATGAAGGCCCTGCGCCAACGGCTCGGGCGCACGACCGGCGAGGGTCCCGACGCTGCCGGACGCGCCGCGGCACGCACGGTGGTCCAGGCGGAGGCCAGCGACGCGGTGGGGCGCCCGCTCGCGACCGTGCGCCTCGAAGGCCCGTCGCCGTACGACCTCACCGCCGAACTGCTGGCATGGGGCGCGGCCATGGCCGCCACGCACTCCATGTCACCCGGGGCCCACGGACCCGTCGATGCCTTCGGCCTCGATGCGCTCGAGCGGGGCTGTGCCGACATCGGCCTGGTCGCGGTTGCGTAGGCGGACCCCCGGTGCACGACCTCACAGATAGGCGCGGCCCCGCCCGGGCGCAGGGTGTCGACACCCTCACCGAGTCCGAGTGGCGCTCACGTGCTGCGGCGCACCGGGCTCGTGTCGATCCGTGGATCGCCCCGCGACTGGCACGGCGCACTCGCGGTGAGAGCCATCCGGTGGACGACTTCCTCTTCGACTACTACTCCTGGCGTCCGGGACAACTGGCGCGATGGCACCCCGGGATGGGCGTGACGCTCACGGGCAATGTGGGCGACTTCGTCGGGATGCGCGGCTACGTCGTCGATGAGACGGGCGCCCGCGTCGATGTCTCCGCCCTCCCCCTCGATGTCATGAAGCAGGCGCTGGCCATCGTCGAAGCAACCGCCTCGAGGACACCATCGTTCACCTGTTTCGGCCGGCACGAGTGGGCCATGGTGTATCGCCTCGATTCGGCGAAGATCAGGCACACTGCTTGGCCGCTCAGGCTGGATCAGGGCGCCATCGATGCCGTTGTCGAGTCCTCGCCGCTCAGGTGCACCCACTTCGATGCGTTTCGCTTCTACACCGAACCGGCTAGGCCACTGAACCTCACGGTCCTCACCCGGACGGGTCAGATCCAGACCGAGCAGCCGGGATGCCTCCACGCCACGATGGACCTCTACAAGTGGTGCTTCCGCTCCTACCCCGCCATCGGGGCTGACCTGACCGCGGACTGCTTCGACCTCGCGCGGGAGATCCGCACAATCGACATGCGCGCATCGCCGTACGACTTCAGCGATCTGGGACTGATGCCGATCCGCATCGAGACGCCGCACGGCAGAGGCGAGTACGTCGAGCACCAGCGCGACTTCGCTGAACGCGGAGCACTCCTGCGTCGCACGCTCATGGAAGCGCTGACACGTGCACTCGATGGCACGAAGTCGCCGTGAACGCGCAGGCAGGTGTCGCCCTTCTCCGACTCGCCGCATTCCTGGTCGCCGCCGTGCTGGTGGGCCTGGTGCTCGCAGTCTTCGCTCGCGGGGCGTCCACATCCGACGAGACCACGGGAATCGCGACAGTGCAGACGGCGGTCTTCTTCTTCGGCCCACTCGCGGCCATCGCAACCCTGGCGTTCATCGTCGTGCTCGCCCTCACCAGGCCTGTGTCCCTCGCGCTACGCCGGAGAGCCGCTCGCCTCGTCGCCGTCGCCTATGCCCTCATCGGCGCAGCGCTTGCCATCACGCTCTCCGGGACCTGGTGGGGCCTGCTCGGGGGCACCGCCGCAGCCGTCGCCGCTGGTCTGTCGTGGTGGTTCCTCGGCCGAGACAACATCGCCTCGACGGGCGACTAGGCCCTCGGGTACGGCGCGCCTGCGGCGTCGAGTTCAGCGAGGATTTCGTCATAGCGAGCATCGATGCGGGCGGCTGTCGCCTCGTCGTAGTCGCGGCGCCACCGCCCTATGTGCGCCTGCTGAGGCAGCACATGCGAGTCGAACCATTCGCTCATCCGCCTATCCGGAGCCACGTCGATCGCGTCGAGCAGCGCGGCAAGGGTCTCCTGGCGTTCGGTGACGCTCAACGCGTGCAGGTCGACACGGTGGAATCGTCCGGGCGGGCAGGCAAACTCTGCCCGGTGAGCCTCCAACATGCGGTCACGCCACGCATCGAGCGCGGCGAAGACGTCTCGCGGGCCGAAGGATTTGGAGACGAAGGAGGCTGCAACGTCACGACCATCGCGCATCATGTGGACCACCACGCCCTCGGGAAAGAGCGCGAGCACTCGATCCGCAACGCGGGCGTTGGCCGGCGTCGTGTCGACCCATCGAGGCTTGCCGCTCGCTTCACCGCGGGCTCCCGATTCCGGGCCCGAGGACACGATGGTCTCGGCGAAGTGCCGCGAAGCCGTGTAGGGATCGGTGGCGAAGGCAGCGACATAGTCGTCGCAGGCCTGGCGCATGTGGGCCTCGTCGAGTCGCCGAAAAAGGCCCGAGCGCGCCCCCGACGGCTTGACGCGCACGTACCAGTGCTCCCAGAGGGCTTCGACGACCTGATCGGGAGAGACGAGGCCGGCGTAGGCATCCGCGACACCTCCGCGCGAGGCGATGAAGCGAAGCTCACGGGGGTTGGTCGCGCGCAGATCCCGATGGTGACCAAGCAGGCGTCCCGCGATGGTGGTGCCACTGCGCCCGGTGCCGCCGACGAAGACGGGACGGTCCGGCGCCCGCCAGTCGGTCATGGGGCCGATCTCACTTGCGCTTGCGCTTGGCCCGCTCGGCGCGCCGACGCTCCGCCCGGCTGGCATTGGGATCCACCTCGATCTCCTCACCGTCCGCCTGCAGAGTCTCGTGGGTCACGCCGCCGTCCGAAGACGGCGCGGAGTACTCCAGGACCTGCGGGCGCGAGGGTCCGAGCCCCTTGGCCGTGACGGCAGGCGCGGACTTCGCAGCGGTCGCGATCGCCTGGACCGCCGCCGACGCGGGGGCCGCGGTGACGGCTGCAGCTGCCTGCTCCGCCTCCTCGCTCACGGTGGGAGGCGCCTGCACCTCGACGTGGAAGAGGTAGCCGACGGTCTCCTCCTTGATGGCGTCCATCATCGCCGTGAAGAGTTCGTAACCCTCGCGCTGGTACTCCACCAGCGGATCGCGCTGAGCCATCGCTCGCAGGCCGATGCCGTCGCGGAGGTAGTCCATCTCATAGAGATGCTCGCGCCACTTGCGGTCGAGCACGGACAGGATGACGCGGCGCTCCAACTCGCGCGTGACCTCCTCGCCGAGATCGCTCTCGCGCCGGTCGTAGGCGAGGTGGATGTCGTTGGTGAGTTCCTCCGTGAGGAACTCCCCTGTGAGGCCGGCGCGCCCGGAGCCGGACTGCTCCTCGAGCTCGGCGACCGTGACGCCGACGGGATAGAGCTGCCCGAGCGCAGTCCACAACTGGTCGAGATCCCAGTCCTCGGGATACCCCTCCGCCGTGGCGGCGACGACGTAGCCCGACACGACATCGTCCATGAAGGAACGCACCTGGTCATGGATGTCCGCGCCCGCAAGCACCTGGCGGCGCTCGTCGTAGATAACCAGGCGCTGGCGATTGAGGACGTCGTCGTACTTCAGCACATCCTTGCGAATCTCGAAGTTCTGCGCCTCGACCGAGGTCTGCGCTGACCGAATCGCATTGGAGACCATCTTGGCCTCGATAGGCACATCGTCCGGGACATTGAAGCGACGCAGGAAGGCGTCGACCATCTCGGCCTTGAACAATCGCATGAGGTCGTCTTCGAGGGAGAGGTAGAAGCGCGTCTCGCCCGGGTCACCCTGCCGACCGGAGCGCCCACGGAGCTGGTTGTCGATGCGCCGCGACTCGTGACGCTCGGTGCCGAGGACGTAGAGGCCGCCGAGTTCGATGACCTCCTCGTGCTCCGACGCGACCGACTCCTGCGCTGCGGCAAGGGCTTCCGGCCAAGCCTTCTCATAGCCCTCCGGGTCCTCGACCGGATCGAGCCCGCGACGCTCGAGTTCCTGCGAGGCGCGGAACTCAGGGTTGCCGCCGAGCATGATGTCGGTGCCGCGGCCGGCCATGTTGGTGGCTACCGTGACCGCGCCCTTGCGGCCCGCTTCAGCGATGATCGAAGCCTCGCGCTCATGGTTCTTGGCGTTGAGCACCTCGTGACGCACGCCCCGCTTCTTGAGTTCGGCCGCGATGAGCTCGCTCTTCTCGACGCTGGTCGTGCCGATAAGCACGGGCTGTCCGGCTTGGTGGCGCTCCTCGATGTCATCGATGACGGCCGAGTACTTCGCCGCCTCGGTGCGGTAGACGAGGTCGGGCTCGTCCATGCGAACCATCGGTCGGTTGGTCGGGATGGGCACGACGCCGAGCTTGTAGATCTGATGGAACTCGTTGGCCTCGGTCATGGCCGTGCCGGTCATGCCCGACAACTTGTCGTAGAGACGGAAGTAGTTCTGGAGGGTGATCGTCGCCAGCGTCTGATTCTCGGCCTTGATCTCCACGCCCTCCTTGGCCTCGATCGCCTGGTGGAGGCCCTCGTTGTAACGGCGACCCTTGAGCAGGCGCCCCGTGTGCTCGTCCACGATGAGGATCTCGCCGTCGAGGATGACGTAGTCACGGTCCCGCTTGAAGAGCTCCTTGGCGCGGACCGCGTTGTTGAGGAAGCCGACCAGGGGCGTGTTGACGGTGTCGTAGAGGTTGTCGATGCCGAGCTGATCCTCGACCTTGTCGATGGCCGACTCGAGAACGCCGATGGTCTTCTTCTTCTCATCGACCTCGTAGTCCTCGTCCTTCTGCAGGACCCGGGCGATGCGGGCGAACTCGGCGTACCACTTGGTGGGCTGATCGGCTGGGCCGCTGATGATGAGCGGTGTCCGCGCCTCGTCAACGAGAATGGAGTCCACCTCGTCGACGACAGCGAAGTTATGGCCGCGCTGCACCATCTCCTCGGTCGACCACGCCATGTTGTCGCGGAGGTAGTCGAAGCCGAATTCGTTGTTGGTGCCGTAGGTGATGTCCGCGGCGTAGGCTTCGCGACGCTCCGCCGGTGTCATGTGCGCGAGAATGACGCCCACTCGCAGACCCAGGAATCGGTGGATGCGCCCCATCCACTCCGAGTCGCGCTCGGCAAGGTAGTCGTTGACCGTCACGACGTGGACACCCTTGCCGGACAGGGCATTGAGGTAGGAGGGCAGGGTCGCCACGAGGGTCTTGCCCTCACCCGTGCGCATCTCGGCGATATTGCCCAGGTGAAGGGCGCCGCCGCCCATGATCTGCACGTCGTAGTGACGCTGACCCAGCGTCCGACGGGCCGCCTCGCGCACGGTGGCGAAGGCTTCGGGCAGGAGCTCATCCAAGCTCTCGCCGTTGTCGATACGGGTGCGGTACTCCGCGGTCAGGCCTCGGAGCTCCTCGTCGGTCATGGCGACGAAGTCGTCCTCGATGGCATTGACCTGCCGCGCGATCCCCTCGAGGGTACGCAGGGTCTTGCCCTCACCGGCCCGAAGGATCTTGTCCAGAATGCCCACCGGCTCATCCTAGACGGGGGCGCGGTCGACCCGGCAGGCAGCGGAGCGCCGGCCGCCAAGGCTGCCTAATCGATCCGCACGAGCCCCCAGCGCGCCGCGCGGACGACAGCCTCGGTGCGCGAGCGCACCTGGAGCTTCTCAAAGAGCCGCCGCACGTGATTCTTCACCGTGTTGTCGCTGATGACGAGGAGTTCCGCGATTTCGTGATTGGTGTGGCCCGCGCAGAGCAGGTCCAGCACCTGCACCTCACGCCGCGTGAGTTCGGGCAACCTTGCTGAACCCCCGGGATTCGCCTGACCTGCATTGATGACGACGCGACCATCGGCGACCGCGCGTGCAGTCTGGACCAGTCCGGCCTCGTCGATATCCCGGTCGACCACCCCGGTCGCACCCGCAGCGACAAGCTCGGCGATGAGGCCCGGGGTCACTCCATCGACGAGTACCACGAGCGGTGTGCCGTCCGCCCCTGCCCGCAGGCGCTCGATCTCCGCCGCTGATGCACCGGCGGGGAAGTCCCACACGATGATGCGTGGTTGCTCGGCATGGGAATGATCCACGCTCGACTCGTCTCGCACTCGCCAGCCCGCGTCCTCGAGCGCTGCCGCGACGCCCCGTCGCACGACGGGGGTCGCCGTGACGACGAGGGCAACGGGAGGAGTCTGGGTCGCCACGGCGACCAGTGTGCTGGACCCGGTCATCACCGACGCCGGGAGGTCGCGGCGATGGCTGCAGCGCTCACGTCGACCACCCCGACGGCCCTCAGGGCGCGCATCGCCTCGGCCAGAGTTGATCCGGTCGTGACGATGTCGTCCACGATGACGACGGACGACCGACGCGGTGGTCGCGCGCAGCCGATGGCGCCATCCAGATTGACGAAGCGCTCCACGGCACTGAGCGCCGACTGATCGCGCGGCTGTCGACGCAGTGTCAGGGCACGGTCGAGTTCCGCGGATCCGCCCGCACGGCGGATGATGTCCACGGCCATCCTCGCGACGCGACCCCACGCATCTTCGCCTCGAGTTCGATGAGATGAGCGCGACGATGGAATGGGCACGACGCTGAATGCCAACGACAGCGGCACGCCGCCGTCCTGCCTGGCCGCGGCAATCGCATGCGTCAGCGCGCGGGCAAGATGACCGGCAACATCGCGGCGACCGCGCTCCTTCCATGCCGTGATCGCCGCGCGGGTCGATCCCGCGTAGGGGGCGATGACCCACGTCGGTGGCCACGTCGACGGCGCGGGAGTTGGGGTATGGCACCGAGGGGCTTTGAGCAGGGGCGACGCGCAATCGCGGCAGAGTGCCCGTCCTGGCCGATCGCAGCCCGCGCAGCGCGGAGGAGCTCCCAGGGACACGATGTCCTCGATCCCTGTGCTCACGGTGACCCACGCTCCGCAGGTGACGGATGTGGCGAGCTGAGACCAGGTGCGGGCGCGCGGGGAATCCATAGGCCATTGATGTCCGGGCGTCGTTCCACCACAGCGCGGCGGCAGACCTTCGTGGACAACACGCGGCCGACGTGCCTGTGCACACGCGGGGAGGTAGGCTGAAGCCACGCCCGCCGGACCATCGAAGCCTCGTGACGTCCGACGGCCCCACCACCCCCTTCGAGGTGCACTCCCATGTCCGATCGTCCTGTCACCCCCGCCGGCGCGCCCGACTACAAGGTCGCCGACCTCTCGCTCGCCCCTTTCGGTCGCGATGAGATCCGCCTCGCCGAGCATGAGATGCCCGGCCTCATGGCCATGCGCACGGAGTTCGGCACGCGCCAGCCGCTCAAGGGCGCCCGCATCACGGGCTCCCTGCACATGACTGTCCAGACCGCTGTCCTCATCGAGACCCTCGTCGCTCTGGGCGCCGAGGTGCGCTGGGCGTCGTGCAACATCTTCTCCACTCAGGACCATGCCGCCGCCGCCGTTGTCGTCGGCCCGGACGGCACTCCCGACGATCCGCGCGGCATTCCCGTGTACGCCTGGAAGGGCGAGACTCTCGACGAGTACTGGTGGTGCACCGAGCAGGTGCTCATGTGGCCGGACGGTGAGGGTCCCAACATGATCCTCGACGATGGCGGTGACGCCACCCTTCTGGTCCACAAGGGCACCGAGTTCGAGGCGGCCGGCGTCGTGCCCAGCACGGATCCCACGGACTCCGAGGAGTACGCCGTCATCCTCGAGGTGCTGCGCCGCTCGCTCACCGAGGACCCGCAGCGCTGGACGCGCATCGGTCAGGGCATCCAGGGCGTCACGGAGGAGACCACGACCGGTGTTCACCGGCTCTATGAGATGCAGCGCGACGGGCGCCTCCTCTTCCCTGCCATCAATGTCAACGACGCGGTGACCAAGTCGAAGTTCGACAACAAGTACGGCTGCCGCCACTCACTTGTCGATGGCATCAATCGCGCGACGGACGTCCTGATCGGCGGCAAGGTCGCCGTCGTCTGC
>Ga0129342_1000185_pt1 | contig 24448 bp, 25 predicted proteins | sample CPBDNA_5_FD_94426 | JGI IMG/M metagenome (GOLD analysis project Ga0129342, IMG submission 94426) | Freshwater to marine salinity gradient microbial communities from Chesapeake Bay, USA - CPBay_Sum_15_0.2_DNA | ecosystem: Environmental > Aquatic > Marine > Coastal | place: USA: Chesapeake Bay...
GAGTGGACTCACTAAGAGGTAAAATATGAAAACAATAAAAGTAACATTCTATCACGATTCTGGACACGGCTGGTATAGAGTAAAAAGATCTGTACTAGAAGAGTTAAATCTACTAGAACATATCAGTTCGTTCTCTTATGTAAATGGTGCTAGTGTCTACCTAGAAGAAGACAGAGATGCATCTATATTTTATAATAGAGTAAAAGAGTTGGGTTTATCTGTTGAAGAGAAACAAGCCAAATTTTTTGAGAGATCTCCAATAAGATCTTATCATAGATTTCAGAAGCCATATAAACAGTTAAACATATCTTAATGAGTTGCACTACTCGCATAAAGAGTAGTGCCAAAAAAAGACTGAATTTATATGGGGAAAAAACATTAACAAAGAAATATATGAGTAACTGTGTTTCTCCCAGATTTTTTTTACCATCAGAATCCAAAAATTTTTCCCAGAAATTTTTTTACCCTCATAGTTTTTTTAGTTTGATTAGTAGCCAACATTGTGCTAGAATTGACTGTATAGAGTATAACAATATTTTATGAGCATCTGCATATGATTAATAAAGTATCATTTAAAAACAACAAAATAAAGTGTCTTGGTTGTGGTCAGATATTAGAATCCAAACATAGACACGATTTTCAACAATGCGATTGTGAGAATCGAACTTTTACAGATGGCGGCACAGAATACTTCCGTAGAGGTGGCAAAAATCTAGATCTCATTGAAGATGTTAGTGAATTGGTTTATGAGGAAATTAAAGGATAAACTATGACAAAAAAAGAAGTATATATAAATGTAGCATTACATTTATTACACACCAGAATGCTTGGCTCTATAAAAGGCTCTGCTGAAGGTCTGCATGTTTGCGAAAGTTTTTTAAGTGATGTTGCTTTACTTTCTGAAGCTATAGTAAAAGGCTCAGAACAATTTGAAGAAGATCAACGAACAAAGGTTAGAGAATCTATAGCCAAATAGGGTATCAGATGAATAATATTAGTTCTAAATCCAGAAATTTTTCTATAACTCTAGTATGTGCATTCAGACATGCTATCACCAAACAAACTGGTGTAGTTGATGCTGTTGTCAGTGAAATACACGAAAACTGGTGTAATATTACTGAAGCTGATTTAGAAGATATAGTCAGTGATATAAAAGCTAATAGGGAATCTTTGCATCCATCTGATAAAGTTAAATGGATGACTATTGTAAATAGATATAATGAAGATCTTTTCTATGATAATTATGATGATGTAGAGTAGATTTTTAAGAGCCATCAATGTATTTTTGGATCTAATATTGATTTTACTTGAGCGTATTGTATATTGGGTGAATTGAATATGATTAGAAAAATATTAGATAGTATAGCGTATAGAACTGTAAGAAGATATAATATAATAAAGATTAGAGATCTAGAACCTAATTATTATGATAAAGATACAATATTGCTACATGGTATAATGCAAGTATTGGTAGATTATGTTGAGATTGAACTAGCTAGTGTATATAATCATCAGTGTGCTAAATCTGAATTAAATTTAAAAGAGCGTTTGCATAGCATCTTACATTGGAGACTAAGAACTTCTGAGTTGATAAGAAGTAGAGAAAAAGGTCTTAAAGTTTTAGACTACATGATTAAACCTCACGATGATATATTAAACGTAGAAGAGTCAAAATCATCTATGTTTGCAAAACAGGTTAAAGATGTTTATATCTGGTGGAAGGAACTTAGACCTAGAAGAAGGTCACCTGAAGTTGAGTCTGGTTATATGTCTATATATAACATATTAGTTAAAAAGTATGGAAAATCATTTTCAGTAAATCATTTAGAACATGTTGAAAAACGTGAATATAAAAATGCTATTAGTAAATTAAACATGGTTGAAGCACAGCAATTACATGAAGATAAAGAGTATATGAAAAAGGTAATACAATTTAGTAATCATCTGTGGACTTAATATTATGAATGAAAGTAATACTAAAAAAATAATTAATGCTTGTCCTTCCTTATTTTCAACACTGAATGATGAAAATAGTATTGTGGCAATTTCTTGGTTTGGCTTCGAGTGTGGAGATGGTTGGTGCGATCTATTGGTTGAACTCTGTCAAAAAATACAACTAAGATTAAATGATATGTCTGAAGAAGATGTTGCAAAAATTTGTGTACATCAGGTCAAAGAAAAATATGGATCTTTAAGATTTTATGTCTCTCATCATGATGATGTAATAGAAAACCATATTAACGATGCTATGAAACAATCTTTAGTAACATGCGAAAAATGTGGAAGCTCTGGAAAACTTAGAGGAAAACACTGGTATTATGTTTCTTGCGATAGACATTCTCTTGAGGAAGATTTGTAGGTAAAATGGGTTATATATGAGTAGTCAATATACAATGTACAATTCTTGGATAGGAGGAGAAAAACAAAAATTAAATGGTAATGGAAATCATAGTGCAGAACCTAAAATTATTTTTAAAGATGGTGATGGTAATGAAGTAATTAAATTTACACCAGATGGCATTCATTATAATCACAAAATTTTTCCAAACAATACATATAAGCAAGCAGGACAAAGATTTTTCTACACAATGATTTATTACAATCATTTAGATGTTAGTAAAAGAGATGTTAGATTTGGCTTAACTGAGTGGAAAGATCATAAGAAAAGAGAAATAATTTTTACAAAAAATGGTCTAGAACATAACTATGACTATATAGAAAACTGGACTTGGTGGATGATAGATACATTTAATCAACATATTAAAAGGTTTTGTAAATGATGAGTAAATTTTTAATTATAGCGTATATATTTTCTTTTTATATTACAATTAGATTGTATAACAATCCAAATTATGGAGAGGAAAATGGTTTTATAATATTTGAGTTTAGTGAAAAAAAGTCTAAAAGAAATAATATAAATGGAATTAAGATTTTTGATTTTAAAATAGGATAGACTATATGACAGATGATTTATTTAAAAGTATACTAAGTGAGTATAATCAATCAATAGAAGATTTTGGGTTTACAGAAGTATCTGAAGATGTCTTTGAACAAGAAAAAGCAACAGAAGTTGTTAATGCTATTTTAGAGACGGAAGAGAGTACAGCAAAAGAATACCAAAACAAGTTGATGGAATTGGAAAAACTAATATTACCATTTCTAATTAAATTGATGAATGCAAAAGAAGTTTATATTAAATGGCCTCATGAAGTAAGGGAACCAGTAATAAAAGCTCAAATAGAAAAAATAGTTAAGTTGACAAGAGGCTAAATGTTTGCTAAATTTATAATAGTGGGTTCAATAGCATTGGTCTTACTTGCAATAAACTTATATTATGATGAAGATGATTTATTTTAATGGGAATATGATTTATGTCACCAAAAAAGAAAAGTGAAAAAGTAATAGTTACAGAGGAAATGAATCTTTTGGTCGATGAGATAAAAGCATTGGTGAAAGTTAGAGATGCACTTTCATATGGCACAAAATCTGGATCTGATCCAGCCGAAAGTGTTATGATTAGAAGAATAAACAATAGAGTGATTCAATTATCAGAACATATCTTAGATACTTTTGGAAAAGAAGAAAAAAATAAATAATAGCAATTATAATATGTTATCAATTCACTTTACTATTGACTTTATAGTAGCATAGATGGTATAATATAAATATAGAAAATAGTTAAGTTATAAGGCATTAAAAGTGGACACTAAACAATTTCTAAAATATTTAGCACATAAGCAGGGTATAGCAATTAACGAGCAAGTTGCAGTAAAAGCAGAGTCTGTATCAAAAGAAGCTGAACTTGCCGTTAAAAAATTGGAAAAAGACTTAGGTCGTTTGCTTGGTAATAGATATGTAGTTCAAGCTAGGTATCAAAAAAATCTAGGAAGTACCATTTTACTAATGTTACATCACGATAAGCCTGCAAATAAAATTCCAGATAATTCACCAGTGCATATGAAAATTATGATGCATTTAAGTAGCAATTTTGGTAAAGATGTAGATTTATCTCAAGTTAGTTGGGAATTTTTGACAGGTCATTTTAAGCAAAGAAAAGCTGGAATTAATTTTAGAAAAATAAATTCTAAAAAATCTATAGATGATGCTACCAATAAACTTATAGATTGGTTTAAGAAAAATAAAAGCAAAATGGATTCTTTAATAAAAGATCAAGATGAAGAGGATCAGAGGTATGGAAGATAAAAAAATTGTGGTTTTATATTATTAAATTTTGAATTGGTATATATTATGGGAACTGATATACATGTTTATGTAGAGTTTTATGAAAAGGAAAATATACCAAAATCAAAATACTGGACAACTAGTAATATAGCCTCATGCTTTTGTAAAGATTTAAACTTCGGCAGAAATTATGATTTATTTTCTCTAATATCTGATGTCGGAAGAGGTGCTCATTCTCCTTTATATAGACCTACTGGCTTTAAAAACATATCACCAAGATTATCATATGAGGTCGAATCTGAGTTTTATGTAAAAATAATTCCAGACAATCAAGCTGAATTCTTAAAACACACAATGAGTTCTGGTAAAATTATAACTAAAAGTCATGCAGATAAACTTGTTGAAAATAAATCATTAATAATGGTTGATAATGATCGTGGTAGACTTTTTGGAACTTTTGGGGAAACAATTTTAAATTTAGAACAAATAATGGAAATACGAAAAGAACATTTGATAACCACTTTGAAATATGATCCTCGACAAAATTTAATTGATTTTATTGAATCTAAAAATTCCAGAGAATTAATGAATTATAATTTTAATGAAGATGAGCATACATATTTATTTTCCACAATAAAAATGATGCAAGCATTGGAATTAAATTCTTCATTTTTAACGAGATTTGTTTGTTGGTTTGATAATTAATAATGATGGAGAAACGTATGAAAATTAAATATGACTATAGCATAATTAAAATGGTAAATAAATTATTTCCAGAAGACACTTCAATGAAGATGTCTGCACAAAATGGAGATAGAAATTTATTAGATATGGTATATAATAAAATAGGATTTCATATAGACGAAGATGATGTTCTTGTCGCATTCAGAAATAAAAAAGAACAAAGAATCTTAGATATGGCAAAAAGAGCTAAAGCAATTAGAGATTTGTATCAAAAAATATTTTTGGCAATAGAAAATGATATGAATGAGTTAGCAGAAAATCATTCATATCAAGATTGCTTATAAATTCAATATCACTACTTATTGGTGTTGGTTGAGTAAAAATACTAAATTTTATAATCACTATAAATATGTTCATATATCAGTGATTGTAGATAATAGTTTATGGATAAAGCATTTCTAGGTAAAGATAAGTTTATTTGGTGGAAGGGTGTCGTAGAAGACAGAAAAGATCCCATCTTTTTAGGTAGGGTTCGTGTTCGTATATTTGGCTGGCATACCGAAAACAAAGAAGAGTTACCAACTGTAGATTTACCGTGGGCTATGATAAGCCTTCCTGCTGACAATGGAAGAAGTCCAGTTGGGTTAAAAGAGGGTGATTGGTGTTGGGGGTTTTTTCTTGATGGTGAAGAAGCACAAAAGCCTATTGTTGTGGGCTACATTCCTGGCATAGATGAAGATGCCGCAGATCCTGAAATTGGGTTCTATGATCCAACACCAGATGAAGAGTTAGTTGCAGGTTCTGTACCAAGACCTCCAGAAATGATTCCTGTAAATGTAGTTGAGGTAAATACAGAAACAGGAGAAACAGTACAAAAAACTGGAGGTAGATTTGGTGATCCCGATAAACTGCCAGGACAAACTGTTGCGTTCGGTCAACTCACTAAAGATTATAGTGCTGATTCATATAAGTTTGATCTAAATCAAGATGGTGTTTATGATGAAAAAGATTCCAATCAAATGTTGGATCTAAATAACGACGGAATTCCCAGTAACGAAAATGAGTTTTTTTCTGGTCAAGTTGCAATAGCTGGAACATCTGCAATTTCTAGATACCCATTAGAAGATAGATTGATGGAGCCATCTACATCTAGATTATCTAGAAATGAAAATATAGAAAAAACAATAGTAGCTTTTAAACAAGGAGATCTTGGTGCAGGTGAAGGTGGTGGATATGATGGATCTGGCGTGGGTGGAGATTCTTCCGCAGATTCAGCACCATTCCAAGAGCCTGCTACTCCATATGATGCTAAGTATCCATATAATCATGTATATGAAAGTGAATCTGGTCACGTTATAGAAGTAGATGATAGTCCATCAAAAGAAAGAATGCATTGGTATCATAGAAGTGGAACCTTTACAGAAATACATCCAGATGGATTGGAAGTAAACAAGATAAAAAAATCTCAATACAATTTTATTTACGAAGAGTTTTATAACAGTACATTAAAGAGTATTAATTTTGATGCTGGAGAAGCATTTAGAGTAAAAGCTGGTACTGTTATTAATCACAAAGCTGGTAGTGATATTAATAGACAATCTGGTGGGAATCTTAATGCACTAGTTGGGGGTGATAAAAATACTAGAGTTTCTGGAGATGAAAATACGGTAGTAGAGGGTGGATCTAAAACTCATATTTCAGATGATACATATGTTTTTATTAAAGAAGGTGTCTTGCATATTATGGCAGCTAGAGATATTGCTATTGGATCGGTAGCAGGATCTATTCAATTAACTTCTCCAGCAGAAATCTCATTGGTTGCACCTAAAGTTACTTTAGAAGGTGCAAGCATACACCATGTTGGAACATGTATTGGATCGCAGTTGCCAGCACCTGCATGGGGAGCACCAACACCTGCAATACCACTGATTAATGAAGCATTTAAAGATGATTGGTACGATGATGACGCAAAACCATCTGATGGATCTACAAAATATGGATTTTTATTACCGAGGGGTGTAACTGGTGATGTTTGGAAGCCAATATCAGAAAGTGATCAAAAATTAGTAACATTGAGTGCCGCAGGCCAAGAACATGAACTAAGAGAAGCATTACCAACTGGAAGATTAGAAGCTGTTAAAATTAAATATCAACATCCAAGTGGTGAAATAACAGAATGGGAAGTAGTTAGACCTGTACATGTAGTTGGCAAATTAATTGATACTCCAAATAAAATTGACCAATTTGAAGATGGTGTTAGGTGGTTGAATAGATGGGATAAAGCTGGAAAAGACTATCCAAAACAATTATTTTGGATTGTAAAGGGTGGGCCGACCAACTTAATACTCGATAGTGCAGAAAGACACCAATGTACAATAACTTATGATGATAGAGTAAATTTTGATTTGAGGACTATAAAAAAGGAAGAGACTGATAGTAACACAAGCAATAATAATAACAATGCTTTATAAAAACGTGATAAATAGTAAAGTTATATTTATTTTTATCATATTACTATAAAATAATGTCAAGAGTATCAAAAAAGTTTTCAGATTTAAATTTTGATTTTATGCCACATCCAGTTTCTGGAGATATAGTTCCATTGAAAGATTCTGAGTCAGTAAAAAGATCATTAAGAAATTTAATGCTCACTGGAACATATGAAAGATTATTTCAACCAGATCTGGGAGCAAATTTGAAGCAATTATTATTTGAGCCTATTTCACCAATGACTCAATTAAGTATTCAATTACTAATATCTGATATAATTCGTTTATACGAACCTAGAGTTTCTATTGTAAATTTACAAGTATCAATTCCATCAACCGAAGATGGATATAATGTTCACTTAGTTTTTGCTATTGATAATTTATCTGAAGTTACAACTGCTAATTTCTTTTTAGAAAGATTGAGATAATATGAGTAATATAAAATATACAGAATTAGATTTTAAGAAAATAAAAGATAATCTAAAAAATTTCTTAAAGAATCAAGATCAATTCAAAGATTATGATTTTGATGGATCTTCTATGTCAGTATTGTTAGATGTTCTTGCATATAATACTGGATATAATGGTTTCTATTTAAATATGGTTGCTAATGAAATGTTTCTAGATAGTGCTTCACTAAAGTCTAGTGTAGTATCAAGAGCAAAGCATTTAGGTTATACTCCAAGATCAATTAAGACTCTTTCTGCAAAAGTAAATCTTACTATAACATACACATCTGAAGATTTAGTTCCTGATGATTTATTGTTAGCAAATTCTGTAGAATTTCAAACAAATGTTAATGATACTCGATATATTTTTTATCCAAAAGATTCTGTTTATTTACAGAGAGAATCTTCTACGGTTTATACTGCAAAAAATTTAGAACTATTGGAAGGTAAAAGATTAACATATTCTTGGACGGTAGATAAAACACTACCAATAAAACAAAGATACATTATACCAAATGATAATGTTGATTTATCCACACTAAAAGTTAGTGTTCAAACATCTTCAACTAACACTGGAAAAGTAGTTCTTAAAAAATCTGATGATATAAACTTGCTAAAGCCAGATGATGCAATTTATTTTTTAAATCAATATGATGAATCAAAATATGAAATAACTTTTGGTGATGATATTTTGGGCAAAGATGTTGAAAATGGAAATATAATTTTAATTGAATATTTAGTATCTACTGGTAATGGTGCTGTAGGCGCAAGCAAATTTAAAATTGCAAGTGCAACTAGTCCTCTTTTATCAAATACATTGTCTGTAAAAGTTGAAACTATTGATAGTGCAAAAGGTTTTGCAGAAGCTGAAGATGTTGAATCTATAAAATTATTAGCACCAAGATCATATGATACACAAAATAGGGCTGTGACAAAATTTGATTATGAAACAATAATACAAAGAGATGTTGCTATTGTAGATGATTTAAGAGTTTGGGGCGGTGAAGAAAATGATCCACCTGAATATGGAAAAGTTTTTTGTTCCATAAAACCGATTACTGGATACTCATTAAATGAAGATGATAAAAAAAATATCATAGAAACTTATATAAGACCAAGAAATGTTCTTTCAGTAGAAGTTGTTATTGTAGAGCCAGAATATATTAGATTAATCTTAAACACAAAAGTTAATTATTTTTCAACAAAAACCTCTAAAACAATTTCTGATATTAAAAGTGATGTCTTTAATTCAATCAAAACATACAAAGATGTAAAACTAGTTGGGTTTGATTCTGATTTTAGACATTCAAAATTGACAAAAATTGTAGATGATACAGATCAATCAATAGAGAGTAATATTACAGATGTTACTATTAGATATAGAATAATACCAAGTTTAGATAGTAAAAATAATATTGTTATCAAATTAAACAATAAAATAGATACTGGAGACTCAAAAAATAACATTTCTTCTATTGATAGTAGCGAGTTTTTCTATAAAAATACAAGAGTTAGAATTTCAGATAATGGTTCTGGTAAACTATTTTTATATTATCTTTCTGGCGATAAAAAAGTTATTATTAATACTAATGTTGGTTCTGTTTCGTATAATACTGGTGAAATAATATTAACTGATTTATTAGTTAGTAGAATTCCAAATAATATTAACTATATTGATTTGTTTATTACACCAAAAGAAAGTGACATTATAGTTTTAAGAAATCAAGTATTGTTAATAGAAGATTCAGATATTAATATTGATGTTGTAGATCTTAATAAAATTAAATTATCATAATGCAAACAATAACTTTAGAAGAATATATACAATCTGAAGATTCTGGAATAATTGATCCAGATGTTTATGGATCGGATAGTATTCCCGGCATTAGTACAGTATTATCTTCACAGTTTCCAGATTTTGTTTCTGAAGATCATCCTAAGTTTATTGCTTTTATGAAAGCATATTATGAGTGGATGGAAAGTCAAAGAAATGTCTTGCATGACTCTCACAGATTAAAATCATATCAAGATATTGATGAAAGTATAGATGTATTTACAGATCAATTTTTTAAAGAATTTTTAGTTAATATACCAAGAGATGTTGTAGTAAATAAAGCAACCTTATTGAAAAACATACGACAATTTTATAGAGCAAAAGGAACTGAAAAATCTTACAAATTATTTTTTAGAATGTTATATAACTCAAATACTGAGTTTTATTATCCGAGAGTAGATATATTAAAAGCATCTGATGGTAAGTGGATACAGAATAATTCTATTAGATTATTCTTAATTAAAGGAACACCAAATGAATTAATTTCAAAAAGAATAAGAGGTAGAATTAGCAACTCTACTGCATTTGTTGAAAAAATTTTTTCCATTAGAGAAAAAGCATTAACTGGTTATGAAGTAATATTAAATAATTCTAGTATAACAGGAAGTTTTTCGTCGGATGAATTGATTGACTCTGAAGATGGATCTGTTATTGCTAAAATTTCACCCTCACCAACTAAAATAGAATTAATAAATTCTGGTTTGGGATATTCTGTTGGTGAAACATTTTTAATAGAAAATATTGGTTTGGGGGCAACTGTAAAAATAGATGAGGTGGATAGAAACGGTTCTATAACAAAACTTTCTATGTTAAAGTATGGATTGGGTTATCACTTAAATCAGCCTTTAGAAAATATTTCTTTGCTATCATCAAATGCAATAGAAGTTGCAAAAATTAATATAGATTTTACTGGATTGATAAAATATCCTGGCTATTATTCAAATGAAGATGGTCATTTATCATCATCAAAATATTTACATGATGGTAATTATTATCAACAATTTTCTTATGTTGTTTATGTTAATGAAGCAATAGGAAGATATAAAGAAGCATTGAAAAAAATATTACATCCTGCTGGATTTAAATTGTTTGGAGGATTTAGAAGCCAAGAAATAATAGATGCAGGAGCAAAAATACCAACACAAACTAAAGGTGGTGAGGTAATAAGAAAAATAGAGTCACAAATTGTAGATGCACAAACAAACATTAGAACATTTGTTTCATTAAAACAACAAATTGCAAGAAATAGAAATTCATACCCACTAGGCCCAGCAAATTATTCCGTTTTTAGAGAGAGATTTAACTATAAACCAGTAAATGATTATAATGCAAATACTGAAATTGATAATCCATCAGAATACTTTGGTAATTTTGGAGACTTAACAGCTCAAAAAGCAATAACACCAATATCGGTCTTTGATCAAAAGGAATTATCTCCAAGTAAAATCCAAGAAAATCTAGAAGATAAAACAAATTTATTGCCAGATGCTGTTGTAATATCCAAACCAGAGGAGACTCCATAAAAGTTTTTAAGACATTTATTTTATGTTGATAAATAAAACATATAAGGAAAATTAATTATGACTGCTATTATTAAAAATAAGTTTAGAATAAGAAATGCTAAAGATTTTTTAGAAAATCTAGATTCAACTAAACATTCTGTCGATAGAAATCACTATCTATTCATAGGAAAGCCTACAGTTTGGGGAGATGGTAGTCAAAACGATGAGTTATATCCAGTTACTCCATCAGACACCTTAGAAGAAGATGCTCAAATTTGGGATGAGATGTTAGGTCTTAAAAAAATAATAGAAACTCATGGATCTTTAGTAATACCGAGATCTGATTGGGATGCAACTGGAAATACAATATATGCAATATTTGATGACAAGGATTCCAATTTATATAGACAACCATCACAAGAAAGAATAGAATCTGCTTCTATAACAAATAATGTTGCTGGAAATTTTTATGTCTTAAATAGTGATTATCAAATTTTTGTTTGTATTGAAAATGGAAATAATTCTGTTAGTACGGTAAAGCCTGTAAAACCTCCCTCTATAACAGATTTGGTAGATTATAGTGATCAAGATGGATATGTTTGGAAATATGTGACTACAATTCAACAGTCAGACATTGTTAAATTCTTAACTGATAGTTGGATGCCAATAAAAACACTTCTATCAGATGATGGCATTAATGATCAATGGAATATTCAACAAGGTGCTATTAGTGGTGAGGCTTTATCTGTTGTTGTCGAGAGTGGTGGAAGTGGGTATACAAAAGTTCATGATGGCATTATATCTAATCCTCAAAATGTTGGTGGAAAAGGCACAGCAACTCTTACTTCATTGGTGGGTGGAGATGCACCATCTAGTATTATCGATGATTATAAAGACTGTCAAATACATATTGTTGATGGAGATGGACTTGGCCAAATCTACACCATAGAATCTTATGATGGCTCAGTTATAACTTTAACTGAAGAGTGGGAACAAGACGAAGAAGGAATTATTGTAACAAATAGCTCTGAATATAAAATTCTTCCTGCATTATCGATTACATCAAATGGAACATCATCAATTAAATTAAGACCAATTTTAACAGATGGTATTGTTACTAGAGTATTGATAATAGATGGTGGAGAGGGAGCAACACATGCAAGTGCTCAAGTTTTAGATACTGCTGGTGGAAGTGGAGCTTCAATCAGAGTCGTTTTATCTCCACCAAAGGGCTTATTAAATGATCCAGAGAAAGATTTGGGTGCTTTTTTTGTTATGTTAAACTCAAAACTTCAATATACAGAAGGATCTGGAGATTTTCCAATATCTAATGATTATAGACAAATTGGAATAGTAAGGGATGTTCAAGAATTTTCTGGAGCATTAGCTACAGCTCAAACATTGATTGCAACAAAAAAATTGCAACTAACTAATGTGGTAGAAGGTATAAATGGATTGTTTAGATCTGATGAAATAATAACAGACGGCTCAGTTAGTGCTATAGTTTTAGATTATGATTCTACTAGTCAAACTATAACATTCATACAAAATGTTTCTACTGGATATGGAGCATTCTCAACTTCAGCAACATTATCTGGAGCAGATTCTTCGTGTGAGGCAACTATATCATCTGTTATAGACGAAGAAGTTAAAAAGCATGAAGGTGATATTCTGTATCTGGAAAATAGAAGAGCTATATTAAGATCAGAAGATCAAGTTGAAGATATAAAAGTTATCATAGAATTTTAATATAAATAAAACACTAAATGTATTAATGATTTTATTTGCATATGACAAAAATTAACTTGAATCAATCACCATATTTTGACGATTATAATGAGAATAAAAAATTCCATAGAATATTATTTCGTCCTGGTAGAGCTGTTCAAGCTAGAGAATTAACTCAATTACAATCTTCATTACAAAAACAAATTGAAAGGTTTGGTAGTCATGTATTTGAGCAAGGCTCTCAAGTATTGCCTGGAAGTAAAGAGGGTGTTAGGTATGTAAATAATCACCATTTTATAAGAATTGCAATAGATGATAATTATACAACTACTGATACACAAATACAACAATATCTTTTAAACAAAACTTTAGAAAATGATTTAGGTGTCAAAGCTACAGTTATTGGATATAGGTTAGCAGATTCTAATGGTGAAGTAATTTTATATTTAAATTACATAGAAGGTGCTGGCCAACAACAAACATTTTTACGAGGTGATTCTCTACAAACAGTCGATTCAATAACAATTAGTGTTGTAGATGCAGATTATGCAACTGGCACAATATCTTCCGTTATAGTTGAAGAAGGTGTTTACTTTTTTGATGGAAATTTTATATTAGTAGATAAGCAAACACATTTTATAATTCCGCAAAATGTTGAAAATCAATACGCATGGCTGGAAGCACCAACTGCAATAGTAGGTTTGCGAATAACTCAAAGTATAGTTACATTTGAAGAAGATGAATCATTATTAGATAATGCATTGGGAAGTCCAAATTATTCTGCTCCAGGAGCAGATAGATTAAGAATTTCTGCTGATCTAGAACAGTTAAATGATTTAAATGCACAAGAAGCAGATTTTATACAATTATTAAAAGTAATAGATGGTGTTGTTCAAGCAAGAGTTGTTAAAACAGAATATTCAGTTTTAGAAGATACTTTAGCAAGAAGAACTTTTGATGAATCGGGTGACTATTCTGTAAGACCGTTTCAAATACAAGTTAAAGATTTTCTTAGAGATGCAACGAATAATGGTGCTCATAGTGAAAAAGAATTTTACTTTTTGACACAAGATGATGCATTAACTGCTTCCAAACAAATATTTAATGTTGATAATGATGATGGTCGTGCATATCTGGACTATACTAGAAGTGCATGGTTGCCTGGAAAGGATTATGAAGATTTTATAAACTTATGTGAAAATAAACTATCAATTAAAATTGATCCTGGCAAAGCATATGTTAAAGGATATGAAATTGAAAAACTGGCAACAACTATTGTTGACTTTGATAAATCTAGAACAATAAGCTCTAGAAACAATAAATCAATTTCGACACCATTGGGTACATTCTTTTATGTTACAAATATGTATGGCTCTGTGACACCATATGATACTGTAAATTTATATGCAGATATAGTTGAAGTAATTGATGGAACACCACCAACACCACCTAGTAATAAAATTGGAACTGCAAAAGTTCTATCACTAGATTTTTTTACAGGAACATCTGGATCATTAGATGGTACATACAGATTATTTTTATTTGATATAAGAATTGATGATGGAAAGGATCTAGCTCAATTAAAATCAATGTACTCATCTAGTCCAACATTTACTTGTAATTGCTCTCTAGAAAATTTTAGACTCTCTGGAAGTGTTTCTAAATCAACAAATGCAAATGAAATAATTGGTGTTGGAACATCTTGGAAAAATGATGAGAACGAAAGATTGAGAGTAGGAGATTATATTCAAGTATCAAATGGATTGACTGCAAAAAAATATAGAGTCACTAACAATCCAGAAAATGATAATGTTTTATTAGTAGATCCAGATCCTTTAAGTGATGGACATTCCTGGCAAGATGGTTCAACAATAAATTATATCTATTCAATAGCAAATTCAAACTCGGATAAAGTTGGTTTATTATACAATTTGCCAGATGAATTTGTATATTCTATATCAGATGTATCTTATACCAAAACTATTGTTGAAGAAAATTTAACACCTATAGCAGATGAATTGTTAATCAACAACTACAATTTTGATACATTTTCTACTAAAAATTATAGCATTATAAACTTAGCTACTGGTGACTGGTTAGAGGTCGTTCCTTATGTGGCAGGAAATCCAATAGCAGGTAGAGCCGAAGTTGATGTTAATAACAATCAAGTAAATATTTACTTAAATAATGCAGATACTCTGGATGGGGCAACTTTTAATGTATATATTTCTGTGGAAGATACAACATCAACACCAAAAACAAAAAATTTAAATAAAGGATATTTTGATCTATCGGGTGAATATCAAAATACTGGAAGTCCAGGAAAAGGTTTTGTGGTTTCTGGTGGTAAAGATGTCTCTGAAGTATCTTTGAACATACCAGATGTTTTAAGAATAACAAGAGTTGTTGAATCTCCAGATTATAGTACAACTCCATCTTCAAATCAAACCTTGCCAACTGGACACAAAGATGTTACATCAAATTATATTTTAGATGATGGTCAAAGAGATCATTTTTATGATATTGCTAGTGTGAGTTTGCGTCCAGGATCTCCTAGACCAAATGGAAAAATAAGAGTAGAATTTGATTATTTTACTCATACTGGAAATGGAAATTATTTTTCGGTAGATTCATACCCATTCAAAGGTAATGAACCAGAAATGGAATATGAAGAAATTCCAGATTATGTCGCATCAGATGGAACAAAGTATGATTTAACGAGTTGTATAGATTTTAGATCTGTTGTTTCTTCTCCTGGAGGAATTGATACTGGCTTTAATATATCACCAGATTTACCAAATTCATCTTTTACATGTGACTATGAATTTTATCTTGCAAGAAAAGATAAACTATATCTAGATAAGAATGGAAGTTTTTATGTTAAGCAAGGAGTTCCAGATGTAAATCCTGAACTACCAGATGATCCTGATACAGGCATGGTTATTTATGAATTAGATCTTTTGCCATATACTGCAAATAAAGACTCTCTATCTGTATCTTTTAGAGATAATAAAAGATATACAATGAGAGATATTGGAAAGTTAGAAAAGAGAATTAGTAATCTAGAATATTACACAACATTATCACTTTTAGAAACTGACACTAAAAATCTTGTCATAAAAGACGCATTAGGAAATGATAAATTTAAAAATGGATTTTTAGTAGATAACTTTACAACTTTCAGTTCTTGTGATTTGGGGAGTTTAGATTTTAAAGCATCTGTTGATGTAATAAATCAAACAACTAGACCAATAATATTTCAAACTGTTGCCACATTATCGCAAGATACTTTAAGTAATGCTCAAAAAACAGGAGATCTATATACATTACCATATACAGAGACGACTTTAGTTGAGCAAAAGTTAGCCAGTAAAGTTGTCAGTGTAAATCCATTTGAAATACCATCATATGTTGGAAATATAAAATTGACTCCTTGGAGTGATGAATGGAGAGATGTGGTAAATCAAGAGCCATTACTCGTAAAAGATCAATCACTATGGGAAGCAACACAACAAAGTTTTGGGCCTGCTGGAACAACTATTGATTATGCTAGTACAATAAACAACTGGACTGGGGTTTCTATTTCAGAGCCAACTCCAACTGGAGGAATAATACTTCAAGGTGCTGGTCATGCGGTTTTAGAACAACTTCCATTAAAACAACGAAAAAGAGCTAAGAAAACTGGGTTTGTTATAGTACCAGAAGGTTATGCAAATGCTGGTCAAAGAGTTCCAGTAGGGAAAAAAAATTGGATCTCAGACGAATTAAGAAGCACTTTTACACTAACTGGTCAGCAAATAACAACAGAATTTACATCATCATTTGTTGATAGGGGCTGGTCTACTGGTACTAATTTGGGATCTAGAGTAATTTCTACCGATATGGCAGAATTTATTAGAGAAAGAGAAATACAGTTTTCTGCAAGGGGTTTACTACCAAATACACAAGTATTTCCCTTTTTTGATGGTATAGATGTATCAGAGGATTGCAAGCCAGATTCGGGAAATTATGGCGATCAATTAGTATCAGATGGGTCTGGTAAAGTTTCTGGAACATTTAAAATTCCAAATTCTGAGGGAAAAAGATTTAAAACTGGAGATAGAATTTTTAGAATAACAACATCATCAATCAATCAGAAGAATCCACCACCAACTTCTGCTGGAGAAGCAACTTATACAGCAAGAGGTTGGATTGATACACAACAAGAAACAATACTCTCGACAAGATTATTTGAGATTTCTAGAAATACTGTTACCAGTTCTACTGATATTTCTTTATTAGCTGGAGAAACCTTCTCTGCTGGTAGAGCCTGTCCACAAGATCCTATTGCACAAAGTTTCTTCATATATGATGATGGTGGATGTTTTTTAACTAGTGTTGATTTATTCTTTTATAAAAAACCAACTGGAGACTTTCAACCAGATATTACACTTGAAATAAGAAGTGTTAGTGATACGGGCTTACCAACAAATAGAATATTACCATTTGGTAAGGTAATTAAAGGTGTTGAGGAAATAACAACCAATCATATAGATTTAGAAAGTAGGCAAATTACAATAACAGACTCTGAAGGAAATCTTCAAGATGGTGTTTTTGATCTTGGTGAAGATCCCACTGAACAGATGGTAGCCACGACATTTACATTTGAATCTCCCATATATCTAGCACAAGATGAACAATATTGTTTTGTTTTAATTTCCGATAGTAAAGAATATAAAGTTTGGGTTGCACAATTTGGCGAAGATGTAACATCTCGTGATGCTGAAGATTCTTTTAGGGAATTTGGAGAAGCTAATACTAGAATTGGAACAGATGAGACTATACAATCTTTGCCATATCTGCAAGGAACCTTTTTTAAGAGTGAAAATGGTTTAACTTGGACTGAAGATCAAACTGTTGATATTAAATTTAAATTAAATAAAGCACAATTTAATATTTCAATTAATGGTGAAGTTGATTTTGTTAATGATGAGTTGCCATTAAGGGCATTAACATTAGATCCATTTGAAACTAAAGATGGTTCTAGTTTAGTTAGAGTGTTACATCCAAATCATGGACATACCAATCAATGTATGGTTGTTTTTACATCATCAGATGATTTAACTGCTGATTCATTAAATGGTATAGATCCAACTGTATTACTAAGAGCAAGTGGACATAACATTGTACAAACGGAACTTGATCATTATGTAATAGATCTTCGTGATGACAACGAAGCTAACGAAGCTACAGCATCTGGAAGAGTTGGTGGAGGAAATATTGTTGCGAGTGAAAATATTAGATTTGAAGAATTGATGCTACTTACAACACCACTATTACCTCAAGGAACAGATATTTCTTGGAGTATAGAAACTATTACTAGTAAGGGTGTTAATGATGTTTCTGGTAATGCATATGAGAAAGTAGATGCTAGAAATTTCTATCCAAATGAAAAGTTTCTTTTTGATGTGCCAATGCAAATCACATCGACATTAAATGCTAATGTAAATGGTGCATATCCTAATGGAACTGGAGAGCCGTCATTAAAAGTAAGAGCTATATTGAAAAGTACAAATGCAAACTTATCGCCTATTGTAGACGATTCTCGTTTTAGTGTATTTTTGGTAGATAATAGAATAGACAATCCAACAAGCTCTGCTGTTAATTCAGCTTTTGATGATTTGCAAATTTTAACAACAGATGATGCTCCTGCTGTAGGAAATTTGAGCAATAAAATATGGTTTACTAATTCATCAAGTGAATTAACTGGAACAGTGTCTGCAAATGTTGATGAAAGAGCTTTAAATGGATCTGGAACTAAATTTTTATCTGAGGTATCTATTGGTGATGTAATTATTATTGGCGATGGTTCAGATCAAAAAAGGGTTGTTACTGCGGTAAATGATGATGATGTTTTAGTTGTTGATGTTCCATTTAGTCTATCGATTGATGAAGCTACAGTTCATATCAATCCACCAAATGTAAAAATAAAAACTGCCGATCCAGATGTTGCAAGGCATTTAAGTTTGCTTGATGTTGGAAAGTATATAACGATAGATGGTACACTTAATAGAGATATAACAGAAAGTGATTTGGTTAAAGTATTAAAAGTTGATTATACTCCAAACAATACTGTTTTAGATTCAGAATTGAGTTCAGCAAAACTATGTGAAATTACATTAGACCATAAAAACTTAACTGATCCTGGATTTGAAAATGAAAATAATTACACAATCGTTCAAAAAGATCGTTTTGTTGATGAGATTGCACCTTCTGGTGGTAGCTGTTCTGCAAAATATGTTTGTAAAAAATTGGTTGTATCAAGACCATCAAATTCATTAAAAGTATTATTTGATGCAAATAGACACTCTTCTTGTGAGTTGGAACTATATTATAAATTAGAGCCTGTAAATTCAGATAAAAATATAGATGATATTAATTGGGTTAAAGCAGATTTTAATTTAGATGTAAATGGAACACTGCAAGATATAACACCAAATGCAAATGAATTTGAAGGTGAATATTCAGCATACGAAGTGACATTAAATGGGTTACCTAGTTTTGTTGGTGCTCAAACAAAAATTGTAATGAGAGGTGGAAATCCAGCAAGAGTTCCAAAAGTTAAAAACTTTAGAATGATTATTTTGGATGAATAGTATGATAAAAGTTAAAAACAATCCAGATTTAATCAGAGATGAAAGATCTGGAGGAATTATAAACATTGATAATAATGCATATAATTCATACAAAACTAAAAAAAGAATTATAGAGGAAAAGTTACAAAAAGAAAGAGATACGGAAAATAGAATAAATAATCTTGAAAAGAAAATAGATTCTGTTGAAGAAAAGTTATCAAAAATTTTGGATGTATTAACAAATGGCAACACCTAAAACACTAGCAGAAAAAACAGCAATTTATCAAAATGATAGCTTTTCAATTTGGTTACAAAAAACTAATATTGTAGCTAAAGAACAGGGCAATTTAAATGATCTAGAAGCATTAGTATTAGATGCTATAGATGATAGTGAAGATACATTGAATTTGGTTAATGCGATTAATTGGGTTTATACAGAATCTTTAAAAGAAGCTAGAAATATTTTAATTAAAGCTATAGGAATGAGTTAATATGGCAATAGCAGGAAACTTTAAAAATGCAATAGCAACCGTAGCAGATACAGATGGATTTGTTGCAGTATATACAGCACCAGTTGATAAAACATCTTATGTTATAGAATGTGATATTGCTTGTCTTGAAAGTAGTGGTGTTCAAGTTTCTGTTAGATTACAAAAAGCAGACACATCAACTGCTCATATTGTAAAAAGTGCTCCAGTACCAGTTGGGTCTGCTATTCAAGTAATAGATGGTCAAAAAATTGTTTTAGAGCCTGGAGATGCTTTAGAAGTTAAATGTGAAACAACATCATCTAGTGTAGATGTTGTTGTTTCTTTAGTAGAAGATGTTAATATCTAATTAAGAGAATGTAATGGCTTACATAGGAAATGCTAGAACATTATTGATTGTCGGAACAAATGTTAGAGACGATCTAGTGCCAGGATATTCAGATCCACTACAAACTACTGGCCCATTTGATAAAACTTCTTTTCAATTAAGTCAAGAAGTGCCAGGAGGTCACGAACTAAATGTATCTGTATTCAGACAAAAATATGTTATAGAAGAATTAATAGAAGATACAATAGAAGTAGATATAGTTTCTGATCCCACATCTTTAAAAATTATTTCTTCTGATACTTCTATAGCAAGTTCTTTATCTTTAGCACAAGAAAATGAAAATCTTATAATAAATGGTTCATCAAATTCCAATAATAATAGATCATTCAAAATATTAGATGTCATTTATAATGGAATAACTATAGAAATAATTTTACAAAAATTAGGAGGAGAAACTTCCACTACTGGAGAAACTCTTTCATTAAATTTAGGTAAAGTTGGTTTTTGGGAAATTCTAGAACCAGAAATAGATTATATAATCTCTGGTATAAATTCTCAATACAATAGATTAATTGAATTAACAGAAGCACCACAATTAAATGATAAAGTTTATGTTGTTCATAAAGGTGATGCAACATATAATTTTGTTCCATCACCATATTCTGTTGGCCCAGATCAATTACAAGAAAATTTAAGAAACTTTGTAACAGATAGATTTACTGCATCTAGTGATGACACATTTGAATTGTCACAAGATGCTGTTAGTTCATCATCTATTGAAGTTTATGTTGATGGTGTTTGGAAGGAAGGTAGAGATTCTGGAGAAATTAATCCAGACTCAGATTGGGAACTATCTTCAGATGGAACTCAAATAGTTTTTGATAATGTGATAAGTTCTGGAAGAGTTGTAATAAAACATTTAGGATTTTCTACAATATCTAGAAGGTCTGCATTATCTCCTGGACAAGCTGGAAGTGTTGCAGATGGATCTATTACAGCACCAAAAATTGCTAATGGTGCTGTATTATCAGATAAATTGGGAGATGGTTCGGTAACTACAAGTAAGATTTCTAATAATTCAGTAAATGGAGCAAAAATATTATTAAATAATAATGAAAATTTGAGGGGGAAAAAATTAGATAATACAGATACTGCTTTAATAAAAGTTAATTCTGATGATTCTACACACATAAGTTCTGTGGGGAAAATTGTTGCTAAAGTAGATGGTGTTGAAAAAATTAATATAACATCTACAGAAGTAGAACCAAGTAGTACAGATATTATATCTTTAGGAACATCTTCAAAAAAATTTAAAGATTTGCATATATCTGGCTCTGCAACAACTGGTGATTTATTAGTAAATGGTAATATAACTGTTACTGGTACTGTAGATAGTGGTGACATTTCAGACATGAAAACTGAGTTGCAAGATTTGAGAGATGAGATAGCTTTAATGCATCCAGTTGGTAGTATATCATTATGGGTATCTAACACATTACCAGATGCAACTAATTGGAAAATTTGTGATGGCTCTGCTATATCTAGAACTACTTATGCAACTTTATTTGCATTAATTGGCACTACATTTGGATCTGGAGATGGACATTCAACATTTAATATTCCAGATTTGAGAGGAAGGTCTGCTATAGGTAAAAAGAGCACATCAAGTATTGGAAGTAGTGATGGTCTTACAGAGGTTAATAGAAATCACTCACATACTCATAGTGGAGCTCCCCACACACATGATTTGAGTAATCATACTCATGTAGTAAAAAAACATAATCATGAAATTGATCAAGATGCTGGTAGCACAGAAACATTAAATATTACTTCTTCTGGTCAACATAATACAACTATAGATATTTCACATGGTCATACAGCATCTAGTGGTAAATCTGATAGTAACATATCTATAAATGATGACGGCCATAGTCATTCAATTACAGATAATGGACATGATCACGGGGGGTCTACAGTATCTGCAAATACTAGATTATGGATCAGATCAAATGAAGCATCAAATTCTAGTAATAATGTAAGTAGATTTAATGATGCAACTGCTCTATCTTCTGATGGAACAGGAACCAGTCCTCGTGTTAAAAAAACAAGTGCAGAATCACATTCTCATACAATTAATAGTAGCACCACTGGAATTTCAATTAATTCTAATACTGCTGGAATTTCCCTTACAGATTCAAAGCATAGTCATAATATAACAGTAAGTTCTTTATCTTCAAGTAAAACCGATACTGGCGGACAACATATTCATAGCTCTTCTAGCATAGTTGGAAAATTGGGGAAAATAACTGATGGTGGAGTATCTGGAGACGTAGATCAAGATTCTGGCACACCAAGCAACAATAATACTGGGTCTGCTTCATATAGTGGAAATAGTGGATCTACAACAATTCCACATTTAACATTAAATTATATAATAAAGGTGAGTTAGATGGGAAAATATATTGGAAGAAATATACCATATGGTCTTTTTGAGAGTCAAGATTTATCATCTGATGCTGATGGAACAAAAACTATATTTCCATTAATTTATAATGTTCCTAATTCTGCTTCTATATTGGTAATATATTCTGGAAGTGTTTTACAACCAGTAGTAGACTACACCATCACAGAAGCTGGCTCTAAAGTTCAGTTTAATGATGCACCAGATTCTGGACTTAGTTTACATATATTATATCTTGGTAGAGAACTACTAGTTCCATCAACAATAGGAAATTCACCATTATTAGTTCAAATTGAAGCTGACGGCATAGAATCTGAATATGAGATCACCACCACACTAACTTTAACACATCATGGTCTTATAATCTTTAAAAATGGTGTTCAGCAAAGACATGATCATGATTTTTCAATAACTGAAACAAATAAAGTTTCATTTATTCCACCCCCATCTAATGGCGATAAGTTAGATTTTTATATTGTTGGTGCTGAAAGGTCTGATCTAGTAACTGTTGGTGAAGGAACTATTACAACTTCCAAATTAGATGATGGTGCAGTGACTCCAGATAAAATGAATCTGAGTTTTAGCACATATAGTCCAACTGTAACTACATTTGAGAGCATGGTATCTAGTACAATAGTAGAAGAAGCTGACTACCAAGAATTCAATACCCATGTGAAAGCTAGAATAAAGATACGAACTACTTTGTCTGGAACAGAAGATAATAAAATTCGTGTTACACTACCAATAAATAATGATGGAAGTGCTTTTATATCATCATCTGCAACAATAGTTTCAGATGAAAGCATAGAAAGTGGTATTGTGAGGTGGGGATCTGACAATAGTGTAGATATTTATCGACAATTTGGGGTAAATTATACATTAGATACTCATACAATAGAAATTTCTGTGGAATACAAAAAATAATTTAAAAAAAGCCAAAAATAATTAAAAAAAAGTATTTTTGGATATATAAATAATTATACTTATTATACTAAAGTAAGATTTCTTTATTATTTTCAATATCATATATAAATTGCATTGATACTCAAATTTCAAGAAAATTAAGATTTTTTCTAAAAATCTTGCATTTTTTTATCTGATTATGAATTTTGAGTGACTATTCTTAATTATATAAAAAAACACAAACACAAAAAATTTATTCTAAAATAAGGAATATTAAAATGGCTATAACCAAAATTCGTGGAACCTCACAAATTAAAGGTGGTTCGATTACCAATGCAGAAATTTCTGCAAGTGCTGGTATTGAACTAAGTAAACTCGCAGAAGGTGCAGAACTCATTAAACGTGACGGATCAGTAGCATTCACTGGTAATGTTGACATGGGAAGCAACAAGGTAACTAATGTTGCTGACGGTGTAAATGCTGGAGACGTAGCAAATAAAGGTCAATTAGATGCTGAAGCAAGTGCTCGTGCGGCTGCTGACGCAACCCTTCAAGCTAATATCGATGCTGAAGCTGTAGCTCGTGCGGCTGCTGATTCTGCATTAGATGTAAGAATGACAACTGCTGAAGCTGATATTGATGCTTTAGAAGTTGCTGTTGCTGATGAAGCTACTGCTCGTGCGGCTGCTGACGCAACCCTTCAAGCTAATATCGATGCTGAAGCTGTAGCTCGTGCGGCTGCTGATTCTGCATTAGATGTAAGAATGACAACTGCTGAAGCTGATA
>Ga0129342_1000188_pt1 | contig 24404 bp, 10 predicted proteins | sample CPBDNA_5_FD_94426 | JGI IMG/M metagenome (GOLD analysis project Ga0129342, IMG submission 94426) | Freshwater to marine salinity gradient microbial communities from Chesapeake Bay, USA - CPBay_Sum_15_0.2_DNA | ecosystem: Environmental > Aquatic > Marine > Coastal | place: USA: Chesapeake Bay...
ATCCCCCGTCTGGAGTATGAGTTTGGTCAGATGACCCCTGACGGTGCCCGCTGGATGGATCCTACGATCGACACCGATGCCCTGGATGAGATGCTGGCAGACCTGTGACACCCGACACACTGGTCCGGGGGTCTTGACCTGACCCCCATTCCTCTGTATATTAAAAGAGTCAAAGACATCCAACCCATGACCGCTCTCAACCTCTCCGCTGCCGACTCCGCTGCTCTTTCCTTCTACGAAGCGAATCTCTCCTACGTTGAAGGGTTCGGTCTGTCGAACCTGGACCGTGATGAGCGCCTGTTGTTCCGTAAGGGTAAGAAGGTTCTGGAGACCATCGCCACCGCTACCAAGGTTGCTCTGAACCCCCGCTCTGCCGAAGCAACCCGCTGGACCCCTGAGGAGTATGCTGCCCTGGCTGCTGCCTACATCCGCCATGGTGCCGATGAGCGTGCTTGCCTTGCTGAGTTCCGTTGCTACTCTGAGCGCCACACCGACTACGCCGTGCGCCTTGCTGTTAACTCCTGCAAGTTCCTGGATAGTTCCGTGAAGGATGCCAAGGGGTTGCACGACTACGCTAACGGGTTGCTGGGTGCTCTTCAGGACCTCGGGGGTGCTCGCTTCCAAGGACGCCGCTGAGGGTTGGGGGACACCCCCCCTTCGTGCTACAATACTCTCAAGTCAACCAACCATCATGCGTTACGTTTCCACCTCCAACCTGTCCACCCGTGCCATGGAGTGGGTGCCCGTCCGTGACGACGACACCCAACCCTCTTATGAGGGAAAAGTCCCCCGCTTCTCCGCTGTTGACCTGGCAGGGGTCTACCGTGACACTGCAGGGTATCGCTTCCCCCACCGCTGCCCTGTGAGTGGGTATGCTTACGAGCGCCAGGAGCGTTGGGGTTTTGGGTGACCCTCTGGGTGCGTGTTTCGGCAGTGCCCCCGCCGCCGCCCCCGTGCGGTCGGGGCGCGTTATATAAAACCCATGGGTCCCTTTAAGCTATAAAGTCTTGCTTTCACGAGCTCTTTATAAAACTCACAACTTTTCTATATAAAACTAAAATGAAAAGAAAAATACCTCAAATGCAAAAAAATCCCGGAGAAAATTTTACAACCGTAGAAGTCGATCCAGTGACTGGAGAGTATTATGTTACAATTCCTGAGTGGATTCTAAGTGAATATGGGTGGTATGAAGGCACCGAAGTAAACATGGAGGTTGATGGAGACTGTATTGTAATTACGGAAGTCCGTAAAAACTGAATATGTTGACTTCATATAGATAATGATGTATGATTAATGATGTAACGTTACTTTCTTATGGCTAAAGGATTTACAGTAAAAGCAAAGGCACCGACACCAAGCGATAAGACCGAATGGGATTATGATAAAGCACGGGAGATGATTAGGGGCAAATCGATTGTCTTTTGTCTTCCAGGTCGTGGGGTGTCATACACATACCTGAAAAATTTTGTACAACTTTGTTTTGATATTGTACAATCAGGTGGAAGCATTCAAATCTCCCAAGACTACTCATCGATGGTAAACTTTGCAAGATGCAAGTGTCTTGGAGCAAATGTATTGAGAGGACCTGACCAGATTCCCTGGGATGGTAAGCTCAAGTATGATTATCAATTGTGGATTGACAGCGATATTGTGTTTAACACTCAGAAATTTTATCAATTAATTCTATTAGATAAAGATATTTCGAGTGGATGGTATTGTACGGAAGACGGGCGGACGACCTCTGTCGCACATTGGATGGAAGAGGATGATTTCCGCAATAATGGTGGAGTTATGAATCATGAAACTCTTGAAACCATGGCAAAACGCAACAAGCCATTTACTGTTGACTATGCAGGATTTGGATGGTTGATGATTAAGCATGGAGTCTTTGAGCATCCAGAAATCAAGTATCCCTGGTTTGCACCTAAGATGCAAGTCTTTGAGTCTGGTGAGGTTCAGGACATGTGTGGAGAAGATGTATCGTTCTGTTTAGATGCAAAAGAAGCTGGATTTGAGATCTGGTGTGATCCTCGCATTCGCGTTGGACACGAGAAGACAAGAATACTCTAAGATGTCTAACGAATTTTACAATGTCTATAATGGGGAAGAATTATTATATTCTAACTTGACTGAGGAAGAATTCTTTGATAAAATGGAGGACCTGTCAATACAGTTTTACAACAACCAGACAGGTGCTCCAAGACCTGAAGCATTAAAAATAGAAATTACTACAGAAAATCATTATGGCTAAAGCAAAAGTTGGATTGAATAAGAGCTCATACTCACCTGGACCTCCTAAAAAGTCTCGTCAAGGAACTGGCAATGGTACTAAATATTCCGCAACTTCTCGCAATGGAGCGCGTAAGAAATATAGGGGACAGGGTAAAGGTTAATATTACACAAATGGGGGTATGAATCCCCCTTTTTTGTGAAAATAAATAAAATTAGGGATAGCAACCCCTTTAAAAGTTCTGTTTTGTACAAAACAGGATCTAAAATGGGAAACAAAAAGGTTGATAGAGACCAACAGTACATGATGGAAATGTGGGGAACATCACATCTTGTTACTGATTATGGTTCATTGAGAATGCTTAATTCAAATGGTCAATTTTTACAAGAAATTGCCAATCCAGAGATCGAACACCAGCTTAGAAAACAGACAGAATTGCATAAAAAAATTCGTAATGACAATGATTACGATGATTGGGAGTATGGAACAGAGCCTTCTTATGGTAGACCTTGGAAGTAAATATAAATAAAGCAAGAAAACTTCTTGACCAATGACAGTAACGAGGATATCAAGAGCATTTAAGGACATTAGTTTGTCTTTTGAACCACATCCTGTTACAAAAGACCTACCAATATTAAAAAATGAGAATGCAATTACGAGATCTGTCCGCAATTTAGTTGAAACTATCCCAACAGAAAGGTTTTTTAATCCTCTGTTGGGATCTGATGTGCGTTCAACTCTATTTGAATTCGTTGATTATGGTACTTCAAGTATTATTGAAGAAGAAATTCTCGCAACAATTGCCAATTTCGAACCAAGAGTTGGTGATGTTGAAGTAGAAGCAGTACCACAACCTGATAATAATACATTTGAGGTTACTATTTTCTTTAGAATTATAGGTCAAGATACTCCAATTCAACAATTTTCATTCTTATTAGAGGCAACCAGGTAAGATATGCCTTTTACAAAGTTTACAAATTTAGATTTTGATCAAATAAAGACTTCTATCAAGGATTATCTCCGTGCAAATTCAAATTTCACGGATTTTGACTTTGAAGGATCTAATTTTTCGATATTAATTGACACTTTAGCATATAATACTTACATTAACGCCTTTAATGCAAATATGGTTGTCAATGAATCCTTCTTGGATTCTGCAACTTTAAGGGAAAATGTAGTTTCTTTGGCAAGAAATATTGGGTATGTACCTCGTTCTCGGAGTTGTTCCAGAGCAACGGTTAGTTTTGATATAGAAATTGCAAATAATAACAATACACCAACAATAACACTACAGGAAGGTCTGGTTTGTGTTGGTGCAGTGGATAATAGCAATTATATTTTCTCTATTCCTGAAAGTATTACAACTGTTGTAAAGACCGTAGGTAGTAAAAAGATAGCATCTTTTAGTAATATAGAAATCTACCAGGGAACTTATGTTAAAAATCAGTTTATTGTAAATGGTTCTCTTGATCAACGATTTATTCTAGATAATTCTTTTATTGATACTTCAACTATTGTTGCAACGGTAAAGGGACCAGGAGTATCTTCTGGTGGTAGACAGTATTCGAGAGTAGACAATATTTTAAATTTAAATAAAGATTCTGAGATCTATTTAATTCAAGAAGTTCAAGATGAAAAGTATGAACTTCTATTTGGTGATGGTTATTTTGGCAAAAAATTAGAAAACGAATCTGTTATAACAGTATCATATATCATTACTGATGGTGAGGAGGGTAATGGTGCTGCAAATTTTGCATATGCTGGAAGAATCCTTGATAGTTTATCGGAAGTAGTTGTCCCATCAAATACAAATAGCATAACAATAACAACCATTAATGCCTCAGCAAATGGTGGATCAATTGAAGGTCTTGATTCAATTAAATACTTTGCTCCACGCATTTACTCCTCACAACATCGCGCAGTAACCTCCAGAGACTATGAGGCAATTGTGCAATCAGTTTATCCTAATACAGAATCTGTATCTGTTGTTGGTGGTGAGGAACTAGATCCACCACAGTACGGTAACGTAATTATTAGTATTAAACCAAAAAATGGAGATTATATATCCGATTTTGACAAGCAATCAATTCTCTCAAAGTTAAAAAACTATAGCATTTCTGGTATTAATCAACAAATTGTTGATTTGAAAGTTTTATATGTTGAAATCAATAGTGCTGTTTATTACAATAGTTCTCAGGTTACGAATGTAAATGATCTTAAGACTAATATTACATCGGTACTGAATACATTTGCAAGATCAAATATTAATAAATTTGGTGGGAGATTTAAGTATAGTAAATTATGCCAAACCATTGATAATGTAGACAATGCTATTACATCAAATATAACAAGAATTGTAATAAGAAGAAATCTTAAAGCATTGATTAATCAATCCGCACAGTATGAACTTTGTTTTGGCAATAGATTCCATATCAATGCAGAGGGATTCAATATTAAGAGTACAGGATTCACTCTTGCGGGAAGGACGGGCACATTTTACTTCACAGACGTGCCCGGAAGCGGCAGTATGGGTGTTCTTTCGATCGTTAGGGATATTGATGAAGTTGGTAAGTATGAAGTCGTTATAAAGTCTGCTGGAACCGTTGACTACGCCAAGGGTGAAATTATTATCAATACAATAAATATAACTTCAACTACATCTGCTAACAATGTTATAGAAATACAAGCATTCCCAGAATCCAATGATGTTATTGGACTAAAAGACTTGTATCTATCATTTTCTGTTGCTGATAGTACCATAAATATGGTTAAGGATACCATTACATCTGGCGAACAGATATCTGGCGTCGGCTATAAAGTTACTTCAAGTTACTTAAACGGAGAACTAAAGAGAGGATAAAATGATACAAACGGGCTTTGAGAAAAGAGTTAAAGTTCAGCAAATAATTGAAAGTCAACTACCAGAGTTTATACTTACCGAAAGTCCAAAAGCAGTAGACTTTTTAAAACAATATTACGTATCCCAAGAATTTCAAGGAAGTTCTATAGATTTATCTGATAATTTAGATCAGTATCTAAAGATAGATAATTTATCTCCAGAAGTAATATCTGGAACAACAACACTTTCTGCTGATATTACTTCTACAGATGAGACTATAACTGTTTCATCCACTAAAGGATTTCCATCTGAGTATGGTCTTTTGCAAATTAATAGTGAGATTATAACTTATACTGGCATATCTGGAAACTCTTTTACTGGTTGTATTAGAGGATTTAGTGGAGTAACTTCATATGAGTCTGAGTTAAATCCCGAAGAATTAGTATTTGAATCTACCGTAGCATCATCTCACACATCTGGAGATAGTGTTAAAAATCTTAGCAGTCTATTTCTTAAAGAATTCTATAACAAATTAAAGTATACATTTACTCCAGGACTAGAAAATGTAGAATTTGTATCTGATCTTGATGTTAATAACTTTGTAAAAGAAGCAAGAGGTTTTTATCAGGCAAAGGGAACAGAAGAATCCTATAAAATTTTGTTTAAAGTATTATATGGCATTTCTCCAAGAATCATTGATTTAGAAGATTATTTGACAAAACCATCTTCAGCAAATTATAGAAGAAGAGAAGTATTAATTGCTGAAGCAATATCTGGAGATCCAAATCGACTTGTTGGTCAAACTATTGTAAAATCAACAGACAGTGAAACAAAAGCATCAATATCTGAAGTAGAAATATTTACAAGGTCTGGTATTCAGTCATACTATAAGATTGGACTATTTGTTGGATTTAATGATAAAGATTTAATTGATGGTATCTTTAACATTCAACCAAAAACAAAGGTTGTGCGACCAGTATCAGTTGGTGATACAGTTATTACAGTAGATTCTACTATTGGATTTTCAAACTCTGGAATTATTGTCTCTGGAGGCAATACAATCACATATAAATCAAAAACTGTTAATCAGTTTTTAGATTGTTCCAATGTTACTTCTGCCATTCCAACTGCTGCCGATCTAAGATCTGATGAAGTATTCATTGGATATGAGGATGGTGATTTATCTAAAAAAGTTGAACTCAGTATTACTGGTGTCCTTTCAAAATTTGAATCTACTGGTGATATTACAACAACCGTAGAAGGTGAAAGAATTTACACTAAGAATGTAGGAGAAAAGATTTTAAATCCAGAAACAAATAAAACTAAGAAGCAATTATTTGCAAACAGTTGGATTTATAATACTAGCTCTAGATTTGAAATTGAAACTACCACTGGACAATCAAATATTAGATTAAAGTCCACAATTGATGATTCGAGTTTAAAAGTTGGAGATTATGTTGATATACTTAGTGGGCAAACTGAAACGGTTCTCCATAGCAATGCTTTAGTTTCTACAATCGATAAGGATACCAAACAAGTAACTCTTGATAATTTAGATCCATTCCAATTTGATGAAAATGTAATTTACACTATTAGGAGAAATGTTAATACTGCTTCAAGTGATGGAGCACCAATTGCTTATGGAAATGATACAATAATAAGTGATGTCCAAAATGTTTACAATGATCTGGATGGATATGCATATGTAGCGTCCAATTCTTTACCATCTTATACTTTAAATGAGAATATTTTAAGTGCATCTGTTTCATCCACATCTGGAAGTGTTCTTCAGGGTTACAATCCAAACACAGAGAAGTTTAGCATCATTTCATTTGAAAATGAGGTTCCTTTCATCACTGGTGATGAAATTTATTACACTTTTTCATCAACTTCTATCAATGGGTTGGAAGAAGGATATTATTATGTGCGCGTTTTATCCGAGTCAAATAAAATCAAGTTATATGCATCAAGATCTCTTATTGTTGGTGATAACCCAGTAGAGTTTACTTCTAGTGGTGCAGGGACACATACATTTACACTCTCATCGCAGAGAAGTGGACAAATATATCCACAAAAACTTTTAAGAAAGTTTCCATTAATTCCAAATATAACAAATAGTAAAAAAGTTCCAACTATTCCGGGTTCTACAGGATTACTTTCTGATGGTGTAGAAATTATTAACTATAAGTCTACAGATAAAATTTATTATGGACCTCTAGAAAAAATAGTAGTATATAATGGGGGAACTGACTACGATATAATTTTCCCACCTGAAATTGAAATTACGGGTAGTGCATCACTTGACGCATTATCTACCCCAGAAATTACTGGAAATGTTAAGGAAATAAAAGTAGATCCACAGGATTTTGATATTGTCAATGTTCTATCTGCATCATTAAGTGGTGGTAATGGATCTGGTTGTGTTTTAGAACCAGTATTGGAAAACAGATATCGTGAAATAGAATTTGATCCCAGAATGTCATATTCTTCTGGTGGAGTTGATCCAACAGCAGATACGATCACTTTCTTAAAACCACATTATTTAAGAAATGGTGATGCACTTGTTTATGTTTATGATGGTGATTATCCAATTGGAATTGGTACATATAAGGGTTCAAATTTAGATCAGAATACAAGATTGGGTGCAAACTCAGTTTACTATGCAGAAATTGTTAGTGATAAGTCCATTAAAATATACAATTCGTTTAATAATTATTCTGCAGGAATCAACACGGTAGGATTTACTACGGCATTTACTGATGGAATTCATAAGTTTAGATTATTCAATGGAAAAAATACTTTAAAATCTATCAAGGTAATCAATCCTGGAGAAAATTATCAATATAAAAATTTAAAAGTAAAACCAGAATATATTTCTACAACTGAGAATTCCATCAATTTTATAAATCATGGTTTTTCTGATGGGGAAGTTGTAGTTTATCATGCTGATGGAGCACTATCACCAATTGGTGGATTGATAGATTCAACTGAGTATAGAATTTTAAAAGTTAATGATAATTCTTTCAGACTGGCGAGCAATTATGATAATTATGTGAAAAAATTGTCTGTCAATTTAACTGATCGTGGTGCTGGATATCATTCATTTGCATATCCAAGTATTCAAATTTCTGTAGATGTTGAATATGATGGCGTCGTTGGTGTTATTACCGCAACACCTATCGTAAGAGGAACAATTAGTAATGTATATTTGCATGAGAATGGTCTTGGATATGGATCAACAATATTAAATTTCCACAAAAAACCAAATATTAGAATTAAAACAGGAAAAGGTGCTGAATTAAAACCAACTATAATCAATGGAAAGATTACCAGAGTTGAGGTGGCAAATGGTGGAAGTGAATATACTACAGCACCAGATTTGGCAGTATTAGGAGACGGCGTTGGTGCCAAACTGAGAGCTATTGTTAGTGGTGGTAAAGTAGTTAAAGTAGTAGTTATAAATTCTGGAATTGGATATAATAGGGACACAACTTCAATTTCAATTACTCCTGTAGGTAGAAATGCAATTCTAGACTCCTCTGTAAGAAACTTAACATTAAATAACCATAACAGATTTGGTAATCAAGCACTTTTAGACCTTGAAAATGACTTACAGTATGGTCTTATTGGATATACAAAAAATATTGGAAATCTTTATTATAATGAAATTCCAGGAGATCATTCTAAAATTATTGGATGGGCGTATGATGGAAATCCAATATATGGCGCATACGGATATGCAGATCCTGAAGATATTGATTCTCAAATTAAAATATTACAAAGTGGATATACTAAATCATCAACTAATATAATAGACAGACCATCTGGTTTTGATGTAGGATTTTTTGTAGAAGATTATAAGTTCGATTCTTCTGGTGATCTTGATGAACATAATGGCAGATATGAAAGAACACCAGAATTTCCAGATGGTGTATATGCATATCATGCTTCCATCACTGCCGATGGAAATAATTCAAAATTCCCATACTTTATAGGGAATACCTATAGGTCAAATCCAACTACACAATCTATAAATCAAGATTTTGATTTTAATAATTCTAGTCTTTTAAGGAATACTTTCCCATATAAAGTTAGAGAAAAGTATTCAAATAATGATTTCATTGTAGAACCTTATGAAACTCTGGTACAAAGCGCAGTCATTGATTCTGTAAGTAAAGGATCGGTTGATGAGATTGCAGTCAATTATCCTGGTTTTGGATATAGGGTAAATGATCCCTTAGTATTTGATAATGCTGAAACAAATGGTGGTGGATTGTCTGCATATGTTGAATCTGTAACAGGAAAAACAATTCTGAGTGTGGGAACTACATTTATATCATATCAAGATGCACTTTTAACATGGGAAGACTATGACGAGGTTTCTGTACAAATTTCACCTTCCCATGAATTTATCGATGGTGATCAAATAGCAATTTCTGGATTATCTACTTTTGTTTCCAACCTTTCCAAAGTACACAAAATTGGCGTATCCACGGAAGCAACAAAACTTGCTTCGCAGGTCGAATCTAATTCTGTGGTTGGATTAGTAACGGATATATTTGTGATTAATATTCCCCAATCAGTGTCAACAGGTACAACAGTCTCTGTTGGTAGTGAAAGAATGTCTGTTTTGGGTACATACCCCGAGAACAAGGTTATAAGGGTTCTCCGGGGTCTTGTAGGGTCTTCTCATACAGTTGGTAGTGATGTTATTGTAAGTCCAGATAAGTTTACACTACCAGTTAAAACAGATTATTTTGTTTCTAAGAAGAATGACAAAATATTCTTTAATTCTGTACAATCTATTGGTGTAGGTGCAACGCCAGGTATATCCATTGATAATCAATACTTTATTGGGGATAAGTACAATCAGGTATCTGTTCCAACTCAAAGCATTTATATTCCAAATCACCCATTCCAAAATTCTCAGGAAGTAACTTTTGAAAGAGTTCCTGGATCACAGGCATTTACAGTTTCTGATGAACCATCAAGCACCCAATATTCTATTCCACGGAGTGGTAATAGTGATACGTTATTTGTCATCAATAAATCAAAAGATTATATTGGATTATGCACTCAGGTCGAATTAACTACATCTACCAATGGTCTATATTTTAGAAATGTTAATTCCAATAATGATAGTAGAGATTATCGCTATTCATTAACATCCAATTTTGATCAAGTTACCGCAAAAGCGGAAAAGATTGTAGCAAGAGTTTCTGTATCAACTGATCATGGTTTACTTGATGGTGATATTATTAACCTATCAGTCAAACCAAATCAGTCTGTTGGAATAGGAACTTCTACATCAGTTTATGTAAAATACAACTCATTATTTGATAAATTGCTTATCAACCCAGTTGGTTTTAACTCATCATCAGTAAATCAAAATGAAAATTCATTAACATTAGTTGATCATGGTCTTAAGACCGCCGATAAAGTTTTTTATGATGCTACTGACCAAATAATATCTGGATTAAATACTGGAACATATTATGTCTATAGAATAGATGATGATAATATTAATTTGACAAATACTAGATATGATGCCACATCAAATCCCCCATCGGTAGTAAGTTTTGGATCTACTGGTGGATCGTACCAACAACTATCTAAAGTCAATCCAAAAATACATGTTATAAGAAATAACAATCTTGTATTTGATGTCTCACATCCTTCATTAAGTGGATATAATTTTAAAATTTTCTATGATAATAATTTTAATAACGAATTAGTTTCTATAGGATCAACTACAGAGTTTACTACAATTGGTTTGGGAACCGTTGGTGTAACTACTACAGCAACCTTTACATTAAAATATAATGATAATTTGCCAAGTAAATTGTATTATCAATTGGAAAAGGGTGGATTTATAAGCACGGCAGATAGGGAAGTAGATAATTATTCAGAAATACTATTCACTAATAGTGAATATACAGGAACATATAATGTAAGTAATGTTAAAGATTTAACATATGATATATCTTTAGGTGCTATTCCAGAAAATTTAAATTATAATCAAGCATCTACAAGTACACTTAATTATTCATCAACATCTACAAATGTAAGTGGCGGTGTATCTAAGGTTAAGATTTCATCTGGTGGATCAAATTACAAAAAAATTCCCACATTTGTGGAAATAGTTTCAACTTCTGGTCAAGATGCTGATGTTTCTCTTTCATCATCATCTATCGGTAGAATTAATTTGACGACAATTGAAGATCCTGGATTTGATTTTTCATCCGATAAAACACTATCACCTCAGGCATACATATCTCCGCTCATAAGTCTATCTAACAATGAAAAAATAGATGATATTGAGATCATATCTAGTGGTTCTGGATATACAACCCCACCAGATTTAGTAGTTGTTAACCCAGAAGATGGATCTGTGTATGAAGATGCTGTTATAGAGTGTGAAATTCAAGGATCGTCAATATCCAGAGTTAACATAATAGAAGGACCTAAAGGATTATCTTCTGTTAGATCTAAAATTTATGCTACAAATAATAGTAACGGGGTTTCCGTAACTAAGGCATACTCATCATCTTCTGGAATAGTTACATGTGTCTTATCAACTCCAATTTCGGGATTTAGACCTTCTACAGTACCATTTTCTGTTGGGGACATGATTTATGTTGAGGGTATGAAAAAAGATTCTACTGATGACAGTGGTACAGGATTCAACTCAGAAGATTATAACTACACTCTCTTTACTGTATCTGCATATAGAAATACCAATCCTGCAGAAGTTGAGTATGATCTATCAGACTACACTTTAAATGCGGGAGTAGTTGAGACTAACCAAAATTCCTTTGCCAATATAATTAATCAATCATCATACCCAACATTTAATGTTTTACAAAGTCCCAAATATTTTACAGTCGGTGAAAAAATTCTAACAAAATCAAATGATTCGGTAGTTTTGAGAGATTTGATTGTTTCTGATAATCTTGATGATTCTATAAAAGTTTATGGATCTTACATCTTAAGAAAAAATGATGTAATTATTGGAAAAGATTCTGGAACTGTAGCTACAGTAAGTAATATTGTAGAAAACAATAGTGGCATATTTAAAGTTGATTACAGTTTAGTAACAAATTATGGGTGGTCCAACGATACTGGTAAGCTTAGTGAAGATTATCAAGTTCTTCCCGATAATGACTATTATCAAAATTTATCTTATAGTATAAAGAGTCCTATAACATATGATCAATGGGTAGATCCGGTAAACAGACTTGTACATACAACGGGTTTAAAAAACTTTGCAGATACTGAAATTTTAAGTTCAAAAAAAGTTTCTGCTGGAAATACAGCATCTTCAGTAAGTTTTGCATTGATTGACTTTATTAGTGATAATAGAGTTGATACAATCAATAGTTTTGATCGAGCAATAGACTTTGATGTAATTTCAAATAGATCAAAATTCTTAAAACTACGCAATAAAAAATTAAGTGATTATATCTTATGTAAAACCAATAGAGTTCTAAGTATTGATAATATTAGCCCATTGTTCAATAACACCAGTTCAAATCAATCATTTAGATTAAATTATTCTACTATCGATAGATTTGTTACTACTAGAGGTTATAATAGATTTTTAGTCCAATTTGTTGGAGTTGGTACTAATAGTGATGAAAGGCAGGTTTCTGAGGTTGTTGTTGTCAATAGCAAGGATAATGATCCAATAATTGTTGAAAAATCATCCATTTTTACTGGTAAAAATAAATTAGGTGATATTGAAGCGATAAAGTATAGTAATACAGAAACGAGTGTCAACTTTTATCCAACAGATATTTACGGATCTGATTATGATATTAAGGCAATTAAAAATGAGTTTAATAGCACACTTGCAGGAATCAACACAGAAACACTAGGATTTGTCAACTTGATAGGTAGCAATTCAATAGTTGGTTCTGGATTATCATCAACTTTATATTCAATTAATTCAAATGATATAGAGTCTTTATTTGTAAATATAGAGTTAACTGATAATACAACGAAGGATAAAACCCTTGTCGATCTATTTTTAGATCATGATGGGTCTAATACTTCTAAATCAGAATTTTTCTTTACCAATGATGTATCATCTCAGTTCTCTAACTCTGGAAATTATATTGGAACAGTTACATCATACATAGACAACGGTATTTTATCGTTGAATTATGAGAATACAGGATTAAATGATGTTTTAGTAAGAGCAAGAATAGTTGGTTTTGGTCTTACAAGTGCTGGAACTGGAACACACATCTTTAAGAATGAAGATCAATCGGATAATTCTGCCAAATTTGGCAGAATAGAATCAATTTATTCTATTTCTTCTGGAATAACAACAGTAGCATCATACGACATAAGTGATGTTACTTCTATTAAGACTACAGCAAGAGTTTCCTATGGATCTTTTGGAACTATTAATGCTTTACATCAAGTACTAACAACACACAACGAAATTGATTCTGTTTCAATGTCATATCCATTCCTTGCAATTAATAATGTAAGTGGAATTGGTACATTTGGATCTACACTCGATAATAATCAAATTAATCTAATATTCTATCCTGATGGTGACATTACTGGTGATGTTACAATTCAACTTTATAATGAGATTTTGCAAACGGAAAGTGATATCGTAAATGTACCACAATCACTAACATATGGAACAGTAACTGAAGATGTAATTACTACACAATTTAATGGAATCTATGGATCCAGAAATGATAGACTTGAATTTGACTTGAAACACAACGAAACACCAATTTTTGAGAAGCAATTTAATCCAGAATCTTCTGTCGATCTTGCTACTGGCATTTTTACTATAGATAATCACTTCTTCAGTACCGGTGAAAGATTATCATACACACCAAGATCAACTTTCCCCGGAGAATCTTTTTCTTCATTAGTAATGTCAAATTCTTTAGTGTTACCTTCTGAAGTATATGCCATAAAGCTCAATAACAGACAATTTAAATTGGCGACTAGTGAATCGAATGCAAATTCTGGTATATCAATAACATTCAATTCTTTTGGTAGTGGAAATGGTCATACTTTAGAAATGTATAAAAAGATGGAAAAATCTTTGATTACTGTCGATGGATTGACCCAATCTCCATTATCATTTACACCGATAGTACATAATCTTTATGATAATGGTGGCAGTGTTTCGGTTGGGAGAACATATTTTTCATTATCTGGAATATCTTCTGTATTTCCTGGAGATATACTTAAGATTGGAACTGAATATGTGAAAGTTGAATCGGTTGGTATTGGAACAACCTCAGAGGGACCAATCACTTCAGTTGGATCATTCAATTTGGTAAAGGTTAACAGGGGATTTGTTGGATCTTCTGCTACCAGTCATACTGATGGGTCTGCAATTAGGGTATATACAGGATCATTCAATATTGTAAGAAACAAGATTTATTTTACTGAACCACCATACGGAAATATTTTAGCATTAGTTGACGATAATGGTTTACCAACACCAAGATCATCATTTGGTGGTAGAGTTTATTTAAGACAGGACTATTCCACTAATGTAATATATGATGATATTAGTGCAAGATTTACGGGAATTGGTGCTACCTATACTTTAACTCTTGAAGGATCGAATACAACAGAAACGGAAAATGGTAGTGGACTTGTTTTTATCAATGGAATATTCCAAGGACCAATAACTCAGAATAATCCTGGGGGAATTTACAATTATATTACTGACAACTCTGCTGGAATTTCTAGTGTTGTATTTACTGGAATTGTTGATTCTAGTAATGAGATAATTCTATCAGATTATGATGTAAATCAAAATCAACTTCCAAGAGGTGGAATGATTGTTTCCCTTGGTTCAACATCTGGTCTAGGTTATGCACCTCTAGTTGGAGCTGCAGTAACTGCAGTTATATCTGCTGGTGTTATTCAAAATACTATTGGTATTGGATCTACGGATGTTCTTGGTTCTGGATATTATGGAAATGTTTCCATAGGTATAACGGATCCAAATCATACAGGTTCTGCTGCAGTAATTCAAGCAACTGTTGGTGCTGGTGGAACATTATCATTTAATGTTATAAATGGTGGTTCCGGATATACATCAACAGCAGTAATTCAAGTACCAGAACCAAGTTATGAGAATCTTGAAGTTATTGGAGTATCTCGATTGGGTATAGGACAGACTACAGACACTGGTAGTGGTCTTTTAATGAATATTGAAGTTGGACCTTTCAACTCCAGTGTTGGCATTGGTTCTACTTTATTTACAGTTAAAAACTTTAAAATTACTAGACCTGGATGGGGATTTAAAATTGGGGACAAATTTAAACCAGTGGGATTAGTTACTGATAAAAATCTTCAATCACCAATTGACGATTTTGAATTGGAGGTTTTGGACATATTTAATGATAAGTTTTCTTCTTGGCAATTTGGTGAATTGGATTACATTGATCCTATTGCAACGTTACAGGACGGAGTTAGAACTAGATTCCCACTGGAATATAATGGAGATTTGGTTAGTTTTGAGATTGATTCTAATGATGTAGATTCTGCAGAAATAGATATTAATTCCATTCTTCTTGTCTACATTAATGGTGTACTACAGGAACCTGGAGATGCTTATAGATTTGAAGGTGGCACATCTATAGTATTTGCCGATCCACCAAAACCATATGACATAGAAACTTTAGAATCTGGAGATAAAATTGACATATTTTTCTATACTGGAACAAGGGATGTTGATAGTGTATTAGTAACTGACATATCACCCACAATAAAGAGTGGTGATATTGTTAATGTTAAAAAACTCAATTCCGTCCTTGAACAAGATCAAAGAACTGTTTATAACATTAATACCTCAGATAAAATAGAAACTAATATCTATAGCGGAGTTGGGGTTGATGATGAAGTCTATAGAGATATGAGTTGGACTAAACAAAAAATTGATAAAATTATTAATGGTGAAATTACATATAAATCAAGAGATTCTATTAAATCTCAGATTTATCCAACATCCAAAGTTATTGGCGATTTCTCTGCTACCGATACTGAAATATTTGTCGATAACGTAAGTCTCTTTAATTATGAAAATGGTATTGCCAGCAATACTATAGATGCTTTAATTGTCGATTCTTCTTCAAATCCAGTTTCTGCTGCCATAACTGCGACGGTTTCCCCAGAAGGCACCATATCATTGAGCATTAATGATGGTGGATCTGGTTACTCCAATACACCTTCTATTAAAATATCTGCACCAAAGAGAATTGGTGTTGGAATTGGAACAACAGCAACTGCCATTGTTTCATCAGTTAATTCTAATGGCAATATTACAGGGTTGACTGTAACAAATGCTGGATTTGGATATACACCTGATGCACCACCACAAGTTATAGTAGAATTGCCCAATATTGTACATGAATCAATTGAAAATATTACATCTATTTCTGGATTTGATGGTACTGTGACAGGAATTGATACTGCGGTCGGCACAAATGGAAATGCATTGGCACTAAAGTTTACATTAAATGCATCATCATTTAGTGATCTTCAGGTAGGATATCCAATTTATATTTTCAACACAAGTATTGGATCTGGTGTAACATCAATTGATGGATCAGATTCTTCTATAGTTGGTGTTGGAACTACTTTCCTAGACAATGTTTATGTGGTAAATTCAATTTCATCATTTGGAATAACTGGAATTGTAACTTGCAATATTCATTCATCAACATCAACCATTGGTCTTTCTACTTCTGGTGATGTAACAGATCCAAGAGGATTTTTCTCTTGGGGAAGAATTTCTGGATTTACTAGATCTTCTTCACCTATAGCAATTGGTGTAACTGGATTGACCGTTGATCAAGAATTATCATCATTCCCGACGATTCAAAGGCGTGGGTATGGTTTAAGAAATACAGGATCTTTAAGATAATTAAAACAACTATAAATATAGAAAAAAGCTATTACGATGGCGGCAATTGTAACAGACCAGTTTAGAATATTAAATGCGGAAAATTTTGTAAATTCCGTTACTGATTCTTCAAATTCATATTATGTTTTTGTAGGACTTTCAAATCCAGATGTTGTTGGATTTGGTAGAACAACCGATTGGGATACAAATACTCCAGACCCAACAGATAGTTTTGACTATCTCAAGTTTACTGGTGATAATATGTCATTCGGTAAGAAAGTAACTTCAGCAAATATTAAGAGGGTTGTTAGAAGAATTGATTGGGTGCAGGGAACAAAATATGAAATCTATCGACATGACTATAGTTATCCAAACAATACATCACCCATTACAAAATCTGCAAGACTTTATGATGCAAATTATTATGTAATGAATAGTGAATATAAAGTTTATATATGTATTGATAATGGTTCGTCTGGTATCAATACTTCCGGAAATGCCTCTTTAGACGAACCGACATTTACGGATTTAGAACCATCTAAGGCAGGTGTTAGTGGTGATGGTTACGTGTGGAAATATCTTTATACAGTTTCTCCAAGTGATATTGTAAAATTTGATTCTACAGAATACATTTCTCTGCCAAATGATTGGGCATCATCTTCAAATGCCCAAATTTCTGCTGTCCGTAGTAATGGAGATTCTACCGTTAATGAAAATCAAATAAAGAAGGTTTATATTGAAAATAGAGGTTTTGGGTACGTAGAAGGTTCCTTTGAAGTAGATATCCTTGGTGATGGAACTGGTGGAAAAGTAATTGTTGATGTAGATTCTAATGGGAGAATAACAAATACCACAGTTTCATCCGGTGGAAAGGGGTATACTTATGGAATAGTTGACCTTGGATCAATCAATACAAATGCTTCCATTGATGCGAATTTAATACCAATAATTCCTCCCTCAAATGGGCACGGATATGACATTTATAAAGAACTTGGTGCGGATAGGGTTCTTGTTTATGCAAGATTTGATGACTCGACAAGAGATTTTCCTACAGATGTAACATTCTCACAAATTGGAATTGTAAAAAATCCAACAGAGTACACATCAAATACAATATACGCAGAAAATCAATTCTCATCATTGGGTGCAATAAAGTTTGATGGCACTATAACTGGATCAGTATCAGTTGGCGATAAGATTAGTCAGTCTGTTACTGGTGGTACTGCTAAAGGATTTGTTGCATCATATGATGAAGAAACTAAAGTTCTAAAATATTTCCAAGATAGATCTTCATATTTAAATCAAAATACATTTAATAATAAAGATTATTCTGGTGTTACAATTTCCGCAAAGGTATTAGACTTTGAATCTTCATCTTCTCCGGTGACATCCAATTTAGGTTTCTCTGCAGGAATACACACATCATTTACGGGAATTAGTACAAATCCAACGGGTACTAAATTAATTTCATTGGGAACTCAAATTACACAAGGTCTTGGTGATCCTGAGATAAATAAAACGTCGGGAGACATTATATACATTGACAATCGTCCCGCTATCATCAGAAATTCTAGACAAAAAGAAGACGTTAAAATTATCCTGGAATTCTAAAAAATGCCACAGAAAACGAATCTCAATATAAATCCATACTATGACGATTTTGATAAGTATGATAACTTTTACAAGGTTTTATTCAAACCAGGGTATCCAATCCAAGCTAGGGAGCTAACTACTCTTCAGTCTATTTTACAGAATCAAGTAGAGTCATTTGGTAGCCATATTTTTAAAGAAGGATCAATGGTTATCCCGGGTGGGGTAACTTTCGATGACAACTACAATTCAGTTAAATTAAATTATGATCATCTTGGTATAGATGTAAAAGTTTATGCTAATAATTTAGTTGGGAAGAAATTGAGAGGTCAAACCTCTGGCGTTGTGGCTGTTGTTGATAGATGGTCCGATATATCCGAGTCTTCAGGAATAACAGATTTAACTTTATTTGTAAAGTATTTAAACGCTGCAGATAATAACGAAGCAGATTCTTTTAGTGATGGTGAGGTTCTAATAACTGAAAGTGGTTTTACTTATGGGAATACAATAGTAAATTCTGGCGAAACAGTAGCAACACTAGTATCTGAAAATGCAACTGCTATTGGAAGTGCGGTCGGTATTGCTAGTGGGGTTTATTTTATTAGAGGAACTTTTGTAGATGTAGATAATGATAAAATCATTCTGGATGCATATAAGTCAAATTCTTCTTACAGGGTTGGACTAACAATCACTGAAGAAATTATAACTGCTAAGGATGATATATCATTATATGATAATGCAAAGGGATATTCAAATTATGCTGCTCCAGGTGCAGATAGATTAAAAATTTCTTTAACTTTATCCAAGAAATTACTAACAGACTTTGATGATAAAACTTTCGTCGAATTAATTAGAATTGAAGATGGTGAAATTAAAAAATTACAAAATAAATCAAACTACAATTTAATTAGAGACTACTTTGCTAAAAGAACGTATGAAGAATCTGGCAATTATGCTGTAGATGAATTTGGTGTAGAGGTATGTGATTCTTTAAATGATGGTTTATCTAATGGTGGAGTTTATGCTGATAATCAAAAAACCGATCAAGGAAACACACCATCTGAAGATCTATTAACCGTAAAAGTATCTCCAGGAAGAGCTTATGTAAAGGGGTACGATATTGAATCAATTTCAACCACAAATCTTGATGTAGAAAAGCCAAGGGATAAAAAAAATATTTCTACATCGTTGATTCCATTTGAATTTGGAACATTATTCCGCGTTAATAATGTTCAAGGAACTCCTCCAATACAAGCCAATAATGCTTCCAATATAGTCAGATTACAAAATCAAAGAAGAGGATCATCACAATCTTCCGCAACTGGCACGGAAATTGGTCAGGCAAGAGTTTATTCCTACAATTTAACGGATGCAACTTATTCTGATGCGTCTAGTGAGTGGGATTTATACCTAATAGATATTCAAACGTATACTATTTTAACGTTAAATCAGTCTATAACCACCGCGCAAGTTCCGGTTAGTTCTTATATCAGGGGTGTAAGTAGTGGAGCGTCTGGATATGTTGCAACAGCACCAGGATCTAGTACTACACTTTCACTCATACAAACATCTGGAACATTTATTGAGGGTGAGCAATTATTGATTAATGAAACCACAGAAATTTCCAGATCAATTGATTCTTTTGTGGAATATGGTATACAAGATGTTAAATCGATATACCAGAATTCAAATTTTATTGACACATCTTTAAAAACTGATTTTATTGCGGATACAGTTCTTCAAAAAAGAAATTCAAAGAACTTTGGAATTTCCGATACTATCAGAATTGCTACTGATGGAACTGTAAGTTGTCCTGGTAAAAACTTTAGTGCAATTAAAGTCGGTTCTATTATAAGATACCAAATACCAGGTTTGAGTGATGAAACTTATAATAGAGTTGTAAGTGTCAATTCAGATAATACAATGACCGTTGCTGCGGTACAGTCCGTAAGTAATGTTTGTAGTGGTGCTCTCCCATCATCCAATGTGGATGTCAGATTCTCTATTGGAGTTCCATTAGTAAAAGAATCTGGTGGTCTTTATGCACCATTGGAAGAAAAAAATATTTCTTCAGTAAATCTTTCAAGATCTAATTTATTAGTATCAAAACAACTAACGGAACAAGAAACTTCATCTACCGGAAGTTTGTCTATTAATGTTTCTGCTACTGGAATCAGTAGTGCTTTCTTCGAACCCTTTGATGCTGAAAGATATTCTGTTTTCTACTCAAATGGAACTATTGAGGACTTAACAGCAGATCAAGTATCTTTGAGTTCCAATGGAGAAACTGTGACATTAACAGGATTATTGCCAAATCAAACAAATCCAAATTATGTTACGGTAAATACAACTGTTAAGAAGAATTCTATTAAGAATAAGTCTAAAATTCTTTCCAGAAGTCAAAAAGTAACAGTAAGCAAATCAATATCTGGTGTTTCTACGGAAACTAGTGGTCTTACTGAGAGTCCTTATTATGGAACAAGAGTTCAAGACAGAGAAATATGCCTGAATTTCCCAGATGTCACTAATGTTTTATCTGTTTATGAATCTTATGATACGTCTGCACCCACTTTAGATTCCATCGAGTTTCCATCTGGACTGCAGTTAAATACAAGTTCTATTCTTGGAGAAAGGATAATTGGTACTGATAGTGGTGCGATTGCACAAATTGTAACTAGAGTATCATCTACCGAAGTTGAAATTGTATATCTAAATTCTAATCAATTTATAGTTGGCGAAGTAGCATCATTTGAAGAATCTAATATTGTATCTACTGTACAAAATGTAAATTCTGGTAATTACCAGAATATTACTAGCAAGTTTAAATTAGATAAGGGTTCTAAGGAACAATTTTATGATTATTCCAAGTTAGTAAGAAAAAATGATGGTTATATACCAACATATAGATTATTAATTATTTTTAATCATTACACAATTCCATCAAATGATTCTGGCGATCTATACACTGTAAATTCTTACAGTAGTGAGAGATATAAAAAAGATATTCCACAAATAACTGATACAATTCGTTCAAGTGATACTCTCGATTTTAGACCGAGAGTTGCAGAATTTACTTCAACAACATCATCACCATTCTCATTTACAAGCAGAAATTTTGCAGCGGCTGGAGTTAATCCAACCCTAGTAGTTTCTCCTGGAGAAAGTTCTTTAGTTGGATATGATTTTTACCTACCAAGAATTGATAAAGTAGTCCTCAATAAAGAAGGATTTTTTAGTATTATTAAGGGAACATCTGCAATAAATCCAAAAGAACCAGCAAATGTTGATGATGCTATGGAAATAGGATCAATATATCTACCTGCATATCTCTACGATCCAAGAGATGCAAAGGTGGTTATGGTCGATAATAGAAGATATACGATGAGAGATATTGGAGAAATTGAAGACAGGGTTGAAAATCTAGAATCTACCACATCATTGTCTTTATTAGAACTTGACACCAAGACTTTACAGGTTAGAGATGCGGATGGTTTAGATAGATTTAAATCTGGATTTTTTGTAGATGACTTTAAAGGTGCGGATAGACTTGATAGAGCACAGACAACGGCGGACATCGATACTTCAGATAACGAACTTGTCACACCTATCGATTTCCACTCACTATCACCTCAACTAGCACTTGATCCATCGATCAATTTAGAAACTGCTAACTTTAGTGAGAATCTAGATCTTCTTGACCCCAATGTCCAAAAGACTGGTGACTTGATCACACTCAAGTATACTGAAAAGTCTTGGATTGAACAACCACTAGCAACTAGGGTTGAAAATGTCAATCCATTTAACGTCATTGAGTTTAATGGTGCTATAGAACTAAGTCCAAAGACTGATAGTTGGACAAGAACTATTGTCAGAGATGGTGGAGATAGGACTGTTGGTGGTTCTGGTGGTGCTACTAGAGTTGTTGGAACACAGACTATTCTTTCTTCGTCGGTAGCAGATCCATATATTCGTTCTAGAAATGTAATGTTTAAATCCATTGGATTGAGACCTTTGGCTAGACATTATCCATTCTTTGATAGTACAAGTGGATTAGATATAATTCCAAAACTTGTAGAAATTTCCATGTCATCAGGAACTTTCCAAATTGGAGAGACTGTAAGGGGTTATATTGGAGGATCGAATATATTTACTGCTAGAATTGCTCAACCAAATCACAAAACAGGTCCATTACAAAATCCAACAACCACATTTAGTTTAAATCCATATAATAAGTCAATTACACTTCCATCTTCTTATTCAGCATCATCATCAATTTTAAATATTGATATTGAATCTTTACAGGAAGAAGTTCTTGGAAAATATAGTGGATATATTACTAAGGGAATGGTTGTTATTGGAGAAACAAGCAATGCTCAAGCGTCTATTTCAAATATTAGACTGGTAGCTGATACATTTGGAGACATATATGGATCTTTCTTCTTTAGAAATCCATTATCAAATCCAGCACCCCCTCTGAGATTCACAACTGGTACAAAGACATTTAGATTAACATCAAGTTCCACAAATGAATCTCAACTTCCAGGAAGCACCCTTATTAGTAGTGCAGAAACTAACTACACTACAACTGGAAGAATAAACACATTTGAAAGGGTAACCTTGGTTGAAAGATATGATCCTCTTGCACAATCATTCACTGTAGATGAAACTGGCGCATTCTTAACTAGTTTCGATATTTACTTTGCAAATAAGGATGATAACGAAAAATTATTTGTAGAACTAAGAACGGTTGAACTTGGGACACCTACAAAAGTCCTTGCATCAGAATATTCAAGAGTTACAGTTGAACCATCTGAGATACAAACTTCTAGAGATGCTTCGGTAGCAACCAATATTTCATTCCCATCACCCGTTTATCTTGAAGCAGATACTGAATATGCTTTGGTACTCCTTTCTCCATTCTCAGATCTCTATGAGGTGTGGATTGCTAGAATGGGTGAAAATACCGTAAATAGTACAAATCTACCAGATGCTGAAAGTGTAATTGCAACTAAACAATATGTTGGTGGAAGTCTATTCAAGTCTCAAAATGGGACAATCTGGACTACCAATCAATTTGAGGATCTTAAATTTAAATTATACAAAGCAAACTTTACTAAAAAACCAGGAGTAGCATATTTCTATAATCCACCACTTGCAACTAGAGATACTAACGTCGGCAAACTTAATGAAAATCCAATCAAAACTTTACCAAGAAAGATTAAGGTTGGCATTACACCAACGTCATCAATTGATTCCGTATTAACAATAGGAAGAAAGGTCAGTGATAGTACTTCATCATCTGCAATAACCGGATATATTGAACAAGTTGGTGGAATTTTGAATACTGTAAATACAATTAATGTTGGTGTTGGATACAGTGACGGAACATTTACCAATGTAGACTTCTACAGTATTACTGGTTCTGGAAGCGGAGCAAAAGGGACGGTAGTCATCTCAGGTGGTGTAGTATCAGGAAATCCTACAATTACAACAGCAGGAAATGGATATGTTGTTGGTGATATTATTGGAATTACAACATCCAGTGTAGTAAAAGGTAAAAATGCCCAAATTTCTGTAACTACTCTTAATGGAAAAGACACACTATACCTAACAAATGTTCAGGGTGAAGAATTTACTACTGGTGAAAATTTAGTAGCATATTCAGGTTCAACTCCAACCACATATCCATCTGTCGATATCTTAAATTCTTCTGTAGTCAGTAATTTATATGATGGAAGAGTGATTGAGGTAACACAACCAAATCATGGTATGCACGCAGATAATAATATTGTTATCTTAGATGATATTGATCCAAATACAATTCCAACAACATTAAATGCCAACCTTGC
>Ga0129342_1000192_pt1 | contig 24317 bp, 25 predicted proteins | sample CPBDNA_5_FD_94426 | JGI IMG/M metagenome (GOLD analysis project Ga0129342, IMG submission 94426) | Freshwater to marine salinity gradient microbial communities from Chesapeake Bay, USA - CPBay_Sum_15_0.2_DNA | ecosystem: Environmental > Aquatic > Marine > Coastal | place: USA: Chesapeake Bay...
GAAAACACCGGGCCTAAAGGTCGTCATGGAGCATATTACCACGAAAGAAGGAGTGGAATATGTCAAGAGCGTGGACGCGGGGCTTGCCGCCACAATCACAACGCATCACTTGTTCATCAATCGCAACCACATATTGGCAGGGGGTATCCGACCACACTATTATTGCCTGCCAGTTGCAAAACGCGAAAGCCATCGCCTTGCTTTGCGCGAAGCGGCAACAGGCGCCGATCCCCGTTTTTTTCTAGGAACCGACAGCGCGCCTCATTTTGATCATCTTAAAGAAGCCGCATGTGGCTGTGCGGGCTGTTTTACCGCCACCAACACGATGCCTCTTTTGGCTCAGGTTTTTGACGAAGAAGGCGCCCTCGATAAATTGGAGGGCTTTACAAGCCTCAATGGCGCCGCCTTCTATGGTCTCGCGCCGAATACCGGCACGCTTGTGCTTGAAAAAACGAACCAACCGGTAAAATTTCCTGAAGCTTTGGCCACACCCGAAGGCCAAGTGACCATATTTGACCCTGCCCAGCCAATCTTTTGGCGGGTTTTTCAAAGCTAAAGACAGAAAGGCGTAAGATGATCCCGAGCAGCTTTCCAGACAAAGAAGAAATAGCACGGCTCAGCGCAAACATGTTGCTTGAAATAAAGGCGGTGGACTTCAACAGTACGACACCCTTTATTCTGGCCTCAGGTCTTCCAAGCCCAACTTATGTGGACTGTCGCAAACTTATAAGTTTCCCGCGCATCCGCAGCACGCTGATGGATTTTCTCACGGTGACTGTTTTGCGCAACGTAGGGTTTGAAGCTTTCGACAATGTGGCAGGTGGCGAAACAGCAGGTATTCCTTTCTCTGCGTTGATCGCGGAGCGCCTTGCGCTCCCGATGACCTATGTCCGAAAAAAACCCAAAGGGTACGGACGCAATGCGCGCATAGAAGGCGTCATGAAGGAACAAGACCGTGTCCTTCTGGTAGAGGACCTGACAACTGACGGCGGAAGCAAAATCAGCTTCGTGGAAGCTATTCGTGAAACAGGGGCGAGCTGTCAGCATACTGCAGTTATTTTTTACTACGGTATCTTTGATCACGCCGAACCAACTTTGGCGTCACATGGAATCACCTTGCACCATCTATGTACGTGGTGGGATGTTTTGGCAGCAGCAAAAGACCGTAAAGCATTCGATAAACATACTTTGGACGAGGTTGAATTGTTTTTGAACGCCCCCACGCAATGGCAAGATCAACACAAAACCTGACCTTAAATCATTACGACGAAAATTTTTACATGTTCTCAAAGGACAGCATACTACATCTATGCGTATAGTGTACATTTCACACAAGATGTGTTAATCCACAACTTATCCACAGAAACATACAATTTGCCATTTTAACTATTACTCGGCTATCTGAAAAAGGGATCAAATGTAGGAATTTGTTTTGAACAAGATCGCTGATATTCACGCGCCAGACGGAACCGTTTCGCCATCGACTGTCATGCCTCATTCGATTGAGGCAGAACAGCAGCTTTTGGGCGCAATTCTGACCAATAACGAAGTCTATGACCGCGTGTCACAAATCATATCAGCCAGCCATTTTTATGAACCTGTTCATGCGCGTATTTTTGAACTTTGCGCCGCCCGCATCACGAAAAATACTCTGGCTTCTCCTGTTACCATGGCAAGCTTCATGGACAAAGACGCCGGGCTTAAAGAATTGGGTGGAGCGGAGTATTTGGCCCGTCTTGCGGCCTCTGCAATTGCTGCCTTTGCCGCACGCGATTATGCACAGATGATTTACAATCTCGCCATCCGGCGCGAATTGATACAGCTGGGGCAAGACATCAGCGCGCGCGCCGGTGAAGTGACTGTCGAAGAAGAACCCAAAGACCAGATAACCAAAGCTGAACAGGCGCTTTATAATCTGGCCGTGGAAGGCCAATCTGACAGTGGATTTCAATCTTTTCTCTCCGCTGTCACAACCGCCGTTGATACCGCAAATAATGCCTACAAACGCGACGGGGGTCTTGCAGGTATCTCAACAGGCCTGATTGACCTCGATAAAAAGCTGGGTGGATTGCATAAATCGGACCTCTTAATCCTTGCCGCCCGTCCCTCCATGGGAAAAACCTCACTTGCGACAAATATCGCATTTTCAATTGCCAAAGCCTATAAACGCGGACTACTCGCAGATGGCACTGAAGGGACTGTCAACGGCGGGGTGGTCGGATTTTATTCTCTTGAAATGAGCGCAGAGCAGCTCGCCGCCCGGGTTCTGTCAGAGGCGTCCGAAGTGCCCTCTGAACGGATCCGGCGCGGCGATATGACCGAAGCTGAATTCCGCCGCTTTGTTGATGCGGCCAAAACCTTGGAAAGCTGCCCTCTTTTCATCGATGACACCCCTGCTCTTCCGATTTCGCAATTGGCCGCGCGTGCACGCCGGCTAAAGCGCACCCATGGGCTTGACCTTTTGATCGTTGACTATCTCCAACTCGTGCGCCCCGCGACCGCAAAAGACAGCCGCGTCAATGAGGTTTCAGAGATCACGCAGGGTCTTAAGGCGATTGCAAAGGAATTGAATATTCCAGTGGTCGCTTTGTCACAGTTATCGCGTCAGGTGGAAAACCGCGAAGACAAACGTCCGCAGCTCGCAGATTTGCGCGAATCCGGATCGATTGAACAGGACGCAGATGTGGTAATGTTTATTTTCCGGGAAGAATATTACAAGGAACGCGAAAAACCTGGCGATCACGAGCTTGAGAAAATGGCACAGTGGCAAGATGATATGGAAAGACTTCATGGAAAAGCCGAAGTCATCATCGGCAAACAACGTCATGGTCCCATCGGAACAGTCGAATTGAGCTTTGAGGGTCAGTTTACACGCTTTGGCAATCTCGCAAAATCTTGGCAACAGGACAGCACTCGCGACTATTAAGAATAAATTTGAGATTGCAAAGCACCCATGCATGTGCAAAGTCAATGGCATGCAACCTAATATGACATATTCTTCGTATTATTGGCGCTGATCATCAGCTGCGATTGCATTTTATTTCCATGACCCGTTGCAATGTGCAGCCCAGTCTTATCGGGTCGTGAGGATATTTTTATGGAAAAAGCAACCGTTATTCGAAACGCCACGGAAAAAGACGTTACCAGAATTGAAGATATGATCGCAGACCTCTGTGAATTTCAAGGGGATACGTATGTCCGTAACGCCTGCGCGATTTACCGTGACCTTTTTGGACCCGACAAAGGGGCTGATGCCTTTTTTGCTGTGAAAGACGGAAAAGAGGTGGGCTTTGCTTTGGTGACTTGGCATTTTTCACTTCACCAAACCATAAAACGACGGTTGAATGTGCATCTCTTATACGTCGATCCCCGCCACCGGCGCACGGGAGTTGGACTTAAGTTGATGGAACATTTAGAGGACTTCGCCGCAAGCTTTGGGGCAACCGAACTTATCGTCTCTGCTCATTTACAAAATGAACCTGCCCATCAGGCCTATCTTGCGATGGGATTTAAACGGCGCATGATCGACGGGGCGCATTTTCAAAAAATGCTCTTATCTGCGGCACATTAAAAAACCTACGGCTCATCAAGGCACTGATGGACTTCGATGACATTGCCTTCTGGGTCGTAGAAAAACACCTGATGCCACCCTTTGACCGCATCGCTCCCCCAATCGGAATAGGGCACGCCCTGCGCATCAAGATGAGCCATAAAGGCCACAATATCGTCAGTGCGATAAGCAATATGGCCTCTTTCAAGGGGGTTCACCACCTGACCTGATCGAAAGGAATTAAGAACATCCCTTTCCGTCAGATGCATCTGAATATCCCCATCGGTGACGAATGACACGTTCCCCACCAGACCTCCATCATCATTTATTGGAGGGAGCGCTTCTGGCTCCTCATCACCAAGTAAAAGGACATCGCGGTAAAACTGGTCCATTGCGCCGACATTGGCAGAGCAAAGATTTATATGATGCAGCTTGAGTTTCATGCCACCTACCCTGTCTGAGACGATCCAATCAGGCAAGTATTAAGAATGATTAAGTTTTCTCACAATGAAAAGAATATTCCAATAGTGTGTCAAAAATGGATAAATAAGCAGAAGTCTAAACCGTCTTTCTGCTTGACCTTACCAATCAAGCGGTAAAAAAAGTGCTATGGGAACTGCGACACTTACGATCGATCTTAATGCTTTGCGCAAGAATTGGCGCCGTCTGAATGCTATGAGCAGCACGGAAACCGGTGCGGTGGTCAAAGCTGACGCCTATGGGCTTGGTGCCGCTCGGGTGGCACAAACCCTCGCAGATGAGGGTGCGCGAAGTTTTTTTGTGGCAGTTGCAGAAGAAGGCGCTGCTGTGCGAGAGGCACTTGGCGACGGACCAATCGTCTATGTCTTTTCAGGACATATGAAGGATGATGACAGTTTAATCGCCAAATACAACCTGACCCCGTTAATCAATTCCATTGATCAATTGTTGCGCCATGCTGAATTGATGAAAAATCATCCCTTCGGCATTCAGCTTGACACAGGTATGAACCGATTGGGCATGGAGCCGTCTGAATGGCAGGCTGTGCGCGACATTGCCATGCGCCTTGGACCGCAACTGATTATGTCACATCTCGCCTGCGCGGATGAACCGAACCATCCTATGAATGGCCAACAGCTTGAAATTTTTGAAAAAATGACGGCGGGATTATCTGTCCCCCGTTCCCTTTCGGCAACGGGCGGAATTCTTTTGGGCGAAGAATATCATTTTGACCTCACCCGTCCGGGAATAGGGCTTTACGGTGGCTTGCCTTTTTCTGACGCAGATCCGGTCGTGTCAATTGATATACCGGTCATTCAAATTCGAGATGTGGAGACAGGCGAAAGTGTTGGCTATGCCAACAGCTGGCGTGCGCCAACACCACGCAAGATCGCAACTGTATCTGCGGGATATGCTGACGGAATTTTGCGCGCGATGGGGCCCAAGACATCGCTTTATGCAGATGGGGTCAAATGTCCGATTGTTGGGCGCATTTCAATGGACCTGATCGGCGTTGATGTCAGCGAAGCAGAACAACCGCCCTCAAGCCTTGCTCTTTTAAATTCTGCGCAAAAAATTGATCATCTGGCGCGTAACGCTGGGTCAATCGGGTATGAGATTTTAACTTCTCTCGGGGCGCGCTATGACCGGCGCTATGACGAGGTATGAATATGACAGCTGGACTTTCTGTCATTGGGAAAAACACACTTGCCGCTTTGGCAGCATTGGGGCGGGTTGTGTTATTTGCGCTTGCCACCCTGCGCCATATGGTCAGTGGACCGTTTTATCTGCGTGAATTATGGGTCGCCTTGATCCAAATAGGCTGGCTGTCCCTACCCGTTGTCGGATTGACCGCGCTTTTCACCGGTGGCGCATTGGCGCTACAGATTTACGCCGGTGGCGCGCGCTTTAACGCGGAGGCAGTTGTACCTTCGATAGTGGCCATAGGCATGACCCGTGAACTTGGTCCCGTTTTGGGCGGCCTGATGGTGGCCGCGCGGGTAGCAAGCTCAGTCGCTGCAGAAATTGGAACAATGAAAGTTACAGAACAAATTGATGCCTTGGTGACACTTTCAACGAATCCGATGAAATACCTTACGGTGCCCCGCGTGGTGGCGGCGACTTTGGCGGTCCCCCTTCTCGTTGCGGTTGGCGATGCCATTGGCATTATGGGCGGTTATCTTGTTGGGATTTCCCGTCTTGGCTTTAATGAAGCGGCTTATATCAAGAATACCGTCGATTTTCTGGAACATTGGGATATCCTCAGCGGTATGATCAAAGGGGCTGTGTTTGGCTTTATCGTCTCCCTCATGGGATGCTATTACGGCATGAATTCCGGTCGGGGTGCTCAGGGCGTTGGTGCTGCCACAAAATCAGCAGTTGTGGCGGCCAGTGTTTTGATCCTTGCCGCCAATTACGTTTTGACAGAGGTCTTTTTCAGCGCATGATCGAATTGCAAAACGTTCATAAATCTTTTGGCTCAAACCACGTCTTACGCGGTGTGGATGTATCCGTGAACAAGGGAAAATCCTTGGTAATCATTGGGGGGTCTGGAACCGGTAAATCCGTAACGATCAAATGCATTCTCGGGCTTGTCAAACCGGATCAGGGAACAATTTTTGTCGATGGGCAAGATGTAAATAGCGCGGAGCGGGATGCCTTTCTCGCCCGTTTTGGAATGCTGTTTCAAGGGGGCGCTTTGTTTGACAGCCTCACAATCTGGCAGAATGTCGCCTTCCGCCTGCTGCGCGGACGTCTTAAAAAACCGCAGGACGAAGCGCGTGCCATCGCTATCGAAAAACTGCGCCGCGTTGGATTAAAAGCGGATGTTGCGGATAAATTTCCCGCAGAGCTTTCGGGGGGCATGCAAAAACGGGTGGGCCTTGCGCGCGCCATCGCCGCAGAGCCGGAAATCATTTTCTTTGATGAACCCACAACAGGCCTTGATCCAATTATGTCTGGCGTTATCAACGACTTGATACGCGAAATTGTTGTGGAAATGGGGGCTACGGCGATCACAATCACGCATGATATGTCTTCTGTGCGCGCAATTGCTGATCAGGTGGCTATGCTGCATGAAGGTAAAATTCGCTGGAGCGGATCAATCAAAGATATGGATCAAAGCGGGGACCCTTTCCTTAGCCAATTCATCAATGGTCGCGCCGATGGTCCGATCGAAGCGGTACGCTGATGGAAACGCTTTTCAAACCGGATCCGGAACTGGTCTTTTTAATTTTTTACAAGAAATACCTTTATCTAGAGGCGATTTGCGCTTTAAGCATACTTCGGCTTTACGCGCACCGTGCACGTCTTGATGTCTTAGCACTTTTAAGCCTTCTGCTTTCTTTTATGGGGCTAATATTTCTTTTTGGCCTTTCGTTTCTGGGCATCTACGACGGGCCACTGGCCGAATTCGCAAGATCACTCAGTAGATGGCAAAATGGGGTTGGTATGCTTATAGTGGCATCTCTCCCGCTCTTCCTGTCATCTCTGCGTTCTTATACGCGTTGGGCGTGGATAGATTTTTTTCACGGTATATTGGCCGGAGTACTCGCAGTTCTTTATTGGATCACAACGACCCTGTGATTTTCCGGCGTCAAAGTCCAAATTTTCATAGATGCATATTGATAAACCAATCGGAGAGATCGGACGTTTAAAACCTTGCGCCCGACGACAAAACTTGGCACCTAGCGGTTATGGCGAAATCGAATTCATATGTTTGCGCAAGCTGCGGTAATGCCACATCGAAATGGTCAGGACGCTGTGAGGCCTGTGGGGAATGGAACAGTATCTCTCAGGATGCTGGCCTGTCATCTGGCGCGGGCAAGACGGCGATTGGCAATGTAAGGGGAACCCCCGTTCAGCTTAGCGGGTTGTCCAGCGAAGACGTCTTGCCGGAACGTACGCTGAGCGGAATGGACGAACTTGACCGCGTTCTCGGCGGTGGGCTTGTTGCGGCAAGTGCAATACTTGTGGGTGGGGATCCCGGTATTGGAAAATCGACGTTGCTCTTGCAGGCTGCCGCGCGTTTTGCGGAAAATGGTTTAAAAACAATCTATATTTCGGGCGAAGAGGCAAGCGCCCAGATACGGCTTCGCGCGCGCCGGCTCGGGCTAAGCGGAGCATCTGTGCTTTTGGGGGCTGAAACAAATCTGCGCAATATTCTTACCACTCTGGCTGAGGAAAAACCGGAGCTTGTGATCATCGACTCTATCCAAACCGTTTGGGCAGACAGCGTAGAAAGCGCCCCCGGCAGCGTGAGCCAGGTGCGCGCAACGGCCCATGAACTCACCAATTTTGCCAAACGTAATGGGCTGTCGGTGATCCTTGTGGGACATGTCACCAAAGAAGGTCAAATTGCAGGGCCCCGGGTGGTGGAACATATGGTTGACACCGTTCTTTATTTTGAAGGGGAACGAGGACATCAATTCCGCATCCTGCGTGCCGTAAAAAATCGCTTTGGTCCGGCAGATGAAATTGGCGTTTTTGAAATGACCGGCCGGGGGTTAAGTCAGGTGGCAAATCCCTCAGCGCTTTTCCTGTCAGAACGTGGTGATCCAAGTCCCGGTTCCGTGGTCTTTGCCGGTATCGAAGGCACCCGTCCTCTTCTCGTCGAAATACAAGCCCTTGTTGCTCCAAGCCCCCATAGCCAACCCAGACGCGCAGTGATCGGGTGGGACGGTGCCCGCCTTGCTATGGTATTGGCAGTGTTAGAATCGCGTTGTGGCATTCCGTTTACGGGACATGATGTTTATCTCAATGTCGCAGGCGGGCTGAAAATTACTGAACCTGCAGCAGATCTCGCCGTTGCCGCAGCGCTGTTGTCTGCGCTACAAAACAAAAGTCTGCCTCACGATACCGTCATTTTTGGAGAAATCAGCCTTTCTGGCGCACTGCGCCCTGTTACCCAATCAGAAAACAGGTTGAAAGAAGCCAAAAAGCTCGGTTTTTCACGGGCTGTGGCCCCAAGGCCAGAAAATCAAAATGGTTTGACCGATATGCACCTTGAAAAGGTAGTTGACCTTGCATCTTTCGTATCAGGTATGTTTCAAGGTATGTAGCGGTAGTTAACGGGACAGGACAGCGATGGAAGGCTTTAATATTGTCGACGGCGTGATTTTGGGCACAGTGCTTGTGTCCGCCGTTTTGGCTTACGCCCGCGGCGTGGTGCGCGAGATTATGTCCATCGCCAGTTGGATCGCTGCAGCCTTTGTGGCTTTTGTTTTTGCGCCCCAAGTCAAACCTCTGATCAAGGAAATTCCGGTAATTGGGCCAATTCTTTCAGACAGCTGCGAATTGGGTATCATCGCTTCCTTTGCTGCGGTTTTTGCAGTGGCTCTTGTGATATTTTCATTTTTCACACCCCTCCTGACGTCCGTAATTAATAAAACTGGAGCCGGCAGCGCTGACAGGGCATTGGGGTTTTTGTTCGGTGTTTTCCGTGGCGTCGCTTTAATTGCAATTTTATTCTTCGCCTATAAATCGGTGTTCAATTCAGAAACCTTTGCCCTTGTCGATCAAAGCAGGTCCGCTGAAATTTTCGGCAATCTTGTGGCCAATATAGAGCAGCGCAATCCTGAACGCGCACTGGGGTGGATCACAGAACAGTACGAACAGCTTGTAACGGCCTGCAGCAACACATAAGCACAAGTTCCAAAAAGAATATCCTCGCGTTGATAAAATTGAACTGAAACATTAATGACACTGACGGCGAAACCATTTAAGTGTAAGCTCACTTAGACATGGCCGAGTCGGAGCGTTCATCTTGACGATCACAAAGTTCACGTTTTCCCATCCGTTTGACGACGACAAACTCAAAGAAGAATGCGGTGTGTTCGGGGTCATTGGAATGAGCGATGCGTCGAATTTTGTCGCACTGGGCCTTCATGCGTTACAACATCGCGGACAAGAAGCCGGCGGCATTGTTGCATATGATGCGACAGGGGGATTCAATTCAGCCCGTCGTTTTGGCTATGTTCGGGACAATTTCACCTCCAAGAGCCTGATGTCAACCTTGCCTGGGGCCTTGTCAATCGGACATGTCCGCTATTCGACAGCCGGATCAAAACATGCAGCCATTCGCGATGTTCAGCCATTTTTTGGCGAATTTTCGATGGGTGGTGCCGCGATTGCACATAACGGCAATATTACAAATGCAGAGGCGCTCAGACGTGAATTGATTGAAAGAGGATCCATTTTTCAAAGCTCCTCTGACACGGAATGTATCATCCACCTGATGGCCCGCTCACTTCAACAGAACATCCCTGAACGGATGGAGGACGCCTTGCGCCGCGTTGAAGGAGCGTTTTCCATCGTTGCCATGACCGACCAGAAATTGATCGGTGTGCGCGATCCCATGGGAATGCGCCCCCTTGTTCTGGGCCGACTGGCGGATGGATGGGTCCTGAGTTCGGAAACCTGCGCTTTGGATATAATTGGTGCTGAATTCATCCGCGAAGTGGCGCCCGGCGAAATGGTGGTGATCAGTGAAAAAGGTTTGGAAAGCCATTTCCCCTTTCGCAAACGGGCCTCAAAATTCTGCATATTCGAACATGTCTATTTTTCCAGACCGGACAGTATTGTGAGCGGCCGCTCGGTTTATGAAACACGCCGCCAAATCGGCGTCGAGCTTGCCAAAGAAAGTCCTGTGGAGGCTGACCTTGTTTGTCCCGTGCCTGACAGCGGCACCCCTGCGGCAATCGGTTTTTCACAGCACTCAGGTATTCCCTATGCCATGGGAATTATTCGCAACCAATATATGGGTCGGACGTTTATTGAACCGACAGATCAGATCCGAAACATGGGCGTGCGGTTGAAATTGAACGTCAACCGCTCTTTGATAGAGGGAAAGCGGGTGATCTTGGTGGACGATTCCGTTGTCCGGGGCACCACATCGCGAAAGATAAAGGACATGGTGCTCGATGCGGGTGCCAAAGAAGTCCATTTTCGCATTGCCAGCCCGCCAACTGCCTGGCCCTGTTTTTATGGCGTAGATACCCCGGAAAGAGAAAAACTTCTGGCCGCAACGATGAGCGAAGAAGAAATGCGTCAACATCTTTCGGTCAACAGTCTGAAATTCATCTCCTTGGACGGTCTTTACCGCGCCGTGGGAGAAGCGGAAGGACGCGACAAAGAGTGTCCTCAATATTGCGACGCCTGTTTTTCAGGGCAGTATCCGATTGCACCGTCAGACATGTTGAACAAAGGGTTTCGGCTTGAGGCCGCGCAATAACTTGATTGCGAAATTCACAGATTAACAGCACATAAAGAACAGACGATATGACAGAAAAAATCGCTCTTATCACCGGTGCGTCCCGCGGCTTGGGCGCGGCTCTGGCAGAGGTGCTTTCGCAAACACACCATATCGTTGCTGTTGCCCGTACAAGCGGGGCGCTTGAGGAATTGGATGACCGCGTTCAAGCCAATGGCGGCAACATGACCATCGCACCTATGGACATTACGAACCGTGATGCAATGGCGCATCTTTGCAAATCGCTTTTTGAACGCTGGGGCTCTATCGATATTTGGGCCCATACAGCCATTCATGCAAGTCCATTGACACCGGCCAGTTCGCTTGATGCCAAAGATTGGGAAAAATCTGTGACTGTAAACGTCATGGCAACAGGCATACTTATCCCCTATGTTGCGCCTCTTTTAACAGAGACGTCAAAGGCGCTTTTCTTTGATGATCCCCAAGGTGGTGAAAAATTTTTCTCGGCCTATGGGGCTTCGAAGGCAGCGCAAATTGCCTTGGCCAAAAGCTGGCAAGTCGAGACTGCTCGCATTGGTCCCCGCGTGCAGATATTGACGCCAGCTCCGATGCCGACGGCAACACGCGCGCGTTTTTTCCCGGGCGAAGACAAATCCAAACTGGCTACTCCAAAAGAAGAAGCGGTGCGGCTGCTATCCCCGCTTCTCTGAAATATTATCCCTCAAAAGACCATTGGACTGCGTCGACCAACGCGTCCCCAGTTTCATCTCTGCGACATAGCGTGTCTCACCCCTTGCCTTGAGCGGCAGAATGATTCTAGGAATACATAAGGGATGACAATCTGAACAATCGCCCCAATCAATGAAAGGGAGCACATGCAATTTGCCCTTAGCGAAGAACAAACTGCCATTTGGGATATGTCTCACGCCTTTGGTCAAGACAACATCGCACCCTTTGCCCGTGAATGGGAATTGGCAGGCAGTATTCCCAAAACCCTCTGGCCCAAAGTTGCCGAATTGGGTCTGGGCGGAATTTATGTCAGTGAGGAAAACGGGGGATCCGGTTTAGGGCGTCTGGATGCGACTTTGATTTTTGAAGCTTTGGCTATGGCTTGCCCTTCTGTATCTGCATTTTTATCGATCCATAATATGTGCGGCGGCATGATTGACAGCTTTGCCTCTCAGGAAAGCAAATCACGCTGGCTGCCGGACTTATGCGCCATGAACAAAGTGTTCAGCTATTGCCTGACAGAACCCGGATCGGGCTCTGACGCGGCCGCGCTGCGCACCCGCGCCATCCGGACAAACGAAGGCTACGAACTCACCGGCACCAAAGCTTTCATTTCCGGAGGATCATATTCGGACGCCTACATTGTTATGTCGCGTACAGGGGACGACAGCCCAAAGGGAATTTCGGCCGTTATTGTTGAAAAAGGCGCGGAAGGTCTTAGCTACGGGGCACTTGAAGACAAAATGGGCTGGCGCGCGCAACCCACTGCGCAGGTACAGTTTGACTACTGTAAAATCCCAGCGGACAACCTTTTGGGAGACGAGGGGCGCGGATTTTCTTATGCCATGGCAGGACTAGATGGCGGGCGGTTGAATATCGCGGCAAGCGCCTTGGGCGGCGCGCAAAGTGCCTTGGATCAAACACTCAGCTATATGAAAGAGCGCAAAGCCTTTGGCAAAACGCTTGACCAATTTCAGGCGCTGCAATTCAAATTGGCAGAGCTTGAGGTGAAACTTCAATCTGCGCGAATTTTTTTGCGTCAGGCGGCTTGGAAATTAGATACGAAAGCAAAAGATGCGTCAAAATTCTGTGCAATGGCCAAGCTTTATGTGACAGACGCCTCTTTTGATGTTGCCAACGCCTGCCTGCAATTACATGGAGGATATGGTTATCTGGCAGATTACGGCATTGAAAAAATTGTCCGGGACCTTCGCGTGCATCAAATTTTGGAAGGCACCAATGAGATTATGCGCATGATCATTTCGCGACATATGTTGAGCGAACGATGACCGACATTCACATACGCCGATCTGGTCACGTGGGACGGATCACGCTTCAGCGTCCAGATGCGCTTAATGCGATGACTTACAACATGTGTCAGAAAATTGACGCGGCACTCAAAAGTTGGGCGGATGACAGTTCTGTAAAATGTGTGCTGATCGATGCGCTCGGAAAGCGCGCCTTCTGCGCGGGAGGGGATATTGCCGATCTCTATGCCACCGGAAAGGCGGGAGATTATGAATATGGACAAACTTTCTGGGCGGAAGAATACCGAACAAACGCTCTTATTGCAGAATATCCTAAACCCTATGTAGCATTGATGCAGGGTTTCACGATGGGCGGTGGCGTGGGTATTTCTTGTCATGGCTCTCATCGGATTGTCGGGGAAAGCAGTCAGATCGCCATGCCAGAATGCGGAATCGGGCTGGTGCCTGATGTTGGGGGATCACACATTCTTGCACAGGCTCCCGGGGCCTTGGGGGCTTATCTGGGTTTGACCTCACATCGCATGTCTGCGGCAGATGCTATTCACGTGGGCTTTGCAGATTATTTTATTCCAGAGGCAAAGTGGCCCACCCTCATCACCGCATTGGAAGACAGCGGGGATGTGTCAATCATAAAAAGCTTCAGTGAAGCCGCACCCAGAGGAACGCTGCAAGAGGAAGAAGAGCAGATCAATGCGATCTTTGCAACATCAGACTTATCAGAGATTGTGCGCCGCCTGACACAGTCAGCTCATCCATTTGGAGAAAAAGCACTCAAGGCAATGGTGCGAAATTCTCCTCTTTCGATGGCCTGCACCTTGGAAATACTCGACCGCCTTCGCGAAACCAAAGGTGATTTAAGGGCAACATTGACTTTGGAGTACCGGTTTACCGCGCGGGCTATGGAACATGGAGATTTCCTCGAAGGCATCCGCGCAGCCATCATTGACAAAGACCGCATGCCGCAGTGGAAACATAACATTATGGCTGTTCCCAAAGCGGATATTGAAACCATGTGCGCACCGCTTGGCGCACTTGAACTTACGTTTTGAGGAGAAGATCATGAAAGTAGGATTTATCGGCTTGGGCAATATGGGTAAACCTATGGCACTCAATCTGATGGCTGCAGGACATGAGGTCAACGGATTTGACACGGCGCCCGTCGAAGCTGAGGGCTTACACATTTTGAGTACCGCCAGCGAAGCAGCTAAAGGTGCCGATGTCGTGATTACAATGCTTCCAAATGGAGCAATCCTGCGATCTGTTGCCGAAACTGTGCTACCGGCAATGTCCGCAGGAGCGGTATTTTTAGATTGTTCGACAGTTGATGTGGACAGCGCCCGCGCCGTTGCCGCAATGGCGGAAGAGGCAAATGTGATCCCCCTCGATGCACCTGTATCCGGCGGGATCGGCGGGGCATCTGCAGGGACTTTAACCTTTATGGTGGGCGGCTCAGAGGCCGGTTTTGAAAAAGCAAAGCCTCTCTTTGATATTATGGGACAAAAGGCGGTCCATTGCGGTCCCTCCGGAAATGGTCAGGCCGCGAAAATCTGTAACAATATGATTTTAGGTGCAACGATGATCGTGACATGCGAAGCCTTTGCACTTGCTGACAAACTTGGATTGGATCGGCAATCCATGTTTGATGTGGTTAGCACCTCTTCTGGGTATAGCTGGACCATGAATGCCTATTGTCCAGCACCAGGGATTGGTCCAACATCTCCGTCGGATAACGGCTATAAACCCGGATTTGCCGCAGAGTTGATGCTCAAAGATCTACGCCTCAGCCAACAGGCCGCAGAAATGGTTGATGCTGACACGCCAATGGGACAAATGGCCCAAAACCTTTATGCGCAATTTGTCGAGGTTGAAGACGGTGAAGGCAAAGATTTTTCTGCAATGTTGCCGCGGTTTGAAAGGCGGCGGCGTTCTTAACGCCCTTTGAAAAAGCTTCCTAGAACGCCACGAATAATTTTTCGGCCAGTGGCACCCTTCAGTTCTTTGATAAAGGCTTGAGATAAGGCTTGTCCAAAAGAATCCTGACGGGCGCTCGATCGTGCATGTGCACCGCCAACCCGAAGTCCCGAATACCGGCGTGCCGCATTGAAATCTCGCACTTCCGGCCGTTCGTCTTCTAAATATTTCTCAACCTTTTCTGCATCTTCAACTGCAGCTATAGCGCGAGCCTGAAGCACTTCGTAGGCTGACCTGCGATCAATCGGGGTTTCATATTTTCCGTGTAAAGGAGACCCCTCAATCACCTTATGCCGCTCGGCAGGCTCAATCGCTCCTAGATGAGATGAAGGAGGCCGAATCAAAGTTCGCTCCACAACGCCTGGAACGCCTTTCTTCTCAAGAAAGGACGTCACGGCCTCGCCAACCCCGACTTGCAGTATCGCTTCTTCCACGGAAAATCGGGGGTTTTCACGGTATGTCTCTGCAGCAAGGCGCAAAGCCTTGCGGTCCTTGGCGGTATAGGCGCGCAATGCATGTTGAACACGGTTTCCCAATTGACCCAAAATATCCTCTGGGACATCAGCCGGATTTTGAGTGACAAAATAAACTCCCACGCCTTTGGATCTGATCAACCTTGCAACCTGTTCGACTTTATCCACCAATGCTTTGGGTGCATCTTCGAACAAAAGATGGGCCTCATCAAAGAAAAAGACCAGCTTGGGTTTATCAGGGTCACCCACTTCGGGAAGCGTTTCAAACAGTTCCGACAGGAGCCACAAAAGAAAGCTCGCATAAAGGCGCGGTGCAGCCATCAGTCTATCTGCCGCAAGAATATTTATGCGCCCTAGCCCCGCCGGATCAGTCGCAATCATGTCAGTCAGATCAAGAGCAGGTTCGCCAAACATTTTGGCTGCGCCTTGGTTCTCAAGCACCAAAAGCCGGCGTTGAATGGCTCCAATGGATTGAACCGATATATTTCCGTAACGCAAAGACAGCTCTTGGCGGTTCTCCCCCAACCAGACGAGCAACGACTGGATATCTTTGATATCTAACAGAGCCAAACCCTGTTCATCGGCCAATCGGAAAGCAATGTTCAAGATGCCTTCTTGCGCCTCGCTCAGTTCAAGAAGTTGAGACAACAACAAAGGCCCCATCTCAGCGATAGTTGTGCGGATGGGATGGCCTGCTTCACCGAATAAATCCCAAAAGACACATGGAAAGCTTTGATAACCGTAATCTGAAAACCCAATCGTTTCTGCACGACTTTGGAAAGCCTCATGCAGCTTATGTGTGGCGCTGCCCGATTTAGCCAACCCTGACAAATCACCCTTCACATCAGACAGGAACACCGGAACGCCCGCCTTTGAAAACTCTTCTGCCATAATCTGTAATGTGACAGTTTTCCCCGTGCCGGTCGCACCTGCAATCAGCCCATGACGGTTGGCATATTTTAGCTTGAGGTATTGGGGCACCGCGTAATCAACATTCCCGCCACCTATAAAAACTTGTTCTTGCATCCACTTACTCCTACCTATGAAAATCCTATACTATGTCTTTGATCGCGCACGAACAAAAAACACCCTTGGGGGATAAAAGATCTAAAGATTTTGGGCCGTAATTTGAAAAATTGACCTGCAAAACCAATATTTCAAAGTTTTGGCAAACTATGCAATTTATCTGTTGACCAAGTGAATTTCATTGACTAGCATTTGTCTCACAAAAGTCGGCCAGTCCGACAGGGAGAGAAAATATAACATAAAGGAGGTCGTCTTTGGGCCTCCTTTTTTATTAATAGATTTATCGAGTTTTCTGAAAAAAATTTGGAATTTGGTGAAACCGAAACGTAATTATTTTGTCTGAATGTCCTTGAAAGACCTAGCCCAAGGCATAGCCTGCACCACGTACCGTGCGCAGAGGATCTTTTCCTCCGAACTGACAAAGTGCTTTGCGTAGACGACCGATGTGTACATCAACAGTGCGGGTATCCACATATATATCTCGACCCCAAACCCTGTCCAAAAGCTGTTCACGCGTCCATACACGCCCCGGTTTTTCCATGAAGGTGCTGAGCAGGCGAAATTCAGTTGGACCAAGCTTTAGCTCTGTGTCTGAGCGATAGACTTTATAGGTCTCACCATCAAGACGGATATCATCATATGACAACTTTTCACCGATCGCAGCGGCCCGCAAACGACGCAGTTGCGCTTTGACACGCGCAATCAATTCAATGACTGAGTAAGGTTTCACCACGTAATCATCTGCCCCAGTTTCCAAGCCCCTCACGCGATCAAGTTCCTCCGAGCGGGCAGAAAGCATGATGATAGGGATTGACTTGGTGTCATTACTCACTTTGAGACGCCGACACACTTCAATCCCAGATACCTGAGGGATCATCCAGTCTAGAACAATAAGATCCGGCAGGTTTTCACGAGTAAGGAGAAGAACATCTTCGCCATTATCCGCTTCCACAACCTGAAAGCCTTCTGCTTTAAGGTTGTAGCTTAGCACGGACCTTTGCGCAGGTTCATCCTCAACTAGCAAAACAACAGGCTGTGACACGAGAGCCTCCTTTTAACACTGCGCGTGTTAAGGTTTAAACGATGAAGTGACATCCGCCTTGTCTCGAGGTTCGCTAGGCATTTCACCGGTCACAATAAATATCACTTGCTCTGCAATTGATGTCACATGATCGCCCATACGTTCGATATTCTTTGCCATGAAGTGCAGATGCATACATCCCGTGATATTGCGTGGATCTTCCATCATAAATGTCACAAATTGACGAAATAACCCGTTGTACATTTGATCGACATCATTATCACGTCTGATGATGTCTTCAGCAAGTGAGACATCTCTTTGCACGTAGGCGTCCAAAGCATCCTTAAGCATGAGTTCAACTTCACGCGCAAGACGGCGCAAAGCGTTTGCGGCATCTTCAATTTCATTCATCTGGATCAAAACGCCTGTGCGTTTGGCTACATTTTTTGCATAATCACCGATCCGTTCAAGGTTTGCACTGACCTTGATCACGGATAAAATCACCCGAAGATCAACTGCAGTTGGCGCACGCAAGGCTATTACGCGTGCAGCCTCTTCGTTGATAAGTTCTTCGAGGTTATCGATCGCCGCATCTGCCGAGCGTACATTTTGTGCAAGCTCCAAGTCTTTATGAACAAAGGCCTTCATTGAGTCAGAAATCGCCATTTCCACCAAGCCACCCATTTTTAAAATATGCGCTTGGATCTCTTCGAGGTCATTGTCAAACTGGCTTAAAATGTGTTTTTCTATCATGATATTAGCCAATTCTGCCCGTTATGTAACTTTCTGTGCGCGGATCATCTGGGTTGGTGAAGATTTTCTTTGTTTCCCCAAACTCAACCAAATTTCCCAAATGGAAAAAGGCCGTATTTTCGCTTACCCGAGCAGCTTGCTGCATTGAGTGGGTCACAATGATCACACAGAAATTTTCCCGCAATTCATGGATTAACTCTTCAATTTGTGCGGTCGCGATTGGATCAAGCGCGGAACAGGGTTCATCCATCAAAAGAACTTCAGGTTTGGTCGCAACCGCCCGTGCAATGCACAGACGTTGCTGTTGACCGCCCGACAGTCCAGTTCCCACCGAGTCAAGTCTATCTTTGACCTCATCCCATATTGCGCCTTTTCGCAAAGCATCCTCTACGATGTCATCCAATTCCGCTTTGTTTTTTGCCATGCCGTGAATGCGCGGACCATAGGCCACATTATCGTAAATGGATTTTGGAAAAGGGTTTGGTTTTTGAAAAACCATTCCGATACGCGAGCGCAAATAAACTGGATCATATTCAGCAATCTCGCGATCATCAAAAATCAGACTACCGCGCACACGGCACGACGGAATAGTATCATTCATCCGATTCAAACACCGAAGAAACGTAGATTTTCCGCAACCGGAAGGACCTATAAGAGACGTCACGGAGCGATCAATCACATCCAAATCCACGTCAAATACAGCCTGTTTGTCTCCATAGAAAACACTCAAACCTCTGGCAAGTATTTTTGGGTTATTTGTGGCACTGGCCCCATGGGAAGTATCCAACATACCGAAAGACGACCTCATTTTTTCAATTTTCGGACTGTGCCTAACACACTTATGACAGCGCTACAATTCAATCTGGCAGATTTTGACCGTGCCTTGCTGAGCGCAACAAAGCTGACGCATCCCTTAGAATGGGCATGTAACAGTTTTGTGACATTTTTCCTTTATTCAATAATTAATTCAGAACTTAACAAAGCAAAACACGACCACCCACCGATCAGTTCAAAACAGCACTATCAGATTATTTTAATGCACCGGAAGAAGAAGTTTTATTTCCGTTCCAATTCCAACAGCACTTTCAATAGAAAGCCGGCCTCTATGCCGATTGACGATATGCTTTACAATAGCAAGCCCAAGCCCTGTCCCACCCTGTTCGCGTGAACGGTGCGGATCGATCCGGTAAAAGCGCTCGGTAAGGCGCGGAATATGGATCAGATCAATTCCTGGCCCCTCATCTTTTACCGCTATAGAAAGGGCATCTTTTTTGAGTTTCGGTTCGTAGTAGACCTCACTTATATCTACCGAAATCTGACCTTTCTGTTTTCCGTATTTGATCGCATTTTCAAGCAAATTCATGAAAACTTGCCGCAACTGATCATATTCTCCGGTAACATGACTTGATGTTTTGGGAAGGCTCAGTTTCATTTTTACTTCTGATTTTTCAATCATCGGAGTAAGGGCTTCTATGCTTTCGCCAATCACATCCTTCAGATTGACCACTTGTGTTGGACGCAGACGTTCGCTGGCCTCAACCCGAGACAAAGACAATAAATCTGCAATCAGACGATCCATGCGCTGTGCTTCATTTTTCATGATCGATAGAAATTGTTCCCGCGCCGCAGGATCATTTTTAGCGGCGGTTTGCAATGTCTCTATGAACCCAATCAAAGAGGTCAGCGGCGTTTTCAATTCGTGAGAGACATTTGCAACAAAATCACGACGCATTTGGATGGCATCTTCTAGACCGCTTTGATCTTCGAAAAATAAAATCAAATGTTCTTTATGATCAAAATTACACGTCACCCTGTAAATAACGTCGCGATTGGCGATAGTGCCTTGATAACGCACATAACGCGATTTTTTATCTCGCAATGTTGCGTCGATGGCCTCAAGCAGGTTGGGATGACGCAAAGCTGTAATATAATGACGATCAGTTAAACCGCCGCCAAATAGCTGTACCGCATCCTCATTCATGTAAGAAATTTTTTCTCTTACGCTGATAGCGAGCGACGGGAAAGGCAATATGCCCAATATATCAGAGATCTTCACGTCAGTCATTTTTGTCTACTATCAGACACATGGCACATCTCAATGTCAGTCTTTAGCGATAAAGGCATTTAGCCCAAGATCGACCTCACGTCAAAGAGGCCGCGTCAGAAAAGACACGGATCAAGGCATCAACGTCTTCAATGCCTACAGAAATACGGAAGAACCCTTCTGAAATACCAAGCGCCATTCTTTCATTGGCACTTAACGCACGATGTGATGAACTTGCAGGATGACTCAAAGTGGTTCCAACATCCCCCAAAGTCGGAGCGAAAGCGATTTCACGTGCATGTTCAACAAATCGGTTTGCGGCCCCACGGGATTGATCACTAAGCTCAATGCTCACCATATTGCAGCCGTGTTTCCCCAAAAGCCGTTTTGCCGCATCAACATCGGGATGATCCTCACGCATCGGATACAGCACGCGAGCAATCTTTGGATGAGACGCCAGCGCATCTGCCAATCTCACTGCGTTTTGTTCCGCCTTTTCAAATCGCAAAGGAAAGGTCAAAAGCCCGCGCTCTGCGAGCCAACAGTCAAAGGGACTGGGTGTCATTCCTGTTGTCACGCAGAACACATTGATTGCATGTGAGATGTCCTTTTTACGCGCCCAGACATAGCCAAGGGTGACGTCTGAATGCCCTGCCAAAAGCTTTGTCACAGAATGTACGATAATGTCGGCGCCAAGTTCCGCAGGTTTAAGGGACAACGGTGTGGTAAAAGTATTGTCCACAACCAGTTGAATGCCCTTGCCCTTGATCGAAGCGGCAACGCCGGCAATATCTGCCACGCGTAAGGTCGGGTTGGAGACGGCCTCCAGAAGAATTATTTTTGTATTCGGGCGCAGAGCGGCCAAAACATTATCCGCCCGTGTGGCGTCACAAAGGCTGACTTCGATCCCCAAACGCGGCAAATCTTCTTTCAATAACCTCAAAGAACGCCCGTAAAGCTGATCACCCGCCACAACATGATCGCCCGTTTTCAAAATACCCAATAGCGCTGCGCTTACCGCGGCCATCCCCGAGCCCGTCACAAGGCCCCCATCAATCCCTTCAAGCGCATCAATGCGTTTCGCCAGCGCATGGGCATTTGGATGGCCCTCTCTGGCATAGGTAAACCCTGCCACTCCGCCTTCATATTGTGCATCCAGCATATCGGGCGACGCTGAGGCATAAACCACCGATGGCGAGAGCGGTGTAACAACCGGAGTGCTCGCGCTTTGCGGAAGCCCGAAGGGGCGCATCAAATTGGATTTGTCGTTTTTCATTTAGGTGAGACTTCTTTTAGCTCTTCGCGAAATCGCGCTGCATTTTCTTGATAATGCAATGCGCTTTGATGCAATCTTTCTATCGCTGCGGCATCGAGTTCTCGGACAATTTTTCCCGGAACTCCCATGACCAGAGATCCATCAGGGATGACTTTGTTTTCGGTGATCAATGCCCCTGCCCCGATCAGGCAATTATTACCGATCCTTGCGCCGTTCAAAATCACAGCGCCCATGCCAATCAACGTATTGTTCCCGATCTCACATCCGTGCAACATCACTTTGTGACCGATTGTGCAATTTTCGCCAATGCTCAGGGGAAACCCGATATCGGTATGCATCACAGTGCTTTCTTGAATGTTGGTTCCATTGCCTATGATAATTTTTTCGTTGTCTCCGCGTATCGTTGCAGAAAACCAAACAGAGCTGCGTTCCCCCAGTTGGACATTACCAATCACATTTGCGTCTTTTGCAATCCAAGCCGTTTCATGAATATCTGGACACATGTCCCCCAGTTGATAAATACTCATTTTCGATCCTCAAATTCTTTGTTCAATGCGCGGACTGTTTCCACCAAAGAGGGCTGCTGGGACAACCGCATGCGTTCTGCAGTTATTATAGTTTTTAACTTTTCTTCCGACTGATCAAGATCATCATTGACCAAAACATAATCATATTCGGGCCAATGGCTGATTTCATCACGCGACTCAGCCATTCGTTTTTCGATAACCTCGCGCGCATCCTGTTGGCGCGACACCAAGCGCCTTTCCAGCTCTTGAATAGAGGGTGGCAGCAAAAAGACAGACAGAACATGTTTGCCAAGCGTAGAATTTCTGATCTGTTGACCGCCCTGCCAATCAACATCAAATAGCACATCTTTGCCATTTTGCACCGCACGATCAACGGGACCCAAAGGGCTTCCGTATAAATTTCCAAAGACTTCGGCATGTTCAAGCATCGCCCCTTCGGAAATCATGGTTTCAAATTCTTCCCGTGTATGGAAATAATATTCCCTTCCGTGTTCTTCGCCTGCCCGCGGAGGTCGCGTGGTTGCCGAAATGGAGAATTTGATCGCATTGTCCCAAGCCTGAAGTCTTCGCGCCAATGTGGTCTTTCCCGCCCCAGACGGCGAAGACAATATGATCAAAAGACCGCGTCGGTTTTGCCCAGTTGTCTTTGTCATTCTTACTCCACGTTTTGAACCTGCTCTCGCATTTGATCAATGAGCACTTTTAATTCAAGCCCAATCGAAGTGAGTGCACTGTTTTGCGATTTAGAACATAATGTATTCGCTTCACGATTAAATTCCTGCATTAAAAAATCTAATTTACGTCCAATCGCTCCACCTTTCAAAAGCAGGTCAAGAAGGCTCTTGACGTGAACGCGCAACCGGTCAATTTCTTCGGTTACATCCATTTTTATGAGAAGCGTTGCGAGTTCTTGTGCAAGGCGTTGCGGATCCACCTCGGCCAAAGTGTCCATCACCAATTTGAGCTGTGAGTGGAAATTTTCCTTTAACTGCAAATCCCGACCGCGCGCCAACTCCACTGCATCATCCAGCAAGCTGGTCATTTGGCTTGCCTGCGTAAGGAGCACTTCCTTCAAAGCCTCCCCTTCGTCGCGCCTTGACCCGACGAAGGCCTCTGTAACCTCCTCAAAAATTTCCAATAGCGATGACTTCAGGTGCCCCGCCTTATCTTCCTCCAACGTTTTTTCCCCACTTCCAAAGGCTGCGTGCAAAAGATCACTCGCCTTTGACGGCGCGAGATTCACACCCAATTCCATCGCCTGATCTTCGATCATACGGATCCCGTCGAGCGCTTTTTGAATGGCGACAGGATCAAGACTGGGGCCCGAATGAAGTTGACTTTCATCACGAAGCTTAATCGTCACATAAATTGCACCACGTGCGACCTGCTTTTGGAGATGGGCGCGGGCAGCACTATCAAATCCGTCAATCCAGTCAGGCGCTCTAAGTTTGATATCAAGTCCACGATGATTGACGCTGCGCATTTCAATTTGCCACGAAAAATCCGCAATTTCCCCCTGCGCCGAGGCAAATCCGGTCATAGAATAGATCACAGGCGTCTCCTGAAGTTTTCGCACTCCTACGGCATTGACCAAAAAGGAGCAAGCATCACACATTTTGACGCGTTAACCATTATTATAAATTTATTAATAAATTTCCGAAAAATGCGATAAAAAAATCAAAGACTGGGTTCATTGGATGACGCGTTCATTTTCTACTAGGGTTTGAGTGTTTTGGGGGTATAACATGCAAGAAATCGACAGTATTCGAAGTTTGACGAGGCAAGCAGTAAACGTGACGAAAACGTCTGATAAGCGGGAAGTATTGCTTTCATACTGGCAATCCCTTTCTATCCGAGGTGCCCTGCCAAAGCGGTCTGACTTTGATCCCAGAGCAGTGAAAACAATTCTTTCAGACCTTTTCACGCTGGAGTGTGATGACAAAGGCTTCTTGGAACTGACCTTTGCGGGACAAAGCATTTATCGCCAGATTGGGACAGCGAGACAAGAAAAAGTTCTTTTGACTCTCTTTTCAACGGTTCTTGCACCCACATCCCGACAAATGCTGGGCACTGTTTTCATGCACAACAGGCCGGCAAGTTGCAGCATCGAAACGATTGGGGCCATGGTCGCATCCCATTTTAAAGGCAGCATTGCGCTTTTCCCATTCGTATCAGATCAAAAAACCACTCAAGCAGTTGGGTTGCTAGATGTTGTGCCGTATCGGAATAAAAAATCCGGCCCGATGGCCGGATCTAATCTCATTCCGTTTCCGTTCAAAAAACAGGAAATCTTGCAGTAGCTTATTCGGCTGCTTCGACTTGTGAGGCAGCACGCTTCTGATCGCGCAGAGCCACCAATTCATCGGCGACTAAAAAGGCCAGTTCCAGTGACTGGCTGGCATTTAATCGTGGATCGCACGCAGTGTGATAACGTTTTGAAAGATCTTCATCGCTCACTGCGCCAATACCGCCGGTGCATTCCGTCACATC
>Ga0129342_1000193_pt1 | contig 24316 bp, 20 predicted proteins | sample CPBDNA_5_FD_94426 | JGI IMG/M metagenome (GOLD analysis project Ga0129342, IMG submission 94426) | Freshwater to marine salinity gradient microbial communities from Chesapeake Bay, USA - CPBay_Sum_15_0.2_DNA | ecosystem: Environmental > Aquatic > Marine > Coastal | place: USA: Chesapeake Bay...
AATTATACTCAATTTAAAACAAATAAGAGTAAAAAATAAAGCAAATGGAACTGATAAGTAAGCATAAAATTGATCAGAATAGCTTAATTCATTTTGGTATAGATAAAGAACTCTTAAGAAAAAATTTAAAAAGATTATAGCATTAATTAATATATATATTTTTGAAAACAAACCGTTTTTAGATACTGTTTTAAAAGCCTGAAATGCGTATATTTCAATTGCCAAAAGAACGATAAGAAGAAATAACCATCTCATTACTTTGTTTTTCAGATATTAGATCTCAAAAATATGTAATTATGACATATGGACAATAGAAAGAAGCTATACTTGATAGATGCTTATGCTTTAATTTTTAGAGGATACTATGCATTTATTAAAAATCCTAGAATAAATTCAAAAGGAATTGATACAAGCGCAATTATGGGTTTTATGAATTCTATTTTGGACTTAATCAAAAGAGAAAAACCTGAAAATCTTGCAGTAGCTTTTGATTTAGGAGGGTCAGTAGACAGAACTGAATTATTCGATGATTACAAAGCCAACAGACATGAAACTCCAGATGCTATCAAAATTGCTGTTCCATACATTCATAATATTTTAGAAGCAATGGGCATTCCCATTTTGATGAAAAGTGGTTATGAGGCAGATGACATTATTGGCACAATTGCAAAACAAGCAGAAAAAAAGAATTATGATGTTTTCATGGTTACACCAGATAAAGATTTTGCTCAATTGGTCTCTGATCACATCTTTATGTATAGGCCCGCAAGAATGGGTAATGGAATTGAAATATGGGGAATTCCTGAGGTGCAAAAAAAATTTGAAGTTGAAAATCCTATTCAAGTCATTGATTTTTTAGGTATGATGGGAGATTCTGTCGATAATATTCCTGGGCTTCCTGGTGTAGGAGAAAAAACAGCAAAAAAATTTATAAATCAATATGGCTCTATTGAAAATCTTTTAAAAAATACACACAAAATAAAAGGAAAATTAAGAGAGAAAATTGAAAATAACTCAGATAAAGGAATTCTTTCAAAAAAATTAGCAACTATTAACCTTGATGTTCCCATTGAATGCAATTTTCAAGATTTTAAATTAGAAAACCCAAATCACGATTCTGTTTTTAAAATATTTGATGAATTAGAATTTGTGAGAATGAAAGAAAATTTTAAAAATCTTTTTTTCAAAGTTTCTAAAGAAAATGATAGAATTGAAGAAATTTTAGAGCAAAAAAAAGATGTACAATACGATTTATTTAATATGCCAGGCGAGTCTCTATTTAAAAAAAGCATTAGACTTAAAACATCCTCAGATTTTCCTAAATTTTATCAAATAAACACTACTGAATTATCTAAAAAACTACTTTATGAAAACCTTAAAAATCAAAATTTAATTTCTTTAAATATTGAAAATGATTCTCAAAACAATCAAGTTAAACTTTTAAGCTTTTCTTGGGAGAATCATAAAAGTTATTTTGTTCAAATTTCTTTAAACTCTGAAACTGAAAAATTAAAATCAATTTTTAATAATAAAAACTTAACAGTTATTGGTTATGATTTAAAAAGTCAATTTAAAAAATTGAATGATTTTGGAATTTCTTTTAATGGGATTTATTTTGATAATAAAATAGCCCATTACCTTGTTAATCCAGATTTAAATCACGATTTCAAAACACTCTGTGAATCTTATTTGAATTATACTCTAAAAAATGATAAAGAAGATTTAAAGTTTTTATCAATGGAAAAATCTGATTTGAATTATCAATTGTATAATTTTTTAATTTCCGATCTCAAAAAAGGCGACTTAGAAGATCTCTTTAATAAAATTGAAATGCCTCTTTTAAAAGTATTAAGTACAATGGAAACCAATGGAATTAAATTAGATTCTGAATTTTTAAAAGGATTATCAAAAAAATTTCATGAAGAACTCAATGAACTAGAAAAATCTATATTTAAGTTGTCCAATCAAGATTTTAATCTTGCCTCTCCAAAACAATTAGGAGAAGTGTTGTTTGATCAAATGAAAATTATTGAAAATCCTAAAAAAACTAAATCAGGTCAATATTCAACAAGTGAAGAAGTTTTGTCAAAATTAGCTGAAAAACATATTATTGTTCAAAAAATTCTAGAGTGGAGATCCATTCAAAAACTTTTAAATACATACGTTGATGCTCTTCCTAAACAAGTTGACATTAACTCCGGAAGAATTCATGCTGAATTCAATCAAGCAGTTGCATCAACTGGAAGATTAAGCAGTAATAATCCAAATTTGCAAAACATACCAATAAGAAATCCGAGGGGGAGAGAAATTAGAAAAGCATTTGTTTGTAAAAACGAAAATTATTTAATGCTCTCTGCTGACTATTCTCAAATAGAGCTTAGAGTTATTGCTGCACTAAGTAAAGATCCAAATATGATATCTGCATTTAATAACAATTTGGATATTCATTCATCTACTGCATCAAAAGTATTTAATGTTAAATTAAAAGATGTAAAAAAAGAACAAAGATCAAATGCCAAAACAATAAATTTCGGAATAATATATGGTGTTTCTGCTTTTGGATTGAGTTCTCAAACTTCACTAACGAGATCTGAATCTAAATCTCTTATAGAGTCTTATTATGATGCTTATCCAAAACTCAAGAGTTATATTTCAAGTCAAATTAATTTTGCAAGAGAAAACGGCTATGTTGAAACTATTTTAGGTAGAAAAAGATATTTAAGAGATATTAATTCCAGAAATTCAATTATAAGAGGAGCTGCCGAAAGAAATGCTGTTAATGCGCCAATTCAAGGAAGTGCAGCTGATATCATAAAAATAGCAATGATTAAAATTCATGAAAAGTTTAAAGAAAATAACTTTAAATCTAAAATGCTTGTTCAAGTTCATGATGAATTAGTTTTTGAAGTTCATAAAAAAGAATTAGTGCTAGTAAAAAAAATAATTAAAAATGAGATGGAACAAGCCTACTCATTTAGTGTACCATTAAAAGTAGATATTGGTCAAGGTTTAAACTGGTTTGAAGCACATTAAAATTTTTGTTTATTTTCAGATTTGTAGATTTGATTTATTATTGTAGATTTGCAGGCCAATTAAAAGCATTGTATAGTGCTATAAAAATTAATTATTTTGGATTCGTTAACATTTAAAACAATATCTGCAAACAAAAACACAGTTGACAAGAACTGGGTTATTGTTGACGCCAATGGACATACTCTTGGAAGAATGTGTTCAAAAATAGCAAAACTGATTAGAGGAAAATATAAACCTAATTTTACCCCACATGTAGATTGTGGAGATAATGTAATTGTAATAAACGCAGAAAAAATTATTCTTTCTGGAAATAAATGGGATAGTAAAGAATACATTCGTCACACTGGTTATCCAGGTGGACAAAGATCTCTAACTGCTACTGAACTATTTGCTAAAGATCCATGTAGACTTGTTGAAAAATCTGTAAAAGGAATGCTGCCTAAAAATAAGTTAGGAGCTTCATTATTTAGAAACCTAAAGGTTTATGTTGGTGAAAACCACAAACATGAAGGTCAGAATCCAAAATTAATAAATTTAAACGATCTAAGGTAATATGGAAATTATTCACAAAATTGGAAGAAGAAAAAAATCTATAGCTAGAGTTTATCTATCTGTTGGAAAAGGTGCTTACACAATTAACGGGAAATCTCTTAATGATTATTTTCCAACTGATATCCTTCAATACAAAGTAAATCAACCATTTATTCTTACAGAAACCTCATCATCATTTGATGTAAAAGTCAATGTCTATGGTGGTGGAATAAATGGTCAAGCTGAATCAGTAAGACTTGCAATTGCAAGAGCACTATGTGAAATCAATGAAGAACACAGATCAGTTTTAAAGAAAGAAGGATTACTTACAAGAGATCCTAGAATGGTCGAAAGAAAAAAATTCGGACAGAAGAAAGCAAGAAAAAAATTCCAATTCTCTAAACGTTAATTTGTTTAAAGAATTGACTAAAGTTCATATAAATATTGAAATTAACCTGTTGTCGTATTTCGCACAGCGAAAATTAGTTTAGCATCTAAATAAATTATTTAAAAATTTATTGCTAATCATACGGAACGTAAACTAAAAAAAATGACAAAAATTGAAATTAAGCCTTTAATAGAGGCTGGTGTTCACTTTGGACACCTTACAAGAAAATGGAATCCAAACATGGCTCCTTTTATTCATATGGAGAAAAATGGGATTCACATTATTAATCTCTACAAAACTGCATCTAAAATTGAAGAAGCTAAATCAGCTTTATCAAAAATAACATCATCTGGAAGAAAGATACTCTTTGTTGCTACAAAAAAACAAGCAAAAGATCTTGTTTCAAAAGCAGCTGAAGAGGTTAATATGCCATATATTACTGAAAGGTGGCCAGGCGGAATGCTAACTAATTTTGTAACTATCAGAAAAGCTGTAAAAAAAATGTCTGCGATTGATAGAACTAAAGAAGACGGTACTTTCAATGCTCTTTCAAAAAGAGAAAAACTACAAATTGATAGATTAAGAGCAAAACTTGAAAAGAATTTAGGATCTATTACTGACATGACCAGATTGCCAGGTGCATTATTTGTTGTAGATATTAGAAGAGAACATATAGCTATTAGAGAAGCACAAAAACTAAATATACCAATTTTTGCAATGGTTGATACAAATTGTGATCCTAGAGAAGTTGATTTTGCAATTCCATCAAACGATGATGCTTCAAAATCTATAAATATTATTTTAAACTTTATTACTAGTGCAATTAAAGATGGCCTTTCTGAAAGAAAAAAAGAAAAGGAAGTTTCAGAACTAATAAATCAAAAAGAAGAAAACCAAGAGCCTAAAGAAGATTCGAATGATGAAGATGACAAAGAAATAAAAGAAAATAGTTCAGCTAAAGAAGGTGAGGTTAAAAAGAAAAGAAAAAGAGTTTCAAAAAAATCAGAAGAATAAGTTATGGTAAAAATATCCGCATCAGATGTAAACAATTTAAGAAAAATTTCAGGGGCTGGAATTATGGATTGTAAAAATGCTTTAGTTGAAGCTAACGGTGATACCGAATCAGCAATTGAAATTTTAAGAAAAAAAGGACAAAAAGTTGCAGCTAAAAGAGCTGACAGAGAATCATCTGAAGGTGCTGCCATAGCACAAGTTAGTGCAGATAACTCTGTTGGAGTTATTATTTCACTAAATTGTGAAACTGATTTTGTTGCAAAAAATGAGAGCTTTGTTAGTTTAGCTAATCAACTTGCTGAGTTAGCTTTAAAACACGATTCAAAAGAAGATTTCTTAAATTCTGATATTGATTCTATGACAGTTAATGATAAATTAATACAACAAACTGGAGTAATTGGAGAAAAACTTATGATTGGAAATTTTGAAAAAATTTCTGCTCCATTTGTGGGCAAATATATTCATGCAGGAAATAAAATAGCCACAATTGTTGGTTTTTCAAAATCACCATTAGGTATCGAAGAAGTTTCTAAAAATGTTGCAATGCAAGTTGCTGCTATGAATCCATTAGCTCTTAATGAAAATGAAGTTGATCAAGATATTATTGAAAAAGAAATTGAAATTGCTAAAGATCAATTGAGACAAGAAGGTAAGCCAGAGGCTATATTAGATAATATTGCTAAAGGAAAATTAAAAAGATTTTTTAAAGATAACACGTTAATTAATCAAGATTACATTAAAGATAATAAACAAAGTGTTTTAGCTTACGTAAAATCTGTCGACAACGAACTTTCTATTACAGGTTTCAAAAGAATTAGCTTAGGTTAAAAAAGCTAAATTTTTCTATTATATATTTATATGTAATCATTAACTATATTTATATAAATGATTTACAAACGAATCTTATTAAAATTAAGTGGGGAAGCTCTTCTTGGCGAAAGAACCTATGGTATTGACCCTAAAAGAATCGCACAATATGCTAAAGAAATTAAAAGCATTACTGACTTAGGTGTAGAAGTAGCAATAGTAATTGGGGGCGGAAATATTTTTCGAGGTGTTTCAGCAGCTAGTAACGGAATTGACAGAGTTCAGGGAGATTATATGGGTATGTTAGCAACAGTGATTAATGGTATGGCATTACAAAGTTCTCTTGAAGAAGTAAAAATTCAAACTAGATTACAGACCGCATTAAAAATTGAGGAAGTAGCTGAGCCATATATTAAAAGAAAAGCAGTAAGACATTTAGAAAAGAAGAGAGTAGTTATTTTTGGAGCAGGCACAGGAAATCCTTTTTTTACTACAGATTCAGCAGCAGTTTTAAGAGCCATCGAAATAAATGCCGATGTGATTCTCAAAGGAACTAGAGTTGAGGGTGTCTACGATTCAGATCCGGAAATAAATAATAATGCAATTAAATTTGATTATTTGTCTTTTAGTGAAGTCATTAAAAAAAATTTAAAAGTAATGGATTCTACAGCATTTACTTTAAGTCAAGAAAATAATTTACCTATTGTTGTTTTTAATATGAATCAAACCGGAAATTTATTAAAACTTATCAATGGAGATAAAATTGGAACTATTATAAAAAACTAATTGTGGAGGAACTAGAATTTATTATTGAAGCTTGTGAAGAATCGATGATCAATTCCATCAAGCATTTAGAAAAAGAACTTCTTAATATTAGAGCTGGTAAAGCGAACCCTTCAATGTTGTCAAGTGTAAAATTAGACTACTATGGGGCAACGACTCCATTATCTCAAATTTCTAATATTAATACCCCAGATGCTCAAACTCTTTTAATTCAACCTTGGGAAAAAGATAAACTTCAAGATATTGAAAAAGCCATTATGTTAGCTAACTTAGGATTTAATCCCATGAATAATGGAGAATCAATAATAATAAACATACCTCCTCTCACTGAAGAAAGAAGAAAAGAGCTTGTAAAAATTGCTAAATCTGAAATAGAACATGCAAAAATAAGTGTTAGAAATGCAAGAAAAGATGCTAATAACGAAATTAAAAAAATTGAAATCTCAACCGACCAAAAATTAATTTATGAACAAGATGTTCAGAATTTAACTGACAAATACATCTCAAAAATAGATTCAATTTTTATTTCCAAAGAAAAAGAAATTCTTTCAGTTTAATTTTAAATGAGCATTTCAAAAAATTCAAAAAACTGGGAAAAATTTGCAAATTTAATTTTAAGAAACCGATTAATCTTTTTGGTATTAGTTTTAATAACTACGGTTCTCTTATCATCTCAATGGAAAAATTTAAAATTTAGTTATTCTGAGGCTAATTTAATGCCAAAAGATCATCCTTTCAATCTAGCTTACAACAATTTTGTTAATGTTTTTGGTGAAGAGGGTAATTTATTAATTATAGCAATAAACGACAGTGCTATTTTTGAAAAGAATAATTTAAATTCTTGGATCAAACTAAGCGAATCTTTTGAAAATATAAAAGAAGTAAATAGTGTCATTCATCTCGGAAATATTCCTGTAATTTCAAAAGACAAACAGAACAAAAAGTTCATTGTAAAGTCAATAATTAATAAAAATTTTGAAACTAATTCGTCAGTAGAAAAATTCAAAAAAACTATTTTTAATAGTTTGCCTTTTTATGAAAATATACTATTTAATAGTAAAACCCAAACTATACAGACAGCAATTTATTTAGACAAAAATGTGGTTAATAATGTTGAAAGAATTGACTTTGTTAACAATGTTTTTATTCCTCTAATTGAAAATTTTGAAACTAAAACTAAGCTAGATGTTAAAGTTTCAGGTATGCCCTACATAAGAACCATGAATGCTCAAAACATTATGGATGAAATAGGAAAATTTATTGTCATTGCCATTTCTGTGACAATATTTATATTCTTCTTTTTCTTTAGATCTTATCGGGCTACCTTAATAACTCTTATTGTTGTAGTAACAGGTGTTATGTGGGCTTTGGGAATTCTTGGCCTTCTTGAATTTGAAATTACAGTTTTAACTGCTCTAATTCCTCCATTAATAATTGTAATTGGAGTCCCAAACTGTATTTTTTTAATAAATAAATACCAACATGAGTTTAAGAAACATGGAAATCAGGCACGTTCTCTTCAAAGAGTAATTTCAAGGATTGGTAATGCAACACTAATGACAAACATAACAACTGCATGTGGATTTGCAACTTTCATTTTAACTGATAGTAAAATATTAAAAGAATTTGGAACAGTTGCATCAATAAACATAATGGTTATTTATGTACTTTCTATTTTAATAATCCCAATAATTTATAGTTTTCTTCCATTACCAGAAAAAAAGCATTTAAAACATTTAAATAATAATTGGTTGAATGTATTTGTAGATTTTTTAAGCAATACAGTTAAAAATCACAGAATCCCAGTTTTTATTATTTCTATTATATGTTTATGTGTAAGTATTGTAGGTATCAATAAAATTGAAATTTCAGGGAACTTAATTGAAGATATGCCTAAAAAATCTTCATTTGTTAAGGATATTAAATTTTTTGAAAAAGAATTCAAAGGAATTCTTCCTTTGGAAATTATGATTGATAGTCGTCAAAAAAATGGAATGCTCAGACTGACTAATATTAAAAGAATGAATGATTTTCACGATCATATTTTAAGAATTCCTGAACTTTCGTCTCCCATTTCTATTGTCAACCTATCTAAATATATTAAACAATCTTTTTACAATGGAAATCCAAATTATTTTCAACTCCCTTCATCTCAAGAGAATACATTTATTGCAACATATGTTAAAAACACAGATTTAAAATTAGAAGAGCAAAAGGCATACATTAATGAGAATGGACAGATAGCAAGAATAACAACTATGATTGGAGAAATCGATACTGAAATAATGGAAGGTGTAGAAGAAAGTCTTTTAAAAGGAATAGAAATATATTTTCCACCTGAAAAATTTGATGTAACATTAACTGGAAAAACATTAGGGTATTTAAAAGGAACTAAATTTTTGATAAAAAACCTTTTACTGTCTCTTTTTTTAGCAATACTATTAATCTCCATAATGATAACCTATTTGTTTAGATCTTATAAAATGGTGATAATATCTTTAATACCTAATATTCTTCCACTATTATTCACTGCTGGAGTTATGGGCTTTTTTAATATTCCCATAAAACCTTCAACAATTTTAGTATTTAGTATTGCATTTGGAATTTCTGTTGATGATACTATTCACTTTCTAGTAAAATATAGACAGGAACTAATGGCTAATAAATGGAAAATTAGAAAATCTGTTTTTGCTTCTTTAAGAGAAACTGGAATTAGCATGTTTTATACTTCTATCGTTTTATTTTTTGGGTTCTCAGTATTTATGACATCTAACTATGGAGGGACAATAGCATTGGGAGGTCTAGTATCAACAACTTTATTATTCGCTATGCTGGCTAATTTAATTCTGCTTCCTTCACTTTTAATTTCATTGGAAAAAAACATATCAAATAAACGAGATTTAAAAAATTCTATAATATATATAGACTCAAATTAATTATATAATAAATCATTCAAAACTTTATCTTTGAAAAAGTTTAAATTATACTATGACTATTAAACATTTGTTTTCAAATCCACCAATTTCAAAAAAAGTTTTAATTAAAGGTTGGGTAAGGACTTTTAGAGGAAATAGATTTATTTCAATAAACGATGGGTCGTGTTTACAAAACTTGCAATGTGTGGTTGATTTTGAAAACACACCTGAATCTATTTTAAACAAAATTAATACAGGGACTTCAATTGAAATCGATGGGACTTTAGTAGAAAGTCAAGGAAAAGGTCAAAAAATTGAAATTAAAGTTGAAAAAATCAAAATTCTTGGAGAATGTGACCCTGAATTATTTCCAATTCAACCAAAAAAGCATAGTTTAGAATTTCTTAGAGAAAATGCACATTTAAGAGTAAGAACTAATACTTTTGGAGCTGTTTTTAGAGTTAGGTCTAGTATTTCTTATGCTATTCATAAGTATTTTAAAGAGAATGGATTTTTTTATGTCAATACTCCTATCGTAACTGGAAGTGATGCTGAGGGAGCTGGTGAAATGTTTAAGGTTACAACGCTAAATATAAATAAAGCAGATGTTAATAATAAAAATGAAATTGATTTTTCTAAAGATTTTTTTGGGAAAGAAACTAATCTTACAGTATCAGGTCAGTTAGAGGCAGAAAATATGGCTATGGGTCTTGGAAAAGTTTACACATTTGGGCCCACTTTCAGAGCTGAAAATTCAAATACATCAAGGCATTTAGCAGAGTTTTGGATGATTGAGCCCGAGATGGCTTTTTATAATCTAAAAGATAATATGGATTTAGCTGAGGATTTCATAAAAAAAGTACTAAAATATGCTATTTCCGATTGTAAAGAAGATCTTGATTTTTTAAATACAAGATTAATTAATGAAGATAAAACAAAACCAGAAAACCAAAGAAATGAATTAAATCTTCTCGAAAGATTAAGCTTTGTAGTTAATAACGATTTTGAAAGAATTACCTATACTGAAGCCTTTGAAATTTTAAGAAACTCTAAAAATAATAAAAAGAAAAAATTTAAATTTCTTGTTAATGAATGGGGTGTTGACCTGCAAAGTGAGCACGAAAGATTCTTGGTTGAAAAACATTTTAAAAAGCCTGTAATAATTTACAACTATCCTGCTAAAATCAAGGCATTTTACATGAGAATGAATGAGGATGGGAAAACAGTTAAAGCGATGGATATTTTATTCCCTGGTATTGGTGAAATTGTCGGAGGATCACAAAGAGAGGAAAGATTAGACGTTTTAAAATCTAGAATAAAAGAATTAAATATTGATGAAAAAGAATTATGGTGGTATTTGGATTTAAGAAAGTTTGGTACTGTTGAGCATAGTGGATTTGGACTAGGTTTAGAAAGACTGATTTTATTTGCCACTGGTATGACAAACATTAGAGATGTCATCCCTTTTCCCAGAACACCAAAAAGCGCAGAATTTTAGGCCCACTTTCCTTACTTTGGATTTTTGTATTTTTAATTCATAATTAATAAAAATGCTTAAACAGTATCTACAATTAAAATTATCTCAGAAATTATCTCCTCAACAAATTCAATTGATGAAATTAATTGAACTCCCACTTTTGGAATTAGAGGAAAGATTATCAAGAGAAATTGAAGAAAACCCTGCATTAGAATCAGGAAAAGAAAATGAAGATGATTTTTTTGATAATGAATCTGATTATGAAAATGATTCTAATGAAAATGATATTAATGTTGAAGATTATTTAAGTGATGATGATATTCCAGATTATAATTTGAAAACAAATAATTACAGTCAAGATGATGAAGAGAAATCAATGCCATTTATTTCTGGATTAAGTTTTAACCAATTTTTGAAAAATCAACTTTCTACTTTTTCTCTAATAGATGAAGATCAAAAAATAGCTGAGTTTTTAGTTGGAAGTGTTGATCAGTCAGGATATATAAGAACAAATTTAATGGAAATACTTGATGATCTTGCATTTACGACTGGCTTGTATACTGATTTAAATTCTATTGAAAGAATTTTAAAAAAAATTCATTTATTAGATCCACCAGGCGTTGGCGCCAGAGATTTAAAAGAATGCTTAATTATCCAACTTAAAAGAAAAAATAATTCTAAATCAGTTGAAAATGCAATCAATATTCTAGAGAATCACTTTGAACTTTTTACAAAAAAACATTATAAGAAAATTATTCAAAAAATTGATATTAATGAAGACGAATTAAGAGAATCGATTAAAGAAATAGAAAAATTAAATCCCAAACCTGGTTCTGCATTTTCTGAACCAACGAAAATTAATTCAACTATAATCCCTGACTTTAAAATTGAAATTATAGAAAATCAATTGGTTTTGAATCTAAATTCAAGAAATGCTCCCGAACTTTTCGTTTCAAATGAATATAAAAATATGCTGTCTGGTTACCAAGAAAATAAAAAAGTCTCAAAAAGCCAGAAACAAGCAATATCGTTTATAAAACAAAAATTAGATGCAGCCAAATGGTTTATCGATGCTATAAATCAAAGAAACCAAACTCTTTTAATGACAATGAGTACAATCATGGATTTTCAAAAAAAATACTTTTTAACAGGAGATGAGAGCAATCTTAAACCAATGGTTTTAAAAGATATTGCTAAAAAAATTGACATGGATATTTCGACGATTTCTAGAGTTGCGAACAGTAAATATGTTGATACTCCTTACGGAATAAAACTTGTCAAATCATTTTTCTCAGAGGGAATTACAAACGACAAAGGTATTGAAGTATCTACAATAGAAATTAAAAAAGAACTTGAATCAATAATTGACAATGAGAATAAATCAAAACCTTTTACAGACGACGAACTAACAAAAAAAATTAATGAAAAAGGCTATCCAATAGCAAGAAGAACTGTAGCAAAATATAGAGAAACGATTGGAGCACCTGTTGCAAGATTAAGAAAAAAACTTTAGATGAATAACACCCTCACAGTTATAATTGTTAATTATAAATCATGGGACAAATTAACATATTGCTTAGAAAGCATAAAAAATCAAGCAAATATTGTGTTAAATGTGATTGTTGTTGATAATTTTTCAAACGATACTATTATCTGCGATTTTAAAAATAAATTCAAGTGGGTTAAATGGATTGAGAATAAAACAAATTTAGGATTTGCAAAAGCTTGTAATATTGGTGCTAAAAATTCAAATTCAAATTGGCTATTATTTTTAAACCCTGATACTATTATTAAAAAAAACAACTTAAGTTCTCTAATTAAATTTTGTGATAAAAATCAAAATCATAGAATTATCGGAATAAAGCAACTAAATAAAAAAAATAAACCTTCAAATTCATTTGGTTTATTTTTAAATATCTGGTCAATTAATAGTTTTTTTAGAATTTTTTCAAGGATTGTAAAAAATCAGACCTATAATAGAATAAATAGAGAATCTATCTCAAACCCTGATTGGATTTCAGGATCTTTTATTCTAATAAGAATGATAGATTTTATAAAACTAAATGGCTGGAACGAAAATTACTGGATGTATTATGAGGATATGGATTTATGTAAAAGAGCTAATAATTTGAAATTAAGAGTTTCTATTTTAAACAATTGGGAGTGTACACATTTTCATGGAGTATCCTCAAGAATAAATAAAAAAATCAAAGTAAAAACAAAAGCTGAAGTTTTAAAATCATCACATATTTATGTTAATACCCATTTCAAGGGAGTTTATAACTCATTATTGCATATATCTCTTTTTTTTTCAAATTTAATTAGACTAATAATTTTGTCTTTTTTTTCTTCAACTATGAGAAGTGTTTTAAAATTGTATTTGACAACTTTAATAAAGCTGAGTAAATGGTAAGAATTTTAGTTATTAACTTCAGTGTAAAATATATTTAACCTCATTCTTTTGTCATAGTTTTCAGCACTTGGGCTTGGACCTATTAAAACTGTACCGAGTGGATTAATTGCAGAAGAACTGGGGGTAAATGTCATGAAATCTGAGCTCTCAACTTCAATATTTATAGTATTGTTTATATCTGATGAGACAACAAGTCCTAATTTAAGATTTGTTGAATCTTTTCTTACTACATTTTTTATATGTTCACTTAATCTAATTTTATACATTAATCCATTCTTGTCCTCATCTAATTCAATTAATCCGCCATGAATAACTTTATTTTGGAAAGGTTTTGGACCAGAAGAATTATCTACAAAATAATCAATTACTGGAGCTTGATTTTTAATATCATATAAGTAAAGTCTAGAAGGTTCAATAATCCCACCTGAAGCAGACAACATTTCTTTATCAATATATAATGATAGGCTAGCTTCATTTATAAGCCATGGTTTAGATCTAATTTCTTCCAGAACATCAACCCCATTATCATCTTTAAACAATTCAATTTCAGCCATTACACCATCTCCTCCTTTTAAAAATACCTGCTTTGGGTTAGTTATAGTATCAATTATTGAAGAATAAACATATCCGGGAAAAGCATCTTTTGTGAAAGAATTTAATTTTATACCAGAAAAAACTAATTTAAATTCAGATTCTTCAGATTCTATAGTATCATCGCTTGTATCATCAGGGGAATCTTGCGTATTGTATTTATCGTAATCGTAAACAACTCTAATTTCGGCTTGATCAAAATTTAAAATCATCATTAGGGGGTCTGAAAAATCATAAGTCTCAATTATCAAACCCTTAAAATAAAGCTTAAAATTATAAATGTTAGATATATCATCTGAGCCTTCTTTGTCAACAAGTTTTCTTTGAAAAAAATCATTATTTAATTCTACTCTGATTCTTGGAGTTAATCTTTCTTTAACAATTTTTGATTCGTCATCATCTTGAGTTTCTGGGTTATCTTCTTGATAAAAAACTAACTCATTAGAGTCAATTGATATTTGATCATCAAATAATACAGTCCCTGAAAAATCTTTTGCTATTGTATTATTAGAATAATACTTTTGAAATTTTTCAAAATTAGTATCAGGATCGTAAGGCCTTAAAAAGTACTCAAGCTCACTAACTTTTAATTTAAAAGTTGCTTGTGGATTACCCATTAATGAATCTAATTCATATAAAGTTCTTCCTGAATTAGGATTAATAGATTCTGTATCATCACCATCTAAAATACCATCGCCATCTGTATCTTGATTTAAAGGATCTTGGCCATTTGTTGTTTCAATAACATCAGCAACTCCATCTCCATCTGAGTCACTGTAAGGATCTGAACTATCAACGTCGTATAAATTAATTACTCCATCATTATCTTCATCATCAACATTATTAAAAAACGGAATATCTAAATAAACTTTTTTAACTTTTTCATTCTCAGGTATTACAGCAATATTATCTTCAGATCCATTATCTTCAGAGGCTTGAGAAAACTGACCAAAATTTAAAGATGGATCTTCAAATTCAATTTGAGTTAAAAAGCTAGCACTAGACTTGCCATAAATTTTATCATCATATTCACCTAATTGAAAAGTAGTTAAAGAGTTAGCTACAAAATGTGGAATCTTTCTTAAAGTTACCTTAACAGGGATTTCCTCTAAATTTGTATTAAATGGTTTGTTGTCAATAAGATTTAAACCAACAGTATTATACTCTTTATTACAAGAAGCTATAATCAAAGAAATAAAAATGAGTTTAAAAAAATGTTTCACCTACTTAATTTAAAATCTTATCGTTATAAAATTCAATATATTGTTTTTCACATCCCTCTGAAAAACCACATTGTAAAGTTGGGATTTTTAAGGATTTTGCTAAATTTAAATAGGACTCTTTTATATTGTCGTTAGCAAAAACTACCCCATCAGAATTCATTATAGAAATTTTATACAAATTTTCATATGATGTCATCTCTAAAACATTTAATGTATCACTTTCAATCTTATCAAATTTTATTTTTTTAACAATCTCATTATTAATATTTCCACTTATTTCATTTTCATAAATCGAAGTAACAATCTTAGTTTTTGACAATATAGGTTCATCATTATAATACTCTTTTAAGTAAAGAGGCATAAGCGAAGCAATCCAGCCATGAACGTGAATTATATCTGGGGACCAATTTAACTTTTTTATAGTTTCAACAACTCCTTTTGCAAAAAAAATCGCTCTTTCATCGTTATCATTGTATAACTTTTTCTTTTTATCAGAATCTAAAAGTCTGTTTTTAAAATACTCTTCGTTATCAATAAAATAGACTTGCATTCTTTCTTTAGGAATCGAAGCTACTTTAATAATTAAAGGCATATCAATATCATCAATTATTAGGTTCATTCCTGAAAGTCTAATAACTTCATGAAGCTGATGTCTTCTTTCATTAATAGTTCCATATTTAGGAATAAAAACTCTAGTTTGACCACCATTTTTATTAACTACTTTAGGAAGAGTGTAAGTTAAAGTTGAAATATCATTGTTTGGCAAATAAGGTATAACTTCGGATGAAACGTATAGTACTTTTTTACCTATCATAATTTCCTATCTTAAAACTCATTTAAATTGAAATGCAAAATTACGAAAATTATGCTAGATTTGACCTCAATTATCATATTTATACATTGTTAAAGTTTTATTAAATGAATATTTACTCTCTAAAATCTGAAGTTCATAATCATATTAATGAACATAATTTATTAAACAATACTGTTGGTTTAGTTCCAACCATGGGTTCGCTTCATAAAGGGCATTTGTCATTAATTGAAAGTGCTATTAAAATGTGTGATAAAGTTTGGGTTTCAATATTTGTAAATCCAACTCAATTCAATAGTAAAAGTGATCTTAAAAACTATCCAAAAAATCTTAACAAAGACATAGAACTTATTAAAAGTATTTCAGAAAAAATAAGCGTTTTTGCCCCTGAAACTCACGAAATTTACGGAAATAATATAAGATATAGAAAATATGATTTTAAAGGAATTGATTCTGAACTTGAAGGTAAATACAGAAAAAATCATTATCACGGAGTTGGCACTATTGTCTCCATGTTATTTTTTTTATTTAAGCCTGATAAAGCCTTTTTTGGTGAAAAGGATTTTCAACAAACACAGGTTATTCAAAAATTAATAGAAATTGAAAATCACAAAACACAATTAGTTATTTGTCCTACTGTTAGAGAAAAGAATGGATTAGCGATGAGTTCAAGGAATTCTTTATTGTCAAATGAATTAAGAGAAAAAGCTTCGATTATTTACGAAACTTTAATCTATTTAAAAAAAAATTTCAAAAGTCAAGGATTTAATGCTTTAATTTCTGAGTCCATTAATAAAATAAACTCTAACAATAATTTTAAAACGGAGTACTTTGAAATAGTGGATTCTAATTCGTTAAAAAAATTAGAAAAGTTTAATGAAAAAAATAGTTATAGAGCATTCGTTTCAGTTTTTGTAGGTAATGTAAGATTAATTGATAATATTTTGTTGAATTAATATATATATATTTGCCGGATGCAAATTGAAGTTTTAAAATCTAAAATTCATTGTGTAAAAGTAACTGATTGTGAGCTTAATTATATTGGAAGTATCACAATTGATGAGTCTTTAATTGAAGCTGCAAATATGATAGTAGGAGAAAAAGTTCAAGTAGTAAACATCAATAACGGTGAAAGACTTGAAACATACATTATTAAAGGCAAAAGAGACAGTGGTGAAATAACTTTGAATGGTCCAGCTGCTAGAAAAGTTCAAAAAGGAGATAAAGTTATTATAATCAGTTACGCAAGAATGAGTATTGAAGAAGCTAAAAACTTTAATCCAACTCTTATATTTCCTAATAAGAACAACCTTATAAAATCTTAATGCAAAAATTTGCATTTAAATTGTTTAAAAATTTTCTACCACCTTTTTTAGGATTTTTTCTAATTTACTATTCGTTCATCAATACTACTTCTGAGGACAGAATCATTATTTTCTCATCCATCATTAACGCAAATTATTTTTTTGTTTTAACATCAATCTTTTTAGGATTTTTAAGTCATTTTTTCAGAGCTCTAAGGTGGAGAAATATGCTTTCTCCAATTGGATACAACATAAAATTTAGAAATTCACTAATGTGTGTTTTTATTGCTTTTTTATCAAATCTTGGGTTTCCTAGGTCAGGTGAAATTTTAAGGTCTTCTTCAATTTCATTTTATGAAAAAATTCCTATTGAACAAAGCTTTGGGACTATAATTACAGAAAGAATAATAGATGCATTTATTTTAGGTTTAATAATTGTATATGGATCTTTAATCTCTACTAATATTAATTTGTCTGAACTTTTTAATACCTACTTTTTAGTTTTTACTATTCTTTTCACTTTAATTTTTTTAATAACAAAACTTAAAATTAATAATAGAGTTATAAATTTTATAAAAAATCTTAAAAAAGGTATAACATCTATTTCAAAAATTAAGAATAAATCTATTTTTATTTTTCATACTTTACTTATTTGGACATCATACTTCCTAATGTTTTATATAGTAAAATTTAGTATTTCTGAAACTATACATCTTGAGTTTGAAGCTGTAATCTTAGCTTTTATCGCAGGCGCAATAACGATGTCTCTTACAAATGGAGGTATTGGTGCTTTCCCTATAGCTATTGCAGCAGTAATTAGTCAATACCATGTTCCTTATCAAAATGCTTTAGCTTTAGGTTGGGTTATTTGGAGTGCTCAAACATTGATGATTGTTTTTTTTGGAATATTATCTTTTATTTTTTTACCTATATTAAACAAATAATTGCTTATGTCTAAATTTAAATCTACATTTTGTTGTCAAAGTTGTGGCGCCCAACATACTAAATGGCTAGGTCAATGTAGCTCATGCAAAGAATGGAATACAATTGTTGAAGAAATTATAAAAAAAGAAAATACACCAATATTAGGTCTATCTACGGATCAACTTTCTTCAAAAATACAAATGATTAATGATGTAGATTTTAATAATGAACCCAGACTAAGTGTATCCGATGAAGAATTTGATAGAGTTTTAGGTGGGGGAATAGTCCCTGGATCTTTGATTTTAATTGGGGGGGAACCTGGTATAGGTAAATCTACTTTATTGTTGCAAATATCATTAATGATGAAACATAAAGTACTTTATGTTTCTGGTGAAGAAAGTCAGCAGCAAATAAGTAGAAGAGCCAATAGAATTGAAAATAATTCTAAAAACTGTTATATTTTAAATGAAACCAATGCCGAAACAATTTTAACTCAAATCAATAATTTAAAACCTGATTTACTAATTATAGACTCTATTCAAACACTTCAAACTGATTTGATTGATAGCAGTCCAGGAAGTGTTTCACAGATAAAGGAGACTGCATCTTTGTTTTTAAAATATTCCAAAAAATCAAACTTACCGGTCTTACTAGTTGGCCACATTACCAAAGATGGTGGAATAGCTGGTCCAAAAGTTTTAGAACATATAGTTGATGTTGTCCTACAATTTGAAGGAGACAGAAATAATTTATATAGAATTTTAAGGGTAAAAAAAAACAGATTTGGATCTACTGCTGATATAGGGATTTATGAAATGTTAAATAATGGTTTAAAAGCAGTTATCAATCCTAGTGAGTTATTAATTTCAAACAATAAATTATCATTAAGTGGAAATGCAATAGCATCAACAATTGAGGGAATTAGACCGATAATGATAGAAGTACAAGCGTTGGTTAGTAGTGCTGTATATGGCACCCCACAAAGAAGTGCCACTGGGTTTAATGGAAAAAGGTTAAATATGCTATTGGCTGTTTTGGAAAAAAGAGCAGGTTTTAGATTAGGAACTAAGGATGTTTTTTTAAATATAACAGGTGGTATAAAAATTGAGGATCCTGCAATTGATTTAGCGGTTGTCGCTGCAGTTCTGTCTAGTAGCTTTAATATTCCATTAAAAAAAGGAATTTGTTTTGCTGCTGAAATAGGTCTTTCTGGAGAATTAAGACCAGTACCTAAAATTGACCAGAGAATAACCGAGGCAGAGAAACTCGGATTTAAAACCTTAGTAATTTCATCACAATCAAAAATAAATATTAGAGCTCAAAAAATTAAAATTGTCAAGTTCCCAACAATTGAAACTGTTATGAAAATTCTTTTTAAGGAGCAGGATTAGGAATCAAATTGTGAACTTTTTCTATATCATTAAAAACTTCCTCAGTAAGATCAATATTTATACTTTCAATATTTTCTTTTAACTGAGATAATTTTGTCGCCCCAATAATATTGCTTGTAACAAAAGCCCTAGAATTTACGAACGATAACGACATCTGGGTTAAACTAAGATTATGTTTTTTTGCAATTTCATAATAACACTTTGTTGCTTTCATTGAATTTTCACTAGAAAATCTACTTAAATTAGGGAACAAACTTAATCTACTGTCAGAGGGAATTTTACCATTTAAGTACTTACCACTTAAAACACCAAACCCTAAAGGAGAATAAGCTAACAATCCAACATTTTCCCGTTTACATATCTCGGCATTACCAACTTCAAAAAGTCTATTTAATAGTGAATAGGGGTTCTGAATAGTAATTGTTTTTGGTAAGTTATTTTTAGATAATTCTAAATATTTCATAAAACCCCATGGGTTTTCATTTGAAAGTCCAATATTTCTAATTTTACCACTAAAAATTAATTTTTTTAAAGATTCTAATACAGTTTGAAAGTTTTCTTGCCATTGGTCATCAAAACTTGAATTAAATCCTCTTTTGCCAAACGTATTTGTAATTCTTTCTGGCCAATGTAATTGATATAAATCGATATAATCAGTTTGTAATCTTTTCAAACTTCCATCAATAGCAGAAATTAATGAATTTTCTGAGAAACCCGTTGTTCTGATATGCTTTGTATAATCACCAGGACCAGCAATTTTAGTAGCCAAGACTATTTGATCTCGATTTTTTCTTTGATTCATCCATTTTCCTATAATTTTTTCAGTCTCAGCATATAATGCTGCAGTAGCAGGTACGGGATAAAGCTCAGCAGTATCAAAAAAATTAACTCCATTTTCTAAAGCATAATCCATTTGTTCAAAACCTTCCAATTCAGAATTTTGATTTCCAAATGTCATTGTACCAAGACAAATCTTGCTAACTTTAATTTTTGTAGATGGTAAATAAGTGTACTTCATTCTTTCTAAATATTTAATTCAACAATAATTGGACAATGATCCGAGTGAAAAACTTGATCTAAAATTGATGAGGATTTAATCTTAGTCCTTAAATTTTCAGAAACAAAATTATAGTCAATTCTCCATCCTTTATTGTTTGCTCTAGAATTTGCTCTATAACTCCACCAACTATATTTATAGGGCTCTTTATTTAATTCTCTGAAAGAATCTACGAAACCTAAATTTATAAATTCTGAAAGCCATTCTCTTTCCCAAGGTAAAAAGCCAGAAACTTTTGCATTTCTGATGGGGTCATGAATATCAATTTCTTCATGACAAATATTATAATCTCCACATATAACTAAATTAGAAATCTTTGTTTTGAGATCAAAAATATAATCCTTAAACTCTTTCATATATTTAAGCTTATAATCAAGCCTCTCAATATTTGTTCCAGAGGGTAAATATAAACTCATTACAGAAAGATTTTCAAAATCAATCCTTAAATTTCGACCTTCAAAGTCCATGTGATCAATACCAGTACCATATTCAATATTAATTGGTTTGTGTTTAGATAATATTGCTACTCCACTGTATCCTTTTTTTTGAGCAGAAAACCAATAATTATACCTGTAACCTATACTTGAGAATTGATCTAAATCAAACTGATCCTTGTTAGCTTTTATCTCTTGCAAACAAATAATATCACAATTGATTTTATTAAGCCAATCTAAAAAGCCTTTTTTTAAAGCAGCACGAATACCATTAACATTGTATGAAATTATCTTCATTTTAAAAACTCAACCAAGTTTTAATATCCAACTCATTTTTGATTTTTAATTTAACTTCATCTAGTTTCATCCTTTCTTGAATCATTGAGTCTCTATCTCTAATAGTAACTGTGCCGTCATTAAGAGATTGATGATCAACAGTTAAACAGAATGGGGTGCCTAAGGCATCTTGTCTTCTGTACCTTCTACCAATTGCATCTTTTTCGTCATAGACTGTATTAAAATCCCATTTAAACTCTTCAATAATTTTTTTAGACAATTCAGGGAGACCATCTTTTTTTAGTAATGGAAGAATAGCTATTTTTTTTGGAGCCAAAATTTTGGGAATTTTCAATACGACTCTTTTTGAACCGTCAGCTAATTCTTCTTCAATTAGTGATTTTGAAAAAACTGCTAAAAACATTCTGTCTAAACCTATGGAGGTTTCTAATACGTATGGTGTATAGCTTTCGTTTGAAAGAGGATCAAAATATTTGATCTTTTTAGAAGAATATTTTTCATGACTTGAAAGGTCAAAATCAGTTCTAGAGTGAATACCCTCAAGCTCTTTAAAACCAAAGGGGAAATCAAATTCAATATCACATGCAGCATCAGCATAATGTGCTAACTTTTGATGATCATGAAATCTGTAATTTTCTTTTCCTAATCCTAAGGATAAATGCCAAGCCAGTCTAGTTTCTTTCCATTTTGAATACCACTCTTTTTGAGTGCCTGGCTTAATAAAATATTGCATTTCCATTTGTTCAAATTCTCTCATTCTGAATATAAACTGTCTAGCCACTATTTCATTTCTAAATGCTTTTCCAATTTGGGCAATTCCGAACGGAATTTTTAATCTACCCGTTTTCTGAACATTCAAAAAGTTGACAAAAATTCCCTGAGCAGTCTCAGGTCTTAGAAATAGGTCTGTAGCATTTTCAGTTGATGCACCAAGTTTAGTCCCAAACATCAAATTAAATTGTTTTACATCGGTCCAATTCTTTGAACCAGAAATTGGACAAACTATTTCTAAGTCTTCAATCAATTTTTTTAATCCAACTAAATCGTCATTCTCAAGAACTTTGTTAAAAGTCTCTATTATTTTATTAATTTCACTTTTATATCCAACAACTCTTGGATTAGTTGATAAAAATTGGTCTGAATCAAAATTTTCTTTAAATTTTTTTTTAGCTTTTGAAATTTCTTTTAAAATGTTATTTTCAATTTTAGCAACATGTTCCTCAACCAAAACATCTGCTCTATATCTCTTTTTAGAATCTTTATTATCAATCAAAGGATCATTAAACGCATCTACATGACCAGATGCTTTCCATATTGTTGGATGCATTAAAATGGCAGAATCAATATTGACAATATTTTCATTAAGCTGAACCATAGCTTTAATCCAATAATCTTTGATATTGTTTTTAAGTTCAGTTCCATTTTGGCCATAATCATAAACAGCGCTTAGACCATCATATATCTCACTAGATTGAAAAATAAAACCATATTCTTTTGCATGGGAAATTACTTTCTTAAATTTATCATCATTAGACATTTAGCTAAAATAAGAGTAAATTTTATAATAATTCCATAAATTAATTTAAAATAAAAATGGGGAAATTAATTGTTATTTTGCTTTAAATAAAAACAATGAAAAAAACTTATTTATTCTTAATTCTTGTTTTTTGTTTGACTTTAATTAATTGTGCTAAAAGAGGAGTTCCTGATGGAGGTCCTAAAGACGAGGATCCTCCAGTTTTAATTAATGCTGAACCTAAAATGAATACTATTAATTTTGATAAAAAAAGAATAAGACTTTTTTTTGATGAATACATTAAATTAAAAGACTTTAGAAAGCAATTAGTAGTTTCTCCTCCAATAGATAAAAGTTATTATACAATCAATCCGCAATCTGGAGCATCAAAATTTATTCAAATCGACATCAAAGAAAAACTTGATAAAAACACAACTTATGTTTTTAATTTTGGTGAAAGTATTGTTGATAATAACGAAGAAAATATATTACCTTTTTTTAATTATGTGTTCTCTACTGGAGATTACATTGATTCTTTGGAAGTCTTTGGAAATATTAAAAATGCATTTCAAAGAGAATCTGAAAACTTCATTTCAACATTCTTATATCCAGTTGATAAAAATTTTAACGATTCAATTGTTTACAATGGTTTACCCAACTATGTTGGAAACACCCTTGATTCAACTAATTTTAAAATGACAAATCTTAAAAAGGGTGAATATTTATTTATAGCTCTAAAAGACGAAAACAACAACTATAAATTTGATCCAGAATTTGAAAAAATAGGATTTTCTGAAAAAACATTAAACATTCCAAATGAAGATAGTTTGGAAATAAGATTATTTAAAGAAAAAGTGCCTTTCAAAAGTTTTAAACCTTTTATAGAATCAAATAATAGAATTGGTTTTGGATTTAAAGGTGATAACGTAAATACTAAAATAGAACTTATTGATAGTCTAAATATAGAATCAATCGTGACTAAAAATAAGGAAACTGACACCTTAAATTATTGGTTCAAAGACTATGAATACGATTCTTTGAGATTTAAAATTTCGAACTCAAATTATGAGAAAAAGTATACCATTAAATATAAGAAATTTGATAAGGATTCCCTTGTTTTGTCTCCATCCACAAATTCTGTTTTAGAGCTTAATGATACGTTTAAAATTTATTCTAATATTCCCATTTCTAAAATTGATGAAGATAAAATTCAAATTTTAAATAAGGATTCTATATCTATACCTTTTACTGCCCAAATAAATAAAAATAAATTTGATGTTGATTTTAATTTTGAAGTTCTTCCAAATGACAATTATATTTTGGACTTATTCCCGAATGCTATCAAAGATTTTTTTGATTCAACTAATGACTCTATAAACTATTCCTTTAAAACTAAAAGCAGAGCTG
>Ga0129342_1000194_pt1 | contig 24201 bp, 25 predicted proteins | sample CPBDNA_5_FD_94426 | JGI IMG/M metagenome (GOLD analysis project Ga0129342, IMG submission 94426) | Freshwater to marine salinity gradient microbial communities from Chesapeake Bay, USA - CPBay_Sum_15_0.2_DNA | ecosystem: Environmental > Aquatic > Marine > Coastal | place: USA: Chesapeake Bay...
ATCATTAATGGATGATTCATTTAATAAATGAGTAAAACTCTTATTCTTACTGAAAAGGAAGGATGGCATTTTCAACAACTTAAAAAATCATTAAGTAAAATCAATCACACTGTCTTTTCTGCATGCTTATCTGAAATAAGCCTTACTTTAGAGAATAATAAAGCTTCACTGTTGTTCAATGAAAAACCGCTTCCTTATTTTGATTATGTAATAGTTAGATTTATTCCTGGTGGTTCACTAGAAGAAATAACGTATTATCTGAATATTTTAAAAATATTTGAAGCCATGGGTTCTAAAGTATTTAATACTGCAGTTCAAATTGAGAAAACAGTCGATAAGCTCTATACCTCATATTTTTTATCTGATAATAGAGTAGATACTCCCGTTACATATGTTTATAGAGGATATGAAAAAGCACAAAAATTTATAGAAGACTACTCAAAAAGACGCAAACTAGTCTATAAACCATTATTTGGCTCACAGGGAGATAATATTAAACTTTTAAAAGATTCATCAAAACTAAAAAAAACAGATAACTTAACGAACATATATTATTTTCAAGAGTATCTAGAAAATAAAATTAATCATGATTACAGAGTATTGATAATCAGAGGGCATAAAAAACATAAGATCTTTTATATGACGCGATACGGTAATACATTTATAAATAATTTTTCTAAAGGTGCTGTCTGTAAAAAAGAATCATTAAATCCTAAAATAATCAATATGGCGTTAAAAACTAGTGAATTATTGAATATGAGCTTTTGCGGCGTCGATATCATGCATTATGAAAACAAATATTATGTCATTGAGGTTAATAGCATTCCTGCTTGGCGCGGTCTACAGGATGTAGAATCTGAGAATATTGCTGATCAATTTGTTGAAATCCTATTTAATTAATATGACTTATAAAAGTAGAAATATTTCAAATTTAAAAATTAATTATCAAGCAAACAAACTTGAATCATCATATTTAAATGCCTGTAGACTTGATGTGGAGAGTATCAAGCCTGGTAATGTGAATACATTTTCTGGTCATCATGATACTTCTTGCGATGACTTTATAACTAGCTATAAAGTAACATCTAAAATTATCACTTCGCCAAATTTAGATCTAGGTGATAAAATATTAAATTGCATTAAGTTTACAAAGAAAGAAGTTCATAAAAATACTAATCTTGGTATTATTCTTCTTTGTTCACTATTTTCAGATAGTCTGTCACTTAGCAAAGACCATCTTGTTAAAGATGCTATTAAAGAATGTGTATTAACATCATCACGTGATGATGTTTTCAAGATATGTAATGCCATTTCTCTTGCAAAACCGGGCGGACTAAATGTTCAAGATAAATATGATGTAGATTCAAAGCCAAATATATCATTGTACAATATTATGAAAATATCATCTTCATACGATATGATCTCAAAACAATATGCATGCTTTTTTGAGGATATATTTGAATTTATTTTGCCCACTCTCATTATGTCTATTGACAGAATAAAGGATATAAAATTATCTATTTCTTATACTTTTCTTAAAACTCTAGAAAAGTACCCAGATTCTCATATATGTCGTAAATATGATGATAAATTTGCAAAAAAGACTAGCAATGAGGCCTCTGATTTGATAAAAATACTAGACGGGGATGCTCGACTTGAGTCTTGGGGTAAAAAACTAATGTCTCTTGATAATCATTACAAAATGGCTCGAGTTAATCCGGGGACAACAGCAGATTTATTGGTTGTTACAATAATGATATATGATTATTTTATTGGATTACCAAAATAATAAATTTGTGTCCGTTTATTAATAAACATAAATATAGGAGATAAATAATGGCAGTAGTCGACAAAGTATTAGTTGGTGAAGCTCTAGTTGTAACTGAAGGTGGTGATAACGAGATTGCGCATATCGACTTATTAATGGGACCACGTGGTTCTGCAGTAGAAGATGCATTTTGTAATACATTATGTAATAACAAAGATGGTTTTACCTCTTTATTAGCTGTAGTTTCACCTAACTTACTATGTAAACCAGCAACAGCTATGTTTAACAAAGTAACTATCAAAGGTGCTAAACAAGCAGTTCAAATGTTCGGACCAGCTCAAGCAGCTGTTGCTAGAGCAGTAACTGAATGCGTTGAAGATGGAACAATTCCAGCTGATGAAGCTGATGATATTTTCATCTGCGTAGGTGTATTTATTCATTGGGACGCTAATGATAATAAACGTATCTATGATTATAATTTTGAAGCTGTGAAAATGGCTATTAAAAACGCTATAAGTGGTGAGCCTAAAGCACAAGATGTTGTTGCTAAAAAAGCTACAGAACACCCATTTGAAAAATAATCTTTTTGATTATTCAAGAGAGAGAGCTGGCTTATTGCCAGCTCTTTTTTTTATTAAGTATGTACTCGTATAATTTTTAAATAATATTGATGAAACTAATACTCCGCTGAACCCCATCTTTTGAAGCTTATTTATATCTAATACTGATTTGACTCCACCACCAATATAATATTTTATTGATGATTTTTTATGAATAGAGCGAATGTATTTATAATTTGGTCCATGGTTACCTCCTACATCTGAGATATTCATAAATATCACTTTATTTTTATAGGAGGATTGTAATTTTTGAAATACCTCAATACCTAATGGCTTATCTTTATAATCATATGAATGTATATAGTTCCTAAAAATATAGTTGATATTTTTTATAGTGGAACAATTTTCACTGCATAATATAGGAACAATATTATTTTTATTTAATCTTCTATCAAATTTACCTCCAATATCAATCCAAAAAACGCAATTTTTATTTTGATTAACAATTTCAACTAGCAAATCAATATTATCACCATCTTTAGACAATGAATTAATATCCGCAATATAGATTTTCCTTGGATGATATTTATCAATCATTTTTTTGATGTATGTGAATGGGTTAGAAGTAAATCCTCTAGCACTGCTAATAGCTTGATAATTCTCCCTATTGCCCTTTAAAGCTTTTACAACTATGCCATTTTTTATATCAATTGCAGGTATAATATCCATCATGAAAAAAATTCTTATTTTTGAGTATATTACAGGTGGAGGTTTGATTGAAAATAAACTTAATTATAGTTTAATAAATGAAGCAAATATCATCTTAGATTCCCTCATAAAAGAATCAAAAAACACTGTTCATTTTTTTTGTGATTATCGACATAAGTATAAAAATAATAATAATGCTATTTTAGTTAATCCTGATAATAAAGATATAATATTTGATAGCAATTTTATAAGTAAATATGATTATTTTTTGCCAATATGTCCTGAAATAGATTTAATTTTATTTAATTATGTAAAGAAAATAAGACAAAAAAAGATAACTAATATTCACATATCTGACAATAAATCATTATTAATTGCTAGTGATAAGCTCATGCTTAAAGATGTTTGTAATCAAAATATGATTCTTAACCCTGATTCATATTCATCAAAGTCTAAAAATAATAAATTTATAACTAAAGATAGATATGGATGTGGTTGCAATAATATCTCGATAATAAATAATCCTCTTAGAAAAAACTCATCAAATATGATCCATGAGAATTATATTCCTGGAAAATCATATAGCGCAAATCTCTACATTAAAGATTCTGGATACAAATTAATATCTGTAAATCAACAACATATAACCAGGATAAATACAAGTCTCAAGCTTAACTCTATAGATGTTAACATACATTCAACTTTTAATAATACAATTTATAAATTTATAGATGACATTTTGAATGTTATTCCGGGCCTAAGAGGGTTCATAGGATTTGATTTTATTTTTAATAATAACAAGATATATCTTATAGAAATTAATCCAAGATTCACTACTTCTATGGCATTAATAGAGAATTGTAAAAATAATCATATACTTAACTATATTAATAGAAATATAAATGAGCAAGTTGGCAGAATATGCAATATAAAAATATAAAAAAAATATCAATTGGCTGGGATATTGGTGGCGCACATATAAAATACTGCGTTGAGTCAGATGATTCAAAATTAATCTGGTATGACATACTTCCATTTGATTTCTGGCGTGATTATAAAAAACTTAAAAATTTAATCAGAAAAGTAAATTATCTTTATGAGAAAAGAAAATTTGTCATAAGTAATTATTTTACAATGTCTGCAGAGATGTCGGATTGTTTTGATACAAGAGATTTTGGAGTTAAATATATAATACAACAAATTATTGAAAGTAAATGTACATCTTATATATTTAGTCGTAATGGTTTCATCAAACCCAACTTTATTTCAAAATCTCTACTGAAAAAAATAGGATCGTATAACTGGTACGCCACTGCTCTTTATTTATCAAATAGATATTCAGATATTATTGCTATTGATTATGGATCAACTACATGTGATTTTATAATTATCAAAAATGGAAATATTAAAAATAAAAGAACATCAGATTTTTCTGGTTTACAAACCAATGAGCTACTTTATAGTGGATGTGCAAGAACACCAATTTATACAAATATTAATGAAATAAATTATAAAGGACAAATATATAAAATAATCCCTGAGCAATTTTCATTGATGTCAGATATAAATATTATTTTGGATACACTAAAGATTAAAGATATATATTCTAAAACTGCAGATGGTACTTTGAATAATAAAACTAATGCTTATAAAAGAGTATCAAGATCATTTGGTTTTGATTATTCAAAAAATAAAAGAAACTTAATTAAATATTTGGCTAGTCAGATATATAATAGTCAAATTGATTTAATTAAATCCCATATAATTTATCATATGAATCAACATTTCCCTGATAAAAAAAATGTAAAAATTATAGGTATTGGCTTAGGACATGAAATCATATCTAATATAAGCAGAAAGAAAAAACTATCCTATCTAGGCATTAATAATATATTAGAGTCAGAGATTAAAGGTGGTGCAGCTCTTGCTAGCGTTTATCCGTCTTATGTAATGTGTAGATTAAACAAATGAACTTCCATATTAAAGATTTGGATTATTCAATTCCTCCTACAAAATATTTTGATATCATCAAAAATAATGATTGGTCCATATTTCTAAATAGCAATTATGAAAAATATTCAGATCAAAGATTTGACATACTAACCTCTAACCCAATTGAAAAAATTATTCTAGATCGTACTGACAGAGGATCAAAGATCAATAAAGATAATATATTCGAAAAGATCCAGAATATTATAAAAAAGAATCAATGCTCTTCTCAAAAAGAAATACCATTTTGTGGTGGAGCAATAGGGTTTATGTCCTATGATTATGGGAATGAACTACATAATATCGAAACTAAAAATATTGAATGTTTCAACTATCCATTAGTAGCTTTTGGCATTTATGATTGGTGTATTACCTATGATCACTTAAAAAAGAAATCATTTATTCTATATCACAAGAAAAATGAGATTGTAGATAAAATAATTAATTATAAATTTACAGATAAAGAATTAAGTCAATTAAGAAACTTTAAAAGTGTATCAAGTTGTGAATCTAATATGACATATGATCTATATAAATCTAAAATAAAAAAAATATTAAGTTATATTAAAAAAGGTGATTGCTATCAAGTTAATCTGGCTCAGAGATTCAGTCTAGGTTATGAGGGCGATGAATACTCTATGTATGAAATATTGAATTCATCATTTGCGTCTCCTTATTCCGCATACATGAATTATCCTTTTGGGAAGATACTTTCATTTTCACCGGAACGATTTTTGTCTATTCAAAATAATATTGTTGAAACAAAACCTATTAAAGGCACAAGACCTAGGTCAGAGGATCTAGAGATTGATAAAATGAATCTTCATGAGCTTAAAACATCTGACAAAGATAGAGCTGAAAACTTAATGATTGTTGATCTACTAAGGAATGATTTAGGCATAAACTGTAAAAATGGATCTATTAAGGTAGATAAGTTATTTGAAATTGAAACATTTGCAAACGTACATCATCTTGTAAGCACTATTAGAGGTGAAGTAGATAAATCGTCAAGTATCTATAATCTTATAAAAGATGCATTTCCTGGTGGTTCTATTACAGGTGCACCTAAACTAAGATCTATGCAGATTATAGATGAGCTAGAACCTAATAATCGGTCTGTGTATTGCGGAAGTATTGGGTATATAAGTTTTGATGAAAAAGTTGATTTAAATATTTCAATAAGAACTATGCTTGCGGTTGATAATAACTTATATTTCTGGGGCGGAGGTGGAATTGTGGCTGATTCAGATATTAAAAGTGAATATAATGAGTCTATCGCTAAAGTTAAACCGCTTCTTGATACATTTTCTGATTAATATTCTTTACTTTTTTTAACAAGCTATTACATTTTTTAATTTCTATATATTTTCTTTGTGAAGAATTGCATAGCGCTCCTCTAAATCCAATAAAATCTGATTTAAATTGCATCGCATATTCAATATTATCCTGGTTAATTGATCCAGATATCCCAGAAAACTTGTTCTCTTTACGGCATTCTTTAATAAAGTTAGTTATAAAATCAGCACTTAATATATCAAGCGTAGAATTTTTATATTTAATTGCTGTATCAATCATTAAACCGTCATAATCAAGCTTACATACATTATAAATGTCATCCTTGCATAAATTTTTGTCTGCAAAGATTACACCAACAGTTTGAATATTATAACTAGATGCTTTTTTTAAAAAAATCATATGTTGATCTAAATAATCCATACTAAATATTCCAATCTTAATGTACTTAATTCCTCTGGAGCAGAGAAAATTTAATCTATTTTCAATTTCTATGATATTTGGATGAATATGATTACCAGCTGTAACACTAAGATTTCTATTACCTATTTTATTTGATATGAGTTGAACCTGTTCATCTCCAACATAACCTAGAGCACCATCATCAACATTTTTAATATCCACTATATCGAAGCTAAGATTTGACAAAGCTTGAGCCTCATCTATATTTTTGATACTACCCAATGTTTTAATCATTGCCTTTAAAGTAATTGTTTATTTTTTTTTCAATCCAGTTCCAAGCTTCTTTTTCATTATCGCCAGCTGTTTTATCAATCCCTATCTTTAGATATTCTAATTCATTTCTGACTTTATCATCACTTATCCGGCCTAGTCTCGTTGATAAAACAGCAAGTTCAATAACAGAAAACTGGGCTCTATTGAAACCTAAGAATGGTCTATGCATTTCCTCTTTTAGAACTTCACATTTTATTTTAGGCCTTACTGAATCATTCTTAATTTCATTTACAACAACGTTCATGTGCGTGTTCGTTTCTTCAAGATGTGGTACATAGTTATTTAATAACGGGCTTAGCTCCCAGTCTTTATTTTCTTCAGTAACTATGCCTGAGAAAACTTTAACATTATCTATAAAATTGATAGTTGCAATATTTGTCTCTAATAAATTCTCCAAAGTTTGTGAAGGTCTAAAAGGTGATATTTGAACATATTTCTTTTTCTGCTCATTAAAAATCTTTATTCCCATAGGAGCTATATGCACTTTTTTTTCTTTATTGATTGTTGTTACTATTACTTCGTGAATCATTTTTTTTTCTTAAATGTCGGTCCAAGCTCTTTTGACTTAAGCATGTTATCAGCTTTTTTATCTATTAAACAACCCCAATCTAATTCTTCATCTTGAGCATATTCTTTTTTTAATTGATGTGCAATTTGAGCTCTAGCTAGTTCAACTCCTAGATAGAAGGCATGGCCGGAATCTTCATTAACATCAAGAAACTCATAGAAATCATAAGGGTCTGAAAAAACCTTATAAATATTTTTATTAAATAAATGAACACCATCATTATTTACATAAATCCGATAGTTTTTATCCTTAATACTACTTTGCATCTCTAATAATTCGTCTGAATTAAATGCATAATCTTTATGCCCGTGGTTAATCAATAAACCATCATTTATATGTTTGGGTGTAATATTATTTTCTGAAGCTGCATGAATAATTCTTCTCGCAAGGTCAGTTTCTCTTATAACAGTTCTACAATGCCTACTGACTTGAGTAGTAAGAATATGATTTAACTTAAGTTCTTCGACTATACCTAACATTAACATATTAATACCAGTTGTATCTGCATGTGTAAGTTCTGTTATATTACCTATGCCAATCATAATATGAATATGAGGATATTCTTCTCTCAGATGTATATATCTTTCTATACTCTTTGTAAAACCATAAGATATGGGATCTAGAATAGGATCTGCGATGAATGTAAGTTTATCTAATATTGCTCTATCAACTAGACTATAAAACTTTTTCATATCACCATCTGTTGGAATTAATATTGGATAAGAGTCTAAATTTTCTAAAATATGATAAGACTCATCTTTAATACTTAAGAGATAATCTGCTCCAGCTTTAGATCCTCTTATGAGTTCATCAGTATTATGGGAGTCTATACTTACATAGAAATTTCTGTTTTTAAGTTCTTGTACAATTTCTTCAAGATGAGGAAACTTTTTATTAGGAAGACATCCAATATCAATGACATCAGCACCTTCTAATCTAAAATACTCTGCTCTTGTTATTACTTCCTCAACGGTCATATTTAAAGCATCAGTAATTTCTCCGAATATTGAAGTTTCAAATTTTGATAAATCATATTTTACTGGCTTTTCACCAAACAGTGTTGGCAAATCTTTTAATTCGTCTGGACCTCTTGTAATTTTCTTATTGATCTTATTTTTAAGCTCATCTAGATTTCCTCGAACCCTCCCTGGAATAATTATTTCATCAAATGAACTTACGTCACCAATTCTACGTTCAATCATATCGGTAGTAAGTAATGCAGCAACGTTGACATTTAAATTTCTTATTTCATATGAAAAACTTTTATCATCTATAGATTCAATGACAGTTTTAAGACCTTTTTCAGCAAGCTTTCCTGTAATAAACAATATGTTTTTCATTTAATTAGTTTCTTAAGAGATTTTTTTAAAGAACTAACATTATCAACTACAGTAACATTTTCAAATTTTCTTAGTACATTATAATTTTTTAAATCAATTTTCCTTGGGTAGAGTGTAACTAATTTTTTAGGTGCTTGTGTTATGACAACAGGTTCTGTATCACAGGCAAATACTAATGAATGTATTTCACATTTTCCTGCTTGTGCAAACATATTTGTTACCAAATTATTTGAAATACCTTGAGCCATTAGAGCAATTGTATTGGATGTAGTTGGAGATATCACAACAAGCTTATATACAGATTCATACATAAGACTAACTGGAGATGAACTTGATGTAACATCTTTAAAAATTTTAATCTTCTTTTTTTTGAAATCAGATAATTCATAGTCATACCATTTTAAAACTTCTTCACCTGCTTTACTTAAATATAAATCAACATTGTCTAATGTGAGCATTAAATCTATTGATTCTTTTAAATAATGACCAGAGCCAGTAATGCACCAAGCTATCTTTCTTTTATCCATACATTTTTTTTATTAATTTTTCATTATCTTTAACATCATCTTCGGAGTTAATATTTATGAACATTTCATCATTTTCATTGAATAATATTTCATCAAATTTGCATGCAGTATACCACTTATCAATTTTTCTCTCTCCGGATAGAAGAAAAACTTTAAGGTTATCTTCCAAATAAGAGTCAATTAAAGCATATACCGGCTGTAGACGGTTTCCTGTTTTAACAACTTGTATTCTTTCTTTACGATCATATGAAATTAATCTTTGAAAATATTCTGTTTTTATAAATGGGCCATCACATGGTAGTACTATTACTTTTTTATTTTTAGATTTATTTAGAGCTGTATATATTCCTGACAATGGTCCTTGAAAGTCATCCAAAATATCTGAATATACAGGTTCATGTATTAACCGATATGAATCAATATTATTATTCGCAATGACAAATACATCTGATGAGTATTCATTTGCTAAGCCTATTATCCTAGACAGTACAGATCTACTATTAAATTCCATTAAGCCTTTATCATTTCCCTTCATTCTTGAGGATTTGCCTCCGGCTAATATAGCTATTGATATCTCATGTTTTTGTAGTTTATTAGACATTACAATATTATAATCTTTTAATTCAAAATTAATAAGTTATAAGATTAGATATGAAAATTTTTTTAGCACCAATGGTTGGTCGTACAGACAAGTATTTTAGAAAATTAGTGCGTATAATTTCACCAAATATTGTTTTATTTACTGAAATGATAACTGTTGATTCTCTTTTAAGAGGAAGATTTAAAGAGTATATCGTCAAAGATGTCGAGCACCCAGTGGTCGTACAGCTTGCTGGAAATGATAAAAATAAATTTATTCAATGTGCTGAGATAATAACAGAACAAGGCTTTGATGAGATTAACCTTAATATTGGTTGTCCCAGTTCCAAAGTAGTTAAAGGTGGTTTCGGAGCATGTCAAATAGAAACTCCATCCCAGATAGCTGAATATGTAGATGCTATTAAGTCAAATACTAAAACTCCTATTTCAATAAAAACTAGACTTGGCATAGGTTACGAGCATGACTTACGAAAGATTATAGATTTCATAGATCAGACCAGCAATGCAGGATGTGATATTTATTACATTCATGCAAGAAATGCCATTTTAAATGGAATATCAACTAGGAAAAACAGATCTATACCAAAACTTAGATATGATGATGTCTTTAAATTAAAGGAAATGTTTCCTGACGTAAAAATTTTTATAAATGGTGGGATTGAAGATATTGATCAAATAGAGGAAATGTTAAAAATTTACAATGGTGTTATGATTGGAAGAAAAATATACAATAAACCAATGTTTCTAGCTGAAATAGAGAACAAGGTATTCTCTAACTCAAAAACTTTTACAATCGAAGAAATTGTATGTGAGTATATAGATGAACTAGATGCTGCTGATACTGTGAACAAGTTATTTGCACTTAAACATCTTACTAATCTTCACAAAGGAACCGGATTATCTAAGAGATGGAGAAAGCACCTTCATAACTTAATTAACTCAAATGAACCTATTGATAACTTAAAGAATTTTTACATCGAGAATTATAATGAAGAAAAAAAAGAAATTATCTGCTAGTAATGCTGATATAAACAGGTTGTATGAGGAGTCTGTACAGTGTACTGAGTTTGAAGTTGATTTTATTAATAAACTATTTAAGCGATATAATAATACTAAGTGTAAAAGTCTCAGGGAAGATTTCTGTGCTTCTGCTTTAATATCAGCTGAATGGGTCTTGGATAACAAAGAAAACACTGCTATTGCTGTAGACCTAGATAAAAATATGGTCAGAGAAGCAAAGAAAAACTCACAAATGAAGCTTTCAGAAGATCAACAGGACAGGCTTAAAATTTACTATGGTGATTCATCGAAATTCAGTAAAGATAAAGTTGACTGTGTCTTAGCAACAAACTTTAGTTATTTTGTATTTAAAGAAAGGAAAAAATTAATTAATTATTTTAAACATGCTTATAAGCAGCTGAAAAATAAAGGTATTTTAATGTTAGATGCTTTTGGTGGATATGAAGCACATCAGCTCTTAGAAGAGAGAACAAAACACAAAAATTTTACTTACGTTTGGGATCAATCTTCATTTAATCCAATAACTCATGATATCAAGTGTCACATCCATTTCGAATTTCCAGATAAGACAAAAATTAATAAGGCTTTCACTTATAACTGGAGACTATGGACATTGCCAGAAATACAAGAATGTCTTAAAGAGGCTGGTTTTAAGAAAGTAGATATTTATATGCAAGGTTGGAATGATAAAAAAAATGAGGAAACTGAAAGATTTTACAAAGTAACTAAAAGTGATGCTGATCCAGCGTGGGTAGCATATTTAGCTGCACGTAAATAGTTTGCATAATAAAAGTATATTCTTATAATAAAAACCGAGAGTTGGTTATACAGCTGCTATATATTTATAATATATAGAGGAAAGTCCGGGCTCCAGGGATGAAAAGCGCCAGGTAATGCCTGGAAAATGTGAGTTTTGGAAAGTGCTACAGAAAATAACCGCCTCCTAAGGGAGGTAAGGGTGAAAAGGTAAGGTAAGAGCTTACCGCTACCAAGGTAACGAGGTAGGCAAAAGTAAACCCCGCTTGGAGCAAGGCAAATTTGTGATTAATCCCAATATAATCACGTGGTTGCTGCTAATGAGGTTATTGGTGACAATAACTCTAGATAAATGGCTGTACGAGACAGAACCCGGCTTATCAACTAACTCTCAATTCTAAAATAAATTTATAAACTATTGTTTTTTATATAATTTTATTTTCAAGATTATTTTCAATAAATCATTACTTTAAGGCTATATATACTTGCATATTTCAAAAATAAGGCATATAGTGTTGATAAATGGTATTATTTGTTAAATAGTGGAGAATAATGGATAATCTTTTCAAAGGTATACATAATCTCAACCTTGATTCAAAAGGTAGATTAGGCATCCCAGTAACCTATAGAGATCATGTTATTGGCCTTCTTAAGGGATCTATGGTCATAACTATTGATACAGAAGAAAAATGTCTACTATTATACCCATCAGAAACATGGTCGAAAATACAAGTTAAAATCAATCAGTTACCTTCTTTTAATAAAAATGCAAGACGAATTCAAAGACTCTTAATTGGCCATGCTGAAGATATAGATGTTGATTCAAATGGAAGAATACTAATTTCTAAACCTTTAAGAGAATATGCAACATTAAGTAAGAAGATAATTCTGATAGGACAAGGCGATAAATTTGAGATTTGGGATCAACATTCATGGAATCAGAATGTTGATAAATGGAGAGAAGAGGTTACTTCTAATGATGATGCACAAGCATTAAGTGACATAAGTATATGATAAGTAATAATCACTATAAGGTTTTAGGTGTCAACGCAAATGAGGATACTGAGACTATCAAAATAGCTTTTAAAAGGTTAGCATCTAAATATCACCCAGATAAAAACCATAACAACTCTGAATATACAGAGCTTTTTTACAAGATTAAAAATGCCTATGAGGAAATCATGGAGTATAAGAATAATGGATAATACAAATTTCCACGTTCCAGTATTAAAAAGTGACTCAATACACCAACTAGTTACTGATAAAAATGGAATCTATATTGATGCAACCTTGGGTTATGGAGGGCATACAAAAGCAATTTTAGATGCGACAACAGAAAATTCAAAAATATTTGGAATTGATAAAGATTTAGATGCAATAGATTTTAATAATAAAGAATTTGTAGATGAGAAGAGATTTACCCTAAAACATGGATGTTTCTCTTCTATACAAGATTATGCAAAAAGCTGGAATATATTTGGATCAGTAAATGGAATCTTGTTTGATTTGGGTGTTTCATCTGTTCATCTGGATGATGCAAATCGAGGATTTAGCTTTAACAAAGACGCTCCATTAGATATGCGATTTAATAGAACTTCTGGTAAAACTGCTGCTGAGTATCTTAATGAATTGCCAGAGGAAGAAATCGAAAAAATATTGAGAGTGTACGGACAAGAAAAATTCTCGAAAAGAATAGCTAAAAATATTATGAAATTTAGAGAAACTAAAAAGCTAAAAAATACATTAGAGCTTGTAGATATAATAAATAAATCGGTGTTAGTAAATGATAAGCATAAACATAATGCAACAAGATCTTTTCAAGCATTGCGAATTTTTATTAATAAAGAGCTAGACGTTCTTAAGGAAGTTTTAGAAAAATCATACGATGTACTTGCTCCTAATGGAAGATTGGTTCTTATTACATACCATTCTCTTGAAGAGAGAGCTATAAAAGATTTCTTAGTTTTCACAGACAAGTACCTTTCTGCACCAAGGAAAATGCCTATAAAGCCAGAATTTATGAAAAAAATGTTCAATTTAATAAAAAAAATAAAGCCATCAGATTTTGAAGTGAAACAAAATCCAAGATCAAGATCTGCAAAAATTAATGTATTGGAAAAACAGTCATGAACATAGTTTCAACATTGATATTGATTCTTCTAATTACTACTTCAGCTTTTGGAGTGATTTTTATAAAGTATCAAAATAGAGCTCTTAACATTGAAATATCAAAAAATGAAAAGATTTTATTTGAAACATCTGAGCTATACAGAGAGCTATTAAAAGAAAAGACAAAACTTACTGATAGTAAAATCCAGAAAAGTAGCCTAGGTGAAGTATTAGATATGCAGTTACCATCAAAAGAAAGAATTTTAATCATGAACTTAAAACATTAGGAGGAACACCATGTTTGAAATAGTAAATAATTATAATCAGAATGCGGTTATCAAAGTTATTGGTGTTGGAGGTGGTGGCGGAAACGCTATAATATCAATGCTAAAGTCTCAAATTCATGGAGCAGACTTTATAATTGCTAATACTGATGTTCAGGCTTTAAGAGATGTAAATGGAGCTACAACAGTACAAATTGGTTCTGAAATCACTAAAGGCTTGGGAGCAGGGGCAGATCCAGAAAAAGGTAAGCAAGCTGCGTTAGAAGCTAGCGAGACATTAAAAGAGTCTATCGAAGGAGCTGATATGTTATTTATAGCTGCAGGTATGGGAGGTGGAACAGGGACAGGTGCGGCACCTGTAATAGCTCAAATTGCAAGAGATCTAGGCATTCTTACTGTAGCAGTTGTGACAAAACCTTTTGATTTTGAGGGCCCAGAAAGAATGTCAAATGCTCAAGAAGGTATTAATAATCTCGAACAGTGGGTTGATTCGTTAATTGTTATTCCAAATTCAAAATTGAAAGAAGTGTATGGCGGCAGCGAATCAATTTTTTCATCTTTTGAAAATGCTAATGATGTGCTTAGAGGTGCTGTAAAAGGTATCACTGAAATAATAACTATTAGAGGTTTTATGAATGTAGATTTCGCTGATGTAAAGACAGTTATGTCAGGAATGGGCAAGGCAATGATGGGTTCAGGTGTATCTTCAGGTGAGAATAGAGCTATAGATGCGGTTACAACAGCATTGAGTAGTCCATTATTAGATAATTTTGATCTACAAGGAGCAAGTGGTGTTTTAGTTAATATCACATCTGGTTCAGATTTAACTACTGATGAATTTGAGATTATTGGCAGTAAAATCCGAGAGATAGCAAATGAAGATGCAAAAATAATTACTGGCTGTATAAAAGAAGATGATAATATTGGCGACTTACGTGTAACGATAATTGCAACCGGCTTTGCACAAAGAAATGTTACACAAGAGGCTAATCTTGAAACTTCTACTGAGCAAAACAATAATGTTAACTTAGGACAAACAGCAAACAACAATCTTGTGCATAACGTAGACGTAGCTCAACAGGTTAATAGTATTCAACCTGAAGAACAAACGTCAATTGATATTCCAGCTTTCTTAAGACAGCAAGCTGATTAATAATACTCAAAGAAATGAAAAGCTAAGGCTGCTGCTATTTATAGCAGTGGCCTTTTTTGTTTTTTTCATTATTTTGATTAGACTTTATTTTATTCAAATTGAAGAGACAGACTGTTTCTATTTCAATAAACAAACATGTAAAGATAATATATTAAATGAGGCAAAAAAAAGACAAATACATTCAATAAAGATAGCAGCGCAGAGAGGCAGTATATATGACAGAAACTATAATACTTTAGCCATGTCATTACCGACAAAAACACTTTGTATAAACCCAAGTAAGTTATATAGAAGTTCTGATAAATCTATATCTATCCTTGCTAACGAACTAAATATATCTAGAAATAAATTAAAATCAGCTATATTAAAAAATAAAAATAAAAAAGAACTATATATCAAAAGACATGTTCCTACAGAACTGTATATAAAAATTAAGCAACTAAAAAATCCATACATATACTTCATAAATGAAAATAAAAGGTCATATCTAGGAGGTGAATCATTTTCAAATATCATAGGATTTACAGATATAGATGATAGAGGACAAGAAGGCATAGAGTTAATAAAAAATAAAATTCTATCTCCTGTTAGCGGTCTAAAGAAAGTAAAACAAGATAATATTGGCAGGCCAATTGAAACAATAAAAATAATAAAAAAATCTAAGTCTGGAGAAGATATTTTATTAACGATTGATAAAAGGGTACAAATTATTGGTTATGAAATTCTTAGAAAATATATAAATAAATTTAAAGCTGAAAGTGGATCAATTATTTTAATTGAATCTGATACAGGAGATATATTATCTATGGCTAATTATCCTTCTTTTAATCCTGAGAAAAGAAGCCAATTCAAAGGTAAAAATATTAAAAATAGAGCGGTATATGATTTAATAGAGCCAGGCTCCACAATTAAACCTCTCATAATTTATACTGCTTTAGATCAAAACATTATTAATAAATCTACAGTAATTGATACTGCTCCTGGTGTTATAAAACTTGAAAATAAGGAAATTAAAGACTGGAAATATTTAGGTTCAGTTACTCCGATGGACATTATACGTTTATCAAGTAATATTGGAGCAGCAAAAATCTCTAGCAAACTATCAAAAAAACAACTTTTAGATGGACTAAGTAATTTTGGTTTTGGACAATCATTGTTTATAAATTTACCTGGTTCAAAAACTGGTAGTTTACCCGTTGTATCTGAATTATCTGAATCCGGACATATGAGTCTCGGATATGGCTATGGCTTATCTATGTCTTTAATGCACCTTGCAAGCGCATACACAACTTTGGCAAATTATGGAAAAAGAGTGGATATAAATTATTTAAAAAATTCTAATAATGGTAATAACAAAGAAAGTATTCTTGATCATGATAAAGCTAAACAAGTGCTTACTATGATGAAAGAGGTTGTTCATTCAAAAGATGGCACAGGAAGAAGAGCTGCTGTGCAAGGTTATACAGTTTATGGCAAAACAGGTACTGTGAGACAGCTGGTTAATGGAAACTATGCAAAAAATAAACATAATGCTATTTTTGTTGGAATATTAGGTGATCCGGAACCAAAGTATGTAGCAGCAGTAATTGTGAGAGATCCTAAAAATAGAGAAGGGTCTGGAGGTATACATGCAGCTCCAATTTTTAGTGACTTCATGCAGCACTCTATGAGAATATTAAGCGATCAAAACTATGTCACAAGTACTAACTAGTCTAGACCTTTTAAAGAGGTTTATTAGGTTAAATGGATATAATTCTAAAAATCTTTATGATAAATTCTCCCTTGACTCAAGGGAAGTAAGACCGGGACAAGTTTTTCTTTCATTAGACAAAAATCAGCATAAGAATCTTATAAATATTAAACATGCAATTAAAAATGGCGCATGTGCATTTGTATCTACTTTTCAATTTACTAGAACAAAAATAAATAGTTCTATTCCTTTTTTTGTACAAAAAAATCTAAGAGAATATATTTATAAGCTATATCAAAGTAATCTTAGGATATTAGATTCAAAAACTAAAACTATTGGCGTAACCGGAACTAATGGTAAAACATCAACAGTTCTATTATTAGCTCAATCGTTAATAAGTTTAAACAAAAAAGTAGGAGTTATATCAAGCGAAGGAATTGGCCTTTATCCATTATTAGAAAAAAATGATTATACAACTCCGCCAATTGATATTATCTACAAAAATTACTCGAAATTTATAGCAAAAAAATATGATTATGTAATTATTGAAAGCTCCTCTCAAGGATTACATCAGGGAAGACTTAAAGGAATATGTTTTGATTATTCATTCATAACAAATATTTATAGTGATCATTTAGATTATCATAAGAATATTAAAAGTTATGCAAGAGCGAAGTTATCTATAATACAACAATCTAAATGTATCATCCTCAATAACGATTCAGATACATTAATGAAAGAACTAACTATCAAAGATAAAATAAAATATATTTTCATTTCAAATGATGTTAGAAATAAAAAAAACTGCCTGATAACTTATAATGATCAAAAAAAGAATATATGTATAGGTAATAAAAATATCAAACTTACTGAATATAATATTCTTAACTTCAATATTTATTCATTACTCTTTATTTGCGCATTTTTATATTTAGAAAATTACAAGAATAATACTATTAAAAAAGTAATAAACACTTTAAATCCCTTACCCGGAAGAAGACAAGTTATCAGTACAAAAAAAAGAGGAAAATTTGTAATTGATTATGCTCACACAATTCAGTCGTTTCACGACATATTCATGAATTTTAATTCAAATTCTAATATCACAACACTATTTGGATGTGGTGGTGACAGAGATAAGTCTAAAAGAAAAATTATCGCAAAAACAGTTGATAGCAAATCATCTTTTTCAATCATTACTGAGGATAATTCAAGGAATGAGAATTTTCTTTCCATACTTTATGATATTAAATCGGGTTTTGGTGATAAAAAAAAATATATAGTTATCGAGTCACGTAAAAAAGCAATTAAATATTTATTTAAAAATTCAAAAAAAGATAGTTTAAATTTCATATTAGGCAAAGGTAACGAAGATTATATATTGAAGAAAAACAAAAAAATAAGACATAATGATATTAATTATCTAAATTTATTAATTAACAAAGATGAATCTTAAAATCTCAGATATTGCAAGCTATCTATCCAGTACAATTAGTGGTCTTGATTTACCAATTAATAAGGTATCTATTGATAGCAGAGAAGTTACAGAAGGTGATTTATTTATAGCAATACCAGGTCATACATATGATGGTCACAGGTTCATATCAGATGCAATAGATAATGGTGCAAAGTCTATAATTTATAATAAATCTTATATCATCAATGATAATAGGGTTCCAACAATCAGTGTTGATAATACTATTACTGCGCTAGGCATAATAGCTCGAAATTATAAAAATAAGATTGGTTCTCCTTATACTATTGGTATTACTGGTACTAACGGTAAAACAACAGTCACAAAATTATGTGATTCCATATTAAAAGTATCTTTTAAAACAAGTACTACAATTGGAAATTTTAACAATGAGATAGGCCTACCTTTATCAATTTTAAATGCTTCAAAAGATACTAACAAATGTATATATGAGCATGGAGCTAGTAAGTTAGGAGACATTAAATATTTAACATCAATATCAGAACCTAATTTAACTGCTTTATTAAATGTTTCTGAAGCCCATATGGAGTCATTTATGAATATGGAGAACTTGATTAAAACTAAAGAAGAGATTTATTCACATTCAAATACAAAAAAAGTAATCTTGAATATTAATGATAAGCACTATCGACAATGGAGACACATTAATTCTAATAAAGAAATAGTAACTATTTCTCTAAAAGGTGATGCAGACTATGTACTTAAACCATACTCTAATCATAGTTACAAAATATCTGTTTATGGAAATACTTTTGAAGTAAGCAAAAACAATATTGAAAATATATTACCTATAAATATTTTGTTCAGTGTTGCAATATCTATGGAATCCGAAGCAAGTAAAGATGACGTAATAAAAGGGTTTGAATCATTTTTAGGAGTAAAAGGAAGATTCTATAAATTTATCGCAAAAAATAAATCAATAGTTATTGATGATTCCTATAATGCAAACCCAGAATCTATGAAAGCTGCTTTAAATCAATTTTCACAAACTAATCGTGAAAAGTTATTTGTAATGGGTGACATGGGTGAATTAGGAGCAAGATCACATGAAAGTCATGTAATGATATTTGAATTATCAAAAAAATTGGGAATTAAATATTTATTCTATATGGGAAAATACATGCAAGATGCTAAATTAATATATGGCAAGAATTGTTATACTTCAAAAGATATGAACGAATTAATTAGACAAATAAAAAGTATCTCAAATAGTCAATCTTCTATTTTAATCAAAGCATCTCGTTTCATGAACTTTGATACTATAGTGCGGGAACTCAGTTAACTATGTTATTAACCTTATTTGAATATCTTACTCAATATAATACTGGGTTTAATGCATTTTTATATTTGACTACTAGAATAGTTATGGGAGCTCTTACTGCACTGGTAATTTCACTTCTCTTAGGTCCAGCTATTATTTCATTTCTCAGAGATAAACAATTTTATCAATCTATAAGAGAAGATGGGCCAAAAAGACATTTAGATGATAAAAATTCTACTCCAACAATGGGCGGTGTAATTATTATATTTTCTGTAGTCATTTCAACATTATTATGGTCAGATTTAAATAACAATTACACATTGATATTGCTATTTGGAATATTTGGTTTTGGCCTAATAGGATTCTATGATGATTATAAAAAATTAATAAAAAAAAATAGTGATGGGATTAAAGGTAGATCAAAACTTTTTTTTCAAATAGCCATAGCATCATTAATAACAATATTTTTATATACATATATGGAAACGGGCTCAATAGAGTCCGTTGTTCCATTTATGAAAGATAATAGTTTTTACTTAGGAATACTTTTCATCCCATGGGCAATTTTTATATTAGTAGGCTCGTCAAATGCAGTTAACTTAACAGATGGCCTAGATGGTCTTGCTATATTGCCATGTATTTTAATTGCATCATCATTTGTTATTTTTGCATATGCGCATGGAAATATGATTATTTCTGAGTATTTACTTATTCCGTATATTGAAGGTTCAGGTGAAATTGCAATCTTTGCAGCCTCTTTAGTAGGTGCAGGGTTAGGATTCCTATGGTTTAATTCTTATCCAGCAGAAATATTTATGGGTGATTGTGGATCATTGTCTCTTGGTAGTTCTTTGGGTTTATTAGCAATAATCCTAAAACAAGAACTTGCATTTGCTATAATGAGCGGGATATTTATTGCTGAAGTCATGTCTGTCATTTTGCAAGTTCTCTCATTTAAATTCAGAAATGGAAAAAGAATATTTAAAATGGCACCATTACATCATCATTATGAACTTTCAGGACTATCTGAGCCTAAAATCATTATGAGATTTTGGATAGTGACATTTATACTCGTATTACTTGCATTATCTACATTGAAGATAAGATGAATTTATCTAAGTTATCGTTTCTTATACTAGGCAAAGGAGTAACTTATAATAACTGTAAGATATTTTTTGATAAAAACTCAATTACGTATCAAGCGATAAATACAGACGATATTTTAAATATTGATAATGACAGCATACTCACCAAAAATGGAAAAATTAATATTAGAAGTATCAACTATATAGTTATAAGTCCAGGAATTAAAAAAGAAAACAAATATGTGAAAAAACTACTTGATGCTGGCTATGAACTCATAACAGATGTTGAACTTCTCCAAAGTCAATTAAAAGCCAAATATATTTGTGTAACAGGAACTAATGGAAAAACATCAACAGTAAATCTTCTTGCAGATATTTTAAATAATAATAATCAAAAAGCTCTTGCCTGCGGAAACAATGGAGTATCTTTATTTAAAGCACTTGAAGAAGATTTCAGTTACATAATAATTGAGCTTTCAAGTTATCAATTAGAGTATATAAAGAACCTTGACTCTTTTATCTCTATAATTCTCAATATTTCTGAGGATCATTTAGATAGACATGATTCCTTGAAAGAATACTTAGATATAAAATTGCAGATATTTAATAATGCAGATAACTGTATCATTAACTCAGACATAGCAGTATCAAAAAAATACCAAACATACAATATCAATAAAAACAAATTTCTTATTAATGGGAAAATTTTAAAAAAAATCTCATTTATGGATTATAAATCTGTAAAGCTGAATAAAAGAATATTTAAAGTTAATGGTAAACATGAAGTAATGAATCTGTGTGCATGTCTTGCCATTTTGAAAATTATAGGACTTTCAATAAATGATACATTAATTGGTTTTTCACAAAGATTAGCATTACCACATAGACTAGAAAAATTTTGTACATATAAAGCTACTAATTTTATTAATGACTCAAAATCAACTAATGCTAGCTCAACATTAAATGCGCTTGAATCAATTTCAAGTAGTGTAACTTTGATTATGGGAGGTGATAAAAAAAAGATATCTTACTCATTACTATCAAAAATAATAAATGATAAAGTCAAATTATTAATACTATTTGGCCGTAATAAAAAAGATTTATACAACGAAATTCTGCCTAATGTTGAAACAATATTTCTTAATAACCTGGAGGAAGTTGTCTCATATATATTTTCTGACTTTAGAAGAAAAACAACTATTCTTTTTTCACCTGGCACATCAAGTTTTTCTCTTTATCAAAACTTTGAAGAAAGAGGCAATCATTTTAAAAATCTTGTAAATAATTATGTTAATAAAAAAGTTTAAAAATACTTTTGATTTCTTTGATAATAGAGGTCTAGATTCACTTTTTCTTGCATGCGTTACCAGTCTTATAATTATTGGACTAGTCATGGTAACTTCATCAACTGTTGATTTTGCTGCAACAAAATTTTCTAACCCACTATTTTTTTTTAAAAAACAAATGTTATTCATAATATTAGGTTTATTTGTTCTTTATGTTGTTACTCGAATTAAAATTAAGTTCTATTATGATTATGGACAATTCTTTTTATTATTATCTTTACTTTTATCTTTACTTGTCCATATACCCGGTGTTGGAGTTACGATAAATGGCGCAACTCGATGGATCAATCTTGGTTTTTTTACCTTACAAGTCTCAGAAGTATCAAGATTATTATTCTTTATATGGTTATCTGGATATATTGTAAGAAATAACTTCAATAAAGATTTTTTTAAAATCTTTATCTTTGCATCAATACTAATGTTCATTATTGTTTTACAGAGAGATTTTGGAAGCATGATATTATTATTTTCTACATTTATAATTTATTCATTTATATCAAATGTTCGATTGTCTCATTTATTAAAAATATCTGTGGCAGCAATTATTCCAATTATTTTACTGATTGTTCTTTATCCATATAGAGTTCAAAGATTTCTTGCATTTATAAACCCATGGAATGATCCACAAGGCAGCGGTTATCAAATAATTGCATCGCAAATAGCTTTATCATCAGGAGGACTTTTTGGGCAAGGTTTGGGTTCAAGTACGCAAAAACTATTTTATTTACCTGAACAATACAATGATTTTATACTTGCTATCATAGGAGAAGAGCTTGGCTTTATTTTTCTTGTTTTTATCTTGTTGCTCTATATTATACTTTTTTGGCGTATGTTTATCTTCTATAGTAATACTCGTGTGAATTCTGAGTTCCCATCAAACTTAGTCTTAAGCATTATACTATTAATGATGATACAGACCTTAATACATGTTTTAGTCAACATTGGTTTATTTCCTACAAAAGGGATGGGTCTTCCATTTATAAGTTATGGTGGCACAAACCTACTTCTGATGTTTACGTATATTGGTATTCTGATTAGAATACAAATTGAGAAGAAACAGACACGCAGCCAGGCAGTTCATAGAAGTATATAATGACTAAGAAAATAATGATAGTATCAAGCGGAACTGGCGGACACGTAATTCCTGCTTTAAATATCTCTGAGTTACTATTGAGTAAAGGTTATGAAATAATTTGGATTGGGACAAAAAATGGTATTGAAAATAGATTAATAAAAAATAATAAAATTAAATTATTTCACATAACATCAACAGGTATTAGAGGAAAAAATGTTTTTGATAAAGTTAAAGGAATATTAAACTTTGTAAAATCTATCTTTCAAAGCATCAGGATTATAAGTAAAAATAGACCTCTTTTTGTATTTGGATTTGGGGGCTATGTTAGTACATCTGTAAGTTTAGCTGGTTTTTTATACCGTTTACCAATTTATGCGCATGAATCAAATTCAATACCCGGATCTGCAAATAAACTTAATAATTTAATAACAAAGAAAACCTTTCAAACATTTCCAAATACATTTCCAAAACAATCTAAAGTTATATTATCTGGCAATCCACTTAAAAAAAATTTTAAAAATATAACTTGTCCTGATGAAAAATATCAACAAAACAGGCATAAGACCAATATCCTAATCTTCGGAGGAAGCCAAGGAGCTAAATTCTTTAATGAAAATATTCCTGCTTCTTTCTCACGTTTTTCAAATTCTATTCATATCATACATATATGTGGTGTAAATAATAAAAATAAAGTTGAGGAACAATATAAAAAATTTAATATTGACGCTGAAGTAATCGAATTCTCTTATGAGATGGATATACTTTATGAATGGTCTGATTTAATCATTTCACGATCTGGATCTATGACTTTAAGTGAGATATCGATTTCTGGTAGAGCA
>Ga0129342_1000196_pt1 | contig 24150 bp, 31 predicted proteins | sample CPBDNA_5_FD_94426 | JGI IMG/M metagenome (GOLD analysis project Ga0129342, IMG submission 94426) | Freshwater to marine salinity gradient microbial communities from Chesapeake Bay, USA - CPBay_Sum_15_0.2_DNA | ecosystem: Environmental > Aquatic > Marine > Coastal | place: USA: Chesapeake Bay...
ATTAGAGAAATTGCCAAAAATGCGACAAGAACAAATTTTTTCATCAAGAATAGTTACCGTGATCAGATTAATTGTTTACGACATATGATATAGTGAACAAGAAAGGTAACATCGTTTAACCTAGTTTACACTAGGAAAATAAATAATAAAAAGAGATGTAAGTTTAGTTTCTCTTTGCGGTAATTGCTAACCAGTAAATTAATCCTGGAGCTAAACCAACAATTAGCGGAATGAATACCGGCCATCCGTCTACTGCGCTTGCCATGAAAAAAAACGTAAACTCGTCCTATTTAAATCCATTTAGCAGTTCGAAATTCAGAACGGATCGCGTATAAAAGTAAGAGTGGACCGGACGGAATTTGAATCCGTGACCCCCCGCGTGCAAGGCGGGTATACTACCAGGCTATACTACCGGCCCACACGAGTCTTGATTTATCTGTGGATTTTAATTGTTGCTTCTTGGCAAGGATTTTATTTGAAAACACGAACGTTGTCTCATGGTACTTTTAGAATCCCAAGTCAAACTAAAGACTGGAGATACAGCACCAGACTTTGATCTTTTAGGAATTGATGACAAAAAACATGCACTAGGCGACTATACCGATTACAAGGGATATCTCGTAATCTTCATGTGCAATCACTGTCCTTATGTCAAAGCCAAAGTTGATGCACTCAACGAGTTGTATGAGAAATGTGGCAGCGATGTTGCCATGATTGCAATTAACAGCAATGACTCTACTGACTATCCTGAAGACAGTTTTGATGCAATGAAAGAAACTGCCAAAGAAAAGGGATTCAAATTTGATTATCTAGTTGATGAGACACAAGAGATTGCCAAGAAATATGGCGCAATGTGTACTCCAGACCCATACTTGTTTGATGGTCAAAAGCAACTAGTTTTTCACGGAAGAATCGACAATGCCATGAAGCCAGACGATACTGCAACTGAGAAGACAATGATCAACAATATCGACAAACTGGTATCAGGTCAAAAAATCGAAAAAGACTTTGACCCATCCATTGGCTGTTCTATCAAGTGGAAAGAAAATTAGACTTAAATGACTCTGGCCTAGAGATTTGTTCGTGGGCTCGTAGCTCAGCTTGGCTGGAGCGTTCGACTGATAATCGAAAGGTCATGAGTTCGAATCTCATCGGGCCCATTATTTTTGATTCTGATAAACTGTTTGGGACCACTGAATTATTTCATCGAGTTTTTCTGTAACCAGGTCTGATTCGGTCTTTGCTTTTTTTGAAGCAGTTCCACAAAGTATCAGTTTCATTCGTTTTCCAGATTTTGATTTTGTAGAGTTTATCGAATCAGCAAAAAAGTTGAGACCCTCATCGGTTTCAGAAAAGACAACAACAATCAAGATTCCAGGTTTTTGTTTCCAAACTTTGCCAATTAATTTCTGAAAGTCAAGATCAAAGAGAACGTCAATTGCAGATGACATGTCCCCAAGATGAGATACCCTCCACCCATCTGAGTGAAATGCAGCCGAAGCTGCTTCGGCAATCAAACTGCTTTGAAAGTCTGCTGAAATCACAACCACGTTTTTCTTAGAATCGGCAACTATTGGAATCTGGTCTAGTATCTGAAGGGACTTTGAGATTATTGTCCTCAAGAGGTTTTGCTCGGCAGTTCCAATCTTGCCGTCATCAAACATTTTCTTTACAGAATCTATTGCAGGCAAAATTACTTCAATTACCAAACGATGAACAGTGGCTCCTGAATGCAGAGAGTTTCTAATCAGAGAATAAACCTGGTCCTCGTTTCCCTTTATGAGATAATCAAGAAACTTTGGTGCCACCTGAAAATAATCATCAGGAAAATGAAATGATTCTTGTCCTGGTTCCAAAAACCACAAAGTGATATTTCCAATATTTTTTTGACGGACCAATCCTTCAACTGCAAAAACTTTGAGATACTTTGTCATGGTAATGCGGTTTACTTTCATCTCTTCAGCAATCTCCACGCCAGACATTCCGGATTCAGAATCTTTCAAAACTGAAATTAGTTTTTCACGAATCTCTTCTTCAGAATATCCTTTTCCCATTATTGCTCTTGGAGTATGGTATTGTATAAAGACTAATTTTCATTGAGTGTGGCAATCTAATTTTTAAAATAAAATGTTATATAGAAGGTACCTTAAAGTACGGTAAGAGGAAAGTAAATTGCCAAAAGCAGGATTCAAATCAATCACAGTTTCAGAAACCGTCTACGATAAATTCCAAGAAGTTTATCAAAAGAGTAAAGACGACCTTGCAATGAAAGGTGTCAACAGTTTCTCAGGTTATGTTACTTACATGTTAGAGGAGATGATGCAAAAGGACAAGACCTTTGCAAGATATGCTCCAAAGATTGAAAAGATTTCAGTCGATGATGATAGAATTATTCTAAAGGACAATATCAAAAACAGAATCGCAGAAGTTGCAGTTCAGAAAGGAGAATTGTACTGTCAGTTATGTGATGAGAAAGATTGTGTCCATGTTGGTTATGTCTGGTCCATACCACAAGTCTACGAAGTTCTAAACGCTAGAGGAATTAAACAGAAATAGTTGTGTATGGAGGAGGTGGGATTTGAACCCACGAACTCCTGAGAGACAGGATCACCCATTATTTGATCTTAAGTCCTGCATGTCCAAAAGCACAAAGTGTACTTACTTTGGCCAGGCTTGATTACTCCTCCAAAAGGGTAAAAATCTGTGTGAAATTTAACAGTTTACAGATCCTGCAGACATAATGAAGAATTATAAGGATTTTCTACAGTGAAAACTTGTGCTTCGATAGCTCAGCCTGGTAGAGCGTTACCTTGGTAAGGTAAAGGTCGCGGGTTCGGATCCCGTTCGAAGCTTTTTTCAATTTTCAAGATATGCCAAAAAACGGATTTTTGCCCAAATTTACAAAGTTTGTATTTAAGCTCGACTTCAACTAGGAAAAACCTAGTCCAAGATCAATTTTTTTTATCTTCTAAATTGTTAAAAAATTCTGCAATACTAAGTATTGAAACAAGTATACTCCCAAGTGGCAACTGTCACCCCAAAACCATTTGTGAAATGGGCAGGTGGAAAACGCCAGTTAATTCCAATTCTAAATGAGAATCTGCCAAAGACATTTGGGACATACTATGAGCCATTTATCGGAGGAGGTGCATTGCTCTTCCATATGCTCACTGAAAGGGATGGGCAAAAATGCAGCATCTCTGATTTGAACTCTGACCTGGTTTTAGCTTATACAACAATTCGAGACAGAATTGATGACCTAATCTCATCTCTCAAAAGTCACGAAAAAAATTATCAAAAGGATTCAAAATCATACTATTACTCTGTAAGAGAATCAAACCCCAGAAGCGAAATTGAGAAAACCTCAAGGTTGCTCTTTTTGAACAGAACATGCTTCAATGGATTGTACCGTGTCAACAGCAAAGGAAAATTCAATGTCCCACTAGGACGTTACACAAATCCGAATATCGTTAATGAGGACAACCTCCGCTCTGTTGGTGCCATTCTCCAAGCAAGCAAAGTCTCAATCAAATGTCGCGATTTCGGGGCAGTTCTAAGAGATGCCAAAAAAGGGGATCTCGTATACTTTGACCCACCATACCAACCAGTCAGCGATACTGCCAACTTTACCAGTTACACAAACAAGGACTTTACAGATAAGGACCTGGAAAGACTCGCAGATCTTTGTAACAAACTAGATTCCAAAGGATGCAAAGTCCTATTGTCAAATTCCGATTCAAAACAAGTCTCTGACATGTTCTCTGGAAAACCTTGGAATGTAAACAAGATTCAAGCAAACCGTTCTATCAATTCTAATTCAAAAAAGAGAACAGGTCACTTTGAATTGTTAATCAAAAATTATTAGACTTTGAAATTATTTTTTCAAAAAATTATCTAGAGTTTACACTAGAGGTAGATAATAAAATGAAAAGGAAAAGGTTGGGTTTTTAGTCCCACTTTGACCATGCGGCCATCCATCTGTAAGTCCATGTATTCAATTTACAACCTAATGCTGCAAATGTACATCCCAAAACTGCACCTGCACCTGCACCGAGAGCGACTGGGCTGTTATAGAACTTACCAACTTGGGGTTCTATCGGTGTCATGTATGGTGGCAATGTTGGTCTTGGATATTTGAATGCCGTTTCAAGTGGGTCTGCTACTGTTATCAGGTTTACCATGTTGAATAATGGTAATGACATTCCTACCAGTACACCGCCGAACAGTATCAAGGAGTGCTTGTTCTTCTTTGTTGCCCAGTAGACTAAGTCCAACAGCATTGCTGATGGTAACCAAACTGGTGTTACAATGAAGTCATATGGATAACCTAGTGAGAACCAGGCTGCCTTTGCAATCCATGTGTAAACTGTCATAATCAGAGCGTAGTACGTTGCTGTGCCTGGAACGCCTGTAAATGTAAGGTAATATGTTGCACCTACAATAAGCATCAACGTTTGCGATATTGAGAATACCGTGTACGAAGTCCAAGCCCAGTCAGTGTAGAAGATGTAGTCTCCTGCATTAATTGTTAACAGTGTAGAGTTAACTGCAACCACTACTATGAACAAGTAGTGTGTACATCGTCTTAACCAGACCATACGAAGTTGTGGAAAAGGTCAGTATATAAAATTTTAGAGTATGATGAAGATCGTCACTAATTTGGGAAATACCACAGGTATCTCTTGAAAATTAAAATGAAAAAGAAGTGTTCTGAAGGATTTACCTTCTGATTAACGACCGACGAATAAGGTTACAAATAGCACTAATGCTACAGAACCAGCAATGCTTGCTGCAACTATACCATTACTATTCTTGTTTGAACCTTCTTCCATGACTTTAACACAGAAGATGTAACCTATTGCCTCAATGATTGCAAGTACGATGAATGCAAAGTGACCACTTGCTGTTGGATATGCCCATGGATAATAGAAGTATCCGGCTGCAGTACCACCAAAAGTAGCTAATAATGCTGCCCAGTATGAAATTGTGATCATACCAGTCATGTTTTCAACGCGTCGTCCAATCATTCGTTCTACGTCAGCGCTGGATGATCCACCGCCACCGCCTGAACCGAATCCCTTTGGAAGAGTCATTATGGAATTATTCTAATTCAGAATCCTTTTAAGTCTTTCTTAAACTGGTGGCAAGGGTACGATCTACGTCTTTTTTAGAAAATAATAAAATAAGAAAAAATTGTGCGGTTGCACATTTTTTGTCTATGGAATAGATCTACTGTACAATTTGCCTTCTAAGGCCATCTTGTACATCTCTGCGACATATGGGTTCTCACCAGGAGTCTCAGCACCTAACTCTACGAGTCTAGCATATACTCTGACTACGTATGCAAGTGCACCCATGAATGCTACTACAACACCCATGTTAAACATCCAATGGTTTGGAACTGCAAAGATTTCCTCTACAAACCAGAAGTGCCACATCTCATTGACTCCAATTGTAAACATTGTTGCTAAGTAACCAAGAATGGTCATTTTCAAACCAGTGTTCATTGAATTATTTGGACCTCTGAGAACTGGAACTTTTCTATCATAGATTGCTGCTGAACCCCATCCGAGTGGAAGTGCTACAAAGTGGGAATATAACCACCAGTGAGCTGGAGTAAATGCACTATCTCTGATAGATGTCTGATGTAGAGAACCATCAACGAAGTTATCTACTTCGACTGATGCTGCGGTAGATCCCATAGCAATGACGATGAGCCAGATTTTCTTAAGTCTCTGAATCTCAACTTCTTTTGGGATTAATGCGGGCATCTGTGCCATGATACCATTGGTGTACATTCAGGATATAAAGTAAGAGATTGAAATCAGGTTAATTTTTGTGAATATTTTAATTGATTTTTCATTATTTTATGAAATTTCTTCATTTAATGTTTTTTTCATTGTAAAAATAATAACTGTTTTTCACCACTTTCAATGATTAACATCGATGATTATCAACACTTCTTGCATCGATCCTCGCAATGAAGGTAAAACATATAACGACGTGTATTATCTTTCACAATATTAGGGATAACTATGGTCGAAAAAAAGATTTTCGTATTCGGACTAGCTGTCGTACTTGCACTAGGAACTTTAGGTTTCAACTGGGTTGAGTCTATTCTTCCAACTGCAGATGCACACGGTGTCCAAGCACAACTCCAGAGTCGTTTCGTCAGAATTGAAGACGAGACCTTTAACAGACAATCCCTGCAAACTGGCGAAACCTTGGTACTCCAAGGTACATTAGTCAGTCTTGTGGAAAGAGACCTTAGAGGATGGATTTCCATTTTCTCAGAGTCAACTAACGCAGGTAACAGATGGGAGATGCTCTCAAGAGATCCTCCAGGTAATGTCTTTAGCATTGCTGGAAACTCTGTAATAGATTATCAACTATCTGCAAAAGCACTTGAAGCAGGTGTATACCACGTACACACCCAACTCAATGTAGCCCAAGTTGGTCCAGGACTCGGTCCAGGTCAAACAGTTGTCGTTGAAGGAGAACCAATTATCAAACCAATCCCATATACCAACATCGCATATCAATCAATTATGATTGGCGTTGGATATGTCATTACGTTTGCAACACGACCCTGGCAAGTAATCTAAACCACCCCAACCTTTTCCTTTTCATTTTAATTTCCTACTATTAACGTAAGTCAGAAAACAAATCTTATCTGTAACAACATAGTACTCAAGGTATAATGTTGGATTTCAAAATAAAAAAACTCAATATTTTTCAAAGTTACTTTTTTGGCGAAGTCGAATTTCGGGAAGACCCATACAAAGTAAATGTCCAAAATCAAAGAAGAGGCAAAGTCCTCAAGCTGCCTTTTGAGATAAATCCAAAAAGACAAAATGTCTTGGTGAGATTTTCAGGTCCCGGAGAATTATTCGTAGAAGACTACCTTCCATACAAGGGAGAATCTGAATGGCTTGAGATTGATTCAGATGAGATCACATACTTTCTTGCAGACCATCAGGACCAACTAGACACAATTGAGATTGTCTACGACTAAGAGAAAGGACTTTAAGGAATCTGGCTAGAATTATCCTATCATGATATGGCCAGGAACCGGTGATCCTTACAAGAGGAAAAAGACACTAAAGTTCCTAGCTATAACTGCAGCTATCGCAATATCAGTTGGTGTTGCAAGCAGCATAATTCAAGGTCAATTGAGCCAAGATGATCCTCTCAAGGTCTGCATCAATGACAGAGACACCCCTTACAAAATCAAGGCAACTTTGGAGTTAGTAATTGACGGCATGCCGGCTGAAATTCCAGCAAACATCAATTCTGGTATGGATGGCGAATGCCAAAGAACCATGTATACGCTAACCAATGATGGTACGATTTACGCAGAGTGGGAAGAAGATTTCCCATTTGAAATAGGTCACTTTTTGTGGATGTGGGATTTCCCACTAAGAGACATGGACCAGAGCAAGTCAACTATCTACGTTAATGGCAAAGAATCACCTCACTTTATCAACCACCCACTACAGGACGGATACAACTACAAGGCAGAATTCACATCAAAGGCATATGACGAGTCAAAGGACAAAGACTTCCTACCTGATAATTAGCCAATTGCAGACTTTGTAAAAAATCAATAATTTTTGAAAAACAACTTGCAGCTAGATGTCTCTAGAGAATTAAAAATAATGAAAATGAAAAAGGTAGATTTCTACCAGTATTTTCCGTTGTCTGGAATAAGACCGATACCTTCTCTTTCAAAGTGTCTGTCCAATTCGTCGACCCATCTCTCACGGTTGTCTTTGTATGCCCATCCGTGAACACGTAACCAGAATGAGATAATTCCAAGAAGGAATACAGTGAACATCATGGTTCCGAAGATGTAAATCATTACATCATAGAATAATGGATCATAGTTTGGTCCTAATTGTCCTGTTAGTGATGACAAGATGCTTAGGAAAGTTCCTACGATAGGAGTCATGTATATTTTGGCTCAATTTCTGCGATATATACATTTCTTTTATTATCATAAAGTACGAGATCAGTATACACTAAGGCTTGATAATAAAATAAGAGAAAAGTGAGGTATTTTATCCTCTACCCATTGCTGCGTATTTGCCAGATCTTCCTCTAATGAAGAAAGCTCCTGCAATACCACCAAAGACTGCACCTGCAATAACTGCTGCACCTACGACACCATCAGCGTCAAGATATGGAGTTCCTGAACCAGATGATGGGTTTGCTTCAGCAGATTCGATTCTTCTTCTTTGAATCTCAAGTGCCTCTTCTAATGTGTATGATCCGGTTTCTCCAGCATCGCCAACGTTACCCATGTACTGGGCAAATGCAACAGAAGCTGCACCGATGGCACCGAAGAAAAATACAGATAGCATGGTTGCTGTTAAGAGTACTTTTGTATTCATACCGTTTACCTAATCGTTTGGATGAAGAGTACTTATTTAAAACTTTATTCTGACCCCCAAATTTTGAATAATGTACGAGATCAGTATAAGTAACGTTTAATTTTGTACTTAAGTGAGCCAAATCATGGGACGAATGCACACTCACAGACACGGAAAGTCACATTCTATTAGACCAGCTACATTACGTGCACCTTCATGGATCACATTAAGTCCTGCAGATGTTGAAGAATTGGTAGTAAAATATTCCAAAGACGGACTAACTCCTAGTCAAATTGGAATCAAACTAAGAGACCAACATTCAATCCCACTAATCAAACCAATTACAAAAAAGACAGTTGGCGAGATTTTAGAAGAACATGATTTGAAAGCAGAGATGCCAGAGGATTTGGAAAACATTGTCAAAAAGGCAGTAGGTCTTCAAAAACACCTCAAAGCAAACAAAGGAGATAGAAGAAATGTTAGATCTTTGGAATTAATCGAAGCCAAAGTTCACAGACTATCAGTCTATTACAAAAAGATCGGTCGAATTCCTGCAACTTGGAAATATAAATCAGTAGTAGCTCAATTAGAGTAATGACAAAATCACTTGATGAGTCACTTTCGTTTTTCAAAGATAAAGTTACAGATTGCATAAAATCCAAAAAATCAATTTTTGTTACAACCCACATTGATTGTGATGGATTGACATCTGGAAGTATTATGACCAAAGCCCTGATCAGAGAGGGAGCAAATTGTACTGTTAGAACATCAAAAGAGTTTAGCAAAAATGTTGTAGATTCTTTCAAAACAGATTCTCGAGATTTCCACATAGTTACGGATCTCGGCGGAGGTTTTGCAAAGAATCTAGATGAGGCATTGGGAGACAACTGGATGGTATTGGACCACCACCAAATCCCTGATGAGGAAATGGATAATCCAAATGTGATTAATGCATGGAAGTATGGAATTGATGGAGGACTTGAGATCTGCGCAGGTGGAATGGCATATCTTGCATCAATGGCACTGGATGAGAAAAATTCAGACCTCTCATCAATTGCAGTAGTTTCAGCCCTTGGAGACAGACAAGACCAGGGAGAAAGAAAATCATTTACCGGAAAGAATTTCGAGATTGCAAATACTGCCAAAGAAGAAGGACTAGTTGAGATTGACTTGGACTTGTTGTTGGTCGGAAGAGAGACAAGACCATTACCTGATGCCCTGGCATTTACATCCCAGCCATTTATCGAAGGACTCACGTGGAACAGAGCTGCCTGCCTTTCACTGCTGAATTCGTCAGGAATCCAGCTCAAAGACGAGGGAAGATGGAGGGTTCCAGCAGAATTAGACGAGGAAGAGAAGAGACAGGTCATCGAATCAATCACCAAATTTACAGCTGGCAAAAATGCCACAGAAATAATGTCAGAATTAATCGGATACACTTACACATTTCCAAGAGAAGACAAGAGAAGTTTCTTGAGAGACGGCAGAGAATTTTCAACTATGCTAAACTCTTGTGGAAGGATTAGTCGCTCTGGAGTCGGAATGGCAATTTGCATGGGAGACAGAAACAAGATTCTCAGAGAAGGAGAAACAATCCTGACAGACTATAGAAAGATGATTAGAGAATACATGAACATTCTATCTAATGAGAGATGGAGAATTTCTGAAAGCGAGACATGTGTCATGGTAAATGGCGAAGACATTGTACCTGAAACAATGACTGGAACCATTTCATCACTAATTGCAGGTTCTCCAAAGAATTCCGGCAAAATCGTTATCTTGAGAACAAAGGGAGAAGAGAACACAATCAAATTTTCATCAAGAAAATCATTTGGTTGCAAATCAGAGATCAACCTAAGTGAATTGATGAGAACCGGTGCTGAGAAATTTGACGGAATTGGAGGAGGTCACGATGCAGCAGCTGGTGCAAAAATAACTAAAGACAAATTAGATGAGTTCCTCAATTATTTAGAAGTAAATGTCGTTAACGTGTCAAGTCCAAATAGTCCTCAGTAACATCACAAAAGAAAAGGCAGAAACTGTCAAAAAAGCACTAGAGCCAGATAATGTGGATTTTCCAGAAGGATTGAGTCTGGATGTTGAAAATGTTGATAACAAACTAGTTTTTAATTTTGAAAGTAAGAAGAACATGAAACAGCTAATTGGAACAATTGATGAAGTGATGGACCACATCCAGGTGGCACTAAAGGTGATAGAGTAATGCTAGACCCAAAACTTCTCAAAGAAAAGCCACAAATCATTCAAGATATGCTCAAGGCAAGGGCAGTAGATTTTGATTTAGACGGATTAATCGAGTCTGACCAAAAAAGACGAGAGTTCATCATAAAGACTGACGAGTTCAAGAAGAGAAGAAACGAGATTGGAAACGAAATCGCACAAAAGAAAAAGGCAGGAGAAGACGCATCATCAATTCTCGAAGAGATGAAAACAGTTTCTGCAGAACTTGCAAAACTGGAATCACAGCAAGAAGAGATTGAATCCAAATATGCAAAGTTGGCATTTACAATTCCAAACTTGGTTCACGAATCTGTCCCAGTAGGACCTGATGATACTGCAAACAAAGAGGTGAGAAAGTGGGGAGAAATTCCACAGTTTGATTTTAAGATAATTGATCACATTGACATGTCTGAGAATTTGGATCTAGTTGATTTAGAAAGGGCAGCCAAAGTTGCAGGTGCCAGATTCTATTATTTGAAAAATGATTTGGTAAGACTAAACCAATCGCTGATTCACTATGCACTAGACTTTTTAGCAGAAAAAGAGTATTCACTTGTCCAACCACCATACATGATTAACCGCTCATCAATGGAAGGCGCAGTAATTGCAGATGACTTTGAGGAAGTAATCTACAAGGTGGAAGATGAAGACCTCTACATGATTGGTACATCAGAGCATGCAATGGCTGCGATGCACTCAAAAGAAATCATCGAAGGAAAAGATCTTCCAATTAGATATGCCGGAGTCAGCCCATGTTTTAGAAAAGAAGCAGGAGCTCATGGAAGAGATCAAAAAGGAATTTTCAGAGTTCACCAGTTTGACAAGATTGAACAGTTTGTCTATACAAGACCTGAGGACTCTTGGAAGGAACACGAAAAGATGTTGACAGTAGCTGAAGAGTTTTACCAAAAACTAGAGATCCCACACAGAGTGATGTTGTTGTCAACGGGAGACATGGGAAAAATTTCTGCAAAAACATACGACATTGAAGCATGGATGGCAGGACAAAACTCTTACAGAGAAATTGTGTCTTGTTCTAACTGTCTTGATTACCAAGCAAGGAGACTCAAGATCAGATTCAGAGACAAGACAAACGAAGACACACAGTACTTGCACACACTAAACAGCACACTTGTAGCCACAACCAGAGTGTTGGTCTCAATTATGGAGAATTTCCAGACAAAAGATGGTCATATCAGAATTCCTCAGGTTTTACAGAGCTACATGGGAAATCAGAAAGAGATCTAGTGACATACCCTTATATTTTGGGTTTAAAGGTCGATAATAATTGGCACGTAGAAAAGGTAGAGTAAAGGACAAGTGGCGTGAAAAACGCTGGATTACTGTTAATGCTCCAGATTCATTTAACAATGTACCAATTGGATATGTACCAATCACAGATGATGAAAATGCATCTGGTAGAGTTTTAGAAGTTACACTATATGATATCCTAAAAGGAGATCCTTCACAACATCAATACAAAATCTATTTCCAGATTGACAAAGTTGATGGAGATAAAGCATCAACAATCTTCAAGAGATTCGAATATTCAAAAGAATTTTTGAGAAGCCTTGTTAGACGCGGTTCATCAAAAATTAATTTCATTATCGATGTAAAAACAAAAGACGGTTACATCTTTAGAATCAAAGTAATTGCATTAACACACAGACAACTTAACACATCTAGAAAACACGCACTCAGATTAATTGCAAGAGATGTAATTAACAAACAAGTTCCAGACATGACAATCGAACAATTCGTTCAAGCAACATGTTACAGCAAAATCAATTCAGACATCATGGCTGCATTCAAGAAGGTCATCAGAGTAAGACATGTTGGACTTGAAAAAGTTAAACTCATCAGAACTGCTGAGAAAGAAACAGTTTTGCTTGAAGCATAAGAAACAATCACAGTTCTAGTACAATCATGAATCATAAGATAGAGATTACAGTTGATGCCATAGTTCATGCAACTGAAGACATCTCGAAAATTTTTCAAGCATTTGAAATTTTAGAGCTGCAAGAAGAGGACTTTACCGTCAATGAGACAACAGGTCACTTTGATAATCCAATCACCATGCTAAATGCAAAGATTGGCAAAAAACAGGCTCAAAATTTTCTAAAAAGATTGTTAGAGTTACTCCCACAAGAGCAGATTGACGAATTAATTGACGAGATTGAGGAGAGAACAGTTGATTCAAGATTTCACATGAGACTAGACAAGCAGGAGTTGGTAAGGGGGAACGTCACAATAAGTGAAAAAGACACAATCAAACTAAAAATCCACACACCCATCTACAACAAGAAAGATACCATCAAAACATTTACAGAAATTTTTCAGATTGCCAACTAGATTAAATAGAATAAAACCGCAAGATCAATCGGGAATGAGGAAATAACAGCCGCTCCAGTCTGAGCGAAAGCATTGAAGACGCCGCGACGAACCGACCCCAAATTTTGAATCGATCAATTACTCAAAAAAACTCTATTCCTTAGACGTTTTCATGGTATTATTTTAAATACAGTCGAACTCACCTTTTATCGTGGCAGATTACGATGTAATAATTGCAGGCGGAGGACTTGCAGGAACAATTACAGCTCAAGCTATTTCTCATTATTCAAATCAAAACGCAAAGATCCTAGTAGTTGACAGAAACGCTCCAATTCTACCAGGTAGAAAGTCATTGTCTGGTTGGGTCTGTGGAGATGCATGCTCCAAAGAAGCAGTAGATTTCATGACAGACAGAATCAAGGTTCAATGGACCAGTCCAGAAATCGAACATGACGTCAAAGGCGTAATGGCATTTTCCCCAGACAAAGAAACTGCAATTCCATTTGATGGTGCAGGCTACATGTTGAATCGTCAAAAACTCCCAGAGATTCAAAATGAAAGATGCCAAAAAATTGGAATTGATTTTGAGTTTGAAAAAAATCTATCAGGTCTAATTTATGATGGTCAACAGGTTGTAGGTGTTCAGGGAACTGACAGCAAGACAGGTGAGCCATTTAAGAAAACAGCAAAGGTTGTCATTGACGCTACTGGTGTCGCATCCATGCTCAGAAATGGACTAAAGAACTCTACCAAAGTAGAAAAGAGAATCGACAGAAGAGATTTGGAATCAACTGGCAGATACATCATGTACTTTGAGCCAGGACAAAAGGATCTTTCAGAGTTTGATCCTGATTATTGTATTATTCACTTAGACCAAGACATTGCTCCAGGCGGATACGGATGGGTATTTCCTAAAGCAGACAACAAAGTAAACATCGGTCTTGGTGTTGAAAAATCACTTTTAGAAAGAAGAAACAAAAGATTAGGCAAGAAAGACAATGTCGAATCTTTAATGAAAGAATATTTGCATAGAAACACTGTAATTCAAAACCCAACACTTTCACAAGACCCTGAAGACATTAACAATAACACAGGAATCTTCCAAGTTTCAGTTAGAAGACAAAACGACTGCATGGTTTCTGGTGGATATGTTATGGTTGGAGATTCTGCATGGATGCCAAAACCAATTGATGCAGGAGGAATTGGTCCAGCATTAATTGCAGGAACTATTCTAGGAAACAATATTGCAAAAGCATTAGAAGCAAACGATGTTTCAGAAGCTGGTTTGTGGCAATACAATTTAGATTTCATCAAAGAGTACGGTTACAAGACTGCAGGTCTCGAATTGTTTAGAAGACTAGTTCAACAAATGACAAACGAGCAAATCAGTTATGGTATGAAACACTTTTTGGGAAACATGGATGTTGAATCAATCAGCAAAGGTGAACACCCAGACTTTTCAGGATTAGGAAAACTTGGAATGATAATCAGAGGTGCAATGAACAAGACAGTTGCAGACGGTTTGAGATACACATCAAAAGAGAATCAATGGTTGGTAGAACATTACAACAATTATCCAAAAGATCCATCTGGTTTTGATGAGTGGAACAAAACACTTCATGGAAGAATGGATGCAGCTTTTGCAAAAGTAGAAGCATTTGGAAAATAGATCTAACAATAAATATTGTCGAAATTAATCAAAACGTACTTTGGAAGAAGTGCAGTATTTAGATTGGAATGACTCAATTCAGACTCTTAACAAGGCATACGAGGCTGGCCTTTTTGTGCTCATTATAGGACCAAAAGGTACAGGAAAGACATCACTAGTAAGAGATTTTGCTAAAGGCAAAGGAATCAATCTAGAATCAATAAATTTCAGCCTCAGAACCAGGGAGAGTCACTTGGTTGGAACCAAGACCCTCACAGATGGAACCGTGAGTTTTGATGAAGGTGTCCTGATAAAATCAATGAGAGAAGGCAGCATGCTGTACTTGGATGAAATCAATTCAGCAGAAGCTGATGTTTTACTTAGATTAGATGAAGCACTAGATGACAGAAGACAAATCGCATTAAAAGAATCTACAGGTGAAGTTGTAAAGGCAAAAGACAACTGGTTTGTTGTTGCAACAATTAATCCATTAACTCACAGTGGAACAAAGGAATTACCTCCACAACTATTAAGCAGATTCCCAGTCAGAATCAGACTAGAGTATCCACCTGAAGAAGTGGAATTAGAAATTGTAAAAAAACATGTGTCAGGGGAACATGATTCAGAAATTGTTCAGGCAATCAAACTCGGAAATACATTGCGACAAGCAGCAGCAGTTGAAGAGTTGTTTTACTCACCCAGTCTAAGAGAAACAATTGCTTTTGCAAAGTTAGTAGATAGAGGAATGTCTGCAAAGGAAGCAGCCAACATTGTTTTTGGAAATGTATACACACAGTGGGGAGATATTGAATATCAAAAAGTAAGCGACATCATTACCTCAATGTTTGGAAACTAAATGCAATCAGTAAAGCTTCAAAACGAATCACTTGTAGAGATTGCCACATTTCTTGTAAGACGATGGTCTGAAAGAGACAACATTGTTGTAGAAATCTCAGACAAGACTGAAACCAAAACAAGACTGAAAGAAAACAAGGTGATTCTGACTCCCTTGGAGAAAAGAGTTGGAAATGATTTTCAAAAGTACCGACAGTTTAGAACCTCGCTATGGTACGAGGCAATGAGAATAAAGTTCTGCAAGAAAATTCTCAGCAATGATCATGCATTTGGATTCATCCTAAACACAATGGAGACAAGACGTGTTGAAGAACTGGGAAGAAAGATTTGGAGAGGAATGGATGATGAAATCATCTTTAATTACGCCTACATGCTTGTTGCCAGGCCTCAATTACACACAGTTTACGGAAAAGCAAGGATTGTCGAGGCATTCTTTCAGTACTTTATGTTTGGCGCAGTAAAAGGCGAAGTCCAGTCAAGTCATTTTGAGAAGATTAGAAAGGCAGATGCATTTGCAAAAAAAATGGTAAGCAAAGCAATTGAAGAGAATCATGATACAGATTGGCTAGAAAAACATGTCAGTGAAATCATAAAAATTCTAGAGATTGATTCTCTACTAACAATTCCAGTATCACTCCCATTTATGAAAGCAGGAATGCCGCTTTCTGAAGAGGAACTGCTCAGAGTCTTGAAGATAGTTTCTAAAAACAAAGAAGGAGACTTTGGCAATGTGGATCCTGAAGCAATAGTGAGAGGTGAAGACGTAATGGATGAATACAACGTTTTACTTGACGAAGATAAAAAAACTGAAAACAAAGGACTGATGCCTGAAGCAATCGGAATACAAATCCCAACTACAAAAAATGTAGATGAGACAGTAATCTATGACATGAGTTTGATTAATGGACTGAAAACAAAATTCAAAGAATGGAAAACAGGTTGGAAGGAACAACATGTAAGATCAGGAGAGGAGTTTGATGAAGAAAATTACATCGAGGGAAACGAGCCATTCTTTACAGATATTAAAAAATCAATCAAGACCAAAATTGTCATACTGTTAGATCACTCATCAAGTATCTCATCAGATGCAATTGAATACAAAAAGGCAACACTTGCACTTTGCGAAGTCTTGGCATATCTCAAGGTAAAATTTGCAGTCTATGCATTTAGCACAGAAAACAGATCAGTTGTTTGCTGGTCTGTAAAACCAGACAATATGAAATGGAATAACGTCACTGCAAAAAGATTGGCACAAATTGTTGCAAACGGCTCTACACCACTAGCTGAAGTGTATGATAAGATGTTTCCAGTCTTACAGTCAAAGAGACCAGACATTTTCTTGACATTGACTGATGGGGAGCCATCAGACCCTGATGCAGTCAGAAACATGACAAAATCACTCAAAAGTCTAGGCATAAGCATGGCTGCACTAGGCTTGGGACCAAACACTGTGAGGGCAACAACAATTGCAAATAATCTAAGACATTTGGGTTATGAGAAAACAATGGCAGTAAGCCGTCTTAGAGACATCCCAAACAAAGTAATCAAGATTTTAGATATCTAATCCAATAGGCTGAACTAATTTTCTATAGATATTTTATTGAGAAAAAATCAGCCAAATTAGAAATTGTCAGACACTCAAAATTACGATCCAGCATTACTGCAAAAATTTGAGCAAGAGATATGGAATCAGATTCCACACAGAGAAGGAGACAAGATAGTTAACGCAACACCTCTAGTTGACTTGACAGCAGATTTGAAAGAGTGTGCAAAGAGTGTCTTTAAACTAAATCTTGATGACAAGGATTTCAAAATTTACGGAAAATTTGATTCAGAATTACCTAGTGGCTCTATCAAAGCAAGAGCAGCAACTCACATCATTCATGAGGCAATCAAAGAGGGAAAATGCAATGGAAAAAGAGTGGTAATTGAAGCCACATCAGGAAACTTTGGAATCGCATTAGGACTATTATCAAAACTTGGAGTAACTGTAGTTGCACTAGTTTCAAGAAAATTGCAAGAGGGCGTTTTCAAAGAATTAAGAAATGAAGATATCAAAATTATGGATTTAGAGATGGACATATGTCCAGCTCCTGGAATGGAAAACAAGGCAGATGAGATGGCAGCTAAAGCAACTGCTGCAAACATTCGCTCACAATTAACTGAGATGGGATTTGATCCTCAAATCTTTGATAGCAATATTGCAGAGATTGAAGCATTGTTGGCAAAGCAGGACATCATCAATTTGGCAAGATTCCTTGCAGAGATTTATGATCTATTTTGTCCAAAACAATATGATAATGAATTAAACATTGACATTCACAATACAGTGACTGCACCTGAAATTGATCAACAGTTACACGAACTTGGCGATTCACTAGAAGATTATGCACTCTATTGTTCATTTGGAACAGGCGGCACATCAGGCGGATTGAGCAAATACATGTCTGAAAAATACAACAAAAAGGCAGTTCATGTAGTATTTCCCCCATTAGGCCAAGATGTAGCAGGAATCAGAACAAAATCAAAGGCAGCCGGCTTGACACTATACAATCCTGAAAAATATACAGAGCATGAGATTGATTTTGAAAATGCAAAATTGATTCTCAAGTACATGGTTGACAAGGGATACGATATTGGTGAGAGCAGCGCATTAGAGTTGTTTGCAGCACTAGAGATGGCATACAAAGGAGAAATCAAAAAAGGTGTAGTGATGATTTGTGATGGAATTGACAAATACAGAAAGAACTTTGAGATGATTGGAAAGGGTGGAGATGTACCAATGAGAGTTTCACTTGAAGATGCAGCAGCTGTTGCAGGAGATTATGACAATATTATTTGGGTTCACACCCAATACACACCTAAAGAAGAAGGAATTGAAATGATTGCAAAATCACTAGGTGTTGACAAATCAAAGATTACTGTGCCAAAAGCATCTACAATCAACAACCTGTTATCAACACAACAAGTTCCTGAAGAGCTTAGCAAAGAACTAGACGGCTCTAAAGGAAAATCATTGCTAGTGTGTATGGCAGGAAACACATCATTGATGACTGCACAAGTTTTGGCAAGCAAAGGAATAGTTACACAGAGTTTGAATGGTGGAATAACCAATTTGCCTGAAGGAAGAGGCAAAAATCCTGGCGAATACATTCAGGTAGCTAGAGAATAATTTGAAATGTCTTTCAGTATCTCAACCATTTGCTGAACTAATTATTTTAGGAAAAAAGACAATAGAGCTACGCAAGTGGAATACAAATTATCGGGGAGAATTACTCATTCATGCACCACTAAAAATCAGAAAAGAAGATGTAAAGCGACTAAAAATGGATAAGAAATTTGTCACAGGTGCAATTGTCGGCAAAGTGGAAATTTATGATGTAAAAAAATATGATTCACAAAAACAAGTAAAATCAGATCAAAAATTTCATTTTGCTTCAAAAAATTTCCATGACAGGACCTATGGGTTTTTGCTAAAGAATGCAAAAGCATTTCGAGTTCCAATTCCAGCCAAAGGGCAACTGGGATTGTTTGAGGTAGAACTTCCTAAAACAAAAATCAAAAACAAAGAGATAGTGTCTGAGATTATCGATGAAGAATATCGATATCAATGGATTGGCCACCATTAGAACTTGGAATTTTCCAAAAAATTTGACTAGTATATATAAAGGGCATATTTAAAGACCCTCGTCATGCCTCAAACAAAGCCAATTGTGAGTGTTGAAAATGTTGTAGCATCTGCATCAGTAGACCAAAAAATCGACCTTAACGAAATTACAGAAAAATTTCCAGATACTGAATATCACCCAGAACAATTTCCAGGATTAGTTTTTAGATTAAAGACTCCAAGAACTGCAACTCTAATCTTTAGAACAGGAAAGATGGTTTGTACCGGAGCAAAATCTGAAGAGATGGCAATCAAAGCCGTAAATACTGTAGTTCAAAAATTAAGAAAAGGAAAAATCAAAATTAAAAATGACGCAGTTATCACAGTGCAAAACATTGTTGCAGCAATTAACTTGGGTGGAAAAATCCATCTAGAAAAAGCAGCAAGAACATTGCCAAGAAGCATGTACGAGCCAGAGCAATTCCCAGGTCTCATTCACAGAATGCTTGATCCAAAAACTGTAATCTTGTTGTTTGCATCAGGCAAATTGGTATGTACTGGAGCTAAAAAAGAATCTGATGTTTATCGCTCTGTTCACAACCTACATTCAGTATTAGAAGAAAAAAATCTAATGATCTATGACGAGTAGATTGGCTGAAGATAATTTCCAAGAAGAAAAGAAAAAACTAACTCCTGACAACGGATTTGATTTGATTGGAATTGATTATTTTTCAGAGCCAGGAAATCAATTGTATCTAGTAGAGCATTTTGAAATGTACCAAGATGCATTAAATGCAAAAAAAGAGAGGAAAAATCCTGATGAGTATTTTGTTTTGTACAAGGGTGCAGCCGGAGAATTTCTCTGCAGATAAGCCAGAAAAATAGAACAACTTTACTATATTTTACAAACTCTCTTATCATTGGGTTTTAGATTCATCACTTTATGGTCAATGACACCAGTAACTTGATTGACAATCTTTATGAAAAAACAGAACCTGTCCAAAAGGACTACAGACCTCAAGTGATTCGCAAGAGCCAAAAGGCAAAGTATCAGATTTTTGATGAGAACGAGTTTACTCGTGGCAGGGAGGTACTAGGAGACCTTATCGTTCATGGAATGATAGCCTCAGGAGGCACGGATATTGACTGGTTAATTGAGCACAAAGGAGGGTTTGTCATACTAGAGTTCAAGGGATTTCACAATGACAAGATAAACATCGCAAAGGGGCAGATGATTGCCTATGAAAAACTACATGAAAAACTAAACCAATCAGCAAAATGCTACCTCTATGTTGTAGGATGTGATGACATTGATTTTTCAAATCCTGATGCAACAGTATGGGTCTTTGAGATGAACCAATGGAAATCAAATGCAATTCCAAAAAATACTAGTGACATTTACGGAGATGAATCAAATCGACAAAACAAGTACATAGTTTATCGTGAATACATGGAAGAGATCAGTGTAGAAAAATTAAGAGACATTATTGACTCGCACTGGAAAGAATTTGAAAGAATTATGCTGTAAATGAAAATGTACTGGACTTTGTCTCAGCACCATTATCTACCTTGACAGTGTATGTGCCAGAATTTTCCCATCCAGAGCCACCAGCAATTGCAAGTGTAGAATATCTTCCACCGCTTTTCAAAGACAGTTGTTCTGCCCAAACAAGTTCACCTTTCTGGTTTTCAATAGATAGATTCACTGAACCACGGGTATCTGAAACACCATTAATTGATATGATATCTTTTTTGTTGTAAGATGTAAAGTCAGTTTGAATCGTTAGTGATTCTGTAACTGTTTCTGTTGGATTATTTACTGTACCAGTAGTCACATTAGACATTCCAGAGAATGATGCGGCAACTGCAATGATTACTGCTAATGCGGCAACGCCAACACCTATCATCACTTTGGAGTTCTTTGAAGAACCAGAAGAAACTCTAGGAGGTTCTCTTCTAATTGTCTGTGTTTTTTGAAATGATGGAGTAGTTTGAATAGATGGTTCAGGTATCACTACATCTGGAACCACAGGCTTTTCAACAGGAGCAGGAGCAGCTGGTTTTCGTCCAAGATGTTTTTCTGCTAATTTTCTAACATAGTTTCTCTCAAAATTGCTGACAACCTCATTGTTTTCACAAGCTCGGCGAATTTGTTTTAGAATTCTATCATCGCCAAAGTCTTTTTCCAAAAGTGCCTTTACATCATCAAGTAAATCATCAGTCACGAGTATTTTCTCCTATAATGATTATTTATGAATTCCTTGTTTAAGATTTCGAATAATTCCTCTTATCCAATCAAAATGGGGGGATTTGGTGCTATTGTGAGCATATCTTCTGGGCTTGAATAATGACAGTTCTGATGTAGTCTTTAGCAGTAGAATCAGATACACCCATCTGTTTTGCCCTTTGATACAAGGCATTTTCTTGAGGATTACTCAAATAGCATTTTAGAAGATAGTTCAGTCTGTGAGACCTCTTTTCATCGCTTTTCATAATTTTCCTTCTTTTTCTGTGCTAAAAAGCCAGGAGGATTATGAAATAACCAACATAGTATCATAAAATTCGAAAAAATACATATCATCTTTTTTAAAGAATACCAAAAAACAAATGCAAATGAAACGAATTGAGGCAACCATTCAGGTAGACAAGACCGGTGCAGTTTCTGATGCGATAAAAGGCATAGTTGGAGGATTTACCATCTCAGAAGGAAAAGGTAGAGGCTCTGGAAAAAGACAAGAGATCAGATCAGGAAGAGGTACAGGTTCATTCACTGCAGAATACAACAAGGTTGCAACAGTGATAACAATAGTAGATGACTCTGATGTAGAGAAAGTATCTTCAGCAATTGCCGATGCTTCTTTTACAGGTAATGGTGGAGATGGAATTATCATAGTCACCAATGTAGAAAGTGCTCTAAACATTGCATCTAAAAAGACGGGTTCTGAAGCCCTCTAATCATTTTATTTTATTCAATATCAATTATCATTTTGAAATGAGCTGCTGAGAGGAGAAATTTCCTCTCAGGAGGTATCCTTTTGGAGGACATGTTTTTTGAAGGGATAGTATCTTATTGCAAACTAAGTATAAAAGCAAAGGATTTTGAAGTTACTGCTGTCCTTCAATTCCCATTAGAGTTAGTGTTGATCTAATTTTTGGAATTTTTCTAATCTTCCAAGTAATTGTTTCACGTAATGCTTCTACTTGATCAGATTCAACTTTGGCCAAGATATCATATGCACCAAACGTGCCGTGAACTTCAACAACACCTTCAATAGATTTTAGTTCTGAAATTACAGCTTCCTCAGAACCTAGCTCACAGTTTATGAGAACATAAGCTGTTGCCAATTATGATTCAACTCCTATTTTCATAATTAAAATGCCATCTTGAAATATATAAGAATAGTCCAATTTGCTTAAAAATTCAATATTTTTTGGTTTAAACAATTAACAGATGTAAAGAAAATTATTGAATTTCAAAATTTAGTTTAAGATATAGAATATGCTTCACGCATGATTTTTTCTAGTTCTTCAAGATTCTTTGAGAAGGTAATTTTAGAACGTAGTTTGGAACCGCCTTTCAATCCTTTTGTAAATCTCATTGCTTGACTTTTGATATTGGCAAATTTGATTTTGTATTGGGCAGTAAGATGAAGATAATCAAAGAATGAATCCAATCTATCTTTGAAAGAGTACTCCTTGTATGAGCCACTCTTGAGATAGTCATTGATCTGCTCAAATAAGAAGGGATTTCCCATAGCACCACGGCCAATCATCACATAATCGCAATTAGTTTCATCAAGCATCAGTTTTGCATCTTCAGGAGTGGTAATGTCTCCATTTCCAACTATAGGAACACTAGAAATTTCTTTGAGTTCTTTGATTAACTTCCAATCTGCATTTCCGGAATATCCTTGACTGACAGTTCTAGGATGAAATGTTATCATTTGGACACCCTCATCTTCAGCAATTTCTGCAATATCTTTGAAAAGGAATTTGCTTGCTTCTGTTACACCAGAACGGAACTTCAAAGTCACAGGTTTTTTTACAGCATTAACTAGAGTTTTGAAAATTTGCTCAGTTAAATTAACTTCTTGTAACAAAGCTCCTCCTGCCATCTGTTGTGTAATGTGTGGTGCAGGACAGCCCATGTTGTAATCAATAATATCAAAATATGGTTCTACAATGGTTGCAGCTTTTTCTAGTGCAAAGAGATCAGAGCCAAACAGTTGAACAGAAATCGGTCTTTCTTGTTCTGAGAATTCAATAAATTCTTGAATTGTTTGCATGTTTTCTTTGAGTTGCTGTTCTTTTGCAATAATGCTGTGAATGCTAGTAAACTCAGTTACTACCAATCCGGCTCCCATCTTTTTGCATTGGAGTCTCAAAGCAGGATCACTGACTCCAGCCATAGGAGCTAGGAATGCCTTGCTGGAGAATTTTGGAAGCATGTACAAACTAGATAATTTGAATATATTTACTATTTCAAAAATTAGTTGTCAGGACAACCGTCAGTGTCTCGGTCACCATCAAAATCTTCTGGGTCTAGCGGACACAAGTCTTCATCATTAATGATGCTATCAAGGTCATCATCGTGGACAAATCTCTGTTGTTCTGGAGCAATGTCTGGACAACCGTCATGGTCATTGTATTTGTTCCAGGTCTCAGGTTTTGATGGACAAGAATCAATGAAATCATAGAATCCATCACCATCAGAGTCGAATTTTGTTGGAGTTGTAGAGGCTGCAGCTAATACATCAGGACAACCGTCCCAGTCAAGATATCCATTAAAGGTCTCTTGTTCATCAACACAGGAATCCCATCTATCATCAATTCCATCACCGTCAGCATCTGGGAAAGCGTAAGAGGAAGTTACAGTACCAATTGAGTCAGGACAACCGTCTTCATCTTGATAATAGTTGTAAGTTTCAGGTTCTAGTGGGCATGCATCTGAAATATCAATAATTCCATCAAGATCAGAATCAAGAGTAGAAACAGCATCATCAGGACAACCGTCAGTGTCTTGGAATCCGTTGTAAGTTTCAGGTTGGTTTGGACACAAGTCTAAATTATCAACAATTCCATCACCATCAGAATCATAA
>Ga0129342_1000199_pt1 | contig 23970 bp, 2 predicted proteins | sample CPBDNA_5_FD_94426 | JGI IMG/M metagenome (GOLD analysis project Ga0129342, IMG submission 94426) | Freshwater to marine salinity gradient microbial communities from Chesapeake Bay, USA - CPBay_Sum_15_0.2_DNA | ecosystem: Environmental > Aquatic > Marine > Coastal | place: USA: Chesapeake Bay...
ATCAAGAATAACAACACTACTTAAGTAAGTTGCAGCTGTAGGATCATTTACTAGAGAATTGACTCTTGCATCTGTTGCATAATTTGTAACCTTAGAGTTAATTCTATTTGCGATGGTGATAAGATTTACTCTATCCAAGTCAATAACTGGAGAAACTTTTTCATCATCAGTGCTCATTGTAAATTCCATTGTAAATGACTTCTTGCCTGGGAAGTCCTGAAGATAAGTCTCTTCATTTATTTGAGAAGCAATAATTCTTGGAGAATCGAATTCGGTGTTATCATTTAATGAAATGTCCACAAAACCCTGATCTATAAATGAAGTTAAGTTAGAATCTGGTGAAGATCCGCTGAAGGTCCTCACCTTTGCAGAAATTGAAGTTTGTTGTGGCAACATTGTTGCAATATTTGGTCTAATGACACTGAAAGGTATATTTTGGGTGGCTTTTGGTCCTTTTGGAGAACCAGTCAAAGGAACTGTGTCATATGATCCACAAGACTTATTAGAGTTGAAATAGAGAGCTGGATATCCTGCACCATTTCCAGGAGTTCTATCAATTCCCCTACCACTAGTGGAACCCATGTCCACTTTTAGATAATAGTAATCAAGATCTGCTGGATAGGTTACCAAATCGGTATCTGCAAAACTATGAGTTTTGTTTATTCTTCTTAAAGATACTCCATTTAATTCATATTTGAATACCGAAGCTTCAAGTTCATAACTTCCAGAAACTGTGTTATCAATGTTTCTGGTTATTCCGGTCAAACTATTGGTTGATGTTACAATACCAGTATACTTTATTACTTCATTTTCAATCAAAATATATCCTGGGTTTACCGCAGAAACAGTAACATTCTCAAAACTTGTGAAAATTCCAACATTACTTACAACAATACTTTGCGTAGATGTAGAATTATATGTTGACTTGAGAGTTTGTGGTTTTTGATCTGGTTCTATGCCAGTTAACGTAACTTTATCGACCAAAGAATACATTCCATGGTTGTTATGACTTACTTTAAAGTGTAGACCATCAGAAAGTGATGTTATAGTATTTACAGTTGCACCCGTGAGAAGTGAGGTTCCTCCAGTACCAACATAGAACAGACTATCTGTACTATTTTGAGTTAGAGTTCCTTGAACTCTATCAACTAACAATGAGTTAAATGATGAAATGACACCAACATTATTTGGAATACTAAGAATTAAATTAGTACCAAGATTGTCAGTTTGGGCATAGTCAACTTCAAGAGCGTCTCCATATGCATAACCAGTACCACCGATAGAAACAGTTGCTGCGATTGCAACGCCATTATCAACACTTAAATTCACTTTAGCGCCAAAACCATTACCTGTTATGGAAACAACATCTACATTGGAATAAGTTTTAAATGCAGAGGTAAATCCAATACCAGGACCTGTTACAGATAATGTACTTCCAATTCCAATAGCACCAACAACACTTCTCAGATTAGATCTGAATACAGAGTTGTTACTTTGGAATACTGGACTTCCAGGAGTCAATCCACTAACTTCAGATGAACTTAGACTCTTAGCCAAACCAACGAGGACAGACTTAGAAATTGTATCTAATGGATTTGCTCTTAAAGTTACAATTTGATTATTACCAACATCCAATTTTGGATTATAGAATCTTACAGTTGAGGCTTCTGTGACAAAATTAGCTCTATAGAGAGTTAATTTCAAATCTTCCAACTGGCTAGGATCCCATGTTGCACCATTTTGTGATTTGAAAAGAGAACCTAGTAACGGTTGTTGAGACACAACTACTTTCTGGGATTCTGGTAGATCCAAAGTAGTTACATCTTCTTCACCCATTCTCGATACCCACACTTTATATTCATTTGATGCAGAAAGAAGGACTACACAATATGAATTTCCAGTTTCAAGATATACTGGAGATGGGAAAGTAAATGTTGTTGGAACCTTGCCGTCATCTGATAGTTTTACTTGACTTGGGTCTAAGATCACTTCACCAAATGGGATAATGGTTGTAGTTGGCAAACCAGTTTGCATTGTTCTGATTTGCATCGTGACAGGCAAATCATTAGTATCTTTTGCTTGGAAGAATACATCACACTTGGTTATGAATACACCGTTTTCATCTGGAACTTCAAAAGATTGTGCAAGTGGATCAACCCATCTTGTTTGAGTTACAGTACGATTTGAGAATGAAGTTCCGGCCTGAAGTGTTGTTTTCTTTGACGTTAGAGTTCTCTCTTCAGAGTGATTCAATCTTTCAACATTTGCATTTCTAGTTCTTAAAGTAACTTCTTCTGTGTTGTTTAATGTTCCAGAAGATGTAAACTTAGCATCAGCAGTACTATCCGTGGAACCAACAATAGTGCTGTTAGTTGAACTAGTTGTAAGAACAAATGTCTTAGTTCCGGTTTCAAAGGATGGAGTAGATTGTAGTTTGGAATCTGGGATAAAGAGAGATCCAATTAAAGTACCAGAAGAATCTGTAATAAGTCTCAGATCTTTTACTTTCGCAATTGCTTTAGAACTTTCTCCCTTAAGTTGCATATTCTTAACAATATGTCCGTAATAACCAGAAGCAGATTGCAATTCCAAAGCAGCAGTATCAACATTCAGTATGCTAGATGTTGTTGAATATGAAGACGGAATTGTTTGATTTGGTTTATATGGATTTTGTGTGTAAACCTGATCAGCATTATTATATGGACCATACTTGTGGTTTGGTGAAGCCAATCTAAACCTAATAGAAGTTGTGCCAACAGTACCCGTGACAGTTTCCCCAACAACGAAAGTACCACTCTTCATTTCAATTTCAATGAGTTTTGGAACGACATACTTAAGCATGTCAACGTCATCGAAAAATGCGTATAGTTGTGTTTTTGGTTTCAGTCTTCTTGCTATGAATTCAATATTTCTAGATCTCATAACGTGAATAACTTCAGTCGATACCACAAATGTTCCCAGGTTTACAGTATCAAATCTTTCAGATACCTTATATTGAATACCCTGTCTAGCTTGTTTTGTGGTAGTTAAAGTAGTTACGTTTGTAAAATTAGTATACTGGTCTTGGAAAGTCGTTCTTGTTGTTTCAGGAACGCCTCTTCCTTTTTGGAAACTACCTCTACTGGTGCTTCTACCGATTACTCGTGAACCAACATGGATTCTTCCCATGTTTTGTCTGGCAACGACTTTTGTTCCAGTCCATGTTGTTTCCCATGCACCCCAGTCAATAGGAGATAGTCCAGTATTGGTGTCAACTCCTAATTGTTGGATAGTAGTTTCATAGTTTCCTTCTTGATCTACAGTTTTTTTAGTTCCTTTTGTTTCGATCCAAGTATCTGTAGCGGGATTAAGTTCAATCGCGCCAATCCAGTTTACAACAGCAAATGGGTTGACATTTTCAATTCTAGTTGCAAAAGTATTCTTGAGGAATTCTACATGCGAATATTTCAAACAAACAATATCACCAACTTTAACAGTATTTGGATTACCCAAATCTTTAACAAATCTCAAGTCTGCATCTGGATTTGAAGAATTAGAAGCACCAATAACAGCTTCTGATCCGAGAAGGAGATCTATAGAAGTAGTATAGTGTTGTGGTCTAAGTAAACCATCTGTGGTGTCAATACTGCACTTATGTTGTGGATCTCCAAGAGCTCCAGTCTGAACAGACTTAAAGTTATCTACTAAGAAACCACACTTGAATCTATCAAGTTGAGTTTGGGAATCTCTTACTTTCAAGTTCTTAGTATCTGTTTCTAAGAGAGACAATGAAGTATAGTATTCTACATTTCTCAGTCTATCTTCCAGTCTCGCTATATCTTGCATTCTATAACGTTTATGTGGAGATAATTGTACAGTTACATCACCTACGTTATAAACATAGGGTCTCATAGTAATTGTAGCAACTTCTAGAGAATTTTCAACACCGGGTGGTTCAACTGGTTTTAAAGATGGAACACCTTTAGATACAAAAAATTCTCCATATCTGTTAAGGTATAACTTATCCGTTCTTGCAAGATAGTAGTCATAGGATAAGAATAAATCCTTATCTTTAGCGAAGTTATATGGAGTTGAGTTTGTTGATGGTAGGAATTGTCTTGAATTGAATTCAAAAGGAGAATATGGAGTTACTGAACTATCATATGGAGTAACTCTAGGTCTAAGGTCAATAATATCACTTCCCCTAAAAGATCCAATTTGGGGGAGATCTGTTGAATATCTATCAGCATCATAAGAGTTGACGGTTACAAAATCTCCATCATCATTGGGATCAATATAATAATGGTTGTACACTACTTTCAATCTTCTTGAAGGTGCAGTTACTCCCGATTTTCTTCTTATAGATGAGAAATCTGCAATTTCTTCTGTCTGACCATTTTCGAAAATAAAGTCTCCAATTATATTTCTGTCTCCTTCTATAAGAAGACTTATTTCTGCACTAATATTTGATTCATACAGAAGAATTTTTTCTCCTGCTTGGAAAGTATTTTCATTTGTATATACGAATTCTATTTCATTAGTTCCATTAGTTGCAACGAACATTCCCATTGCATTACTTGTCTGACCATAAACAATCTCACCTTTGATTGCATTCAAAATGTTTGCATTCAAGTCAATGAGTTCTAATTTTGGTAGATCTGCATCATTTTCATCCGAGGATTCAAAAATTCCCGCAACAAAAACTACATCAGGAACATTCAAAGATATTTTTTCATCCTGAACTCTAGTTCCGTAATAAGGTCCATATGTTAGTCCATCGGAAAGGGTGGTGCTTCCAACTCCGGATGAATTTGAACTAGAATTTACAATATTTAAAACAGAACATCTATTATAAATTTTCTTTCTAGGTTTTAATCTTCTCTTTTTAAGAGTAACAGTTAAAGTTGCAGGCCCATTCTGACTCAAATTGGTCAGAGTTATAGTTCTCGCTGCACTAATAGTAACTTGGCCAGAAGTTAAAGTCTCAATAGTTCCATCATCAAAAACTAGGTTATAATCTTCTTCGTCAAATTGTTCTAGTGAAAGATTGGTATCACTTTCTAAAGTGGCAGTCAATCCATTTGAAGCAATTGTTACTGGATAAGATTTTCTAAAAACGATTTCACCTTCAGATACATCCATATTGGCAATATTGGAATGTTCCAAATCCGCGAAGAAATATGCCTCTCTAGTGTTGACCAAAACAGAGATGCCTTTTACCAAATCACTAGTTTCCACTTCACTAGTTGGCAAACTACCAATAGAGACTCCAGCAACATTTGTAGTGGCTTGAAGTTTTATGGTTTTTCCAGCAGCATTTACTTCGGTAACTCTATTATAAGTTGGTAAAGTTTCACCTTTTTTAGTATAGACAAAAATATCACCCGTATTAATTCCAACTCCGAAAGTAGAAACTGATGTAGTTACTGTACTTATACCACCAGAATTAGCCGAAATAGTGTACTCTGAGTTCTGCGGTCCAAGTGGAACTGCTTGGTTGATTATTGTATCAGAAGTAAAGGATGTAGTAGCTCCGACATACCCAACAACTTGTCGAACATCACCGAGAGTCCAATCTCTAATATTGGTAATAGTTCTAGAAACATCTTCACCATCAATCTGCAATTGTTCTCCGATAGTAAACTCACCAGAAGCTTGATAGAGTACTATTTGACTACTGTTGTTTACATCGGAAACCAAAAATCCAGATGCAGAACTATTCTTACCTTCAACATAAGCAGGTACAGTTAAAGATATTGATGTATTTAATTGCAAATAAGTATATGTTTGCAAGTCAAAAGCGGAGGCTTCAAAAATAGTCTCAGGACCTTGATATTCTGCATTTTTTAATTTCAGATCATATACCCTACCTATTCCAATGGGAATTCCAGCAGCAACACCAGGAGTTACAGTTCTTTCTGAATATAAAGTTACCTGACTACTGACACCATATCCAACGGGGAGTGTTCCATAGACATTATCAACTTCAACTTGATTTCCAAGACTAAATGGAACTGTTATGTCCTTGACGCTTTCGGTTGTTCTTGGTTTCTCCAAATCTGCGTTTACAGTTATAAGAGTCTCTACTTCATATCCCCTCACATAAGCCTTTCCTGGAGATATTTGTAGTGCTAGTAGATCATCTGATGGAGTATTTCCTTGTTTTGTTAATTGACCTACGTTATAAACACCATTATTTCCAATCTTATTGTTTAAAGATTCTTTAGCAATTACACTGAATGGTTTTACATAGTAATCTCCAGACTCTTCGTTGGTTCTTCTGGCCAACTCATCTGTAATAAGTTTGGGAGCATCTTCTTTTTTTGGAACTTTTTTAATAATTCCATTTTCAATTCTAACCAACTCAACAAAATTCTCATCATTAAAGTCATCTAGTGATTTTTTAATGAGAGTGGCCGTAATTCTTAATCTGTCTGCACCAGGAGCAGCAAAGTTTGAAAATCCTCTTGCATTATCAAATAAGTCTTGATTTGATTGAGATGGTACAGCAATGTCCTCGAAAATAGATAGGCCAACCCTATAGTTTGGGACATTGGTATATTGATCTAATATTACTGCCTGAGGAAAGACATCTACGAAAAATCCTCTTATAAAATATACACCTTCTTCAATTTTGATCGCAGATCCAGTAGCAACTGAACCTTCAATGATTGTAGTAGCAAATGAAGATTCAGTTCTAATAACACCTAAACCATAATCAACATTATCCAAAACGATAAGATTTTCACCATCCACAAATGTACTTGTAGAAAAATCATCTTCACTTGAACTTTGATATTTTATGTATAGAGTATAATTATCTCTTTCCGACTCATCGCTAGTGATATATCTTTCAACTTTGGCAAAAACTCCACTCGTCTCGCCTTTAATTCTCTTCCCTACCAAATATTCAATATATGTAGATACTGGAATTCCCAAGTGAGTTGGGTCAATCTGAACACATGTGTACTCAGAATCATAAGCAGTATTTCCTGGAATTACTACTTGACCCTCTTTGAAAAAGTGTTTGCCAAATTTTTCAACTTGATTTTGAAGAATTGACTGTAGTGTTGTCAGTTCTCTAGCTTGGATTGGAGTTCCTGGCTTAAATAAGACTCGTTGATAATTTCTAGTTACATCAAAATCGTCAAAATATGGGGATGTGTTTAGATTTGTATTTTGTGCCATTTTTATTTAAAACTCCAATACAATTTTAATGTCTTCCTTTTGGTTGGCAGATCTCGGAATAGGTTGTCTATTATCCAAGTAAATAACATCCCCAGATTTTTTGTTATACTCAGCAGTAGAAATTCCAGATACGAAATCTTGACCTAACTGGTATATTCTATTATTTATTGTGGTAGTTACACCACTAAATCCAGAATTAATTTGCAAAGTTGGTCCAACAATAGATGAACAATTGATGGTCAATCCATATCCAACGTCTGGAGTTGCAGTAAAAGGAATAATTTTAAATCCAGTTTCACTTGAAGCCAGTCCTGTTGGTTGATAGTACTTTAATACTCCGGTTATTGGATCCCAGGATGCAACATATCCAATCGCAGTAGACCCCAAACCAACGGTTTGTTTGATAACCGAATCAACACCATAAGTTGTGTTTGTTGTAACACCGGCCAGTTTCAATGCATTTAATCCACTAACAACCGAAGCATCTAAAACTTGAACATCACTACCAACAATAGTAGGATTCTTCAATATTCCCACTCTAGCAAAATCATTACCTAAAATAATATCAGGATTGCTCTCCAAAGTTTCATATCTTGAATATAAGAGGACTCTGTATGCACCAAGTTCTCTATAAACGTCATATCCATGTCCACCTTTTGGTGGAATAATAACGTTAAATGATGATATGGACGTTGTACCAATTCCAGTATTACTCAACTGACTTAGTGGACCATTAATTTCCGACCCTGGAGCTCCAGGATAGAATTGTATGGTTCCATAAGTATATCCTTTACCACCGTCCGTAACAAAAATTTCAGATACTTTACCAAAAGAATCGATCGTAATAGTAGCTTTTCCACCAGATCCATCTCCCAAAATTGGAACATTTGAAAAAGACGTAGAGATTGGCTGATAATTTGCACCTCTATTATTAACCAAAACGACTTCTATTTTCCCATCAACCGCATTATTTTTTGTTGCGATTGACTCTCCAGATTCCCCCCAACTATCTGGAACTGGAATGTACTCAATAGAGTCAAATTTTACAATCTCTGATGGTTTAATAGTATAAAGATATTTCCAAATATATCCGTCACCACTTGCACCCGCAGCTCTTGCCTCTAGATCAATAAATGTAGGTTGGTCGAAAGATGGTCTTCCTTTAGGATTTTCTGGGTCAGTTCCATTCTGCAGACAAACATAAACTCTCAAGTCCTCGTTTATGACATAATAATTTGCTTCATAAAGTCCAGTCTGAGAAGTAACTGGAGTTACATTAAAAACATTATAGTCATGTCTATACATTTCATAAGTATTTCCAGCCACCCAATTTACCTTTCTAACCAGTCTCCGTACATCTTGATTTGTTATCTGTTTCAAAGATATAATACTTTCTTTAACTTGGTACTCTTCCCTAAATCCATCAACAGGAGATGGAGTATTGGAAGACCAAGTTGGAGATCCACCAGCAGCCGAATCGTTGCTATTCGGAAGTCCGATGAAAGTATAATATTTGTTTGAAGTGTCACCTACGCCAGAAACACTTTTGACAAAGTTTTCTGCATTCAGAATTCTGAATTGATCCGATATTATAGCGGGCATTGTTAACTATACTTTTTTTTATTTAGTCACCTTTTATTGACTAACTACAGTTCTTGTTCTTAAAACTTTTGGAGATGTAGATAATCCGGTAATTCCATTGTCAATGAATACATCAAATGTTTGTGGATCGCCCAAGATTCTATTTTGATAATCATAGATCTTTGCCCAACTATATCTTCCATAGAATCCACCAGTATTAACTCCAGTATCATTTTCACCTCTAGGCCAGACCTGTACATAATTATCAATCATAGGAGCAAAATTACATGTTACCGTAACAATGCCGATCGAAGGTGTCGTAACATCTTCTACTCTATAAACTCCATCTAAGAACTGTGTAGCAACCCCGACAACGGAATCTGGATAACTTGACATTCCCCCAAGAAGTGTTGAAATTCCAATCAGATTTCCACCAGTTTCAACGTTACTATCTGTAATGACAAAATAATCACCCTTGGATAATTGACTATTCGTAACTCCTAAAACATTGAGTGATGAATATCCAATACCTAGAGTACTATTATCATATTGTTCAGATTTCAAGGTAAAGGAAATTTTTGGAGAAGTTGTTCCAATTCCAGGTGTTCCACTAATGTAAGTTTGAATACCAATAATAATTCCAAAATCACCAACTACTTTAAAAGATTTTACAGTTTCAGTCTTATAAGTATCAAGTTCAACTATAGCTGGAGGTGGATTATTTGGATCATAACCAAAACCAGGATTATCAACTTCTATAGAAGTAACAACTCCATTGGTTACTGATGAGATTGCAGTGGCTCTATTGAGAACTGGTTCTGCATACATTGCTGTAGCACCGACTCCAACAATAACATACCTGCCATCAGAACCGAGACTATCTTCAAACACAAAGTCATTTATATAATTGGATTGGTTTGTAGATCTATAAATCCAATCAGACAGATCAAATGAATAGTATACATCACCATTGGAAACAGTAGCGACGTAGAATCCATAACTGTAATAAACATTGGTAATATCAAGAGTTCCCAAATTATTTGCAATAATTTCATATGTATCTCTTGTGAGATTACGTAAAACCTTTCCATTATTACCAACAGCCACAAATCTTCCATCAGCATAGATTACTTTATTCAAGTTAGTGGAAACTGGGGAAGATGCATTTTCCCAAATTGCACCATTGTTAGAAGTTCTAATAACTCCATCCGCGCCGACTGCGACAAAATATTCTGCACCAAATGCAACACTGTTGAGATCAGAAAGAGTAGATGAGAATCTATTGATAAATGCGTCGGTGGTTACTCCAGTAGCAACAAATATGGATCCTGCAGCTCCAACAGCTACCCAACTATCAGTAACGCTGGAATATACAATTTGATTAAATGTTCCAGTATATCCACTGCCCACTTGATTAATAACACCAAACCCAGGAAGAGCAACATCTTCCTTCAAAGGAATTTGTTCCCAAACTGAAGTGGAGGTATTATAGTCTGTTGCTTTTACAATTTTACCGAGACTACCAACAGAAACTAATAAATTACTTGTACCAATACCAACAGACTCAATAGAATTGAAATCTATACTCTGAGTTTGGCCAAAACCAACTGTGCCGATTTGCCAATCTATTCCATCATAACTTGTTGCATAAACAGCATTGGCTCCAACAGCAACAAATCTATCATTGAATTTCAAAGAATTTAAAGAATATGTTGTGGTCAAACCAGTAGAACCCTTCCAATTGAAAATTGGATCTTTTTGATTGATAGATGACTCGGAAATAATAACTTTTGGAGATAACGTATTTGCATATCCAACTCCACCATTTGTAATATTAATAGTAGAAACTGTGGATGAAGTGGCAACTACGGTCTCAGTAAGACACTGTTCAACTGTTTTATTCTCTAAAATTAAAATGTCTCTAATATCTTCAGAAAGTTTATCAATATCCGTAAACAGTGGGTATGCATTATCAACATAGATTGATGTGTCATCTGGTAGAATCTTTTTAATTACTGTAGCAAAAGGTTTAACGCCACTCTGCAAACTTGGTCTAGACTTAGAATAAAGTGTTCCACTGATAACAGTGTCACTAAGTTGTTTCTTCCATGTCAGTGGTCTTACTCTTGTTGGATCGGTAATAATACCAACAGAATAATAATTGAAAGTTTCTAATTGATCCGAAGTAACAATCTTTTTAACAACTCTATCAAATTGTGAAATATCATAAGGATCTAGTGGATTTTCCTGAATAACAATATTATCACCTGGTTTAATTGTTTTTGGTGGATCGATCAATTCAACGTCAACTGAAGATCCTCTATAGTAAAGGATAACACACTTTGATCCAGCTTTTGGAGCCTCAGTAAAAGTTATTCTACTTCCAGAGAACGAATATGATGTACCGGGAACTTGTAACACATCATTAATATAGATGAAGATGTTATTAGTTATATCTAAGTCAGTTCCATCTGGAACTTTAAGTCCTATAACAGTTCTTACTCCATTAAGTGTGGTTGCAAGTGTAAACTTTTTCCTAAATCCATTAAAGAATGTAGAAATATCATCAAACTGTATAAACTGACCTGGATAGAAACCAGCAAATGTATCAGTTTGTACCTCTTCAACTGTCAAAATGAAAGGTTCATATTGTTTGAATGTTACTATTCCGCCTTGAGTATAATAGTGCGGTATTGTTGAAATAGAACCAGCTAAAACAGTAAACTCATTGGTAGATCCAATAGAAACTACTCTAAAGTCCCTAGCTCCATCAGTACTATCATCAGTATATCTTAAAACTCTTTGAACCGTTGGAACTTTCTTGGTATGTCCACCACCAGTGTAGTAGTGTACGATAGTAGATATTCCAGCAAGAAACTCAAACTCTGTTGCACTATTAACTGCAGTAACAGTGAAAGTGTAACCATATTCCGAAGTACCATCTGGGAAAATTGTTGTAGTTAGACCCACGTATTGTGAATCGCAAGTAAACGCAAGTCCAGCTAAAGTTACTTTATCTCCAACTGCAAACTCATGATTTGTAGATGTTGTCACAGTTGATAGTCCAGTGACCTCATAGTAAGAGAATGTAGTAATTCCAATCTCAGACCATCCTTCAAATATATGTGGAATTGTAGAAACTCCAGCATTCATAGTGAAAGTAGTAGAACTTATAGAAGTTAGAACTGGGAATACTCTTCCATAAGAAGATGTGCCATCTGGGAAGATTGTTGTTGTAACACCTGCATGTTCTGCAGCACAAGAGAAAGGTAAGTTGAATAGGAATACTTCATCACTAGTTTGATTTGCAGGTACATCATCTCGTAATAATCCATGAGGAGAATAAGTAACAACTGTACAAATTCCACTAGCCTCATCATAAGAGAAGGTTTGAATACCGACTTCATCATAACCACAAGTAAATGCTATACCAGTGAGAGTTACAAGATCATCTTCACTAAGATTGTGAACAGAATCTGTAGTAATGGTAGTGAGTCCGGTTGTGTTATTATATAAAACGTTAGAAATATTTAAAGAATCATATCTAATTGAGGTATTCGTGTATATTCCCACTGGAGTAAGTTTATCTCCAAGTTTGTATCCAAGACCTGGGCGATCAAATTTAAAGTTTATGACACTGGATCCCATACCGATCTGAACAGAAAGTCTTGCATCCTGACCAACACCAGACGATCCATCAGCATAATCAAGTGATAGAGCGCTATATCCAGTAGGCAAACCAATTGCTGCGACTGGTAGGGAAGTTGTTGTGTATCCACTTCCCGCATTTACAACAGTATATCCCGTGATTGTTCCACCAGCACCGACAGTAGCGGTAATACTAGCACCAGTTCCAATAGTAGATGCAATACTTACTACTGGAGCACTTCTATAACCAGAACCGCCCCCAGTAACAACAACATCACTGATTGTTCCAGCAGCAGAAACAACTACAGTAGCCGCGGCACCAATTAATGGTATGTAACCAAAACTGGTGGAAATAGAGACTTTCGATATTCTTCCAGCGTTTGGAGTACCACTTAAGAACCTCAGAACATTTGTTCCACTACCATCTACAGTATAATCAACAGATGGGTTTTGGAAAACATTGTTTATTAGAACTATTGGATTGTTACTAATTTCTGTAGAATTATTAACATCATTGAAAACTGTATTTGTTGTTTGATTATTAGATTTTAAAGTAAATTCTGTTGCTGCAATACCAGTAAATGACAATGATATGTCATCGAATAGAATATTCTTATCCTCTGGAGTACCGGCATCAAATCTTCTACTAAAAGCTCTGCCACCAAATATAGATCCAGTTTCCAATCCAACAGGACCTATTTGACCATATGGAGCAGTATCAAAATAAATTATATCTCCAATAATATTGAAACTACCGTTTAATACTGTAGCCGCCGCGCCAATAGTATGTGCAGCTGCAACTGTTCCAAAGTAACCTCTCTCAACTTCCACATGATTTTCTGAAGAAACTCCAATTTTTTTAATTGAAACAAGTTCATTATCAAGATTAATGATATCACGAACATTTAATGAAGAAATTCCAGAAGCAATACTCAATATGTCTGTGGAGGCCGTAGAAACACTTGATGCAAGAACAACTTCAAGAGATTTTCTCGATAGTGGTTTTTGGATTACACCATCAATTGTTATCATTACGCTAGCATTTGGATCCTTATATTCCAAAGAATGTGTTGCTGTTCCAACTCCAGTTAAATTCAAAAATACACTAGTTGATAATCCAGAAAGTTTAAATTGATTATCATTTAGTTTAAATACAAAAAGGTTGGCTGGTAAAGAATCTGTACCAAGTTCAAGTGGTCTAAAGGATAAATCATCATTAGAACCAGATCCACCAATATAAGTACCAGCAATTGAGATTACTGAATTGGAATCATATCCAGATCCACCATTTAAAACATCGACCGAAGCAATTTCCCCATCATTATTTCTAAACACATTGAAAGTGGCTCCAGTTGCATCCGAAGAAGGAACTTCAGAATAACTTTGATTAGCTTCTGCATCCAGTACTGTTGGACCTGTTGCAGAAACCACAAAACTCAAATCATTTGTTGGAGTTGTTCCTCCCATGTATGTACCTGCGATAGATACAGTTTCTCCAATCGAATATCCACTTCCACCCTTAATTAGAGTTATCGATGTTGAAAGTGGTTGTCCAGTAGATACACTATATGTGATTGTAACGTTAAATTCCGCACCAGTTCCAGTTGTTCCATTACCAACAGTTTGAACATATTGTTTAAAAGATGGTCCAACAGGAGACAATACTGTGGACACACCAGTTATAGAAGTTGTTAAAGCGCCTGCATATCCATTTTCTAATACTGACGTTCCATCAAAATCATAAACATTCAACAGACTATCAACAGGTCCAGAAACGTATGAAGTGGTTGCAATTCCAATAGGACTTCCATTTGAATAAGAGTAAATCAACTCTTGACCTGACTGGAAATTGTGGTTGGGAATAGTGAACGTATCAGTTGTGACATCAATACTAGAACTAGTAAATTCATGTTTGAATAAAGAAATTCCTTTATTTTTTAACTTAAAGGTTGTTAATCCAACAACTGCACCACCCCTTGTCAATGATGGGAATGTTAAATCTGGTGCAAAATTTGTACCCAATCCAATAATTGTAGTTATAATTCCGACATAGTTGCCAAGAGATGATCTAACATCTGCACAATCTGCAGTTCCGTAGAATTCTGTTGGGATTCCGGCAAGACTACTATTTCCTATAGCAACTGTTAAAATTCCAACCAAAGTATCAATGTTGGTTTGGACATCTGCACAAGAAGATGGATCTGTGTTAAATCCTGTCAGTGGATCAGCTGTAATTGTGAGATCCTTGGAATACAACTGATTTGTAACAGCATCTTTCATGTATCCTCTTGAACTTTCAAAAACATAAATCGATTCAGATTCTTCACCAAGAAGTCCATTCGTCAAAGCAACACCAACACCATCAAAGTACTTTTTAGTATTGTATATTGTATGTTGATTAGTTCCATATGATAAGTCTTGAGCTACGCCATCAATAATATATCCCAAATCACGGAAACACTTATTACCCCCTGTCGTATAAGTACCCACATTAAGGACTGGCAGCGTTGCCGTGGACCCCAGAGAAATGATTGAGGTAATGACACCCACCAGACTTACAATGTTAAATTGAACGTCACTACAGGCGTTAGAATCGGTGTTAGAGACTGTTGTTCCTACACCATAAGTAGGAGGACCATCAGTAACGGTCAAATCTTGAATAGAAAGTCCATTTCTGACTGCACTTCTCATCAAATCCCTGGACTGAACAAATCCATAGAGAGATTCGGACTGACCACCAGTTAAACTACCAGGAATGATGATGTCATTATTGAAATACGAAGCAGTAAACTCTCTGGAATAAGCATTACCGCCTGTGAATATATCAACGGAAACTGCATCAATAAATTTACCCAAATCCGATTTATATTGGGAAGTTACAGTAGAAAGTCCAGGATAAACTGAAAGACTGTTAGAATAAGAAGTATCAATAATTTCTTGTCTGTTTACCTGAATCAGTCGGTAACCATCATAATACCTGGATCTTTCATTAGTCTGATTATCTCCAGGGAAGTAAAAATCTGGGAACCCAATAGCAACAGATGCGAGAGATCTATCCTGAATTTCTCTCTTATTAGCTAGAATGAGATCTCTAGAGTCTTTATATCTATTAACGTTATTATTAAGAGGATCTGGAGTTACAGTAAAATTAAACTGTTGTTGTACAGATGATTGATATAAGGTTGGTGGAGTCTGATTATTGATTACATATTGTCCAATAAACTTGACATAGTTGTATGCAAATAAAGTTTCTTCAGTTTCATTCGTAACATATGAAGAACCAGCATCCCAATATGCCAAACCAGCCTCAACAGACTTATTGTTTGAATTATACTTAAGATCGTGTGAAACAGCATCAACTATAAAACCAGTATCTCTGAGACACTTTTCTTTGCTGTAAGTTGTACTTAGTCCAATATTTGGATAGTTAAATTCAACAAAAGCAACTACCTCTTCTTTAATAAATTCTCTATTTAAATCTAATAAATCTGAAGCGTCTGCATATCTACCTCTCAGATATTGTTCGGAAGTTCCATTAAATTGATCGGAAATATCATCAATGTTTAGAACCTTGTTAGTTCTGTTCATTATGTAAGCTTCTAGATCAACTCCCTCATCAAAATAAACATTTTGTGTTGAACCATTTTCCAACAATTCTTCTTCATAAACTCTAGCAAAGTTCTTCCTAACACTCATAGAAATAACTTCATCAACATTTAAGAAAGTGAACGAATCTGAAACCGCAAGTTTTGGTTTCATGTTCACAGATCTAGCAATTCCAACATTAACTTCATTTTGAGTTGGGCTAGTAACAATCTCCAGATCAGAAAACTCTTTAAATCCTGATGGGTGTACAATTGATCTTACAGATTCCCTCCACTTATCATATGGAACACCACCTTTAATGGAATATGAGAACTTTTGATAATAGAAGTTATCTGATATTCTTTGAGAATATTCATTTAAAATACCAGAAGAGAGGTCCACCGAAGCAGTCTTATCTCTAGAAACACCGAGGGTTGCAAATAAGTTAAATTTATCAAAGTATTCTACAGTACCAGTAATCTTAGATGTTTCTCCATAAATTTTATCACCTACTGTTATATCTCCAGAAACATTCTTCAATCTCATTTGGTTGAGTCTACCGTCCCAACCCCTCTCCATAATTCTACCAGAAAATCTTGGTGACGTAACAACCTCATTTGATGCATAATTTACATCATCCTTTAAGATCATCTCAAAAACAGGCATGTCATTCTTATTGATCACTGTGCCCAAATTAAATTCATCACTATAGTCACCAAAAGTACCGGTAGATATGCCAGTCATATCATAAGTGACTGTATTATTAATAGAACTTATTCCAGTAACTGTAAAAAACGCATAGTCATATGAAGAAGAATTGAAATTAGCACGACCAAGAGCTCTTGTCTCATCTGTAAGTCTGCAATTTTCAACAAATATCTCGTCACCGACATTAAAGGGATATACGAAGTCGGTGCTGCCAAATCCTGTTGGTATAAATGGTGTCAGACCTGCAACGTTTGATAATTCCAGAGTTATCGAATTACCTACGACACTTATATTATCAATTTCATATCCATTTGAATTGAATATTGTTATTACTTCAAGAGGTTTGGCTATTGAAGTAGAATTTTTATTAATAGTTACATTGGTTACAGATCCACCAGAAATAACTGCACCGAGTTCAATATCAAGATCATTATTTTTTACAAGCAATTTCGGTGGACTATTATATCTTCTGCCACCTGTTGTTATTCCAATGTAATCTATAGTTCTTATGTCTTTAACTCCAAGAACAGTAGGAACACTCAAAGATGGTGAAAGTGTTGGGTCAGTTGGATAATCAAATCCATCCTTCACTCTTGTGAAAGTTTCAACTCTACCAATATTTGGAGATATGAGTTTTACAACTGCGTTTGTTCCTCTTTCACTTTTAACTTCCCTAACTCTAGGAACTTTATTAAATCCTCTTCCTGGGAAGTTGATTTTTAATTTAGATATAGGTCCTAATGCACTGTGTGATGTAGTTTTATATGAGAAAGTTGTTAAATTTTGAGTTAGAATTTGATTTTCAATGAATGTTGGTTTTTTATCACTAAAGAATGTAAAAGATTTATCGGAAACACTAGTAAGTTTGAATCTAGAGTTAAGTCTATGATTTACTATACTAATTTTATTATGCGATAAAACGTCAATATCTGTTGATATTTGATTCTTACTCTGTTCTGAAGTTCCCTTAGTGAATAATCCATAATAAATTGGGAAGAATTGAGAAGAAAGATCTAAAATAATCTTAGCTCCAGGATCTCCTGGAATACCTTCTCTTTCTACAAAGAAACCAGTTCTTTCATTAATTTTTTCGACAAAATTTACATCAAAATAGAATTGCAAATCAAGACTACTAAGACTTGAATCTGATACATCAAATTCTATCTTTGTAGTTCTTATACAGGTAATCTGTGGATTTACGAAGTGTAATTTTTGATCAACTCCACCAATAGAAGTGAAATTAATGAAATTTGAATCTTCTATATCACTTCTGTATTTGCATAATTTTATAGTATTTGGATCGGTTCTTAGAACATAATATGTTGAATAATTTTCAAGTCCATTAATAGGATATGCAGATATATAAAGTACCTTATCACCAGTTACTATATTGCCAGTATATGAAGAAACATCAATAGAACTATCAGATAAAGAAACATCAGAGTCTGAGAAAGCAACTTCTCTCATCAAAACTTTTCTGTTTACTGGATCAAAGAAAACTTTTACAACTTCGTTATAATCAGTGCTGACATTAAACAGAATTTCATCCCCAACTTGAAGATTATGGTTGGAAGTTGTGGTTACTATTCCCGAAGATTTTTCTAAGGTTGCAGTGATCTTTGGATTAATCGTTGTTAATGAATGAGCTGCACCAATTACTCCCGAAAAATCTTCTTGGTCCCAGAATTCCACAGAGTTATTGTTAGTTCCTATACCATTAGTTGATGAAGTTGTAAATCCAACAGTTGATAATCCAATAAAATCCCTACCTAGGTTTACAGCGTAAACCGTTTGATCATCTTCCAGTTGAATGGATTGTGCAACACCTACATTATTGACATATAGAGATGTCCCAGCAAAACCAGATCCAGAATTATATTTTAATGGTTGTCCTGTATAGAATTTATGACCGGGTAAATATATACTTCTTGGTGGTATAAGTTTCATTTCGGTAGTACTATTCCCAAAACCGACAACTGTTCTAAATGATCCAGTGCTACCAATACCTACATCACTCTTTGGATCGAAGAACGTGGTATAGTTTTTAATAACATAATCCGTTACATTTCCGGTGGGGATAGAAAATTCTCTTGGCAAGAGATTCACATTGCCACCAGATATGGTATGAATTCCTGTATTTTCGAGTCTATTTACATGGAATCCAGATCTCTGGAAATCTATTTTGGTAATTAACAGTTTTTCTGTTCCAATTCCAATAAAATCATTAACCTGGAAACCATTAACGTCCTTTACTTTGATGAAAGTAAATTTAGTAGTTGTAGCTTCGTCAGCAATATCTTCTGACAGTTCAACTTCCTTATTTTTGACCTCTACAATCTGAACTCCTTCAAAAGCAGATGAAGTAATAGTAGAAATTCCAGTGATTGTTATTGGTTGTCCGTTATCGATTCCATGGGGACCAGACGTTCTTATAACAGTATTTGGAGTTCTTATATTAAATTCAGCGTTCTGTATTTTCTCCTGAACGACTGTAAAAGCGTCCACTTCTCTACCGTCCAACTCACTTACAACAATATTTGGTTGAACACCGCCAGAACCCGTTATATCAACGTCTACGGGATCATTTACTTTGTAGTTATCTCCACTGGAGAATATAGACACATCTTCAATTTTACCAGAGTTTATAGCTGTTACAGAAAACTCCTGTTTATACTCTTCTAGAACTGTTTCGATTAAATCATAAGATGAACTGGATCTGTTAAGATAATATGGTCCAATATTTCTGGTTAACGTCGTATCAAAAACATTAAAGTCTTGATTGAATCCTGGTAAGAAGTTTTCTTCTACTGGTTTGTTGTAGAAATATGGGCCAACAACATATGGATATTTTGGAGTAGATTCATTTGATGCACTAACATCTATCGTTGAAAAATATGCATATACTCCATTAGGGTACTCCGGAGTTATTGCAAATCTGCCATTATGAATGTCTAGGTCACCAGAACCATCATACTTATAATCATTAACAAAGAATCCCCCCTCAAAAGAAGGTGGTCTCTTACCACTAGTGGTATCAACATCTAAAACATACCCAGGATTCATCCTTCTTATAAATCCACCAGTTGTTGTATTATATGCATATGGTCCATAAATTGGATTACCATCGTAAGCATAACCCAAGATAGGAGAATGATTTAGTGTTCCAGTATTTTCTTTATTATTTTCGGTAAAGTTGTCAGATAATTGATATCTTAAGTTCTTAGGAACATAAAAAGAAATAAACTGTAGTCCCAAATCGGTATTTTTACTGGAATATAGTATTCCATCATCATCTTTATTAATGACATCTTTACTTTTAAATATCTGGTTTATCTTCCATTCAGTTACATTGGCCAAGAACTTGGCATTTTGTCCCCTATTTTTTAACGTTAATGTGGTATTTGATGATGCATATCCAACTCCACCAAAAACAATATTAACAGCTTGAATAGATCCATCTGATATAATTGGTTCTAATTGTGCAAAATTTCCAACTCCATCTACCAATATTTGGCAATTTTTTCTAAATCCTTTACCCCTGTTAATAATCTGAACATCTACAATTGACCCTTCAATAATAATTGGTTTTAAAATAGCATTAGAAGTTATACTGGAAACACCAACATCCGGTCTTCTATGAAAATTAACAATATTAGTACAACCAAATCCAATTCCACCATCTTCAATATAAACATCATCAATAGATCCCAACACAATAGGAATTAATTCAGAATTAATTATTGTGGTAGCTCCAGTTCCAGACTTTGATTCTACTTTTATTTCAATAGGTGGATATCCAAAAATATGAGTTCCTACTCCTAAAGATTCAAATTTGACAAATTTATTTTTATCATAATTTTCAGAACTTAATTGAGTACTAACTCCAGCATTATAAAGTCTAAATCTATTATTATCTACTACCTTTACTTGATAGTATGAAGATGTCGATAATCCACTTATAGGAGTATCGGATGATTGATAAATTACATATTCTTCATTGGAGAATCCATGATTTCTGGCATAAACATAAGAATCAAAAGTATTAATGCCAGAAACGTTATTTGCAGAAAGAAGTGAAGGAACTTTCACCTTTCTATTGGAATAACCTCTTCCCGGATCTTTAACATAAATTTTGGTAAAAGTATTTTTATTTTTTAAGGTTGTTATAAAGTGAAATCCAGAAGACACCCCAACAATGTCAATTTCATTTTCCTTACGAAGAGCATCTTGTTGGGTATTGAATAATTTAATTTTATTATCAGTCAGAATTCCAACAAAGTATGTTGAACTATCTACAATTCCAGGAAGGTTTTGGTTCTTATTGGAATCATATATAACTTCCTCTCCATCTTCGAATGGAATAGTGGTCAAAAACTGTATGGTATTACCTATGGTTTCAACGTTTAAATCTGCCTTAAAACCAGCGGAAACTCTAGTACTAACAAAGTTTGACTCTAAAGCACAACCTACTCCATTACCACCGGTTATCGTTACTTTTGGCTTTTCTTGATAACCATATCCGGCATTTAATATATTAACTTCTCTGACCGTGCCACTTAGATTTAAATGTGCCTTTACAGAGTTTCCAGTTTCATCTCGTACTTCTATAGGTGGTGATTCAATAACATCATATTCTTCACCTGGATTAGTGACCTCAATAGAAGATAGTCCACCATAGTAAATATTTTCGTCAAACAAAGTTGGTGATAATACTTCAACACCATTTATCAACATTCCAACTTCTCTATTAAAAGTTGTCCTTTCGTTTAAATCATCAAATAGAGACTTGGAAGTTTTAAATGGGAATTTTTTTAATAACTTCTGGTGTTTTAGACTTTTTCCCTCATATCCAGATTTATAGAAAATATCACCTGATATTCCCGGATTAACATTAATATACTTTTCGGAAAAAATATCAGATTTACTATATGACAATTTTATATTATTTTTATCAACTCTTGTTGCATAATAAAGTCCAGTAGAAAGTCCAGAACTATTAGAAGTATTATCATAATATAATACTTCTCCACTTAAATAATTATGATCTGGAATATTAAAAGTATCTGTAGAAGCTGAACCAGCGTTAGTTATTCCAATTTTCTTATTATCAGTTGAGAAAACTGTATAGTTTGGTAATCCAGAAGATGTTACATAGAAAAATTTCTCATCAGAATCAATATAAGTGTTTTGGACTCCTGCTGAAATGTTTCCAAGATCTTGGAAATAATTACTATAGTGATTTACTTTGTAAATTCTTTTCCTCAATATAGATGATTCCAAAACAGTAAATGATCCAGGATTCAACACCTGAATCAGAACTGTATTTGCATATTTTTTAATTAAGTCTGAAGCAGAATATTCTACATCAATAATTTTAGCCTGTGTATTGTTATTAGAAGAATCTACTAAAAGAATTTCTTCCCCAACATAAAAATAAACTTTATCAAATAATTGAACTCTATATTTTGTACTATCAACCTGAGATATTACTTGAATATTGTGATTAGTTGGTAAATTATACATCCAACTATTAAATTCATATTCATCAAATAAATCTCTACCAAACCCAGACAGAGAAATAGAATCCCCCACTCTTAGATTAGAAGTTTTTGAAAAATCGATACTATCAATTACATTGACAACTCTAAATTCTACCTTAGATGTATTTCCTACACCAATGTAACTAAAAGCAAATTTTTCCTCAGTCAAATCTAAACCAAAGTCTAAAGGTTTAGATACATTTGTGACTCCAGTAAACTGATTTATATTTTTTCCAGTATAGTTTATTGTAATATAGTCAGAATTTCGTGGTTTTACTATAATTGATCCAGAATTAGCAAATCCAACTGTAGAGTCAACTAAAATATTATCATCATTTTGCGAAACACTTTCCAAAATTCTAGTTTTACCAGATACTTCAAAATTGCCACTAAATGAAGTACTATCTAGAGAAATTTCATAAAAATTCTTATTAGCAACAGGTCTATATTCCACATTGAAAATAGAAGCACTTACAGTTCCAATACCAGCTATGTTCTGGAACAAAAAGTTACCTTTGGTGTCTATTGGATCACCACCAGAGATTTTTTCTACAAGAATATTTTTTGTAATAAAGTATGAGTTAGAAGATGGAGTTAAAGTATAGTCCTGTGGTTTGATTATCTCAATATCGGAACCATATAAAATTTTGAAGAGTAGTTTATATGACTGATCTGTTCCCTTAGATGAATATAAATCCTTGATTTTATAGGCTATATTTTCTACAGAAATATTTTCATAAAAATCTCTGGACTCAAATCCTGGTAAAAATTCATACTTGAATTTTTCAAAAAACTCAACTAAAAATAAATTACTTAAATTAGAAACTACAGCTCCACTTAAATGTTCTTCGGTATTAGTAGATGTAAATACAGCAAATTCTGGGTTATCTAATGCTCTTAGATTTTCAATTCCACTAAATCCTCTTATACAATTATTAAAAGATGTCTCAGTTTTAGAAGTATATGTGATGATTTCGTTGTTTATCTTCAATAAACCATAGGTATCAGGCCAACCTTTTGTTGAGGTTACGTTTATTGATGTATCAAAACTCAGAACGTCAGAAGTTAGTGAAGTTTCTTCAATTAAGTCGATATTATTGAACTTTTTAGTATTTTTATACTTAGTTATGTTCGAAATAATGTCAATAGAACCCGATTGGCTCTCCATTGACTTATAATACTGTTCAAGAAACTCTACAAGAAGAGGTGATTCTACAGATAGAAACTCTGGAATTTGTGATTCTAGGATAGAACCAATTTTTACCCTTTTAATTTCTGACATTTTATCTCGTATACTTTCCGTTTAGGTAGCTAGATGTAGTTACATAATTTGTTGCAGAAGAATTTTCGCCAGAACTGACAACATCTTCTACAATATTTACCACAGTATTTTGAACGTCCAATTGCAGATACAGATCCTGCAGTCCGATGATATCGTTCGATTCTGGTATTGCTTGGACCTCAACAAATCCATTGGTTAAAGAAGCAGATGTTATATTAACAACATCTAATCTTATTTCACCTCTAATATAATCAACAGTTCCTGCAATATTTTTCACATTTACAGGTAAATTATTCACCAATTTAAAGAAGAAAATCGTACCTGTTTTTTTATCCGTAGAAGATGGTCTATCCGCCATATAAAGAGTTTCATTTACACCATCAATTGTAAATCCAGTAGATTTTATTGAATATCCAGAATCTCTAATATGTATTTGATTTCCAAAACAGAGTTCATAGG
>Ga0129342_1000201_pt1 | contig 23793 bp, 20 predicted proteins | sample CPBDNA_5_FD_94426 | JGI IMG/M metagenome (GOLD analysis project Ga0129342, IMG submission 94426) | Freshwater to marine salinity gradient microbial communities from Chesapeake Bay, USA - CPBay_Sum_15_0.2_DNA | ecosystem: Environmental > Aquatic > Marine > Coastal | place: USA: Chesapeake Bay...
TGGAAGCCCTCATGCAAAAGGGGTGAAGATGAGAACTAAATATATCTACTACTCGTTGGTATTCGCCCTAGTCGCCGCATCGCGCCTCTTTAATCCGGCTCATGGAGCAGTACAGCACTTTGTCTGCTCCGTATTGAGAACACCTTATAAGAACGTACCAGTAGGAGTAAGCCATGAACTCCTCTGAAGATGAGGACGATACCGATGACAAATTACTTTGGACTAAAAAGGAAGCAGCCAGGCAATTATCTGTGTCGGTTAAGACTATCGACCGACTTATTGCCAATGGGGATATTCCAACCATTCGATGGGGTCGTCGTGTTTACATTGAGAAACAATCAATTCGCCACTTTATTGACCAGCGTCGTGAGTACAATAGTAAGTGCGTGGAGTTGGTGTCTTCTCTTACAGGAGAAAACAAATGCAACTCTATAAGCGAAAGGGCATCTACCAGGTCTCCTTCCAACTCGGAGGACGCCAGGTTAGACGCTCTCTTAAAACCAGCAGTAAAACGATAGCAACGCAGCGTGCAGCCAAACTAGAACTGGAACTTCACGAGACTCAGTTATTTGGAAAGGAGCCAGAGCGGAGTTTTAAAGAACTGATGATTACTTATTTGGAAGCCAAACAACGAACGAGAGGCTATTCGCGCCTTCAAAGTGGTGCGAGACACCTCCTTGCCTTCTTTGGTAACTCCAAGCTTAGTGAGATCAGCCCGTCCAGTGTGGAAAGGTACGTTACTTTGCGCTCTGAAAGAGTCAAAGACGGAACTATCAAGCGGGAAGCAGGGATTTTGTCGGCCGCTTTCAATCATGTAATTCAAAAACATGGCTGGAAGGTCACCAATCCGTGTATCGCGGCTGATCTTCCGTCTGATCCGAAGGGTAGGGTGCGGTTTTTAACCCGACCCGAGGCTGCACGGCTCGTTCAGGCGGCGCGAAGGCCCGTGATGCAAAGTGGTAAGCCTCTTTGTGACTTCCATAAGTCCCCCGTATTGGCTGATTTCATTGAATTGGCGCTCAATACCGGATGCAGGAAGCAGGAACTCTTAGGTCTTAAGTGGTCTGATGTCGATCTTTCGACCCGACTTCTGCGCTTGTCCACCACAAAGGCGGGCGAGTGGCAGACGGTTCCTATTAACGAGGAGGCAAGACAGGTGATCTTAAGAAGGCAGAAAAGGCGTGACGAGGTTTGCCCAGACTCGCCTTATGTGTTCTTTCATGAGGTCAAAAGGGGAGATGTTGAAGTGGGTGAAAGGGTCCAGGACCTGAAGAATTCTTTTAAAGCCGCGTGTAAACAGGCGGGTATTGAAGACTTCAGGATTCACGATCTTCGTCATACCTTCGCCAGTTGGCTTGTGATGGATGGCGTTCCCCTCTTCGATGTGAGTCGACTCCTTCGTCATTCAACTATCCGAATGACAGAGAAGTATGCGCATCTTGCACCCGATCATTTGCATCAGGCAGTAGCAGGCAGAGGATTTTCAGCACATTTTCAGCACACTGAGAATTCTCTAAAGGCGGTGGCGTAAAAAACCACCAAAAACCAACTAGGAAATGGTGGGCGCGGCTGGGATTGAACCAGCGACCCCTGCCGTGTGAAGGCAGTGCTCTCCCGCTGAGCTACGCGCCCTTTGAATTCGGCTACTAACGCCGCCGAAATGCGTGGGGGCCTGATTATAAGTAGAATCCTGCCTCCCTTACCACTTACGTATTAAGCATGACGGCGGTTCGTACCCGATTTGCTCCAAGCCCGACGGGCTATCTTCACATTGGCGGCGTCCGTACGGCGCTTTTTTGTTGGCTTTATGCCCGTCGCCATGGTGGCCAGTTCATTCTGCGTATAGAAGATACCGATCGCGAGCGATCCACCCAAGCGTCCGTCGATGCAATTTTGCAGGGTATGGCCTGGATGGGGCTGGACCCTGACGAAGGTCCGATCTATCAGACCAACCGGATGAATCGCTACACGCAAGTGCTAGACCAGTTGCTGGAGCAGGGCCTTGCTTACCGGTGTTATTGCACTCCGGAAGAGCTGGATGCCGTGCGGGAAGAGCAGCGGGCTCAGAACATCAAGCCTCGCTATAACCGCAAATGCCGCGATCATGCCGATCCTGAAAGGTCTGGCATCACGCCGGTAATTCGGTTCAAGAACCCTCTAGAAGGGTCAGTGATTTTTGAGGATCTGGTGCGGGGTAAGGTCAATATCAGCAACGATGAACTGGATGACCTCGTCATAGCGCGCGGGGACGGTATGCCAACCTATAACTTCGCGGTCGTGGTCGATGACATCGATATGGAGATTACCCATGTCATCCGAGGTGATGATCATGTCAACAACACGCCACGGCAGGTGAATATCTTCAGGGCACTCGGGGCGCCGCTGCCACTCTTTGCACATGTGCCCATGATTGTGGGGCAAGACGGCCAGCGTCTGTCCAAACGGCATGGCGCTGTGAGTGTTCTCGAATATCGAAATCAAGGTTTCCTGCCTGAGGCTATGCGCAACTATCTGCTGCGTCTCGGTTGGTCACATGGCGATCAGGAAATTTTTTCCACTGAAGAGATGATCGAGTTTTTTGATCTTGCAGATGTTAATCGAGCGGCTTCCGCGTTTGATCTCGATAAACTCAAATGGCTGAATCAGCACTACATCAAAGAAGCGGATGCGACTCGTCTGGCTTCATTATTGGCAGATGCGCTGGAGATGCGTGGCGTGGATACTTCTGCAGGTCCGCCGGTCGAGCAGGTGGCCGAGGCCTTGCGCGAGCGAGCCCAGACGATAGAAGAACTCGTGGATAAAAGCCTCTACTTTTATAACGATTTCGAAAGCTACGACGAAGGCGCGGCGAAGAAGCATCTTCGGCCGGTTGCGCAGGATTTGCTTGTGGATGTGAGAGCGCGCCTTGCTGAACTGACCGAATGGCAGGGAGCGGCGATTCATCAGTGCCTTGAGGAGTGTGTGAGCGCTCAGGATTCCAAACTCGGCAAGATTGCCCAACCCCTTCGCGTCGCGGTATCGGGTACCGCAGCCACTCCCGGTATTGATGTGACGCTTGAACTGGTCGGCCGCGAGCGAACCCTGACTCGTATTGACAGGGCGCTTACCTTTATTGAGGCCCGAAAAGAGCAGGATGCTTGACCCCGGCGGGGCAAAAAACGAGAATAGCGCGTTCTCTCGGGGCCGTAGCTCAGTTGGGAGAGCGCTACAATGGCATTGTAGAGGTCGTCGGTTCGATCCCGTCCGGCTCCACCATACATGTCCCCATCGTCTAGTTGGCCTAGGACACCGCCCTTTCACGGCGGCAACAGGGGTTCGAATCCCCTTGGGGACGCCAGTTCGAGAACGAAAGTGCGTTCATCAAGCTGTTTAATAAAAGAGGCCCACGGCCTCTTTTCTTTTTCCTGATGGGCCGCTGAGTATTAAAAGTACCAGTCCGAGAAATCCCATATACCTTCATCCCAAATGGATCTAATGACCGTTGCGTTTGGATTCCTGAAGTATTTCCTTTTTACTGTAGCGCTTATCGCAGCGGCTATCTGGCTTTTTCTGAAAACAGCGCCGGTGTTTGGTGGCCAGTCACAAGCCTCAAGCGATGAGCGGATCGCGCAATCGACTAATTTCTCGCAGGGACAATTTAAAAACCTCGCGCCCACTACGCTTAGCACTCGCGGGCCGGATTCAAAGTCATCTTTCTGGCGCTGGTTTTTTCCCGCATCCGATAAAAATCCCTCAGCGCCGTTGCCCTCGATGCGCTTTCAGCCAGATCAGATGGCAGATAACCAGTTTATCTGGCTTGGTCACTCGACGATCCTTATCAGGACTCGAGATAAATTTCTGATTACGGATCCCGTTTTTTATCGCGCATCACCTCTACCTGTCTTTGGTAAACCCTTTGCCATTGAAGATCCAATCAAAATCAAAAACTTGCCTAAAATTGATGTCGTGGTGATCTCCCATGATCATTACGATCATTTGGATGCGAAGGCAATCCGTTATCTGGCGTCTCGAGTTGAGAAGTTTTTTGTGCCCCTTGGAGTACGTGCCCATCTTGAAAGATGGGGCGTTAAAGCCGATCGGATCATAGAACTGGACTGGTACGAGTCTGCCGCGTTTGATCATGTCGATCTGACGCTGACCCCTGCGCGGCATTTCAGTGGGCGGGGGTTTAACGATCGAAACAAGACGTTGTGGGGATCGTGGGTAATCGACACTCAATCGCTAAAGATCTTCTTCAGCGGCGACACGGGATACTCAGAGACCTTCAGCGAGATCGGTGAGCGATACGGACCGTTTGATTTTGCCTTTATGGAGAACGGCGCCTACAACAAGGATTGGGCGCAGATTCATATGCTTCCAGAAGAAGGAATCCAGGCCAGTATCGATCTTAGAGCGCGGTTTTATTTTCCCATCCACTGGGCCAAGTTTGATCTATCACTGCACCCCTGGGATGAACCGATTCTTCGGGCATCTGTTGAAGCAGAAAAAAGAGGCGTAACTATTGTGACGCCGTTAATCGGGGAGCGCTTCGGCTCGGCACTTACTCCGCAGCGCCGCTGGTGGGAGGGACTTAGAGCGTTAAATGGAGAGGTTCAAAGTCAAAAAGAGCCTATCCAGACTGCTCAGTAGCGCGTTGGCAACTTAAAGCCAAGCATGTTGCATTTGCTCAGGGTAGCGACGCCAGCCACTCGGCGACGGTTTTGGCAACTTCCCCGGTATTTCCCTTGAAGTAATGATCTGCGTTGGGAATCACCACTTGCGCGGAGAGTGGGTTCGCCGCTTGCGTCATCAGTCCCAGGCGCTCAGGGGCAAGACGATGTACAGCAGGGTAGTCCCGCTCGCCGTATAGGTCCAGCACGGGTATCGTCAGCGAAGCAAACGGGAAAGGGTGTTGCATCGGCTGCTTGTAATCCGTGGCGCCCATGCCAATCCCGATGAAGGCATCGATCCCGTTGCCGCTGCTTTTTTCCAGCCAGAGCATAGCCATATGGGCGCCGCAGCTGTGAGAGAGCAAGACGATCCGATCAATCCCCTGGGCCTTGAGGTGTGAGATCGCCGCGTCGATTCGAGGAAGCGCTTCCGGCAGAATCGGTACGTAGTCAAAGTATTTGGCGGTCTTTTCGAGAACCGGTAGTTGCAGCGAGAGGGTATGCCAGCCAGCTTCGGATAACGCGACGCGAAGCGGACCTATATTCTCTGGCCAGTCGGCATGAAAGCCCCGCCCGTGCATGAGAATCACGGCGCCCCGAGGCTCGTCTGTTGGCGCCATTTCAACGCCGGCAAACTCAACCCCCTCGGCATCCAGGCGAATGACCTCGCCATCAAAAATATTGGCTTCAATCTCTGCGACCAGCCGGGCCTCGCGCTCACGGTCAGACGCATAGCCAGGCGCCGCAAAAAGCCCGATCAGCGCGCTTAACAGACAGGATCCAAAAAAATTCCGCATGTCATTTCCCCTGGGGTAGGATCTAAATCATACTAAAAATAAGCACTTATATGACGAGGACGACTATAGGGCGGCTCATTTGGTGAGCCCCCCGGAGAGGATAATGAAGTCATGGAAAAGCTGAAAGCGTCTGTCGAGGGTCTTGCCGGACTGCTGACTGAGCGACATTGGAAAATGATGACGGTGGAGTCTTGTACGGGGGGATGGATCGCCCAGAGCCTGACGTCGCTCGCCGGCAGTTCGGATTGGTTCGAGGGCGGCCTTATTACATACAGCAATAAGGCAAAAGCTCAGTTCGCCGATGTTCCCTCAGCGCTGATTGCCAACCATGGGGCCGTCAGTCGCGAGGTAGCGCTTGCGATGGCAGCAGGAGGGCGCTCGCGGACCGGCGCTCATGTCGCGGTTGCGGTGACGGGAATCGCCGGTCCGGGCGGAGGAAGCGAGCAAAAGCCGGTAGGTACGGTTTATATCGCCTGGAATGTCGCAGGACGAGAGCCGGTTGTCGAGCGCTTTCATTTTCACGGGGATCGTGAGGCGATTCGCTGGCAATCGGTTTGTACTGCGATCGAGGAGCTTTTAGGCCTGCTGAAAGGCCTCTGATAGCGATTTTGTGAAGCAGTTCTCTAGGTCTGTCGGGAGGAGTGTGAAATAATCCTTTTTTGTTAAATGAAGAGATAAAACGGGCGGATTTTATTCGCTTGCCGTCCGTGAGAGGCGATCGGCTCGAGAGCAACAAACACCAAGAATCAAGATAAACGACACGCGGAGTTATTAATGGACGACAACAAACAGAAAGCATTGGATGCAGCGCTTGGGCAGATCGAGCGACAGTTCGGAAAAGGCTCAGTCATGCGCCTGGGCGACGCCCAGGCCGGTCAGGGTATCGAAAGTATCTCCACCGGTTCTTTGGGTCTGGATATTGCGCTGGGTATTGGCGGGTTGCCTCGAGGCCGTGTCGTCGAAATTTACGGCCCGGAATCATCCGGCAAAACCACACTGACGCTCTCTGTGATTGCCGAAGCTCAGAAAAAGGGCGGCACCTGTGCGTTTATTGATGCCGAGCATGCGCTGGATCCGATTTACGCGGAGCGCCTCGGCGTAAAAGTGGCCGATCTTCTGGTCTCGCAACCGGACACGGGCGAGCAGGCGCTTGAGATTGCCGATATGCTGGTTCGTTCCGCGGCGGTTGACGTCATCGTGGTCGATTCGGTCGCTGCGCTCACGCCAAAGGCCGAGATAGAAGGGGAGATGGGCGACACACACGTGGGTTTGCAGGCGCGGTTGATGTCCCAGGCGCTTCGCAAATTAACCGGTAACATCAAGCGTTCGAACACGATGGTGATTTTCATCAACCAGATTCGTATGAAGATTGGTGTGATGTTTGGTAACCCCGAGACCACTACCGGTGGTAACGCGCTCAAGTTCTATTCATCGGTTCGACTCGACATCCGCCGCATCGGCGCCGTCAAGAAAGGGGACGAAATCTTGGGCAATCAGACGCGGGTTAAGGTTGTTAAGAATAAGGTGGCGCCGCCTTTCCAGAACTGTGAGTTTGACATCCTCTACAACGAAGGTATCTCCAAGGAAGGAGAGCTCATCGACATGGGCGTGGAGCATAAATTCGTTGAGAAGTCGGGCGCATGGTATTCGTTTAATGGAGAACGTATTGGGCAGGGTCGAGACAATGTTCGCGAGTTTCTTCGCGAGCATCCTGAGACGGCTGCCCATATCGAGAATCTTGTCCGAGGCAAAATGGGCTTGAACGGTTCGGATGGTTCATCGGATGCCGGTGTGACCGAAGAAACGGCCGAGGAGCCGGTCGAGGCCTAATGGACGAGCCTGAGGCGGACCTGCGTGCGCAGGTCCGCGATAAGGCGCTGCAACTCCTGACGCGCCGGGAGCATAGTTTTGCAGAGCTACGGCAAAAGTTGCTTGCCCGAGGCTTTTCAGCGGAATTGATCGAAGAGGTCCTTGAGGTCTTAGTCCAACGGGGTCATCTGTCTGACCGCCGGTACGCGGAGGCTCTCGCCTCCCATCGGGCCAAAAACGGTTACGGGCCTATCTATATTAGTCAGGAACTGCGGGAAAAAGGGGTAGATACCGGTATCGCCGACGCAGCGCTCAGCACCGTTGAGATGTCCTGGGTTGATATAGCGGATGCCCGCCACCAAAGCCGCTTCAAGGGCCAACCTCCGCAGGATTATTCAGACTGGTCGCGCCGAGCGGCCTATTTAAAGCGTCGTGGATTTCAGACCGAGATCATTCTTAAGGTGCTCGGCGAATGGAGCAGTCGCGGTTAAAATTACGGCCTTTACTGCGACCGGCCCGTCCGATCGTGTTTTTAAGCTGATCCGCCCCATTTAGATGAAAACCCGCGATATCCGTAAGAAATTTCTTGATTACTTTGCCGGTCACGGTCACGAAGTCGTGGCGAGTAGCCCGCTGGTGCCTAACAACGATCCCACCTTGCTCTTCACCAATGCAGGAATGGTGCAGTTTAAAGATGTGTTTTTGGGCCAGGACAGGCGCCCTTACAACCGCGCGGTGACTGCGCAGCGCTGCGTGCGCGCCGGCGGCAAGCATAACGATCTTGATAACGTGGGCTATACCGCTCGGCATCACACGTTTTTTGAAATGCTCGGTAACTTCAGCTTCGGCGACTATTTCAAGCGCGAGGCGATCCAGCATGCCTGGACTCTACTGACTGATGGTTATGGTCTCGCGCCGGAGAAGCTTTGGGTGACGGTCTTTGAAGAAGACGACGAGGCGGCGGATATCTGGCTGGGTGAGATGGGTGTACCAAAAGAGCGTTTTGCACGAATTGGCGCCAGCGATAACTTTTGGGCAATGGGAGATACCGGACCTTGCGGCCCGTGCAGTGAGATCTTCTACGATCACGGCCCTGAGGTAGCAGGTGGACCGCCCGGGACGCCCGAAGCAGACGGCGATCGATATATCGAGATCTGGAATCTCGTTTTCATGCAGTTCAATCGGGATGCTAGCGGCACGGACACTCCCTTACCTCGTCCCTCAGTAGATACCGGCATGGGGCTGGAGCGGCTCGCTGCTGTTCTTCAGGGGGTGCACAGTAACTATGAGATCGATCTTTTCGCGTCTTTGATTCGCTCCGCTGGAGAGGTCACGGGCTGCACGGATTTGACGAGTACATCGCTTCGCGTGATTGCGGATCATATTCGCGCGAGCGCTTTTTTGATCACCGACGGTGTTGTCCCCTCGAACGAAGGAAGGGGCTATGTGCTGCGACGAATTATCAGAAGGGCGATTCGCCATGGCTATCAGGCCGGAGCGAGCGCGCCATTCATGCATAAGCTGGTGACGCCGCTGGTCGATGAGATGGGTGAGGCCAGTCCGGAGCTCACGGCGGCCCAGGATCGCGTGCGGGAAACGCTTGCGCTCGAGGGAGAACGTTTTGCGCAGACCTTGGGTCAGGGTATTCGGATCCTCGAGCAGGAGCTAGAAGATCTGTCAGGCACAGTCATTCCGGGCGATCTGACCTTTCGGCTTTATGACACCTTCGGCTTTCCCTCTGACCTGACTGCTGACTACGCACGCGAACGGGGACTGTTGGTGGATATGGAGGGGTTTGAGCAGGCTATGGATGCCCAGCGCGAGCGTGCGCGGGCCGCCAGTCAGTTTCAAATGGATGGCCTTGCGCAGGTTAGCGTAGAAGAGCGCACAACCTTTACAGGTTACGAAGCATTGGATGGGGGCTCGAGCGTTCTCTCTTTGGTGCTTGATGATCAGGAGACCGATACCCTGGTGGAAGGGGCTGCTGGGCTGATCATTCTGGATCAGACTCCCTTTTACGCTGAGAGCGGCGGCCAGGTGGGTGATCGCGGCATGATTTCCTGGAAGGGTGGTGAGTTTGAGGTTAGCGACGTGCAGTATCTCGCCCATAAAGTGATAGCCCATGCGGGGCGGGTCGTGGCTGGCGAGTTAAGAACAGGAACGTCGGTGACTTGCCATGTCAATGATGAAAATCGAGCGGCCACTGCCGCAAACCATTCGGCGACTCATTTGTTGCATGCCGCTCTTCAAGATGTGTTGGGCTCTCACGTCCAGCAGAAAGGGTCGCTCGTGAACGCCGAGCGCTTACGATTTGACTTTTCTCACGCTGAAGCGGTGTCGGCTGACGACATCAATCGCGTAGAGAAGATCGTGAACGCGCAGATTCGAAAGAATAGCGAAGTCAGTACGCGCGTCATGAATATCGATGATGCCCGCGCGGAAGGCGCCGCAGCTTTGTTTGGTGAGCGATACGAGGACAACGTTCGCGTCGTGGGGATGGGTGATTTTTCTCTCGAGCTTTGCGGGGGCACACACGTACGCCGAACGGGCGATATCGGTACATTTCGCGTTGTCGCGGAGAGCGGCATCGCGGCGGGCGTTCGGCGCCTGGAGGCATTGACGGGAGAGTCTGCCCGAGCCTTCGCAGTGGACGAGAGCGCGGCGCTCTCGAGGATCTCCGCCTTGCTTAAAACCGGGCGGTCTGATGTCGAGGAGCGTGCGGTGGCCCTCTCCGGTAAGGTACGCGAGCTTGAGCGAAAGATTGAGCAACTACAGGGTCAGCTCGCTGCAGGCGGTTCTGGGTCAAATCCAGAGCATGAGGCCAGCGAGGTTAATGGCGTAAAGGTTCTGGTCAAGCGCTTCGATGATGTCGACATTAAAGGCTTAAGAGCGATGCTTGATCGGCTTCGCGATCGTCTCGGATCAGGGATCGTTGTGCTTGGCGGTGCAAAGGAAGACAAGGCTTCTATTCTCGTTAGTGTCAGCAAAGATCTCGTGGACCGTTTCAACGCCGGCGAACTGGTCGGTGAGCTGGCCAAGCGAGTGGGCGGTAAAGGCGGCGGTCGCGCCGATTCGGCCCAGGGAGGCGGGCCTGATGTTGCCACTCTCGACGATGCACTTTCGCAGACGCAAAGCTGGATGGCCTCGCGTTAGTTCGGCCTGCGCCACGGGGTTTACTCCTGCTGGTAAACAGGGTCTAATGCGCGACCTCTTCACGTTTTAGTGATCTCATGGTTTTAGCAGTCGAAAAATACGGTGGCACGTCGGTCGGGTCGGTCGAAAGGATAAACGCGGTTGCTGAGCGGGTTGCGGCCAGTCATCAAAAAGGCGAACGTCTCGTGGTCGTCGTTTCAGCGATGTCCGGAGAGACCAATAGACTGATTGCGCTGGCCAATGAGATCGATCCGCAGGCAAGTTCCCGCGAGATGGATGTGCTGGTTTCCACCGGCGAACAGGTCACCATTGCCCTACTAGCCATGGCGCTTCAAAAACGGGGTATCGAGGCGCGCTCCTATACTGGGAGCCAAGTTCAGATTCTGACCGATAGCGTCCACAGCAAGGCTCGCATTCTTGATATCGATGCCGCCAGGGTGAGAAAAGATCTGGAACAGGGCCGGGTGGTGGTCGTGGCGGGCTTTCAGGGAGTAGACAAGTCCGGCAACATTACGACGCTGGGTCGTGGCGGCTCCGACACGACTGCGGTGGCGATGGCTGCGGCGCTACAGGCCGAAGAATGCAGAATTTTTACGGATGTCGACGGGGTCTACACCACCGATCCGAGGATTGTTCCGGAGGCGCGCCGGCTGGATCGGATTACCGTGGAAGAAATGCTGGAACTGGCGAGTCAGGGCGCTAAAGTACTTCAGACTCGCTCCGTCGAATTTGCCGGTAAATACCGGGTCCCTCTACGGGTATTGTCGTCGTTTGAGGACGGACCGGGGACGTTGATTACTCATGAGGTAAGCGATATGGAACAACCCTTAATTTCAGGCATTGCCTATAACCGTGATGAGGCCAAGCTAACCATTCGCGGGGTTCCTGACCAGCCGGGTGTGGCCTCTCAGATTTTTGGACCGTTGTCTGACGCTCATCTCAATATCGACATGATCATTCAGAACGTGGCCCAGGACGGTACAACAGACCTGACCTTTACGGTTAATCGGGGGGAATACCCTCAAGCTAAAAAATTGTTGGGCGAGATTGCAGGCCAATTAAACGCGCGCGAGGTCGTTGGTGACGATACGCTGGCGAAGATCGCCATTGTGGGCGTAGGCATGCGGTCTCATTCCGGGGTTGCGGCCAAAATGTTCTCCACCTTGGCGGCAGAAGGCATAAATATCGAATTGATTTCTACATCGGAGATCAAGATCTCGATCGGTGTCAACGACAAGTATCTCGAGCTCGCCGTCAGAGCACTGCATAAAGCCTTTGATCTTCAAGAAAAGGCTACTGAGGAAAGGCTCGAAGGCGCCAAAGACGATTAGAAAATTCCGTTTTATGCTGGTGTAGAATCAAACGGAATCAAAGGGGTATTGAATAAACCGCTGTCGGCAAGGGCGGCCGTACAAGGACGTACCGGAGTAATAAGGTTGTGCTGATTTTAACCAGGCGGGTAGGTGAAACGCTGAGTATCGGCGATAACATTGAAGTCACCGTACTCGGGGTCCGGGGCGGCCAGGTAAGAATCGGCGTCAAAGCGCCACGGGATGTGGCGGTACACCGGGAAGAAATTATTAACCGGTCAGAGAAAACATCCACCGAGCCTGTCAGGCCGGAAGAAGAATAAACCAAGAGCGAAAATCTTAATCCGTTCGAGGAGAGGTGGCCGAGAGGCTGAAGGCGCTCCCCTGCTAAGGGAGTATGGGGTTAATAGCTCCATCGAGGGTTCGAATCCCTCCCTCTCCGCCATCTTCGATTGAGTAGAAGCCGCCCGCGTGCATGATAGAATCGCGGCTCTTTTTGATGATGCGCCCGTAGCTCAGTTGGATAGAGTGCATGGCTACGAACCATGAGGTCGGGAGTTCGAATCTCTCCGGGCGCGCCACTATCCAAATCCTCTCCTTTGGCGCCATTAAACTGGCGCCCGAATCACTGCCGTAAATTGTGTATCTGATGAACCCGGCTCCTACACTCCAGCAAATCAATGCTGCTCGAAAGGCCCTTCAGGGCCGAATCGTTCTCACGCCCACGGTCAGCTTGAATTCTGATCGGATTACACCCTATCTGCCGGAGCGCTCGGGTGTGCATATGAAGCTGGAGTTGCTCCAGCAGGCGGGATCTTTCAAGGCGCGCGGTGTTTTGCTTGCTATTGATTCGCTTAGCCCAGCACAACGGGATGCGGGCATTACGGGAGTCTCGGCTGGTAATCACGCCCTGGCGCTTTCCTGGGGCGCAAAAATAGCAAATCTCTCTGCAAAAGTAGTGATGCCAAAAACCGCCGACCCCAGTCGGATCGCGGGCTGTCGCGCTCTGGGCGCGGATGTGATTCTCACGGACCACGTGGCTGAATCGTTCGACACGATGGAGCGGTTGGTGCGAGAAGAGGGGCGAACGATGCTGCATCCTTTTGAAAGCCCCTTCATGACACTGGGGGCCGCAACCTGCGGCCTTGAGTTTATCGAAAGTCGGCCAGAGCTTGATGTGGTTCTGGTTCCTGTCGGTGGTGGTGGATTCATATCCGGGATGTCTACGGCAATCAAATTGGCCCGTCCGCAATGCGAGGTCATCGGCATTGAGCCTTTCGGTGCAGACAGTATGTGGCGCAGTTTTGAATCGGGCCGCACCGTGACATTGGATCAGGTGACGACGATTGCGGATTCTTTGGGCGCGCCGATGACGCTTCCGAACAGTCTTGCGATCACACGCGCCAACGTGAGCGAAATCGTACGCGTTCGTGATGACGAGATGCAAAAGGTGATGAGGATTCTGTTCGACGCGCTGAAGGTCGTCGCGGAGCCTGCCTGCGCGATTACCACGGCGGCGGCGATGGGTCCGCTAAAGGATAGGTTGGAAGGAAAACAAGTCGGTGTCATTGCCTGCGGGTCAAACATCAGTCTTGAGAAATTCCAAAGCCTGATCGCACCTTAGCGTCGGGCAACACCCGCGCACTTTACGGATTAGTTTTGGCGTGAGATGCCGGACGGTAAATCCGATAGCTGACTCATAATCTCGGTATCGAACACCCTCGAATCCTGAAGATAGGATCGCAGCATATCCATCTGGTCAACGCCCCAGAAACGATACCCGTCGATTACCATGGTTGGAACGCCGTAGACACCATCTTCAATCGCCTCATCTGTGTTCCGGCGCAGGATGTCCTTAACGGGTTGGGCGCCGAGCGCCTGGCGTATGTCGGTTATTCCTAACGCTCCTCCCAGAAGACCGATGGTTTCTTCCGACTGTGGATCCAGGCCTGTGGTCCATAAAAAATCAAAGATCTGGGCGATCGACTCTCGTTTGGCGCCTAAGGCAATCGACAGCCGAAGATAGGGCAGGGGGTTGAAAGGATGGGCCTTTGGCATCTGGAACGCAATATCATTTGCATCGGCATACCACTGACAGAAACGATAGGTGTCCACGCGCTTCGTCGCGAGTTCGGCCGGCCCCTTATGCCCCCAGTGACCCAGAAGGCCGGCAAACAGAATGGGTACGAACTCAAATTCGATCTCTTGCTCAATCAGGTGCAGTTGCTTGAACTGGAGGAATGCAAAAGGAGAAATAAAGTCAAAGTACCAGCGCGCTTTTTGAATCATCTGGGTCGGTTCCGGTGGGGGGGTCTGGGCGGTCTATCGGCCAAAATATAGCCTAGGAGAACGCTTTGAAACGTCATTATCTATTTGCTATCGTGGCGCCGCTTTTTTGGAGTATCGCGGGCGTCGTGATTAAATCTCTGGAGGTCGCTACCGAATGGCAGATTAATTTCTACCGATGCGGCTCACTTGCGTTATTTGTGGCCTTAGTCATTTTATTTCGGTATCGTCGGTCGAGCTGGTTTGTGGTGCGCGCCGGGGGTGCGAAAGCGTGGCTCGCGGGCTTACTTTTGAGCGGGGCGATGGTGTGTAACGTCGTCGCGCTGAGATACACCACAGTGGCTGTTGCGGTTTTCGTGATGGCTGCGGCGCCGGTTTTTGCTGCGCTGCTCGCAAAGATATTTCTGGGTGAACAAACAGACCGCAGGGTCTGGGCAAGCATTGGCCTGGCGTTCATAGGAATTGCGGTGATGGTAGGTAGTCGGCTTCAAGTGGGCGACACCGTGGGCGTTGGGGTGGCATCTTTGGGTATCGTATTCTTCGGTGCTTACACGGTGACACTGAGAGTGGGCAAACACCTGGACATGACGCCGGCCGTTTTCTACGGCGGGCTTATCGGCGCAACCGTTGGAGGGGTGATGAGCCTTATAACGGGTGTGGGTCTGTCGATCCCGCTCTCCGAAGTGCTCTGGTGTTCCATGTTGGGTGTGGTGCAGCTGGGTTTGGGCAGCGTTCTTTTTGCTCTGGCGGCCCAGTCGGTGCCTGCCGTTCAGCTGACCCTTTTCTCTCTCGGCGAGCCGGTTCTGGCACCGCTCTGGGTGTTTTTTGTTTTTGGGGAAGTGCCCACCTGGGCTACTCTCTTAGGCGGCGCTGTATTGTTCAGCGCTTTGGGGCTTCAGATTTCAGCAAGGCGCTCAGCGGATTAGGGTCTCAGACCCGTGCCGCGGCGCGTTTAGCCCAAAGATGCAGAAATATCGCGGCCGCGATGCCCGAAGCGCTGAACAGCATGCACATGACGAGAATCTGATACCGGGCCGCGATCAGAGGCGAAACGCCTGAGAGCACCTGACCGGTCATCATTCCGGGCAGTGAGACTAGGCCCACGGCCATAAGCGAATTGACCAGCGGGATCATGGCAGTTTGCAGGGCTGTAAAGCGAGCCTCTGACGGTTTCATTCCCCGATTCCTCTCGGACTCGAAACGCTCCGCTGCAAGGCTCACCGAATTCATGGCATTGGAGAAGATCATGCCGGCAAGCGGGATCACGTATCGGGGTTCATACCACGGGTCAACGCCAATCACCCATTGTGTCGCCAGGTAGAGAACCGGCAGGCCGCCGAGGACGATCGCGGAAAAGGATATAAGGTAAAGACGATACCCCGATGACTCAAGCGGCCGTAGCGCAATCCCGCTCGCCGCCGAGATCATGACAAATAATACGAGCGAGACCAGGATCGGACTATCGGTCTCGAACAGGAAAACCAGAACGTAGCCGACAGCGAGGAGTTGCGCGAGCATGCGCACGATACCCTGCAGGGTAGACCGGGGAGAAATGGACCATCGCCACTGAATGAAAATGACCGCGGCGACGGGAATCAGGATGAGCGCCAGCCTCGACAGAGATATGGGCTCTACGACCGATCCCATTTACAGGGTCCTGTCGGCTTTTTAGAGAACGGCTAGAGAGGTGAAGCGGATAGCTACCGCTTACGGCTAGGCCTTCTTTTTAGGGATCGTCCGCAGATTGAGATCTTCAATCAGGGTGGCACAGTACTGAGACACTTCCTTTTTTGTGCCCTGTCGATACCCGGTCACAGAAGAGACGGAGTTGGCCACAACGTATCGATAGCAGGTCCCGTCCGATCCACCGCTGGGTAGTTCGGATTTCTCGATCGTCACCACGTTGTAACAGAGGTGCGCAAAATCTTCTTTGTTTAGGACTGGATCGGCTTTTTTCATGGACGTCCTGGGCGGGGTGATTCGGTGACAGTGATGAGCGGGCGGGGCGGCTACCAGCGCCTGGTCCCTCTAATCCGGGGCGCAGGATTATAACACGGTTTGCTTATATTGCCCCGTGGCGGGGCATTTCCCCGTTAACCCAACCGGTTTAGCAAAAAGTGGCTCCGAAGCCAAACCGCTTAGCGATTGGCTTTGTGAATCGCACGCCGGGCTGTACCCAGAGCCGCTTCGTGCACCGCTTCTGACAAGGTCGGGTGCGCATGGACGGTTCGCGCAAGGTCTTCGGCGCTTGCCTCCATCGCCATGGCAAACGTGGCCTCGTTAATAAGTTCGGAGGTCTGCGGGCCGATCATGTGGACCCCCAAGATTCGATCCGTCTGTCCGTGTGACAGGATTTTAACAAAGCCGATCGTGTCGCCTACTGCCTTTGCCCGGCCGGAGGCGGCGAAGGGAAAGATTCCTGAATTAAAAGGGGTCTGACTTGATTTGAGGTCAGACTCCGACGCACCCACCCAGGCAATCTCAGGATGGGTATAGATCACCCAGGGAATGTAATCATGATCAATATGCCCGGATCCTGATGCAATCTGTTCTGCGACAGCCACACCTTCCTCTGAAGCCTTATGCGCAAGCATCGGTCCGCGCACTAAATCTCCAATGGCCCAAACCCCCGCTACCGCGGTGGCGCCGGACGCATCAACGGGGACAAAGCCTTTGTCGTCGACTTGGACGCCGCAACCGTCATCCAAAAGCCCATCGCTAGAGGGACGCCTGCCCACTGCTACGACCAGTCGCTCTACCTCAATCGACTCCGCGCCGTCTGGCATCTCATAGTGAATGTGACAGCCTTTATCGGTGGTCTCAACACGACTCACTTTGCAGCTTAGTCGGATATCAAGCCCCTGTTGGCCGAACTGCTTTTTTGCCTCCCGGGCGATCATCGGGTCCGCACTGGGGAGCAGCGCATCCTGCGCCTCGAGAATGGTTACGGATGCGCCGAGGCGTCGCCAGACACTCCCGAGCTCGAGCCCAATGACGCCAGCGCCGATAATGCCCAGCGTCTTGGGCACCTCCGAGAATTCGAGCGCGCCTGAGGAGTCAAAGATTCGCTTGTTGTCGATTTCCATACCCGGCAATGACACAGGTACCGATCCTGAGGCGAGAATCACGTGCCGCGCAGCAAGATCCTGACCAGTCCCGTCATGTAGCGTGACGCGAACATGGCCTGCTTTCATAAGCTGGCCATGACCGGCGATGAACGCAATCTTGTTTGCTTTGAAAAGAGCGGCAATGCCACCGGTCAGTTCAGAGACGATCTGACGTTTTCTGGCCTGCATCTTCTCGACGTTGATGACGACGCTCCCGGTTTCAATACCGTGCGAGTCGGCCTGGTGGCGGATGGCCTCAAAACGCTCAGAGGACTCAAGCAGAGCCTTGGAGGGAATGCAGCCGACATTCAAACAGGTTCCGCCCAGTGAGGGCGCGTCGTCTTGCGCGGTCCAGCGGTCTACACATGCGGTTTTTAACCCAAGCTGCGCACAGCGGATAGCCGCCACGTACCCGCCTGGGCCGGCTCCGATAACAATGACATCAAAGGTGGTTTCGTTCACGCTGATTCAGGGCAAGAGGAAGACGGCGAAAAACAGAACGTGCGGTTCAGACCTCAAGTAAGAGTCGGGCAGGGTCCTCAAGCGCCTCTTTGACTGATACCAGAAACGAGACCGCGTCTGCGCCATCGATGATCCGGTGATCATAGGACAGGGCGAGATACATCATCGGTCGTATGACCACCTCCCCGTCGAGCGCAATGGGTCGATCCTGGATTTTATGCATACCAAGGATCGCGCTTTGAGGCGGATTCAAAATCGGCGTTGAGAGCATCGACCCAAAGACGCCGCCGTTCGTAATGGTAAAGGTGCCGCCGGTTAGATCGTCCATGGTTAGCGCCCCTTGCCGGGCCCGGTCGCCAAAGTCGGATATGGCAAGCTCGATTTGCGAAAGACCCTGCTTTTCGGCGTCACGCAGAACCGGTACGACGAGCCCCCGCGGTGAAGAGACGGCGATACCAATGTCGTAAAACCTATGAAAGAGGATGTCGTTTCCGTCCACTGAGGCGTTAATGATCGGAAAACGCTTGAGCGCCTCCGCACAGGCCTTCACAAAAAACGACATAAACCCCAGTCGTACCCCGTGTGCTTTTTCAAAAGCGTCACGGTAGCGCGCACGTAGCGCTTTCACCTCATAAAGATCCACCTCGTTGAAGGTGGTCAGAATAGCAGACTGCTGTTGGGCGTTCAGCAAGCGCGAGGCGATGGTTTTCCGCAACCGCGACATGGGCTCGCGATGCGTCTCGCGAGAGACCGAGCCAGTCGCTGGAGCCGGCCGATCGTTTTTATGGGACAGCACGTCCTCTTTTAGGATTCTGCCCGCCCGACCTGATCCCTGAACGGTGGCAAGGTCAACACCACGCTCGCGTGCGACTTGCTTCGCAGCGGGCCCTGATGGCGAGATCGCGGCCGGCTTTTCATGGGCTGGCGGTGCAGACGTCGACGCTCCGGCAGGCGCGGAAGTTTCAGCAACAGGGTCTTCTTTGGCGATCTCGGCACCTTCGCTAGCATCCTGTGTGCCGGCCGATTCGTCGTTGGCTGCAACGCCTTCTTCAAATAGGGCAATGACGTCGTTGGCGAGCACCGTATCGCCCTCGCTTCGGAGGATTTTGGTAATCACGCCATCTTTTGGCGCAGGCACTTCCAGTACTACTTTTTCGGTCTCGATATCCACCATGTTTTCATCCCGGCGTACGTGTTGACCGACCTGGACGTGCCAGCGCAACATCGTCGCATCAGCGACCGATTCTGGAAGCAGGGGTACTTTTATCTCAACCGACACGACCTATTCTCCTACCGCTTTTGCCTTTAGGTTTGGTTCTGGCCCCAGCGCTTGACTGACTACTAAGGCTTGCTGCTCGACGTGTTTCTGGTGAGACCCAACGGCGGGAGAGGCAGACGCTTCGCGGCTAACGTATTCGAGTTGCTGATCCGGTTGGATTGCTCGACTCAGATGGTTTTGAATTCGATGCCACGACCCCTGATTACGGGGCTCTTCCTGACACCAGACGATCGTTTTACACTTATTAAAGGCACGTAGCTCGGCATCAAGCGCTTCTTCCGGGAACGGGTAGAGTTGCTCAATCCGGATAATCGCGGTGTTGGCTTGCCCCCGGCGCGAGCGCTCCTCGACCAGATCAAAATAAACCTTGCCGCTGCACAGAATCACCCGGTCGACCTGACTGGAATGGGTAATATCGGCGTCGGCCAGAACAGGCTGGAATGCTCCTTCGGAAAGCTCGCGGACTGGCGAGACGGCCAGTTTGTGCCTGAGCAAACTCTTTGGGGTCATGACGATCAACGGGCGGCGGAGTGGTCGAATCATCTGTCGACGCAACAGATGAAAGAACTGCGCAGGGGTGGTCGGCATACACACCTGCATGTTGTCATCGCTACACAGCTGAAGAAAACGCTCGAGCCGTGCTGAAGAATGCTCGGGACCCTGACCCTCCAGCCCGTGAGGAAGAAGCATAGTGAGGCCGCACAGGCGCTGCCATTTCGCTTCTCCACTGCTGATGAACTGGTCAATAACCACCTGAGCGCCGTTGGCAAAGTCACCAAACTGCGCTTCCCATATGGTGAGCGTGCGCGGCTCGGTCGTTGCGTAACCGTACTCAAACCCCAGCACTGCCTCCTCCGAGAGGAGTGAGTCAATAATCAGGAATTTTGAAGGGTCATCACCAATCTGACGCAGGGGCACAAAAGGCTGGCGTTTGGCCTGGTTTTTAAGAACCGCGTGGCGGTGTGAGAAGGTTCCCCGACCCACATCCTGACCTGACATCCGCACCGAATATCCGTCTTCAACGAGGGACGCATAGGCCATGGTCTCTGCGAAACCCCAATCCATTGGCAGCTCGCCGCTCGCCATTTTGGTTCGGTCTGACAGGATTCGCGCAACGCGTGGATGCACTTCAAAATCAGTCGGGAGACTAACGAGCGTCTCGTTCAGTCCCTGCACGCGATCCAGAGCAATAGCCGTGACGGCGGGATCGGTCCACTTGGCATCAACGTAAGGAGACCAGTCGACGAGATACAGGGACTTGTCTGGATCATGAGCGGGCGGGTGCACAACACGACCCTCGTCCATTGCTTCCCTATATTCATTAACCAGACGGTCAGCATCGTTCTCGCTTATGACACCTTCTTTCACCAGTCGCTCTGCGTAGCGTTGCCGAGTGGTGGGCATGTTTCGAATCACTCGATACATTGCCGGTTGCGTGATCGAGGGCTCATCGGCCTCGTTATGGCCAAGGCGCCGGTAGCAGATAATGTCCACGACCACATCTTTGTGGAAAGTCATCCGGAATTCATGCGCCAGCGAGGTCGCGAACAGCACCGCGTCCGGGTCATCACCGTTTACGTGAAAGATTGGCGCCTGGACCATCTTCGCAATTTCGGTGCAATAAGGGGTCGAGCGGGCATCCAGAGGATTTCGTGTGGTAAAGCCAATCTGGTTGTTTACCACGAGGTGAATCGTGCCGCCGGTCGAAAAACCGCGGGTGTTGGACATATTCAGCGTTTCCATCACCACGCCTTGTCCTGCAAAGGCTGCGTCGCCGTGAATCAGGATGGGGACGACTAAGTTTTTATCCTCGTCGCCTCGGCGGTCCTGACGGGCACGCACCGAACCTTCGACGACGGGATTGATGATCTCAAGGTGTGACGGGTTGAAGGCCAGCGCCACGTGGACGACACCCCCAGGCGTGTTGATATCTGCAGAGAACCCCTGGTGATATTTGACGTCGCCCGTATTGAGTTCGGCATCGACCGTTTTTGCTTTACCTTCAAACTCGTTGAACAGCTCGCTGGGTGATTTGCCCAGGATGTTGACGAGCACATTCAAGCGACCTCGGTGGGCCATCCCAATCACGATTTCTTTGACGCCCACGCTTCCGCATTGCTGAATGAGTTCCTGCATCGCCGGAATAAGGGCCTCGCCCCCTTCGAGAGAGAAGCGCTTTTGTCCCACAAAGCGAGTATGCAGATATCGTTCCAGGCCCTCTGCCGCCGTGAGTCGCTGGAGCACGTGCTTGCGAAAATCAGCCGAGGGCGCCGGGCGCACCGGTTGTGTTTCCAGGCGTTCCTGCAGCCACCGCTTCTCGGCGGTGTTGGTGATATGCATGTACTCGATACCGATCGGGCCACAGTAGACGGCCTCGCAGAGGTCGCGAATGCGCCGAAGCGGCATCCGGGCGTCGCCAAACGCTAGGGAACCGGCATCGTAAACATGGTCCAGATCGCTCTCATCAAGGCCTTGAAACGCCAGATCGAAATCCTCTGGAGCCTCAGGATTCATGATGCCGAGTGGGTCGGTTTGGGACACGCTATGCCCGCGGGTACGGTAGGCATTTATCAGACGCAGAACTGCCCCCTGCTTGCGCTCGCGGTCGTTCTGAGCACTTACCGTTGCCGCGCTTGAGTCGCTTGAAAGCGTTAGCTGCGAGGTCTCCGGAAGCGCGCTAAAAAGGCTTCTCCACTCCGACGGGATAGAACTGGGATCGCGCTCGAACTGCTCGAACTGCGCCTCCAGGTAGGCGCGGCTTTCCGCTGACAGGGTCGCGAGAGAAAGGTTCCGGTCTGAACCGTTTTTAGTGCTCATTCAGCGCGGTGCGGAGCAATGATCAGTTGAGAAGTTTGATCCAGAAAGTGGGAAAGATTATAACGCAACAGCCCGTGACCGCGCCGTTCAGTTACCTCGCGACCAAGTGCTCAGCCTCGCGTCTGGCGAGGGGGGTATCGGGCTAGCGGGAGCCCGTGTGGCCGAAGCCGCCCGATGCGCGTTCGGTCTCTTCAAAGTTGTCAACCACCTCAAACGTGGCCTGGAATACAGGCACCATAACCATTTGCGCGATTCGATCCCCCGGGGTGATCTCAAAGGTTTTGGCGCCTCGATTCCAGCAGGAGATCATGATCTCGCCTTGGTAGTCACTGTCAATGAGACCGACGAGATTCCCCAGAACGATTCCCTGCTTATGGCCAAGGCCGGAACGGGGTAGGAGTACGGCAGCGAGGCCGGGGTCGCCGATATGTATGGCGATGCCGCTGGGAATCAGCTGACAATCCCCCGGCGCGAGCATCAGCGGCTCGCTCAGGCAGGCCACGAGGTCGATACCGGCCGAGCCGGCGGTGGCGTAGCCCGGGAAGGTAAATTCCTTGCCGAGTCTTTTGTCGAGAATTTTAAGTTTTATGCTGTTCATGATACTTCTTGGCGATGGTTTCAATGAGGTCGATCGCCAGCTGGGCCTTCGATTTGCGCCCGAGGTCGATTTCCTCGTTCTGGCCAATCAGGACGAGTTGATTTTCATCACTACCGAACGGATTGAGCGCCTCCCCAACCTGATTGACCGCAATCAGATCAAGGCCTTTATTTCGTCTTTTGTTTCTCGCATGTTCGATGGGTTGATCTGTTTCGGCGGCGAAACCCACGGTGAACGGTCTCGGACTTTGGGTTGCCACCCAGGAGAGTATGTCCGGGTTTTTCACAAGTTCAAGCGTGAGACGGTCATCATTCTTTTTTATTTTCGAGGTTTGCACGGTCTGGGGTCGGTAGTCTGCGACGGCCGCTACGCCGATAAAAATATCGCAGGGGCTGTGAGCCGTTTGCACTGCCGCAAACATCTCCTCAGCGGAGCGTACCGATGACAGACGCGCTCTTTTAGGCGGCGTGAGCGCGGTCGGACCGCTAATCAGGTGGACGTTCGCGCCAGCCGCCGCAGCGGCTGAGGCCACCGCATACCCCATCTTGCCCGAGCTGTGATTGGATAGCCCGCGGACCGGGTCGAGCGCTTCCCAGGTGGGGCCGGCAGTGATAACCACGTTCAGTCCTTGCATCGACCCTGAGGCGGTTTGAGCTAGCAGCGCGTTTAGAATGTCGTGAGGTTCCATCATGCGACCGGGGCCGACATCGCCACAGGCCTGGTCACCGATAGCTGGCCCGAGGATCATGATCCCGTCTGCTTGAAGGGTAGTCACGTTTCGCTGAGTAGCGGGCTTTTGCCACATCGCCTGGTTCATTGCGGGCGCCAGGAACACCGGCGCGGAGGTAGCCAGACAAACGGTGCTCAAAAGATCGCTCGCCATCCCGTTCGCTAATTTGGCGATAAAGTCAGCGCTGGTTGGCGCCACCAGCACAAGATCCGCCCATCGCCCGAGCTCAATGTGACCCATTCCGGCCTCTGCCGCTGGGTCGAGAAGGGTATCCCGTACCGCTCGCCCGCTGACCGCTTGCATGGTTAGCGGAGAAATAAAAGACTTTGCGGCGTCGGTCATGACGACTTGTACCAACGCCCCTTCGTCCTTCAATCGTCGAGCCAGTTCAGCCGCCTTGTAGGCGGCAATTCCCCCGGTAATTCCGAGGATAATATGCTGATCGTGGAGTAAGGACATGATCGCGAAGTCTACCGTCACCCTCTCAGCAAGGGGGAGCGTCGTTTTTACGGGGTGGTGCCTTACGGTCGAAATTCACGGCGGTTCTAGGAAATCGGGGCGAAATCTGGTATAAAACGCGGCCTTCCCTACGTTTTGATTCAGGATTTTAGCAATGGCTAGAGAATGCCAAGTAACGGGCAAGCGGGTGATGACGGGAAATAACGTCTCTCATGCCCACAACAAAACCAAGCGGGTATTCAAGCCGAATATCCACGACAAACGTTTTTGGGTTGAAAGTGAGAATCGATGGGTGCGCCTGCGCGTTTCTCATCAGGGCCTGCGCATCATTGATAAA